>Ga0209798_10000143_pt1 | contig 39569 bp, 31 predicted proteins | sample DOMMetBare3Fresh_FD_187475 | JGI IMG/M metagenome (GOLD analysis project Ga0209798, IMG submission 187475) | Wetland sediment microbial communities from St. Louis River estuary, USA, under dissolved organic matter induced mercury methylation -... | ecosystem: Environmental > Aquatic >...
CAGGTTCTCGATGATCGAGATCTCCGCCGGTTCGCCGTCGGTCAGAATCGCCGGGATAAGCGCCAGTTCGGCATTCCTGGCTGCCTGATACCGCCGCTCGCCGGAGACGATGATAAAACCGCCATCCACAGCTTGCCGCACCAGGATCGGTTGCAACACGCCATGGCTGGCAATCGAAGCGGTCAGTTCAGCCAACGCCTGTTCATCAAAGAACTTGCGCGGCTGTTCCGGATCCGGCTGCACCTTGGTTATGTCGAGATCGTACAATTTACCTTTTTCGTAAGATGTGTTGTCTGCCATGTTTTCTCCTTTATTGAGTCGTGGAGTTACGAGTTGAAGAGTTGCGAGTTATTGAGTTACCCTCCCAAACTCCTTTAGCGCCGGGTAATTACACGGACTGTACCAAACTCTGATTTGCGTGATCCGAGGGAGGGGTGACGCCGCATATTGAGACACTAAAACTGTTTTTAAACCGGTGGGTTGGGATAGTGCAGGGAATTTGCAGGTGAATTGGAATTATGACTGTCGAGGGTGGAGGGGGTGGGGAAAAGAGCCACTGCGGTCAGGGAACTTCAACGAGAGTAGCTGAATGGTGTAAAGTTTCTTGCCACCATCTGATGGCTGGATTGGTAACCTGTTGATAATATGTATTGCTGGCGAGTGTAAAGATTCTTTTCAATGGACTGTTAAAATCCGGCAACTGTTTGAAATCCGGTGATTACGGGTGGAAAGTTTCTTTGCAGCGGTGTGATCATCTCCCCTTACTGAGTTGCGAGTTGAAGAGTTGTGAGTTATGGAGTTTCCCGTACTTACAAAAACAACCGATAATCGCAATGAAGAGCAGCAGCCAGCTTCTTGGCTCGTTCTTTTCCAATTGTACGCCGCCCATTTTCCATTTCGCTGAGATGACGTTGCGGAATCCCGGTCATTTCGGAAAGCTGTTTTTGCGTAAGGTCTTCACGACCACGAGCCCCACGTAAAGCAACTGCTTCTTTTGTTTCACCGGGGAAATATTTGGTGAAGTATTCATCAGCCGTGATACTCCCCTCGATTCCTTCCTCGGGTTCGATACACGCAACATACTTCTTGATGCGGTCTACGTTACTAGGATGGACAAATAACGTCAATGGTATGAGGTTGTCAGTAAGGTGCGTTTTCGTGCGTGCCAACATATAGTATCTCCACGGTTATGATTTGTTTATCCTCTTTCCAGACAGCCACGTATGTAGGATTTCCTTTTTTCAAATGGCAATGATGCCGGTTGTCAGGTAGCTTTGAAAATTCGGCCAAGTGCCACGTACCGGTCCATTTAAAATAATGTCTGCAATCAAGAACTGTAGTTTCTCGGCGACCTTCCGAGACAAGCTCGCAACCTGTTTTTCAGTTTTTTGCTTATACCTTTTTTAGGTGTCTTTTCAACTTGATTTCCTCTGGTTTAAAAGTAGCAGATCCAAACTCACACTTCTCCTTAACTCTGAACTCCTTAACTCTGAACTCCTTAACTCTCAACTCCTTAACTCTTAACTCCTTAACTCTTAACTCCTTAACTCTTAACTCCTTAACTCTTAACTCCCAAACTCCGGCTCCGGGATGGTGTCGAATATCCGCTCGATATTGTCATAACCGGAAACACGGCTGTTCATGTGTTCCTGGATCGCCAGCAGCCGCTGACGGATATTCTCCTCGGCCATGCTGCGCAACTCGGCTCCCCGGAGATCCATCTCCGGCGTATCCTCCGGAACCGTTACCAGCGCATCAAGATTCAGCGCAGTCTCGATCCGGCTGGTGAACAGCTCGTGCAACAACTGCCGGTGCTTCTGGCCGAAGTAGAACACCTCGGGAACCAGGGAGGAGAAGCTGGTGACCGGCAGTACATCCTTGCCGAGCAGACGGTAGGAGTTGAGCACCTCTACTTCCATGTCCTGATAGTTCTGGGCCGGCATGTACATGCGCTGCAGGTGCTGCAGCACTTTCTCGGTCTTTTTCCGGTGACCGCCGATGATCACCGAGGCGCCGATTTCTCCCTTGTGGGAACCCTTGATCCAGGGTGCGCCGGTAATGCCGAAATCGTTCAACACCGGCAGGTTGATCAGCACCGAAAGGGTGTTGATCGCCAGGGCAAAACCGGCCGAGGGACCGCCGACGCTATAGGAGGCGGAAAGCAACTGGTGGTGAATCGAATAACCGTCCAGGAACTCCCCCAGCAGGCGCGACATGTTGACCTGGGGCAACAACGACTGCAGGTAGCTTTCCACCAGGGTCAGCGCCTCGCGGGAGCTCTGGTGAGTCATCTGCACCGCCAGGTCCAGCTCGGCCCCGGGAGCGGAACTGGTGGAGACCGCCCCGGTGACCACGATCTTCTCCGGGTAGATCCGGTAGACCAGGGTCGAGGCGATCGGCAGCAGCACGCCGCTGGTATCGCTGGCGCCCACCCCTACCACAAAGCCGACCTGCGGTTCCTGGGAGAGCTCGGTTTCCAGGAACTGGTCCAGTTGCTGTTTCCCTTTGCGTAACGGGCTGGCGGCCAGCTGCTGACGGGCATTCTGCAGGTGCCAGCGGGTGATGGGGAAATCCCGGTCGGTTTTGATGCCGGAAAAGCAGGCCATGATTTCATCCACCTGCGCCAGCATCCCCTCTTCTCCCAGCCGGGCGCTCTGGGCCACAGGGGAGTTGGGGAGCATCCCTTCCAGCAGGCCGAGCAGAATTTTGTAATTGAAGCGGACAAAACGGGTTTTTTCTTCGCTGTCGGCAGTGCTGATACTGAGCAGCTTCTGGATCACCTCCATCTCGGTGGTGCGCAGGGAACGCACCTTTTCGGCAAAGGAGGTGTAGTCGGCCGGGGTTTCGCAGATCGAGTTGCTCTGGCGGGAAATCTCATCCAGGGTCAGATCTTCGGCCAGCGGGATGCCATCCAGCGCCTGGATGATGATCCGCGAGCGGTCCTCTTCCCGCAGGTGGCCGGTGACATTCAGCACTTTCAGCCGTTTGGAGCGGATCAGCGCCGGATCGATGATATCCAGCCGGTTGGTGGTCAATACGGTGAAGACCCGGTTGAGCGGGGATTCACCATCGATGATCGAGAGAAATTTGTTGGTGATCTTGTCATAGGGGCTCCCCCCCTGAGGTGAACGGCGCGGCGCGATGGCATCCCCTTCGTCGAAGAACACCAGCGCCGGGGAGATCATCTTGGCAATATCGTAAATCCGTTCCAGATTGGCCATCATCCCTTCCAGGGGACTGTTGACATCGGTCAGATCGGTGAGATTGGCCGAGATCGCCTGCACATCATGGTTGTTCCCCAGCCAGGCCCGCACCATGAAGGTCTTTCCCGAACCGGGGGGACCGGTCAGCACCACCCCTTTTTCCTCGTTGATATTGTAGTACAAGGCATTGTTGGCCATTTCGGAGAATTCATTCTTGATGTTGCCGATGTACTCCTTCCAATCAATACCGCGATCCAGTACCCCCACCACCTTGTTGTACAACGAACCATGGGCATTGCGTGCCACCGACTTGAGCGCATCGCGGATCAGCAACTGGTCATCCAGATGTTCGGCCCGGAAATGCCCCTTGATGGCGATCAGGGAAGAGATCAGCCGACGCACGTAGGCCGGCGTGATGTGCAGGCTGCGTTGACGGAAGATCGGATAGAATTTCTGCACCGCCAGATCCAGCTCCTCTTCCGACAGGTGGGGCGGCCGTTCCGACAACGGGTCCTTGGGGTGGTTGCTGCGCCGCAGTTCCAGACAGGCCACCTCGCGCAGATTGGCCGGATCATCCCACAGCTCGTTGACGTCGATGACAATCCCCCGCTCCACGAAACGCCGGTAGATTGCCGGATCGAACTGTTCCGGCTGATCGGTGGTGGCGATCACGATGCAGTCCCGGCGGCCATAGGCGATCTCGTCCAGGATGATGTTGGCCGTATCAATCAGGGTCGCCTGCTGGTTCTTGACGTTGCTCCGTTCATCGGGACGGCCGAAGGCGGAATGGGCTTCCTCCAGGTGACGGATCGACAGCTGATACGGCTCTCCCATCGCCTTGCGCAGATAGTTGCCCGGTTCCCCGGACCAGGCGGTCTGATAGTCATTGGGGGTGATCACGCCGTAATCGACCGCCACCCCGGCCTCATCCACGGTGGAGAGCGCCTGGCTGATCTGGTTGCGGAAGATGTAGCGGATCAGCGGCAAGCGGGAGAAGAAACGGAGCCGGGCGCGTTTGCGGCGTTGTTCGATCCGGATCGCCAGTTCCGGATCGACTTCGGTCACGCTGCGCCAGATCGGTTGATCGGCCATCACCTCTTCCCGCTTGGCATTCAGGTCGACCACCGGCCTGACCACCGACGAGAAAAATGCCTCTTCGATCGCCTGCTTGACCGTGGCGCTCTTGCCGCTGCCGGAGTTGCCGATTACCAGCACCAGCGGGGCACGGGGGGTCAACGGGTCATCGTTGTATTCCTTGAGGATAAAGGCGTGATAGAGCCGGTCGAACAGTTCCCGTATCGATTTCGGTACGAAGGTGTCGATGGTTTCTCTTTCCAGCAGGTAGGTCAGGTACTGGTGATCCTGGGGATCGAGCTCCTTGGAGAGAATATGATTCCAGGCAGCGGTGGCATCATGGGAGCCGGCGGCTTCAAACCGCTGGTGCCAGTCGTTGAGCAGGCTCGGGTCCTGCAGCAGCTTGAATTCCCGCTGCTGCGGCCGGATCAGGTTCTGCAACCAGGCGTGCAGACGCTGCAGCAACGAACGTTTCGGCCGGTACTGGCGCAGACGCCGCAAAATGAAGCGACGGGTATCATTACTCCAGTCATCAACCAGCTTCTCGATCTGCCGGATCCGTGTTTCCGACAGGCTGACGTAGATCGGTGTCCTAGTTCTTCGCAGGAGCGACATCGCGTTTCACCGGAGCTTGTGATTGTGCCTGCGGCGGCGGAAGGGTCAACGGAACCGCCGAGCCGCTGTTATTCAGGACAAAGGTGTTCTGCCCCTGCTGATTCTTCTGGTAGGCCGAGGCCCACTTCTGCTGGTTGAGAAAATCGAGCAGGTACGGTTCGTTACTGCTGGTTATGCCGAGGGCGTGGCGCATCTCCCGGATCGATTCGGTGTAGGCGGCGTACAGTTTCCTGGTCTGACTCGCCTCCTGGTCGGCCGCGTAGTTTTCAGCCTCGGCGATCAGTTCGCGCCGTTTCTTCTCTTCACTCGCCTCGGCCAGTTTTTCCCCGTAGCGGGTATCCCGGAGGATAAAGGAAATAATTTCGATGCCATACTTCTGTCCCAGGGTCAGCCCCCCCTCATTGACCGGCCGATCCTTGAGGGTCCGGAAAATTTCCTCCTTGATGCGTACCCGGTCGGATATCAGGGCGTTGATGGTTTCGCTCTGCATCACGTCCTTGACGATCCCGTCGAATTCGGTCTGCAACAGTGACTGGGGTAAGCGATTTTCAATCCCCCAGCGGTTGAGATCCCGTATCCTGAAGGTCAGCATGGCGCTGGTCCAGAGCGCCACATTTCCTTTCGACATGATTCGCTGCGGCTCAATGCTGTTCCCCAGGTGCATCTCCTGATTCATCAGCGGAACTTCCTGCTCAAGACTGGTAAAAATCGGCAGTCGCAGGTGCCAGCCGACATCGGTAATGGCAATCCGCTCCCCGGACAAGGTTTCCAGGATCACGGCATAATTCTTACGGATTTTATAGATGGTCCGGGAGGCATAAATCATGGCCACCACACCGTAGATCAGCACAACTGTCAACAGAAACAGAACAATATTTTTGAAGATATTTTTCAGCCGGGCACGCTGGAGCAGACTTGTCTTTTGCACCTGATTCACAATCAGCCTCCCTGATTACCGTAATATCAAGACCAGCGGCAGCCAAACGACAGGCTGGGATCAAGCTGGCGCCGGTGTACAATGCTAACAGGTAAACCGGTTTTGTCAAACGGTTTTATAATATTTAAGGCATTATTTAGCCGCGCCCCGCAGCAGACATCATCGACCGCAAAAACATTTAAAAACGTCGTTACAAATTCTGTTGACATACACGTAAACGTAATATAGATTCCAGCTACAACCTTCAAGGAGGATCTCATGAGCAGTGACGTATATGTTGTAGACGGCAAACGAACCCCGTTTGGATCATTTGGCGGCGTTCTTGCCGACATTCCATCCACCGATCTCGGCGCCACGGTTATCAAGGGGCTGTTGGCGGCAACCGGACTTCCAGCAACAGCAGTTGACGAAGTTATTATCGGGCAGGTGCTGTCGGGCGGGGTTGGCCAGGCGCCGGCACGTCAGGCCATGCGCGCCGCCGGGATTCCCGATTCCGCCCACGCCCTGACCATCAACAAGGTCTGCGGCAGCGGCCTCAAGTCAATCATGCTCGGAGCGGATTCGATTCGCCTGGGAGAAGCATCGCTGGTGATTGCCGGCGGCATGGAAAACATGTCACTCGCTCCTTATATCCTGAAAAAAGCGCGCTACGGCTATCGCATGGGAAGTGGCGAAATCAACGACCTGATGCTGAATGACGGACTGACCGACCCGTACAGCGGCGGTCACATGGGGGATATCGGCGAAAAATGCGCGGCAGCCTTCGGAGTCGGGCGACAGGAACAGGATGACTTTGCCATCCGTTCTTTCCGGCTTTCCCAGGCCGCCATCAAGGATGGCCGTTTCAAGGATGAAATTGTGGCGGTGGTAAAAACAGCGCGCGGGGTTGAAACCGTGATCAGCGAGGACGAAGAACCGTTCAAGGTCAATTTTGACAAAATCACCACCTTGAAAGCGGTCTTTAAAAAAGACGGCACCATCACCGCTGCCAATGCCTCCAGCATCAGCGACGGCGCCGCCATGCTGCTGCTGGCCAACCGGGAGGCGCTGGAGAAGCACAGCCTGACCCCCATGGCGCGGATTGTGGCCAATGCCACCGAGAGCCGGCATCCCGACAATTTTCCCGACGCACCGATCGGCGCCATTGAAAAGGTATGCGCCAAGGCCGGCCTCACCCTGGCCGAGATCGACCTGTTTGAAATCAACGAAGCCTTTGCCCTGGTCACGCTGCTGGCAATCAAGGGACTGAAACTGGCGCCGGAAAAGGTTAATGTCAATGGCGGCGCCTGCTCCATCGGGCATCCGATCGGCGCCAGCGGAGCACGCCTGGCAGCAACGCTGGTCAGGGAGCTGCATCGTCAGAACAAACGCTATGGCCTGGCCACCCTCTGTATCGGCGGCGGCGAAGCGGTGGCGGTTATCTTTGAACGAGTTTAGCCACAGAGAGCACAGAGCAAAGCCTTTGAAATATACACAAACCAGCCGCGTAGATTCTAGTCAGCGTTCACACCGCAATCAACGTAAACAGGCTGCATGATTTTCTCTGAGACCTCTGTGATCTCTGTGGCAAATCGATTGATTTAAAAACAAGTTACATCAGGAGGAATACGATGATCACAACCATTGGAGTGCTTGGCGCAGGTCAGATGGGTAACGGCATTGCCCATGTTTTTGCCCAGTTCGGCTATTCCGTCATCCTGTATGACATCGCCGAGGCGCAACTGCAAAAAGCAGTCGCCACCATTCGCCAGAACCTGGAGCGTCAGGCCAAAAAAGGGGGAATCCCCGCCACGCTGATTGACGAAACCATGGGGCGGATCACCACCACCGGCGAGATGAGCGGCCTGGCACAGGTTGACTTCGCCATCGAAGCGGTCACCGAACACGAACCGCTCAAGCTGGAGATCTTCAGAAAACTCGACAGCATCGTCCAGCCATCCGCCCACCTGGCGTCCAACACCTCCTCGATTCCGATCACCAGGATCGCCTCGGTAACCAGCCGCCCGGAAAAAGTGATCGGCATGCATTTCATGAATCCGGTGCCGGTCATGAAACTGGTGGAGGTGATTCGCGGCCATGCCACCAGCGAAGAGACCTTTGAGGTCACCTCCGCTCTGGTTGCCAAGCTGGAAAAGGAAATGGCGGTTTCCCAGGATTATCCCGGCTTCATCGTCAACCGGATCCTGATCCCGATGATCAACGAAGCAGCCTTTGCGCTCTACGAGGGGATTGCCACCGCCGAAGATATCGACAAGGGGATGAAGCTCGGCACCAACCAGCCGATGGGGCCGCTGACCCTGGCCGACTTCATCGGACTGGACACGGTACTGGCGATCGCCAACGTGCTCTACGACGGTTTCAAGGACCCCAAGTACCGCCCCTGCCCGCTGTTGGTCAAGCTGGTCAATGCCGGTTACCTGGGACGCAAATCGGGACACGGGTTCTATACCTATTGATCCTGACTGCGGCATTTGGGTCCACGAAAGACACGAAGTTTCACGAAGAATCAAGACATTACCAGCAACATACTCTGCACCTAAACGGTTACCACGGTGTTATCTACAAGCTGTTTAATTTACTTGGTGTTGATTCGTATGCTTGGTGGATAACAGCTTTTGCTGGTTTATGCGTGAATGTTCACTGGAATGAGGAGACAAACAAATGGAATACACCAACCTGCTGCTCGAAAACACCGACGGGGTCGCCATCCTGACCATCAATAGCCCCAAGACCCTCAACGCCCTCAACAGCCGGATCCTGGAGGAACTGGAGTGTGCGCTCTACGGTCTTGGACGGGATGACGCCGTCAAAGTGGTGATCATTACCGGCGCCGGCGACAAGGCGTTTGTGGCAGGAGCCGACATCAAGGAGATGTCAGCCATGAATGCCGGTGAAGCGCACCAGTTTGCCCTCAAGGGGCAGCGGGTCATGTTGCTGATCGAAAAAATGACCAAGCCGGTCATAGCAGCGGTCAATGGCTATGCCCTGGGTGGCGGGCTGGAACTGGCGCTGGCATGCGATTTCATCTACTCCTCGGAAAACGCCAGGTTCGGACTGCCGGAAGTCACCCTCGGTGTCATGCCGGGATTTGGCGGCACCCAGAACCTGGCGCGCCTGATCGGCCCGAACCGGGCCAACGAGATGGTCTTCAGCGGCGCCATGCTGAATGCTGAGCAAGCGTGCCGATGGGGAATCGTGAACCAGGTCGCGCCAGCGGAAGAACTGCTCCCGAAAACCGTGGCCATTGCCCGGACCATGGCCGGTCTCGGCACGGTCGGGATCAGATATGCCAAGGATGCCATTGCCAATGGGCTCAACATGTCCAAGGAAGATGGCTTCCGCTATGAAGCGGCGCTGTTCGGGGTGCTGTTTGCCACCGACGACCAGCAGGAAGGAATGGCGGCCTTCGTGGAAAAACGGAAAGCGGATTTCAAGGGAAAGTAACTCTTACACAGCATACACAACATACCTCAACAACTACTATTTAAGGAGAATGTCATGGATTTCGAATTAAGCCAGGATCACAAGGTACTTCAGTCAGCTGTCCGGGATTTCGTTGAAAAAGAGATCAAGCCGATTGCCATGAAGATTGACGAGGATCATGCCATTCCCGATCAGCTGGTCAACAAAATGGCTGAAATGGGGCTGTTGGGGAGTTATTTCCCGGAGGAGTACGGCGGAGCCGGGCTGGACATGCTGGCGTACGCCATCGTGGTGACCGAGGTCTCCAAGGCCTGCGCCTCCAGCGGCGTGCTGATCTCGGCCCACACCTCCCTGGCCAACAACCCGATCTATGCCTTTGGCACGGAAGCACAGAAGCAGAAATGGCTCCCCGACCTCAACACCGGTAAAAAAATCGGCTGTTTCCTGCTGACGGAACCGAATGCCGGCAGCGACGCCGGTGGCACCGCCACCACGTACAAGCGTGAAGGGGACGAGTTTGTCATCAACGGCAGCAAGATGTTCATCACCAACGGCGGTTATCTGGGAACCGGCATCCTGCTCGCCTCCCACGACCGTTCCCTGAAACACAAGGGGATCACCGCCTTTATCGTCGATCTCTCTTCACCCGGGGTCACCATTCTTAAAAACGAAAAAAAGATGGGAATTCGCGGCAGCTATACCACCGCCTTTGCCTTTGACAATCTGCGCATCCCGGTTGAGAACCAGCTCGGAGCGGAAGGGAAAGGGTTTAATATCGCCATGGACACCCTGAACGGCGGGCGAATCGGGATTGCCTCCCAGGCGCTCGGCATTGCCGAAGGCGCCTTTGAGCGGGCACTGGCCTATTCCAAGGAACGCAAACAGTTTGACCAGCCGATCTGTGAATTCCAGGGGATTCAGTTCAAGCTGGCCGACATGGCAGCCCGGATTGAAACCAGCAGACTGATGATCCACAAAGCGGCCTGGCTGAAAGACAACAAGAAGAACTACACCATGGAATCGGCCATGTGCAAGATGCTCGCCTCGGAAGCCGCCACCTACGTCACCAAAGAGGCAATGCAGATCTTTGGCGGCTACGGCTACATCTGCGATTACGAGATCGAGCGGATGTACCGCGACGCCAAGATCACCGAGATCTACGAAGGAACCAATGAAGTGCAGCGGGTCGTCATCTCCAAGATGCTGCTGGCGTAACTCCCATCCCCCCTTTCACACAGGGGGGTGTCAAGTCCCCCATCAGGAGCTGAGATTATGGAAGCAACCCGCGAAATATACTGGAATATCGGACATGGGGCCGTGCTCCCCATGTACCTGCTGGTGACCGTTGCCACGGCTTTGATGCTGTGGGGCTTCTGGCGCCGGGTGGCGGTCTGGCGCCAGGGAAAACAACTGGTGCGTTGGGACCGTTATGAAGAACGGGTGAAACGGATGATTGCGGAAGTGCTGGGACAGGAAAAAATATTCCGCGTCAAGGATGGCGGCCTGTTCCATACCCTCTTTTTCTGGGGTTTTCTGACACTCTTTGCCGGTACGCTGCTGGTCATGCTGCAGGCCGACCTGCTGACACCGCTGATACAGGTCAACCTGCTTTCCGGCTCCTTTTACCAGGCCTTTTCGCTGCTGCTCGACCTGGCCGGGTTGGTGGCGATCGTCATGCTGGGAGGGCTCTTTGTCCGTCGTTTCCTCACCCAGCCCGACGGGCTTGAAACCACGGACGAAGACTACCGCATCCACACCCTGCTGTTTGCCATCCTGATCACCGGCTTTCTGATCGAAGGGGCACGCATGGCGGCGACGGAACTGGTACAGAACCGCGAGCTGGCCCGTTTTTCACCGGTGGGGCTGCTGGTTGCCAGCGCCATGAGCCGGATCACTCCCGAGGGACTGACCACGCTGCATACCGCCCTGTGGTGGTTCCATTTTGCGCTGGTGCTCGGCTTTATCGTCGCCCTCCCCTCCAGCAAGCTGCGCCATATCTTCCTGACCAGCGCCAACGCCTTCTTTGCTCCGCTGGAGGAAAAGGGGGCCCTGGCCACCATCAATCTGGAAGATGAGAGCATCGAACAATTCGGAGCTGCCACCATCGCCGATCTGAGTTGGAAGGATATCTTTGACGCCGATGCCTGCACCGGCTGCAAACGTTGTCAGGACCGTTGTCCGGCAGCGGCAACCGGCAAACCGTTATCCCCCATGAAGCTGATCAAGCAGATCGGTGAAGTCGCCCAGACTTCACCGCAAGCCTCGCTGGTTGACACCATCACGAGCGATGCCATCTGGTCATGCACCACCTGCCGCGCCTGCCAGGACATCTGTCCGGCCAACAATGAGCATGTCAACAAGATCATTGAATTGCGACGTAATCTGACACTTATGGAAGGTTCCTTTCCGGGTGATGAGGTGCGGACAGCGACCGGTAACATCGAGGTCAACGGCAATCCGTTCGGCCTGGCCTATGCCAGCCGGGGTGACTGGGCCAGCGATCTGGGGGTGGTAACCCTGGAAAGCGGCGCCGAGTTCGACATTCTCTACTTTGTCGGCTGTTACGCCTCCTTTGACAAACGCAACCGGGAAGTGGCCCGCAACTTCATCAAGATCTGCACTGCCAGCGGCATCAAGGTCGGCATCCTGGGAAAAGAGGAAAAATGTTGCGGTGAACCGGCTCGCAAACTTGGCAACGAATACCTGTACCAAACCATGGCAGCCGAAAACATCGCCTTGATCAAGGAGTACAACGTACAAAAGATCGTTACCACCTGCCCGCACTGTTTCAACACCCTGGCGCGGGACTACCGGGATCTGGGACTCAATCTTGAGGTGGAGCATTACACCACCTATATCACTACGCTGTTACGCGAGCAGCGCCTGCCGATGACCGCCGAACCGTTTACCTTCACCTACCACGACTCCTGCTACCTTGGGCGTTACATGGATATTCTGGAGCAACCGCGCAGCATCCTCCAGCAGGCCGGTGGCAATCTGATTGAAATGGATAAATCCGGCTACGACAGTTTCTGCTGCAGCGGCGGTGGCGGACGTATTCTGGCAGAAGAGAAACTCGGCAGCCGGATCAATGTGGCACGAATAGCGATGGCACAGGCAACCACGGCGCCGCTTCTGGTATCCAACTGCCCCTTCTGCCTGACCATGTTCGAAGACGGCATCAAGAGCGGCGGAGCCGAAGGAACATTGCGAGTCAGGGATCTGGCGGAAATCGTGGCGGAAAGAGTCAAAAACTGAAATTTGCCACAGAGACACAGAGGCACGGAGAAGACCACAAACACAAACAGAATCCATACTTAACCGCTTGCTGCGTATTAGATGCGAAATGCACGTAACGCAATGTCTTGTTGGGCTTTAAGCCTTGGTATTCGGTTTTCACAGCTTTGCGGTTCAAATGTTTATGGTTTTGTTTCTCTGTGACTCTGTGTCTCTGTGGCCAAAAAGAAATGGAGGTAATCATGAAACTACTGGTTTGCATCAAACAGGTTCCTGACATGGAATCACGCTTTAAACCGAACAGCTCCGGCACCTGGTACAGCGACAGCGATCTGGCGTGGCGAATGAACGAATATGATGAATACGCCGTGGAACAGGCGGTGCAACTGCGGGAACAACTTGGCGATACGTGCGAGCTGACCGTGCTTTCCATCGGCCCGGACCGGGTGGTGGAAGCGATCAAAAAAGCACTCGCCATGGGGTGTGACCGGGCGGTGCATATCCAGGATCCGGCGATTCACGAAAAAGACCCCTGGCAGGTGGCAAGTATCATCGCCGCCTATGCCAAAGAGCAGCGGTTTGACCTGATCTTTACCGGCATGCAGTCACAGGACCGCGGTTCTGCCCAGGTCGGCGTAACCATTGCCGAACTGCTGCAGTTCGCCTGCGCCACTACCCTGGTCGGTTTCAGCTTTGACAACGGTGTGGTGACAGCCAAGCGGGAACTGGAAGGTGGCATCAAGGGGGTGGTCAAGCTCGCCACGCCGGCGCTGGTGACCTGTCAACTCGGTCTCAACGTGCCGCGCTACCCGACGCTGCCGAACATCATGAAGGCCAAGAAGAAAGAGATCGCTTTGATCCCGGTGGCAGAACTGCTCAAGGAGTCGCCGCTGGTGCCGACCATCAGTTTCCATCCACCTGCCAGAAAAGGGGGCGGCATGGTACTGGAAGGGGACGTGGGAGATCTGGTGGAAAAAGTAATCGCCATACTCAAGGAAAAAACCGCGGTCCTGCGGTAGGAGATAACCATGAAAACACTGCTTGTCGCTGAATATCGTGAAGGAAAGCTGCTGGATGCCACCTATGAACTGCTCGGCTTTGCGAGCCAACTGGGGGGGGAAGCGGCGCTGCTGCTGGTCGGAAGTGAGTCACAACTGCCGGAGTGCAGCAACCGGCTCTATCTGGCCGATGTTACCACCCATGGCGAATACAACCCGGATCTGCACAAACAACTGGTGCTGCAGGTAGTGGCAACGGAGCAGCCCGATGCGGTGGTATTTCTCCATTCCTCCTACGGCTGGGATCTGGCGCCGCGGGTTGCGGCCCAGCTCAAGGTTGGTCAGGTTTCCGAGATCGTGGCGCTGGTGGAGGGAGGTTTTGAAGTGGGAAGTTGCAACGGCAAGATGCGACGCACGGTAAAACCGGGCGGCCCGCGTTCTGTCCTGACCATTCAGGCCGGTGCTTTTCCGGCACTCCGGCCGGGCGGATCACCGCAGCTGCAGAAAATATCCGCTGAGACTGCTTCGAACCTGCAATTTGTCGGTTACGAAGCGGCTGAAGAAAAGGGGATCGACCTGGCCAAGGCCGATGTGATTGTCAGCGCCGGACGCGGGGTCGGCAAGAAAGAGAATATCCCGGTCATTGCCGCCCTTGCCAAGGCGCTGGGTGGAGAGCTGGGAGCCAGCCGTCCGGTGGTGGATGCCGGGTGGGTCCCCCACGACCATCAGGTCGGAACCACCGGTCAGGCGGTATCCCCCAAACTGTACCTGGCGTGTGGCATTTCCGGCGCAATCCAACACCTGGCCGGCATGAAAAAATCGGATTTCATCATTGCCATCAACAAGGACAAGGATGCTCCGATCGGCGAAATTGCCGACCTGCTGGTGGTGGCCGATGTGATGCAGTTCGTACCGGCCTTGACAGTGGCGGTTTCCAAATAGTTTATCTTTGCCACGGAGCAGAGGCACAGAGATTAAAATCATAGAGTTATACAAAGAAACGTGATTGCTTTCGTGCACCAATCAGGCTCCGCTTAATATCCTGAAAACTCTATGATTTCCTCCGTGTCTCCGAGTCTCTGTGGCCAACGACAGGGGGGGACCGATGATTCTTGAACTGACCGAAGAACAGAAGCTGATCCAGGATACTGCTCGTGACTTTGCCAGAAGTGAGCTGGAACCGGTGGCGGCACAACTGGACCGGGGGGATGATCGCGCCCCGCTGCTGGCAAACCTTAAAAAGCTGGCCGAACTCGGTTTCATGGGACTGAACGTCAAGGAGCAGTATGGCGGATCAGAAGCGGGGGTGATCGCCTTCAGCGTGGCCATTACGGAAATTGCCCGGGCCTGTTCATCAACGGCGGTAACGCTATCGGTCAACAACATGGTCTGCGAGGTGATCCAGGCGGTGGGAAATGAAGAGCAGAAAAAGCGCTACATCCCCAGGATCTGCTCCGGCGAGTACGCGGCCGCCGGATTCGGCCTGACCGAGCCGGGCGCCGGTTCCGACCCCTCCGGCATGTCTACCCAGGCGGTCAAAGACGGTGATCACTACATCCTCAACGGCTCAAAAATTTTCATCACCAGCGCTCCCTACGCCGGACTGTTTGTGGTCTGGGCGGTAACTGACAAGCAAGCGCCCAGGGGAAAGGGGATCAGCTGTTTCCTGGTGGAAGCGGGAACTACGGGACTGATCATCGGCAAGGAGGAGCAAAAGATGGGGCAGCATGCTTCCGCCACCAACGAACTGATTTTTGACAACTGCCGCATCCCTAGCAGCGCCATGATGGGGAAGTTGAATGACGGGTTCCGGATTGCGGTGGCCGAGCTGACCGGCGGCCGGATCGGCATCGGTTCGCTGGCCTTGGGGGTTGGCCTGGCAGCCATGGATTGCTCCACCCGCTACACCACCGAACGATCCCAGTTCGGGCAGAAGATCAGCAATTTCCAGGCTTTGCAATGGATGATGGCCGATGGGTATACGGAACTGGAGGCAGCCCGTTTGCTGCTGATGAGCGCTGCCTGGCGCAAGGAAAACGGCAAAAGTTACGCCAAGGAAGCATCCATGGCCAAGCTGTTTGCCACCGAATCGGCCAACCGCGCCTGCTACAGTGCCCTGCAGATGCTGGGTGGTTACGGCTACACCCAGGATTACCCGATCGAGCGTTATACCCGTGATGCCCGCATCACCACCATCTATGAGGGGACCAGCGAGATCCAGCGGCTGATTATTGCACGGGAGATCTTGAGAAATTTCAGCTGAACACCACAATCTGCCACAGAGACACAGAGACGCAGAGACGCAGAGAAAGTCAAAGACTAACAAACTGAAAATGAAAAACATAAAGCTTTTGAGGCATTACCCCAAAATAGATTTTTGTTTTGGTATTCTCCGTGCCTCTGTGACTCTGTGGCGAATAAGTTTTTAAGGAGGAGTGCATGAGCATCGATAAACGCATCACCCTGCAGCAGGCGGCCGAAGTGATCAAAAACGGTTCCAGCCTGACGTTTTCCGGTTTCACCATCTGGCGGCGCCCCATGGCACTGGTGTACGAGCTGATTCGCCAGCGGCGCCAGGGGCTCCACCTGATCGAGGTCAACGGCGGCCCCCAGACCGAGTTTCTGGTCGGCGCAGGTTGTGTCGATATCTGGGAATCGTGCTGGGTCGGCCACGAACTGTACGGCAAGTATGGCGCCAACCTCTCCCGGCGGGTCGGCAAAAAAGAGATCATCGTGGAAGATTACAGCCATGCCGAAATGATGTTCCGCTTTGCGGCCGCCGCCCAGGGGGCTCCCTATGCCGTCACCCAGACCGCGCTGGGAACCGATCTTCACAATCCGGAATACGACATGCTCGGCAGAGCGGGGAAGCGGGATGGCAAGCGGATTGCCAAACATAAATACATCTTCACCGAAGATCCGTTTTTCGATGCCGGAGCACAGGTGCTGATTCCGGCGGTCAAGGTCGATGTGGCGGTGTTGTGCGTGCAGCAGGTGGGAGAAGAAGGAACCGTGCGGGTCAGTGGCCAGTACTACTCCGACCCGGAGGCGGCCCGGGCAGCTGACATCACCATCGCCATTGCCGAGGAAATCGTACCGGAAGAATATCTGCGCCGCCATGCCGACCGGAATACCATCCCGAGCTTTGAAGTCGATTACATCCTGGAATGCCCCTTTGGCGCCCATCCGACCGGCATGTTCGGCCATTACGACGTGGACGGCTACTTCCTCAAGGATTTCTACAGCATGACCCGCACCCAGGAGGGGTTTGACGACTTTGCCAGGGAATGGGTTTTCGGCCAGGATCACATCTCCTACCTGGAAAAGCTGGGATGGCCGAGAATGTTGAAGATGAGGGCCAACAGCGCCATGAATTACAGTCCGCGCGAAAAAAAAGGAGGGAAATGACATGCCAAAGTATGCAACCCCTACGGAATACGGACTGGCAGATCTGCTCTGCTGCGCTGCCTCACGGGAAGTTTCGGACAATGAAATCGTTTTTGCCGGAACCGGCCTGCCGATGGTCGCCATCATGCTGGCGCAAAAGACCCACGCCCCCAACCTGAAACTGATCTTTGAAGCAGGAACACTGGATGGCCGCCCCCCTGAATTGCCGACCTCCGTTGGTGATGCCCGTTGTGAAATGGGGGCCTCCCGCGCCTCCGGCCTGCAGGACGCCTTCAGTATCGCCCAGCGTGGCCTGGTTGATCTGGGGTTCCTGGGAGGGGCCGAGGTCGATCAGTACGGCAATGTCAATACCACCTGCATCGGTGATTACCTCAACCCGGAACTGCGCCTGACCGGCAGCGGCGGCAACCCGGATATCAACTCCTTTGCCCGGCGGACCGTCTTCATCATGGTGCATGAAATGCGGCGTTTTGTGGAAAACGTCAGCTACATCACCAGTCCGGGATGGCGGGTCAAAAAATGGCCGGGAGGGGAATGGGTACCCCGGCGCGAACTGTATGGCGCCGCCTTCCGTGGCGGTCCATCGGCGGTAATCAGCACCGCCGGTGTGTTTCGCTTTGACCAGCAGAGCGGCCTGATGTATCTCGACACCTGCCACCCTGGCAAGAGCCCGGAAGAAATCCGGGAGTTGTGTCAGTTTGACCTTGATATTTCGCGCGTCACAGGGGAAACTGTCGTTCCGACCCGTGAGGAGCTGCGAATTATTCACGATGTCCTCGACCCGGATGAAATTTTCATCCCCAAGGTAAAGCCAGCTTAAGAAACTCTGCTGGTGAGTGACACACAAGGCGCCCTGCTGCATGACGGGGCGCTTTTTTTGTTGCAGGAGGAATGATGGAAGAGCTGATCCGCATTATCATGGCATCGGGGAAGAGCGCGCTCGATCTGGCGCTGTATCTGCTCCTGCCGGTGCTGGTGATCCTGATGGCGCTGATGAAAGTGGTGGAGGCCAAGGGGGTGCTGGCGCTGCTGGCCCGTGGCGTGGAGCCGCTGTTGAAGGTTTTCGGCGTGCCGGGAGCCGGAGCATTTGCCATGGTGCAGCTGATGTTTGTCAGCTTTGCCGCGCCGCTGGCAACCCTCTCGATCATGGAAAAAGACCGCACCACCCGTCGCCAGATTGCCGCCACCCTGGCCATGGTGTTCAGCATGTCCCAGGCCAACGTGGTCTTTCCGCTGGTGGCGGTGGGGCTCAATCTGGGGATGATCCTGTTGACCTCCCTGGCGGGAGGGCTGTTTGCCGCGGCCCTGACCTACTACGTTTTTGCCCGCTCGCTTGATCATGGTGAAGCGGTGACAGCCGAGTTCGAGACCAAAGCACCCCCTAAAAAACAGAGCATCGTCGCCCTGATGATCAGCGGTGGTCAGGAAGGGGTCTCGGTGATCATCGGCGCCATTCCGATCCTGATCCTGGCCCTGTTTCTGGTAAATCTGCTGAAAAGCGCCGGGGGAATCCCGCTCCTGGAAGCCTGGCTGGCGCCGTTGTTCCATGCCATCGGTTTTCCGACCGTGGCGGTGCTGCCGCTGGCCACCAAGTATCTGGCCGGGGGAACCGCCATGATGGGAATTGTGATCGATCTGCTGAAGAACGGCTCCATGACCGTCGCAGAGCTGAACCGTATGGCCGGGTTCCTGACCAACCCGTGTGATATCGTGGGGGTGGCGGTGCTGGTTTCGGCCGGGGAGAAAACCGCCTCCATCGCCCGGCCGGCCGTGTTCGGCGCAGTCGGCGGCATCATGCTGCGGGGCGTGTTGCATCTGCTGTTGTTCTGAGCAGACCGATGATTCTGGAAAAAGCAGTTATCCACTAAGCACACGAAGTAACACCAATAAAATCAGGCAATTTGGAACCAATCAACGACAACCAATCGGGTGAAGGCCGGATGTCATGTCATGGTTGATTCTTCGTGAAACTTCGTGTCGTTCGTGGATCAATCTGCCGTTTTTAAAATGATTGATTTTTTATCCTGTTGGAATTTCAACCTCCGGCTGGTATAGTCCAGCGATTTACATCGCCACTGTTTTCGTGCCGCTCCGGCATCAACATTACGGCTGCACGAGGAAAGATATCATGAAAAAAACGGTTAAGCAGCGTGCTGAACAGCTTTCACTCCTCTTTGTCGCCTCCGAAGCAGCTCCCTTTGCCAAGGAAGGGGGACTGGGTGATGTGGTGGGCGCCCTCCCTAAATACCTGGCCCGCCTGGGGCATGATGTGCGGGTAGTGATACCCCGCTATTACGGCGTCAATCGCGAAAAATACAATCTGAAGCTGCTCCCCGGCGTGCTGGTGGTGCCGATGGGAATCATCGGCAACCAGTACTGCGGCGTCTATGAAGGGCGTATCCCCGGTTCCGAGGTTCCGGTCTATTTTCTGGAGCACGAAGAATATTACGGACGCGCCAGCCTGTATCAGGAGAATGGCGAAGGGTACCTGGACAACGACAACCGCTTTGTCTTTTTATCCAAGGCTGCGCTGGAACTGTGCAAAATGCTCAACTTTCAGCCGGATGTTGTCCATGCCCACGACTGGCATACGGCCGCCATCCCGTGCCTGATGAACACCACCTATCTGCATGACCGCTATGTGGGTGAAGCAGCCTCGCTGCTGACCATTCACAACATGCAGCACCAGGGTAATTTTTATCCCGGCCTGATGGAAGTGCTCGGCGTTGGCTGGAAGCACTTTACCTACCTGGAACTGGAAAAGGATGACCAGGTCAACCTGCTCAAGGGGGGAATTTACCACGCCACCCTGCTGTCAACCGTCAGCGAGGGGTATGCCCGGGAGATCCAGACCAGTGATTACGGCTGGGGACTGGAAGGGGTGGTGCGTGACCGGGCCGCCGACCTGTTCGGCATCCTCAACGGGGTTGATTATGAAGAATGGAATCCGGCCAGTGACCCACACATTGCCAAGACGTATTCTGTCAGAAGCCTGAAAGGTAAAACCGCCTGCAAGGCTGATCTGCAGGCTGCCTTCGGCCTGCCGGTGCGTGACGATGTACCGCTCTTCGGGGTGGTTTCCCGCATGGTTTCCCAGAAGGGAACCGACATCCTGGCAGCGGCAATTCACCGCATACTCGCCATGGATGTGCAGTTTGTCATGATCGGCAACGGCGAGCCGTGGGCCCATTTCTACTTTGGCGACATTGCCGCCGCCTATCCGGAAAAATTCGCCTGCTACATCGGCTACAACGAGGCGCTGGCCCACAAGGTCGAGGCCGGCGCCGATTTCTTTGTCATGCCGTCCGCCTTTGAACCGTGCGGACTGAACCAGATGTACTCGCTCGCCTACGGCACCCCGCCGATCGTGCGGGCGACCGGTGGCCTGGATGACAGCGTGGAAAACTTTGACGAGCATCTGTTGACCGGCGATGGTTTCAAATTTTACCAGCACAGCCCCACGGCCCTGTTTGATACCATCGGCTGGGCAACCTATATTTATTTCAACAACCCCAAAGCGTTGACGGCGCTGCGTAAAAACGGCATGAAAAAACGCTTTACCTGGGAAGATTCGGCCCTGAAATATCAGGATCTGTATCTGCGCGCCATCATGCACCGGCGTGGCTGGGAATACTACCGCAACCGCTTTGGCGAATCCCACCACATCCAGTACGCAAAACCGTAATCGGAAGCGGGACGCAACGGCATTAGCTCCGTTTTTCCCTTTGACTTTCAAGCGCTTCGTCTGTTACAAACCTGAATTACAACTGATGACCAACCGGTCTGGTGCCGTGTCAGGAGTGACACGGTTAAAAGGGAAGAAGGTGAAAATCCTTCGCTGTCCCGCAACTGTAAGGGAGTACCGATTCTGCATCATGCCACTGTCCAGCAAGGGATGGGAAGGCGCAGACAAGGGATGATCCCCGAGCCAGGAAACCTGCCATACCGCTGCTTTCGGGAACCTCCGTGGAACGAGGGGCCGGAGCCGGTGTGTAACCGCTATGCTTCCAGCCCTTGTTCCTTGACGGAACAGGGGCTTTTGCTTTGGAGGAACCATGTCTCAAACAATCTTCATAACCGGCGGGGCGCGCAGCGGCAAAAGCCGCCTGGCCGAAGAACGGGCAGAGCGCTTTGGGGAGCGGCTCGGCTATCTGGCAACGGCCCAGATCTTCGATGACGAGATGGGGCACCGGGTCGACCGGCACCGGCAACGCCGCGGTGACCGCTGGACGACCACGGAAGAACCGTACCGGTTGGCAGCGGCACTACAAACCATGGATGGCACGTTCGACGCCATCCTGGTCGATTGCGTGACGATCTGGCTTTCCAACCTGTTGCTGCAGCAGGAAGAAACGACCCGGCAGCAGGAAGCGTTGATCCTGGCAGAGGTGCAGCATCTGGCGGCAACCTTGCGGAGCATGAGCACACCGGTAATCCTGGTCTCCAACGAGGTCGGCATGGGGATTGTGCCGGAGCACCGGCTCGGGCGGATCTTTCGTGATCTGGCCGGAGAGGCGAATCAGATTCTGGCTGCCGCTGCCGATGAAGTGCAGGCCGTGATCAGCGGCATCCCATTGAAATTAAAATAGACGTCAAGGAGTTACCTATGGACCTCATACAAAGCGTACTGTCACAGATCAAACCGGTTAACCCAGAACTGCTGCAGCAGGCACAACTACGGCTGGACAACAAGACCAAACCGCCCGGGTCTCTTGGCCGGCTGGAGGAGTTTGCCCGTCGCATGGCAGCCATCAGCGGCACCCAGGAACCGGACCTGTCCAAGAAGGTGATCTTCACCTTTGCCGGTGACCACGGCATTGTGGAAGAAGGGGTCTCCCTTTACCCGAGCGAGGTTACCCCCCAGATGGTGTTCAATTTTCTGGCCGGTGGCGCCGGAGTCAATGTGTTGGCCCGCCACAGCGGCGCCGAAGTGCGGGTGGTGGATGTGGGGGTCAATTATGATTTCGGCGACACTCCCGGTATGATCCATGCCAAGGTAGCCCGCGGGACAAAGAACTTTGCCAAAGAGGCGGCCATGAGCCGCGACGAAATGCTGGCTAGCGTCAAGGTCGGCATCGATCTGGCCGATCGCTGCAAGGTTGAAGGAGTTGCCCTGATCGGCACCGGCGAAATGGGGATCGGCAACACCACCCCCTCATCAGCGATTGTCGCTGCCATTACCGGTATGGCGGTGCGGGATCTGACCGGGCGCGGCACCGGCATCGGTGATGCTGCCCTGGAGAACAAGATCCGGGTGATCGAACAGGGTCTGGCACTGAACCGGCCTGACCGGAACGATCCGCTGGATGTGCTGGCCAAGGTCGGCGGGCTGGAGATCGCCGCCATTGCCGGTCTGGTGCTCGGCTGTGCTGCCAACTCGATCCCGGTGGTAATCGACGGCTTTATCTCCACTGCCGGGGCGCTGATCGCCTCGGAACTGCACCCCAATGTACGCGATTATATCTTCGCAGCCCACAGCTCGGTTGAAATCGGTCACCGCACCGTAATGGAACGAATCGGTGTGCGTCCGATCCTCGACCTTGATTTCCGCCTCGGTGAAGGGACCGGCGCGGCACTGGCCATGGGGCTGATCGAGGCGGGGGTTAAAATCATGAAAGAGATGGCAACCTTCGAGCAGGCCGGAGTGAGTCATTAAACCATGCGCCTCTATCTGATCGCACTGCAATTCCTGACCATCATACCGCTCCCCTTTGACACCCGCTGCCAGAAGGGAGACTTGGGGCGTGCCACGGCTCTGTTTCCGCTGGCCGGTTTGACCATCGGCGCCCTGCTGTGGGGGATCAATTGGCTGATCTCCCCCTGGCTGGCGCGCCCCCTGACCGATGCGCTGCTGATTACGGCACTGGCCATCGTTACCGGCGCACTGCACCTGGATGGGCTGGCCGATGTGTGTGACGGGCTGGCGGCACGGGGGAGCCGGGAGCGGTTCCTGGCAATCATGAAGGACTCCCACGTCGGTGCGGCCGGTGCGGTGGCTGTGGCGCTCGGCCTGCTGCTGAAATGGCAGGCGCTGGTGGCTGTCCCGCTGGAGTACAAGAGCCAGGCCTTGCTCCTGTTTCCGCTCCTCTCCCGCTTCAGCCAGACCGTCGCCATCTCCGGCGCCCGCCATGCCCGCAGTGACGGACTGGGAAAACTGTTCATCGAAGAATTTCATGCCGTAGCCCCCCTGGTGGCTGCCATCAGCAGCGTGGCGCTGATTTTCCTGATCCTCCCCCGGCACGGTCTGTTGGCCCTGACCGGGGTCCTGCTGACAACGCTGGCCATACGGTTCTATTTCCAGCGACGGCTGGGAGGAATTACCGGCGATATCATCGGCTGTATCAATGAACTGTGCGAGATCGTGGCATTGCTATTGATATCTGCCAACATTTTCCCGCAACCATGACCATTCCTCCCCCGGCCATTCGACTCGATTCCTCTTCCCCCGACAGCCGCTCCCGTTCGTTTAGCTACGCCGGTTTTCAGCGGCTGATCAGCGCCCATGCTCTCGAACAGGTACGGGGAGCCGTAGGGGAAGTTGAAGCAGCCGTGGCAGACGGTTACCACGCCGCCGGATTCATCAGCTACGAAGCAGGAGCTGCCCTCAATCCCGAGCTGCCGGCAGGGGCACCAGCCGCACTACCGCTGGTCTGGTTTGCCCTCTTCTCGGAACGGCATGAGCTGCCGTCCCGCATTCCGGCCGATGATCATCCCGCCCCATCCCTGGCGGAACTGAAACCGTTATCAGCAGCGGACTACCACCAGGCGGTGGCTGCCATCCGCAATGCCATTGCTGCCGGTGAAACCTACCAGGTCAATTACAGCGTGCGCCAGCAGTTCAGCTACCCCGGTGATCCGCTCGCGCTCTACCACCAGCTCTGCCGCAACCAGCAGGCCGATTACTGCGCCTACATCGACACCGGCCAGCAGCAGATTCTTTCCGCCTCACCAGAGCTTTTCTTCTCCCTCAAAGACCGGGTGATTACCATGCGGCCGATGAAGGGGACCGCCCCCCGCCTGGCGCGGAGCGACCTGGACCGGCAGCAGATCGAGCGGCTGCGGAGTTCTGCCAAGGAACGGGCGGAAAACCTGATGATCGTCGACATGGTACGCAACGACCTCTCCCGGATCGCCGAGCCGGGGAGTGTCTCGGTTCCGGCGCTGTTTGAAGTAAGCAGCTACCCGACCCTGCACCAGATGACCTCCACCGTGACTGCCCGGCTGCGACCGGAGATCGGCCTGATGGAGATTCTGGCTGCCCTCTTCCCGTGCGCTTCCATTACCGGGGCCCCCAAACGGCAGACCATGGCGATCATCAACCGGCTGGAGGATTCCCCGCGCGGCGTCTACTGTGGCGCCATCGGCTTTTTCTCCCCCGGCGGCGAAGCGACCTTCAGCGTGGCAATCCGCACGGCGGTGCTTGACGCTGCCGACCACAGCGGCGTGCTCGGCCTGGGGAGCGGCATCACCTGGGATTCGGATCCCCAGGCCGAGTTTGCCGAATGCTGTACCAAGGGGGAGTTCCTGCGACGGAACGATGCAGAGTTCCGCCTGATCGAAACGCTGCGCCATGACCGGCACGGCTACCTGTTGCTGGAGCGGCATCTGGCGCGTTTGACAGCCTCGGCCGCCTACTTCGGTTTCCGCTGTTGTCCGGACGTAATCCGGTCGAAGCTGCAAAGCGTGGCAGCCGGCCTGTCCGGCCTTCACAAGGTTCGCTTGCTGCTGGCAGAGGATGGGAGTTGCACCCTGGAAGCGGAGCCGCTGACGGAAGATCCCCGCCAAAGTCCGGCGACCATCGCCCTCTCAACGTTTCACAGCGACCCGGCCGACCGTTTTCTCTATCACAAGACCACCCGCCGCCAACGCTTTCAGCAGGAGCTGAACAACCATCCCGGCTGTTATGATGTGATCTTCACCAACCAGCGGGGAGAGGTGACGGAAGGGTGCTACAACAATATCGTCATCTCCCTGGAGGGCAAACTGCTCACCCCGGCGCTCGACTGCGGTCTGCTCCCCGGTGTGCTGCGGGAGGAGTTGTTGGCAGTCGGTGGCATTGAGGAGGCGAGCCTGACTATGCAACAGTTGCAGATGGCCGACAATATCTGGCTGGTCAATTCGGTGCGCGGCTGGCGGGAATGTATTGTGGCTGAACAGCAGGAGGTCGGGTAATAGCGTGAGAAATTATCAACAGAAAGGGAATGGTTCTACAGATCGCTTGCGGGTCATTGGTTGAGTCGGGCAAATACAGCTTCAGCAGGAATGGTGAAAAACTCTCCCCGTTCAAAGGCATCAACTCTGCTTTCCGCTTCCAATGCCCAGAGTTGATCAAGTTTCGTACGATCCACAGCATCAAAACTGAAAAACAGAGCATCTATCAGCTCTGCTCGCTCAATTGGCGGGAGTGTCAGCAGATCGGATAATAGTTGCTGTTTGGTATGCGTACGCATAGTACACCTCATGGAGTGGCTAGTTTCGTAAAAAGATAGCACAACGGTTAACAGGGCGACAAACAGATATATCATCGCGTCTTATTGCCAGTATCTTTGCCCATCAGCAGATACCGTCCCACGCAACAAGCGCCTATACAAAACAAGGAGAAACAGATGCTGACCCAGATTGAATCCGCACGCCAGGGAATTATTACCCCCCAGATGGAAACCGTTGCCGTCAATGAACAACTTACGGCCGAGTACGTTCGCCAGATGACTGCCGAAGGGAAGATCGTCATCCCCTGGAATCACGTTCGCAAACCGTCCCGCATCGCCGGCATCGGCAAGGGGCTGGCAACCAAGGTCAACGCCTCGATCGGCACCTCATCGGATATCATCGATTACGAGGCCGAAATCAGAAAAGCGCTGGCTGCCCAGGAGTGCGGCGCTGATACCTTGATGGAACTTTCCGTCGGTGGCGACCTGGACCGGGTCCGGCGCGAAGTGATCGCGGCGGTTGATCTGCCGGTGGGAAATGTGCCGCTCTATCAGGCGTTCTGCGAGGCTGCCCGGAAATACGGCGACCCGAACAAACTCGACCAGGAGATGCTGTTCGACATCATCGAGCGGCAGTGCGCCGACGGTATGGCGTTCATGGCGGTACATTGCGGGATCAACCTCTGCACCATCGAACGGCTCCGCAAGCAGGGATACCGCTACGGCGGACTGGTCAGCAAAGGGGGCGTTTCCATGGTGGCCTGGATGATGGCCAATAACCGTGAAAATCCGCTCTACGAACATTTCGACCGGGTGGTGGCGATCTTGAAAAAATACGATACGGTGCTCTCCCTCGGCAACGGTCTGCGGGCCGGCGCCATCCACGACTCCTCGGATCGTGCCCAGATCCAGGAACTGATTTTCAACTGCGAACTGGCGGAGATCGGGCGGGAGATGGGATGCCAGATGCTGGTGGAAGGACCGGGGCATGTGCCATTGGACGAGATCGAGGGGAATATCCAGTTGCAAAAGCGGATGAGTGGCGGCGCCCCCTACTACATGCTCGGACCGATCGCCACCGACGTGGCGCCCGGTTTCGACCATATCACCGCCGCCATCGGCGCTGCCCAGTCGAGCCGTTTTGGGGCTGACCTGATCTGCTACATCACGCCGGCCGAGCACCTGGCGCTCCCCAACGAGGAAGATGTGCGCATAGGAGTCAAGGCAGCCAAGGTGGCCGCCTATATCGGCGATATGAACAAATACCCGGCAAAAGGGCGTCAGCGGGATAAGGAGATGAGCAAGGCCCGCCGCGACCTCAACTGGGAAAAGCAGTTCCAGCTGGCGCTCTATCCGGAAGATGCCAAGGCGATCCGCGCCAGCCGCACCCCGGAGGATGAGAACACCTGCACCATGTGCGGCGATTTCTGCGCCTCGCGCGGGGCAGGAAAATTATTCAGCGGCGATCTGTCAGACGAGAAACGTTGATCAGCTAACGACATTTGCCACAGAGACACGGTGAATTCGCTGTGAGCTCTGTGGCAAAGTTTTTTCCCGCTTCGTTTTCAAAAATCTAACCTGCCTCCCGTAGATTCTCCCTTACCCTCGGCTAGTACTTTTGCCCCATCTCACGACGGTGTTGGATTCGCGTACAGGGAACTTTCACCCCATAAGTTCGCGCCCATGACGGGCGTACACCACGCGGCGCAGACGGTTGGTGCGAAAGACTGCGCCGAAGCTCCATTGAGCGAGCATGAACCGAACACTTGTATTGGTCACTTTATTGGTCTATATTTTGACCACAGAAGGATTCGTATCAAGGAGGTAACAATGAGAGCTATTTCAATCAGTAATGACATTGTTCCAATTGCAGAATTTAAAACCAATATTTCCAAGTGGTTCAAAAAACTTCAGACATCCAGGCATCCACTTATCATTACCCAAAACAGCAAACCAGCTGGTGTACTGTTATCCGCTTCAGATTACGATGAATTGGTTTACCGAAAATCTTTTCTTGATTCTGTTGAGAAGGGGATGGCAGATGTTGAATGCGGGCGTACCCAAACTACAGAAGAGCTACGAAAAGCCCTGCGAGACCGAAGAAGTGCGAGTAATCCATGAGCGTAAGATGGTCACAGGAAGCTGGTGAAAACCTGGTTGATATAGAGGAGTTTATTGCACGTGACAGTGTAGAGCGCGCTGTCCGGTTTGTTGATGACCTGATCGACCATGCTGAAGCAATTTTGGCTGACAATCCGAGAAGCGGAAGAACCGTGCCAGAAATAGGCAATCCTGATATTCGAGAGCTTATTTACCGGGGATATCGCATTGTCTACCGATTAAATGGTGAACAAATTGAAATACTTACTGTTTTTGAAGGGCATCGGCTATTGCGACTGAAGGAAACATGTGATTAGGGAATTATGAATCCGGGCACTAAAACTGAACGGCACGCCGAGCTATATCAACAACCTCTGATCACTTTATCGAGTAGGGTGAGGTAAACTCTTGCCAAGGTTGAAAACTGAGCCACCACATAATTGATTAGCCCCCCCCTCTTTGCCACAAGCCACCATGCCAGGGATTTTCTCCCCCCTGCCCTGCACGGCATGCAGGTTCCGTTCAACTACACTAGGACAGGCTCCACCGGGCGGTTCGACAGAATTGCCGGGGCGTAATCGTTGCCCTGACGAGCGAATAACAACTCACTTTCTCCCTTCTTTGTTCTTGCACTCCCGTGGGGCGCGATGGTATTTTGTTTTACTCGTTAGAACAAAGTCACCAAAGAAAGCGACCATGGCCGATTTAAGCATCCCCCAGATCAAACTGCGCATCACCGTAACGGTGTTGTTGGTGGTGTCGTTTGTGCTGGCCTCATTTGCCTGGCAGATTTTTGAGCAGCGCAACAGTGACATCGAGGATGCCGAACACCAGACCGCCGGATACGCACGGGCACTGGCTGAACATGCCGAGCGCAGCTTTGCCGAAACCGACCGGGTGCTGCGCGATGTACTGCTGGATATACAAACAGCCGGCGACATACAAACGATCCCCAGCAGCCAGTTATACAATTTGATGAAGCGGCAGACCGAGGGTGCGCCCCAGATTGGCGATATGTTCGTGGTCAACGCCAACGGGGAGATGATCAGCAACACCAACCATTTTCCTCCCAAACCGATTGACGTCTCCGATCGCGATTATTTTAAATACTATGCCACCACCCCCGATGCCGGCCTGACCCTTGGCACGACGGTTAAGAGCCGCCTGGTGAATCGCTGGCGATTCAACCTGATGCGCCCGTTGGCTGCTCCGGGAGAACCATTTGCAGGGCTTTTGGCAGTTGCCTTTGAGGTCGAATATTTCAAGCGTTTTTTAAACGCTGCCAGTATCGGCACCTCGGGGAAAATTTTCCTGATTCAAGCCAACGGTAAACCGCTGGTGCTGGAGCCCTACCAGGAAAAGGCCTATCAGACCGACTTCACCACCTCGGCACTGATCAAAAAGCATCTACCCCACGCCCCCAGCGGAACCTTTCAGATCGAAAAAAACGGTATCACCCCCTTTCCCGGCATAGTCTCCTATCAAAAATTATCCAGCTTTCCGGTGGTGGCCGCAGTATCCATCAATCGAGACGAAGTTCTTGCCCATTGGCGGATCGAAGCGCTGAAACAATCAATTTTGACCGTCACGCTCTGCCTGGTGATTGCCGTGCTCGGCCTGATCATGTTCCGGCACCTGAACCGCTTGCAGCGTTCCGACGAGGCATTGCGGTCCCAGCAGGAGCAATTGCAGCTCAAGGCGACCCAGATCGATTCGGCCCAGGAAGCGATTCTGCTGATCACACCGGAAGGTCGGCTGCTGCAGTTCAATCCGGCGCTCTGCCGCCTGACCGGTTATTCGGCCAAAGAGCTGCAGGGGATTTTGCTGGCTGACATAGAACCGACCGCGTATGGCAAACAGTTTGAGCTCAATTCCCGGGAATTACGGGAACAAGGTGAAGCAACCTTTGAATCGGCCTTTCGTAAAAAGGATGGCGCCATCGTGCCGGTTGAGGGGCACGCCCGCTTCATGGAAGGGGTTGAGCCACCGGTGATCCTGAGTATTGTCAGGGATATCAGCGAACGCAAGTCGATCGAGCAAAGGGAAAAAACCCGGCTCAAAATCCTGGAGCAGATGGCGTCCAATGCCAGCTTGCCGGTAATCCTGGCAGATATTGTCGCCTTTGTGGAGCAGCAGAGTCCGGGGACCTTCTGTTCGGTGCTGCTGGTTGATGAATCGGGCACCATCTTGCGGCATGGTGCGGCGCCCAGCCTGCCGGAAGCCTATAACCGGGCGGTTGACGGCCTGAGGATCGGCAACAAAATGGGGTCGTGCGGCACGGCTGCCTTCCTGCAGCAACGGGTGGTGGTGGAGGATATTGAAGGGCACCCGTTCTGGAAAGGATTTACACCGGCCCGGGATGCCGGTCTCCGCTCATGCTGGTCGGAACCGATCCTCTCTGCCAATGCCGAGGTACTCGGTACCTTCGCCATGTATCACCGGGAGCCGAAAGCTCCCACCGCTAAAGAAATCGCCCTGATCGAATCGGCTGCCCATCTGGCCAGTATTGCCATCAGCCGCGAACGGGGGCGCGAGCAGCAGGAGGCGCTGCAGGATCAGTTGCAGCATATCCAGAAGATCGAGTCGATTGGCCAGCTGGCCGGCGGAATTGCCCATGACTTCAACAACCTGCTGACACCGATCCTGATTTATTCGGAAATGCTGAAAAAGATCGTTCCGGCAGGGGAATCAAATCTCTCCAAGCTGGAGGGAATCATCAAGGCAGCCAACAAAGCCAAGGATCTGACCCAGAAGCTTCTTTCCGTCAGCCGCAAACATGTGCTCTGCATGGAACCGGTCGATCTGAACGCGGTTATCAATGAGATGGAAGATATGTTGCGACGCTCGATCGGCGAACGGATTACGCTGGTACGGGAACTGTCCGTAAACCGGCGAGTGGTAACACTGGGCGACAAGGGGCTGGTGGAGCAGCTGGTGTTGAATCTGATCGTCAATGCCCGCGATTCCATTACGGAGGTCGGAACGATTACCATCCGCACCGGCCGGGTGATGGTCGATGCCGAGACCGCCCGCCAGAAGCCGGGGATGATGGTTGGTGACGCCGTGGTATTGACCATTGCCGACAGCGGTTGCGGCATGACCAAAGAGGTGCAGGACCATATTTTTGAACCGTTTTTCACCACCAAGGAAACCGGCAAGGGGACCGGGCTCGGCTTGGCCATGGTGTACGGGATTGTGAAACAGCATTATGGCTACATCGGGGTTAGCAGCCGGGCCGGGGCCGGAACGACCTTTACCGTCTATTTCCCGGCCCAGCCAACGGAAAGCCTTCCCGCTGACACCCTGCCAACTGCGGCAGTAAAAGATCACTCCCTGCTCTGCAACGCTCCCACCGTAATCCTGCTGGCCGAGGATAACGAGATTGTCCGCACCATGACCCGTGAACTCCTGACCATGTCGGGGTATACGGTGCTGGAGGCGGCGCTGCCGTCGCAGGCGCTGGCAGTGGCGGCTGATCCTGACCAGGCCATTGACCTGCTCCTCACCGATGTGGTGATGCCGGAAATGAACGGGCGGCAACTGTATGACCGGGTGTGTGAATTCCGCCCTTCCCTGCCGGTGCTGTTCATGTCCGGCTACACCGACGATATCGAGCTGAACATGGATGAGCACATTGAGCGGAGCAACTTCCTGCATAAACCGTTTACCACGGAACAGATGCTCCGGGCTGTCAAAACGAGTCTTGCCGGATGAACATGCTCCCCCACCCCGACACCAACGACGACTCCTACGATCTGTTCTGCCAGCTGACCACCGGTTACCGCATGTATTTCATCATCAACCAGGCGGTACAATCCGGTCTGATTGACCTCCTTGAGCAAGGAGCACTGCCGACGGAAGAGCTGCTCCGGCGGTCAGGAGTACGCCGGGAAGAAGGGAGCCGTTTCCTGGAACTGTTGGTGGCCACCAGACTGTTGATCAAGCAGGAGGACCGCTATCAGCTCTCTTCTTTTTCCCAAAACTACCTTTCCCGCCAAAGCCCGACTTGCCAGCGAAGTGTGCTGGTGTTTGAACCGGTCCTGATGGAAAACTGGAGCAAGCTGGGAACGGTGCTGCATGGGGGACAGGGAGTACTGATTGAGGAGAAAACAACGGAGGAATACAGCCAGCGGCTTGATCTCTTCCAACACGCCATGGGGGATGCGGCGGCGGTACGGTCAGTGGAGCTATGGAGCACTCTGCCGGATTTGCCGGAGCATGGCACCATCATCGACATCGGCGCAGGGGATGGAGTCTATCTGGACCGTTTTCTGGAACGTTATCCTGCCTGGCAAGCGGTCGCCTGCGATCTGCCGGATGTTTGCCAACGCCTGCAGCAACGCGACCCAGAGGGTCGAATCTGCGCTGTGCCATGCAACATCCTCGCTCAGCAGGAGATGAACACCTTTGTCGCGCAGCACCGCGCCACGGCACGGGTGGTGCTGCTCTCCAATCTTTGTCACTGTTACGGACCGGATGAGAATCTGGCATTGTTGCGGCAGGCAGGAGCATTACTGGCAGATGGCGGGGTCGTGCTGCTGCACGATTTCTTTCGCGACAGTTCCACCTTCGGAGCGCTGTACGACCTGCACCTGATGGTGAATACCTACAATGGCCGTTGTTTTTCCACCGGCGAAATCGAGGAACTGCTGCAGCAATGCGGCATGCGCTTGCAATCGAGCCTGCCACTCCCGTCCGGCTCCCTCGCCCTGCTGGGCGTGAAACAGGAGCAGTTATAACAGTTGTTGTTCTTTTTCCCGTTCTCCCAGCCACCACACCAGCTCCATCCCGAGTAACACCACCACCCAACTGGTATAAATCCAGACCATGAAAACCGGCAGCAACGCCAGGGTTCCGTAAATGGCATTATACCCGGAGACCCCCAATTGGAAGTGAATGTAACCCCACTGGATAATTTGCAGCAAGAGCGTGGTGACCCCGGCGCTGAACACGGCATGGCGGGAACGGATCACGGCATTGGGGATGAAGTAGTACAGAATGCTGACGCCGATCCAGAGGCTGGCAAAGGGAATCAGCTTGAGGAACAACAGGTGACGGACACCGAAACGGTGCAGCAGCCATTGCACGACCCCCTGGTGTTGCAGGGTGGTGGCCAGGGTTATTGCCACGGCGATGCAGAGCGGGATACAAACAATGACAATCAGGTAATCCCGCACTTTATGATGGGCTGCCTTCCCCTTGGCAACACAACAAATGGTATTGAAGGCATCTTCCACCGTATCAAGGGTGGTGGCAATCGAAACCAGTACCAGGGCAAAACCGACTACCCCCAGGGATGCCACGTTAGTGTTGTGAATGTAGCGCATCAGACTGGCCACCACTTCCTGGGAGCCGGCGGTCAACTTGGAAAGCAGCAGCGGCGTGACGGTTACGTCGATGGCAAGCGCTTTGAAGATGGCAAACAGAATGGCGAAAAAAGGGATCAGGGAGAAGAGGCTGGAGAATGAGAGCGCCGCCGCCAGCAGGGTGCAGCGGTCATTGATGCATTTCTTGAAAATTGCCAGGCCGGCCGTATAAAAGCTGCGATATGAAAAGCTCATGTAAACCTGACCAGTGAAGCAGGATAACTACTCATAACAAAGTTATTTCTATCGGATTCATGCCGCCAGCAATTCTCCGGGTACGAAAAAGCCCACCGTTTCCGGTGGGCCTGGTGGTGACAAGCATAACGATCAGAGCGCCGTGCTGTTTTTCTCCCGGCTCATCGCTTCCCGTCCTGCTTCAATGGCAGAAGCGAGGATTGATTTCTTTTCCACCAAGGTTTCTTTTCCGTCTTCCAGGGCAGTCTTGATCTTGTCCTGAGCTTCCTTGGTATATTCCTTGATCTTGTCAACGGCATCTTCGGTGAAATCCGCCAGCGATTCACGCAGTTCGGAACCGCTTTTGGGTGCATACAACAGTGCCAGTCCCGCTCCGATGGCGGCGCCTGCTACAAATGAAACCAGTACAGTTCCCGTGTTGATCCCTTTTTCGTCTGACATGGTTACAATCCTCCCCGTTTTTTAAGATAATGTTGCAGCAAATACTTCCCAGCGACCTTTGCACCCGTAGCCCAGGCGTTGGTGGTGTTCATCACACCAGCCACCACGCTGACGGAACGGTTGATGGCGCTCAGATTGGCGCCGGTTTCCCCCAGAGCTGACATGAAGCGGGTGACATCTTCGGTATGTTCTGCCACGCCACCCCCCACAATCTTCATTTCGTTAACAACCGCCGACAAGTCCTGAACAATCGGTTTCAATTCCCCCTGCAGGGTGTTCAGATCCTGGATGACCGGCTTGAGCTCGACCTGAAACATGTCAGCCAACGCCCCGAGCGCCACAGCGCTTTTTCTGACTGCCGCAATGGTCGGCAGCAGCGCCATTACCAGCACCAGCACGGCAACGGCAATAATGATCAGGGCAATTCCCGTAAGACTCATAGATTAATTCTCCTGAAGATGTTGAATGCCTGCTCAGGGGGCAAGTATAGTTGAAAATGTAAAATTATCAATCGAATTAAACCGCGCAACCTTTTATTCTACGGAGTTGAGGCACTTTTTCTTTGCCTCCCGGATCCGATTGCGGGTAGTATACCGGCACTTTCCACCTCCAGATAAGGGCTGATCTGATGTCCACCACTAACGACGAACAGAAAAAAGAGAAACTTACCAAAGAGTTACAGGGTATGGCGCTGGCAACGGTGGCGCTGTACTTCCTGATTTCAATCACCACCTTTAATTCCCACGATGTTTCCTGGAACAGTTATTCCAGTGAAGGCGCCATCAACAACCTGGGGGGAAAGCTGGGAGCCCAGATTGCCGACCTGCTGTTCAGCCTGTTCGGGCTGGCATCCTACCTGATTCCGCTGGCCCTGCTCTACATGGCCTACACCCTGTTCCGCTTCAAGGAGATCAGGCTCCGCTCCTACAAGCTGCTCGCCTCCTTCGGCCTTCTGATTTCCCTTTCCACCCTGTTTGCCTTTTTTCGCACCACCACCAATTTTTTGGGGCAGCAGGTTGCCACCGGCGGGATGATCGGCAAGGTCATCGGCGAAGTGCTGAAAAACAGCGTCGGCACCACCGGCGCCTTTATTCTGCTGCTGCCACTGCTGGCCGCCTCGATCATGATTCTGTGCAAGTTTTCCTTTATCCTCTTCGCCGGCTGGTGGGTGGAACATTTCAAACAGCGCTGGGATGACTGGCAAAAACGGCGCGTCCATCAACGCCAGGAAAAACAAAAGAGCCAGGCCAAAAGCGAGGGGACTGCCGCGCCGGTTATCACCGCCGGACCGACCATCAGACCGGCCGCTCCCGCTCCTGCCCCACTGAATCTGTTCAAAAAGGAAAAGGAGAAGAAGAAAGAGGCCCAGAAGAGCGCGCCAATCCAGGAAGCGTTCGAGTTTATCAAGGCCGAGGGGGATTTCCATACCCCACCCTTCAGCCTGCTGGACCAGCCTCCGCTCTCCGAGAAGACCCTTGATAAAGACAGCTTGAATATGAATGCCCGCCTGCTGGAGAAAAAACTGAAGGATTACGGCATCGACGGCGAGGTAGTGGAAATCTGCCCCGGACCGGTAATCACCATGTATGAATACGCCCCGGCTCCCGGCGTCAAAATCAGCCGGATTGCCGGACTTTCCGATGACCTGACCATGGCGTTGCAGGCCATGTCGATTCGCATCGTCGCCCCGATTCCGGGGAAAGGGGTGGTGGGGATCGAAGTGCCGAACCGGGACCGGGAGATGGTCTATCTGCGCGAGATTTTCAACTGTGAAACCTTCCATCAAAATAAATTGAAACTCCCCATGGCGCTCGGCAAAGACATTGCCGGTCATCCGGTGATTGCCGACCTGGCCAAGGCGCCGCACCTGCTGGTGGCGGGCGCCACCGGCATGGGTAAATCGGTCTCGATCAACACCATGATCCTGTCACTGCTCTATACCGCCACCCCCAAAGATGTCCGCTTGATCATGGTTGACCCGAAGATGCTGGAGTTTTCCATGTACGAGGGGATTCCGCACCTGCTGCTGCCGGTGGTGACCGAACCGAAGAAAGCGTCGCTGGCGCTCAAGTGGGCAGTCAATGAAATGGAACGGCGCTACCAGCTCCTGTCAGACAAGGGAGTGCGCAACATCGATTCCTACAACAAGAAAATCGCCGGAGAAGAACGGGAACTGGCAGAGCTGGAAGCGCTCGACGAAGCCGAGATCATCGAGGATCTGGAAGAACTGCCGCAGGGTGAAGAACTTGCTCCCGATCCGCTTCCCTTTAGCGATGACACCCCGGTGCTGGTCCATGAACACCTCCCCTACATCGTGGTGATCATTGATGAGTTGGCCGACCTGATGATGGTGGCCGGTCGCGAGGTAGAGGAGCACATCGCCCGCCTGGCGCAGAAAGCCCGCGCCTCCGGTATTCATCTGATCCTGGCGACCCAGCGTCCTTCGGTGGATGTGATCACCGGCCTGATCAAGGCCAACCTGCCGACCCGCATCGCCTTCAAGGTTTCCTCCAAAGTGGATGCCCGTACCATTCTCGACACCAACGGCGCCGAAGCATTGCTCGGCATGGGTGACATGCTCTACATGCCCCCCGGTTCATCCCTGATCCAGCGTCTGCATGGTTCGTTCGTTTCCGATGCGGAAGTGCAGCGGGTGGTCGATTTCCTCAAGAAGCAGGGAAAACCGGTCTATGACGCCTCGATCATGGAGATGAAGGAGAGCGATGACAAGGGGAGCAGTGACGATGATGAACCGATGGACGAGCGCTGGGAGGATGCCCTGCGGCTGGTGGCGGAGACCAAGCAAGCCAGCATTTCCATGATCCAGCGCCGCCTGCGGATCGGCTATAACCGGGCCGCCCGGATCGTGGAGCTGATGGAGCGCGAGGGGATGATCGCCATGAGCGACGGCACCAGCAAACCGCGGGAAATCTACATGGATATCGTACACGCCTATCTGAACTCGCAATTGACCAAGTAGGGGGGAAACCAGGATGACCATCAAAGCTGCTGCAGTTCAATTCAATGTCAAGCAGGGAGATCCGGACGCCAACCTGGCATACGTCCGGGAAGCGCTGCAGCGTGTGGCCAGCCAGGGCGCCCAGCTGGCCGTGCTGCCGGAGATGTGGTCGTCAGGTTTCAGCTATAAAAACCTGAATCAGCTGGCAGAGCACACTGACGGCATCGTGACGGAACTGCTGGAGCTCTCCCGCCGGCTGAAGCTGGTGATTGTGGGGAGCATGCCGGAGCCCCATGGCGACAAGGTATTCAATACCGCCTTTGTGGCGGACAACGGCGTGCTGGCAGCCAGCTACCGCAAACTGCATCTGTTTTCACTGCTGGGGGAAGACCGGGCTTTTGACAGCGGCGATGCCTGGTGCCTGGCCGAGACCAGCCTCGGCAAAATCGGCCTGATCATCTGCTATGATCTCCGTTTCCCGGAACTCTCCCGCCGTCTGGCACTGGAGGGGGCCCGCATCATCTGCGTTCCGGCCCAATGGCCCAAGCCGCGCCAGGAACATTGGCGGACGCTTTTGCGGGCCCGCGCCATCGAAAACCAGCTGTTCGTGGTTTCCTGCAACGCCTGCGGCATAATCGGCAAACTCGATTTCTTCGGTATGAGCATGATCATCGACCCGAAGGGAGAAGTGCTGGCAGAGGGAGGCGAAGCCGAGTCTGAAATCACCAGTGATCTCGATTTCGAGGCGATGGACGCCTGGCGGCAACAGATCCCCTGCTTCAATGACCGGCGCCCGGAAGTGTACTGAAAATCGACTGGGGAAATGATTTTACCGGTTTTGCCACTATTCCAGGACTCTTGTGTTGACAATTCAGATAGATACAGTATAGATTTTAAATTTTCGTACTACCCACCTTTATTGACCGGTTGCATTATCATACGTCATTATATTTGAAAGGAATCACCACCGATGGCAGAAAAGTTTATCTTTACCTCAGAATCCGTATCAGAAGGGCATCCCGACAAAGTTGCCGACCAGGTTTCCGATTCAATTCTCGATGCGATTCTGACCCAGGATCCCAAGGCCCGCGTCGCCTGTGAAACCATGGTAACCACCGGCATGGCGGTGATTGCCGGCGAAATTACCACCAATGCCGTCATCAATTATTCTGAAATCGTCCGCCAGACCATCCGCGAAATCGGCTATACCGATTCGGAAATGGGTTTTGATGCCGATACCTGTGCCGTGCTGGTTTCCGTTGATCGCCAGTCCCCTGACATTGCCCAGGGTGTTTCCGAGGGTGAAGGGCTGCACAAGGAGCAAGGCGCAGGCGATCAGGGACTGATGTTCGGCTATGCCTGCAATGAGACTCCAGAACTGATGCCGATGCCGATCCAGCTCTCCCATCAGCTGGTGGAAAAGCTGTCACAGGTACGTAAATCGGGAGAACTGCACTTCCTGCGCCCTGATTCAAAATCCCAGGTTTCGGTCGAGTATGTGGATGGCAAGCCGACCCGTATCGATACCGTGGTTATCTCCACCCAGCACACCCCCGACGTGACCCACTCCGAGATCGAAAAGCATGTGATCGAAAAAGTCGTCAAGGCGGTTATTCCAGCCAATCTGCTGGATGAGAACACCCGCTACTTCATCAACCCGACCGGCCGTTTCGTTGTTGGCGGACCGATGGGTGACTGCGGGCTGACCGGCCGCAAGATCATCGTTGACACTTACGGCGGCATGGGACGTCACGGTGGCGGCGCCTTCTCCGGCAAAGACCCTTCCAAGGTTGACCGCTCGGCCGCCTACATGGGGCGCTATGTGGCCAAGAACCTGGTAGCCGCCGGCCTGGCCGAGCGCTGCGAAGTCCAGGTAGCCTACGCCATCGGCGTTGCCCAGCCGGTGTCGATCAACGTCAACACCTTTGGAACCGGCAAGGTAAGTGAGGAGCGTATGGCCGAGCTGGTGCGCGAAACCTTTGACATGCGTCCGGCCGCCATCATCGAGCAGCTCGACCTGCTCCGTCCGATCTACAGGAAAACCGCCGCCTACGGCCACTTCGGCCGTGAACTGCCGGAATTCAGCTGGGAGAAGACCGACAAGGCTGCCATCTTGAAACAGAAAGCCGGAATTTAAGAAAAATAATGGAACGCGGAAACTGTCGGATCTTGGCGGATTGGCGCGGATAAAAGCTTTTAAAATCCGTACAAATCCGCCGCATCCGCGTAAATCAGCGTTCCATTGCCTTTAAAGTTTTATTGATTATGAATTTGGAAGAGGAGAAATGGTAATGTCCCAAACGTACAAAATCGCAGTTTTGCCGGGCGACGGCATTGGACCGGAAGTCATGGCTGAAGCACTCAAGGTGCTGGATGCCGTGGAAGCAAAATACAGTGTGAAATTCGAGCGCACCCACGCCAATGTCGGTGGCGCCGGGATTGATAACGAAGGTAAGGCACTCCCCGACACAACGGTCAACATCTGTAAAGCCGCCGACGCCATCCTGTTCGGCTCGGTCGGCGGCCCCAAGTGGGAAACCCTTCCTCCTGAAGAACAGCCGGAGCGCGGAGCTCTGTTGCCGCTGCGCAAGATTTTCGGTTTATACGCCAATCTGCGTCCGGCCATCATCTTCCCTTCCCTGACCGGCGCTTCTTCGCTCAAGGAAGAGGTAATTGACGGCGGCTTCAACGTGCTGGTGGTTCGCGAACTGACCGGCGGCATTTATTTCTCCCAGCCCAAAGGGATCGAGGGTGAAGGACGCAACCGGGTCGGCATCGACACCCTGCGCTACTCCGTACCGGAGATCGAGCGGATTACCCATGTCGCTTTCCAGGCTGCCCAGAAACGGGGCAAAAAGGTCTGCTCCATCGACAAGGCCAACGTGCTTTCCTCTTCCGTACTGTGGCGCGAGGTAGTAATCGGCGATCCACGAGCAGAGGCGGAGCAGGTCGGGCGGGAAGACCGTGCGATCGCCGACGACGCCGGCGATCGCCTTCACGTTCGCGCGGTCGGCCTCACGCGCGGGTTCGACGACGAATCCGCGGCGTTCGCCGCGCCCGAACGGGCAGCGCACTTCCGCACCGGGGCGCGCGCGCTCCTCGAGCTCGGGCGGAACGGAATAGAGAAACGTCTGGCGAACGGGAACGGGAAAGGCCACGCGGACGAAGTTCACGCGCGCAGCCT
>Ga0209798_10000144_pt1 | contig 39447 bp, 21 predicted proteins | sample DOMMetBare3Fresh_FD_187475 | JGI IMG/M metagenome (GOLD analysis project Ga0209798, IMG submission 187475) | Wetland sediment microbial communities from St. Louis River estuary, USA, under dissolved organic matter induced mercury methylation -... | ecosystem: Environmental > Aquatic >...
ACCCACCCGGCCGCCGGCAACATTGGTGGTGGCGGTTTCATGATGATTCGCTTCAAGAATGGAAAAACAACGGCCATCGACTACCGCGAGATGGGACCAGCGGCAGCCAATCGCAACGTCTATCTCGACAAAGACGGCAATCTAATTAAGGGTGAAGGTTCTTCCACGGTCGGTTACCGCGCTGCCGGTGTGCCGGGCACCGTCCGCGGGATGGAGTTGGCCCTGAAGAAATATGGCTCGGGCAAGATGAGCTGGGCCCAACTGACTGAACCGGCGCGGCGTCTGGCGGCCGACGGCTTTCCCCTCAGTTATTCCTACGCCGCGAGCCTGCGCAACAATAACGAGCTGCTGGCACTGTTCGCAGACAGCAAACGCATCTTTCTCAATAACGGAAATTTCTTTAAAGAGGGCGATTTACTGCGACAGCCAGAGTTAGCGGCGACCTTTGCACGGTTACAAAAGTATGGACCGGATGAATTTTATGAAGGGCAAACTGCGCGGCTGATTGCAGCGGACATGAAGCGTCACAACGGTCTAATCACACTCGCTGATCTGCGCAATTACGTTGCCAAAGAACGTGAGCCGTTGCGCTCGACTTATCGCGGTTACGAGGTGATCTCAATGCCGCCACCCTCATCGGGCGGCGCCGTTCTGATTGAAATGCTGAACATCCTGGAGGGGTACAACCTGAGTTCGCTGGGCTGGTCCTCGTCAGACCGATATCACCTGATGACTGAAGCAATGCGGCGCGCCTTCGCCGACCGGGCCGAATTCATGGGGGACACCGATTTTGTCAAAGTTCCCATCGCCGGAATGATTGACAAGAATTACGCTGCGCATTTGCGTCAAACAATCGATGCCGCGCGCGCTTCAACCAGTGTCGAGATACGCGCCGGGAAACCGCCAGGCTACGAATCGGAAGAAACAACGCATTTCACCGTCGTTGATAAGGATGGCAACGCGGTGGCCAACACCTATACCTTGAATGGCGGCTACGGTTCGGGGGTGACGGCCAGAGGAACGGGCATTTTGCTCAACAACGAGATGGATGATTTTGCAGCTAAACCAGGGTCACCAAACGCCTACGGCTTGATTCAGGGCGAAAACAATGCGGTGGCTGCGCGCAAGCGTCCCCTTTCAGCCATGACGCCTACTTTTGTGATGCGTAAGGACGGTTCCTTGTGGTTTGCCGTGGGCAGCCCGGGTGGGCCAACGATCATCAACACCGTGCTCCAGGTGATTACCAACGTGGTCGACTTTGAGATGAACATTCAGCAGGCGATTGACGCGCCACGCATTCATCATCAATGGCTGCCGGACGAAATCGCCTTTGAACCTTTCGGTTTGTCAGCCGATACGCAGCGCGCCCTGGAAGCGAAGGGCCATAAATTTGTAATGAAGCCGCGCTACATGGGCGACGCCGAAGGGATCATGATTGAAGAGAAGACCGGCGTGCGCCTCGGCGCCAGCGATCCCCGGGGCAGCGACAGCGCGGCGATCGGGTATTGAGCTATCGGGGCCCTGGGACCGCACGCTTCCAGCGTGCCTGCGCTGCGTTATTAGACTTCTGCACCGCATAAGGCATCTACCGCAAACTGAAGCACGCAGGATGCGTGCGGTCCCAGGGAAAAAGAATGCCATCGCAACTGACGAGCACACTCTCAGCAGAAGGTGAAAAGCTACTCGCGTGTATTCACTGTGGCCTTTGTCTGGAAGCCTGCCCGACCTATGTTGCAACTGGTGATGAGAACGATAGCCCGCGTGGGCGCATTTATCTGATGCGTGCCGTGGCGGAAGAAAAGCTGGCCGCAACTTCAAACTCGTTTCAAAAGCACATCGACCGTTGCCTTGGTTGCCGAGCCTGCGAACCCGTTTGTCCCGCTGGAGTGGAGTACGGACAACTGCTCGAGGGCGCGCGCGCAGAGATATTTGCCGAACCACGAAGGCTGACGATTGCGCAAAGAGCGTTGCGCTTTGCCTTATCTCATGTCTGGCCACACCCAACCCGGCTAAGATTCCTTTTCAGTTTCGCCCGGCTCGCGCGTGATACCGGGTTGGCCCGGCCCTTGTTGAAATCCGGATTGCCGCGACTTCTTTCCAAACGCGCGGAGTTTGGGCTGGCTCTGCTTGCGAGTTCGAAGGGTACCGGCCCCAGGATCACAGCCAATGGCGTGAGGGCTAACCACAGCGAGCAAGCTCAAGCAGTAATGCTGTTTCAGGGATGCGTCACCGAGGGTCTATTTGCTCGTATCAATCGAGCTACGGCTCGTGTGCTCCAGGTTAACCATTGCCGGCCCACAACGCCCGCTGCTCAAACCTGCTGTGGAGCACTACATGCGCACGCCGGCGACCTCGACGGGGCGCGGCGACTGGCTCTGAAAAATATCGCCGCCTTTGAAAATGATGAAGCCGCCCCGATCGTGACTAATGCCGGCGGCTGCGGTGCGATGTTAATTTCCTATGCACACCTGTTTGCCACTGATGAAGCAGTCGCGGAACGCGCGCGCACTTTCAGCCAGCGCGTTCGCGATATCAGCCAACAACTCGGGCATACCGGCGTGAGACAGGGCGCCGCTGTGGGCACTGCGGCGGTTACTTACGACGCCTCTTGTCATTTGATCAACGGGCAACACGCCGGCGATGCGCCCTTCAGTATGCTGCGGGCTATTCCGGAATTGAATCTCGTGGCGCTCGCCGGCAGTGATCGTTGTTGTGGCGGCGCCGGGGTCTACAACCTCATGGAGCCTGACTTATCAGGTCGCGTGCTGGCGGAGAAGCTGCAATGCGTACGTGAGGCTGGCGCCTCAATACTGGCGACTGGAAACCCCGGCTGTCACATGCAGATTGGCGCCGGGGCCATGCTTGCAGGAGATTCGCTTCGCCTCTGTCATCCGGTGGAACTGCTCGACGAATCGTACCGCCGGGCCGGCTATTACGATGAAAGTGAGGGCTCAAGACATTAAGAGCTTTGGGCGTTGTTCTGGGGTCTTTGGTCTTTGGGATTTCGCGGAAACCGTGGGGTTGCAACGAATGTGCGACGTTTGATCAAATTGCGATTCAACCCAAAAACAAAGACCAAAGGCCGAAGACCAAGGACCCAAAACGAAAGCCCTAGCATTCAAACGCCACGACCCCGCCGATCATCGTTAGGCGCACATTTCCACTCGGATCCAGGGCAACCAGATCCGCTCGCTTCCCTTCCTCAATCGAACCGCAGTCGTGATCGAGATGCAGCAGGCGCGCCGGATTCAGCGAGGCCATCCGGGCCACATCCACTTCCGAAGCACCAAGCGAAAGCATCATGCGCACCGCATCCAGCATTGAAATCACGGAGCCTGCTATGCTGCCCTGAGCGTTTTGCGTTCGGCCGTGCGCTACGGAAATCGTTTCACCCCAAATCTGGTAGTCTCCGTCACCCATTCCCGCCGCCGCGATCGCGTCGCTGATCAACGTCAACCGTTCGGGCGACTTCATTTTGAGAAGCAAACGCAGCATCAGCGGATCGAGGTGCACCCCATCGGCAATAATGTCGCAGGTAACATCATCGTGCGACAATCCCCAGCCCACCGGCCCCGGCGATCGGTGATGCAACGGCGGCATGGCATTCATGAAGTGCGTCAGGTGGCGCGCTCCGGCTGTATAGGCCTCATCAAGTACTGCAACAGAGGCTCGGGTGTGACCAATCGAGACGATCCAACCTTGCGCCGAAAGCTCACGCACAAGTTCGATTCCGCCATTGATTTCTGGCGCGACCGTGGTCATGCGCAAGGCTCCGGGAAGTTCAGGCACAGGCAAGGCGGCAACGTCATGCGGGCCTGAATAGTCTTGAAAGAATTCTGTATGCAGCGCCCCGCATTGCGCGTCGCTAACAAATGGCCCTTCATAGTGCACTCCCAGCACCCTGGCGGCGTTCGCCAAGCGCGCTGTCTCAGCCACCCCCTCTTTCATCAGATCCTGAATCGCTTTGACGGCGCTGGAGTATTGTGCCGCTGCCGCCGGAACCAGGGTCGGCAGCCATGCGGTTACTCCTTGTGTTGCCAGGTAACGCGAGATGCGCAGCAGATCATCGGCAGTAGCAGCCATCGTGTCTACGCCCGTAGAGCCATGAATGTGGACGTCAATAAACCCGGGCCACAACGTCGTGCCGGTCAGATCAAGTTTCTCTACGGCAGCGCCGGCAGGCTCGTGTCTGTCCTCGCTAACACGAGCGATCCGGCCTGCTGCCACGAGGATTGAACCGCACTCGATTACTCGATCCGGCTGCACGATCCGCGCGTTAGCCAACAGATAGTCTGATTCACCCCGCATCGTCATTAGTCGTCGTACAACTCCCCCACGAAAAACCGAAGCAAGCGAATGCCCGCAGCGTTTATATGCGCTGCGGGCACCGGAATCGATCCACCAGTTACTGGACTGGTTAGAAGATGATCTTCGCACCCAGCTGGATGGTGCGAGGGTCGCGGACCGCAGTCACTTGCCCATAATTTCCGGCTGTGACGTTGGTGCTGAGAGTCCTGAAGTTTGTGTGATTCAAAATGTTGAAGGCTTCACCGCGCAGTTGCACCTGCAACGTTTCCCCAAAACGAATGATCTTGGTCATCGTAAAATCAAAGCGCGTTGTGGAAGGACCATTGATTATGCCGCGGCCTGCATTACCGACAACATTCAATACTCCGCTGGTGGTGGTCGTCGGGTTCAACTGGAGGCAGGTGGTATTGAAATACTGCAACCGGTCATGGGGCGCATTGGCGTTCGGATCGCAAAGCACATTTGGTCGGTTACCGGCAATCAGGGCCGGAACATTCCCCAGCCCGGAGGCGTCAAAGCTCGAGGTGGTCGGGGTGAACGGCAGGCCGCTGTTATAAACGGCAATTCCCGAAGCCTGCCAGCCGCCCAGCACTTTGCCGATAAAGTTTTCCTGCTTCTGGTAAAACGGTAATTCGTAAATGTAATTCACCGTCAGGATATGGCGCCGGTCAAGCGTAGCGCGGCCACGATCGCCCCTGATGTTGTAGGAGTTTTGCGGCGCGGTCGAGCGGTCAGTCTGGTTGTCCGTCAGATTCTTGGCCCAGGTATAGGCCATTTGTATTTGGGACTTGCCGGTAAAGCGCTGGATAGCCGACATCTGCAAACTGTGGTAATTCGAGTTGAACTGCGGCGTAATGATCGCGATCGAGCGGTAGCCGCGATAGGGTCGGATTTGATCCAGAATGGCTGAGTTCGCCGTCGAGGTAAACGCAGCTCCCGGGTTTTGGCAGGCCACAGTTGGGGTAGTTGAAGAGCCGGTGGCGCACAACGTAACCAGAGCCTTACCTGGCGGGACCTCGTTCAACTCAAAGCTGCCGATTAGGTGTGTTCCCTTTGAACCAAAGTAGCCGATATCAAGTAGTGTCTTGCCCGTCTTGCCGAATTGATGTTGCACATCAAAAGACCACTGTTGCATGTAGGGATCCTTCCACTGTGGTTGGATGGCCCTGACAGTCAAAGCAGTCAGCGACGCGGCGGCAGTAACCACTGTCCCGGTTGGTACTGGCTGGTCAAGACGCGTTAGGGTCTGAGTAAATGTCTCCTGGTAGGGCGGGTTCTGGCCGATGTTTTGTTCATACGTACCGTTCAGGACCTGATCGTAGAAAATGCCATAGCCGGTGCGGATTGACGTCGTTCCCTTGCCAAACGGGTCCCAGGCCAGGCCAACCCGCGGAGCAAAATTCTTCTTCGGGGCATTGACCACGTACTTGCCCCAGGGGGAAGCCGTCGGGGTACAGTTATTCGCCGCTGTTTGATAATTCTGGGCATTCACAATCAAGCCGTTGCAAAAATTCCCAGTGCCCACGACGCGATTGCCGGCGCCGGTAACGAGCGGCGCAGCCGCTGGATTAAAGAGTTTGGGATCGAAGGTCGACAAGCGACCGTTCACGTCGTAGGGAGACCCAAAATATGAGTAGCGAACTCCATAGTAAAGGGTCAGGTTCTTGCGAAAGCGCCATTCGTCCTGGCCGTAGGCTTCGATTACTTTCTGTCGCAAGTCCGCAGTGTAATCAAAATGGGCCTGCGAAAAGGTCACGTTGTTCCCCTGCAGGAAATTCGCAAACGCCTGAAAGTTAGCACGGCGGGTGGCGTTTGTTTCCTGGGTTGCCGCATTAGGGGCCAGTACGCTGGTTTGTTGAGCACTGGTGGTCGTCGTGTTCAGAAAGCCGCTGAAGGTTCCTTCGTTGCTGCCGGCGAGCGCATTTTCGTTCTTCCGGTATGATCCATAGACTCCCCCAAACTTCAAGCTATGGTTACCCCTGGTCCAGGTCAGGTCTCCGGAGGTGTTTTTCTTCCAGGAGAAGTTGTCATAGGGTCCAAAACTCTGCAGCGCGCTGAATCCGTTTCCACTGATGGTGGGTACACGGTCACGAGTATTCGGATAAGCCAACGGTGGCGTGATGGGCGAGTTCACGAGGGCCAGGGTGCCAACGTTTTTGCTCAAAATGGCCCCGTATCCATAGGTGAAGCGACCCACCATTACCAGGCTGGTGCTGGGGACAAAGGTGGCCTGGAAAGTATGCGTCTTTCCCGGAGAATTTGTCTCAGTGGTCGAGACACCCGGCAGTCCGGATCCGGATGAGAACAAAGCATTGACGTCCTCCGTTGGAATCTTGTCACGCTCATAGCGATAGTAGGCCGACACTTTGGAGTTGAAAGTGTGATCGATCTTCAGGATCTCCTGGCGAAAATCCGCGATATTCTGCGCGGGGAAAAGCAACGCCCTGGTCAATGGATCAGTAGGCGGAGGGAGCTTGTTGTAGATGTAAGTAAGATATTGTTGGGCGACGTTACTGACCGGCACACGTGATGACAGCGGCACGCCCGCCGGCAGGACATTGGTACAGGGAACGGCGCCGGTCGATGATGCCGTAAATGCGCTCAAGCAAATATCGATGGGGAAAATGCCCTGGCGCATATTCAGGTCAGGGACAGTGGACGAAAGGAGCGGAAACCGGTGGTCCTTCCGTTGTTCTTCAGAAAAGAAGAAGAAGGTGTTTTTCAAGCGCCCGAACGACTTGTCGCCTTCACCGAAGAAGGGGACATAAATGGGACCACCAAAGGTGAAGCCATAGTTGTTGTAGCGAAAAGGCGTTCGTTTGGCTTTGCCGTTTTTCTCGCGACCTAAAGCCGGGTTGGTGACGGTGTTCGACAGGAAATCGTTCGCGTTGAGCTTTTCATTCCTGACAAACTCAAATGCCGAACCGTGAAACTTGTCGCCACCTGAACGGGTGACGATATTGATCAAGCCGCCGCCGCTGCCTCCCATTTCTGCTGGAAACAAACTGCGCACCACGTTGAACTCGGCGATCGAATCGACACTCGGATAAGCCTGAATCGTGATATTCGAGCCTCTGTCGGTAATGTCGGCGCCATCGACCCGGTAGGTGTTCTGGGCGCTGCGTGCGCCATTAACCGAGATGTTGATTGTATTGGCCTGGCCGGCTGGATTCGTCGTGCCCACATAAACCTGATCGGCCAGATCGTTTGAAACACCCGGCGCCAGGGCAACGAGCTGCACCCAGTTGCGGTTATTCAGCGAAAGTTCCCGTACCTGGTCGCCACTGATAACGGTGGAAGCAGTTGGAGTCGTTAGCTGCACCGCCAACGGCGTGGCCTCGACCGTCACCACTTCCGAGATATTGCCGGCTTCCAGACTCACGTCCACGGCTCGAGTCTGACCAACGTCAAGTTTGACTCCGGTTTCTATGTGCTTCTTAAAATTTGGCGCTTCGACAGCAATTTCGTAAACCGCCGACGTCAGATTGGGAGCTGTGAACTGCCCTTCGCCATTGGTCGTGGTGGTGCGCGCGATCAGCTTCTTGGCCGCATCGGTAACGGTTACCGTTGCGTTGGGAACTGATGCGCCAGTGGAATCCCTGACAGTACCGACAATAGTGCCGGTAATTTCCTGGGCCTGAGCCAGGCCACACAGGCAGAGGCAAAGCGCGACTACCATAAATGTAATTCGGGCAGGTATCAGTAGATGTGTCATTGTTGCTTCCTTTTCGTTTTCAAGAAAACTGTAATTTCAAAGAGTCGGGACTCTGAGCTCATGTTTGAACAAAGACTGGCCGGCTGGAGACATAGGCGAACTGTTTGACTGCTCGGTTGCCAAGAGACAACCGCGGGAATGATGTCAAGGCTTTATACACTGCCTATTTGTTTGTGGCAAGCAATCAGCTTCTCGCGGTACCGCAAAAGGATTGGCCCATCCTTTCAACATCCTGGGCGAAAACCTTAGGTGTAAGAACACCCGTTTAGCGATGATATTTAACCAGGGCGCTGCCCCGGGCTAAAATTCGCGGACGCCTTCGGCGTCCAAGCGTGCTCTCTATACAATCTGGCAATAACAGCCGAAGCAAGACTACCAGCCTCCCCGCGCAGGGCCACGCCGGGCCGCGCGGTCGTCATTGCTCCATCAGCAAAGACCAGCTCGCCATTAACCAGTACATAACTGATGCCGGTTGCGTACTGATGTGGCTTCTCAAACGTAGCGCGATCGCCGATCGTGTTCTCGTCAAAGATGACCAGGTCAGCGGCAAAGCCGGGACGCAGCAAGCCCCGATCATGGAATCCGAAGGTCTGCGCCGGCAACGACGTCATCTTGCGGATAGCATCCTCGAGGGTAAGCAACTTCAAATCGCGTACGTAATGACCGAGCACTCTGACGTTGTTGCCATAGCCACGCGGGTGCGGAACACTTTCGTCTACCTGGCGAACACCGCTGTCCGAGGCAATCATCGTGAAGGGCTCGCGCATGATGTTCTGCACATCCTGCTCGCTCATGCCGTGATATACCATGCCGGCGCCGCCCGCTTCATACATCGTGATGATCTGTTCGATCTGATTCTTAACATCGCCCTTGCCGCGCACCTGCTTTGTAATTTCGGCAATTGACTTGCCGTTGAATGACCGGTCCGGGTCGTAACTCGCCACCATCGCATAGGCGTAGTCCTTAAAGCCGCTGCGCTTTAATCCTTCTTTCATTTCCTTAATAACGCGTTCGCGCTGCGCCTTGTCGGCAAGTCGCTTTTTTGCTTCCTCCAAACCGCCGGCCCGCAGCCACGTCGGCAGGCGCGATTCGAGCGAGGTGGAACTGGCTGTGTAGGCATATTGATCGACGGTGACGCTCAAACCACGCGCGCGCGCTTCGCGCACCAGGCCAATCGTCATCGGGCTCTGTCCCCAGAGGTTCCTGCTGCTAATCTTGAAATGCGAGATTTCTACTGGCAGGCCGGCTTGCTCGCCTATCTGAATGCTCTCCTTGATCGCGTCTGTAACCTTCTCGCCCTCACTGCGCATGTGGGTGGCATAGAGTCCGCCGTAGCGCGCCGCTACCCGGGCGAGGGCCACAATCTCGTCAGTCCTGGCATAAGTCCCCGGCACATAAATAAGCCCGGTAGAAAGCCCGACCGCACCATCTTTCATCGCCTGTTCGACGATGGTTTCCATTTGTTTCAGCTCGTCCGGCGTGGGAGCGCGATCATCGAGCCCCACTACTTTCCGCCGTACGGATCCGTGCGCAATCAAAGTAGCCAGGTTTAAAGCCAGGGGTTTCTGTTTGATCTGCCCCAGGAACTGTCCCACGTCAGTAACCGATGTGCCGCAATTGCCTGTGACCAGCGAGGTCACTCCCATGCGCACAAAGTTTTCCGCCGCCGGCGAGCTGTAAATGGATTCGACGTGAGTATGCACGTCAATAAAGCCGGGAGCGACGAGCTGGCCCTTCACGTCCAGCAGGCGGGTTGCGTTTCGCCCATCAATCTTACCGATGAAAGTGATACGGCCGTCTTTGATGCCGATGTCACCGCGATACCAGGGATTCCCGGTACCATCGATAATGCGAGCATTGGCAATCACCAGATCATAATCTGTTGCTGACGCCGCTGCTAAAGCGTTGCTGTTGATGCCCACGGGCTGCTTAGCGAAGGGGATCGCAAACATGTAGATGAGTAGAAATGTAGGAAACCAGGTTTTCACAGTTGAGCAGCAGAGACCAAAAGCCGGACATTGCCAACTGCGAGCGCTCTTGTGAGCTCTCGCGGGCGTCCTAAGGTGTGTTGCCTCACGAGGCAAACGACGATCGTAAGTTTCTGTGCGCGCCAGGCGTTTTTCGTCAGAAGCTGCATTTTAGGGAAAAAACGATCAACAATAAAAGCTAAAAGATTTTATCAAGACGATAACCCTGGCTGATGACTTCATTCAAGGCCCATCCAGAAAAATGGAATGATTCCAACTTTTTGGAAGATGGCCTTTTGTGACTTCCAAATCGAGCTACCAGCCCGAGCCACAGTGGCTCTTGAAAAGGTATGGTTTAGGCGCAAATTGGTAGCTGGCCCTCATAGCAGAATCAAAAACCTTGACCTTAACGGTTTTGGTAATATACTTGCCTGCAAATTTATCTCCACGGTTTTTTTGAGACACGCCGGCATTTCTTAGGCACTGACAGATCAGTTTTGTATTTAGAGATAGCTTGCTCAAAGTTCGGGAGTAGGCCCCCAAGACTCAATTTTCCAGGAGGACATCACCATGTCGAAGTTCGCAGGTCTGCTTTTCACAATACTTCTGCTTCTGTCCCCGGCCACGTTTGCGCAAACGAGCACTTCAGGAATCACAGGCTCGGTGAGAGATGGCACGGGAGCCGTAGTCCCGGGCGCCACCGTCACGGCGCTGAACGAAGCGACGGGTGTCAGCCAATCACAAACCACGACTGATTCGGGGTTATACGCCTTCGCCTCAATGCCAGTGGGCGCCTATACAATTACGGTGGAAAAGCAGGGGTTCAAGAAGTACCAGAAGACCAACAACGCCTTGACCGTGGGGACGCCTTTGAGTGTTGATGCCGTCCTGGAAGTTGGCCAGCTTTCAGAGGTTGTCACCGTGCAGGGTGGAGTTGAACAGTTGCAAACCACGAACGCCACGATTGGAAACGTGGTTGAGCAAAAAGCGATCGAAGCACTACCACTAAATGGGCGGAATCCGCTCACCCTGCTGCTGCTGGAACCGGGAGTGGTGCAGAGATCTTTCGGGGGCGCCGGTTCAGGGGTACACGTTAACGGATCGCGCGATCGCGCCTATAACGTCACGATCGATGGAATCGAAGCGAACGAATCCTCCGTACCCAACCCAGTAAGCAATCTCTATCGTATTAATCCGGACAACGTCCAGGAGTTCAAGGTTACAACCAACAACGCAACCGCCGAGGAAGGCCGCAATAGCGGAGCGTCGATCTCGATAGCGACTCGGAGTGGCACCAGCGAATTTCACGGCACCGGCTTTTTCTTCCTGCGTAACGACGCCCTTAATTCCAACGAGTGGTACGCCAACGCGCAAAAAACTCCCAAACCGGTAATCAAACTGGGTCAGTATGGATTCGAGCTGGGTGGCCCAATCAAAAAGAACAAAACGTTCTTCTTTGGCAGCTACCAGGTGAATCGCGTCGACTTCACGCAACCCATCGATCAGACGTTTGGAATACCGATTGTCTACACCGCCGAAGCTCGCAGCGGAATCTTTCGTTACTTTGTTCCGGACCCGGCCAACCCGCTCGTTATTGGCACCACCACCATCACTCGCAATTCGACGCTGCTGGTGAATCCAAACACTGGGGCACTGCTGGTTCCGCTTTGTGCCACCCCCACTTCGCTCCGCTGCGTTCGCACTTATGACACGCGGTTGGCGGGTAACAATACCACCGGTAAGCAGCTCGATTCGGCAGTCGCCTCCATTCTATCGCCGTTTCCTCTGCCCAATAACTTTGCTTCTGGTGACGGTCTGAACACGGGCACTTTCCTGTGGAATCCGCCTACGGCCATCCGGGGTCCGGCAATCGCCGCGCGCATCGATCACAACTTCAACGCGAACAACAGCGTATTCGCGCGCTACCTTTGGTCGGATTACAATACTCTTAAAGGCGATCCACTAAATGGTCGGCCGCAGGTTTATCCAAACAATCCGCCCCAGGGCGAAGTTTATCGCCGTACATCCAACCTCGCCATCAGCTACCGGCGAGTGATCTCGCCCCGCATTGTCAACGAGTTTACTGCCGGATACGGGCGCTTCAGCTTCCTGTTCACTCAGGGCGAAGCAAATCCCAAATGGCCGGACGTACCGCCCTTTGACTTTCCCAGTCTCAGTGAACCGTACATCAACACTCCGCGCACGGCGCGCGTGGTCACCACGCCACAGTTGCTCGACAACCTGAGCATCGTGCGCGGGTCCCATGTTTTCCGCGTCGGTCTCAACATGCGCTACTATCGCCACGTAGATCAACGCGGCCAGCCCGGTGGCATCAATGTCACGCCGGCGGTTACCTTCTCGCAGACCAACCGCAACCCCTTCACCAATGACGGCTTTGCGGGAGCGCCTGGTATCGAAACAGCGAACGATCAAGTCCTGCTGGGCAATCTAATCACGACTTTGTATGGCCTGCCCGGAAGGATTTCGCAGACTTTCATTTCAAACCTGAAACAGGACGTTTTCCTGCCCTTCAAGACAGGCGACAGCGTGACCCTCTACGCAGAAAAGCACAACCTGGATCAATACAATTTCTACTTCCAGGATGAATGGAAAGTTCGTCCCAACCTGACCGTTAACTACGGCGCCCGCTGGGAAATCAATCCACCCGCGAATACGTCGCCCGAGGGCAGCACCTACGTCGCCAGTTCGCTGATTACCGGAACGCCGCTACCCGCCACTCCGGTGGTGAATCAACCAGGAGCAGTTAGTTTCGTCCCAGCCAAACATTGGTACGAAGGCAGCTTCAACGGTGCGATAGGACCGCGTCTCGGTTTGGCTTACAGCCCGGATTTCAAGTCAGGCATTTTGCATAAACTGTTCGGGGGAAACAGCCAGAGTGTCATTCGCGTTGGTTACGGCATAGCATTTGACACTATCTCCTCGTTCCAGGTCACGGCAGCTGCGGGAAGAATTCCTGGATTGGTGCAAAGTTGCACCACAACTTATCCCTTCACTACCATCACGGCCGGATGCGTTAACTCGCCGGACGTGACTAAAACTGTGGCCGGTGGCTTTCCAACACAACTGCCGGCGCCGTCAGTCAAACCGTCGTCACTGTTGACTCCCCCGCAACAACTGCGAACCAATGCGCCGCCGGTGACAGTCTTCGCGCCGCAGATGAAACTACCGACCGTGCACCAATGGAATATCGGCATTCAAAGGGAATTGCCCGGTGGGTTCGTCATGCAAGCTGCCTACATCGGTCGCCGTGGCGAACACTTGTTCATGGCGTATAACATCAATCAGATTAACTCGGACGCAATCGTCCCCTCGTTCCTGATCATGCAGCAGAACCGGGCCAAGGGCTGCGCTGCTGCGGGTACTGGTTGTCCCGCCGGCGTGACGGGAGTCACACCGCCCCTATTAAGTCAGCTGCAAACCCAGGGTGGTCTGAGCGCGACGGCCGCAGCGACCTTTCTCAACTCGTCAACCACGGCGGGTGAGCTTGCCATTAACAGCGCAGGCGCTTTCGCAGGCCGCATTGAGGACACGACGCTGGGGCTGAAACTAAGACCAAACCAGCAGTTCAACCTGATTACCTATCTTGACAACAGCGGTGACTCGAACTATCACGCAGCACAATTCACCCTGCGGCGGCGGTTCAGCAGCGGTTTGGGCCTGAGTGTGGCTTACACCTTTGGCAAATCCATCGACAACCAATCAGTCGATCCGGTTGGCGCCGCGTCTGGTGGTGGACTTTCTACAACCAACTCGCGAACTCCAACCGACATTCGCAATTTCCGCGAGGAGCGCGGTCGCTCAGATTTTGACCGCACGCAGGTACTGCAAGCGGCCTCAGTGTGGGAAGTTCCGCTCGGCAAAGGACGCCGCTTCCTTGGTTCTTCGCATGGCATCGTTGATCAGATCCTGGGCGGCTGGACCATCAACAGCATCTACACGTTCATGACCGGCGAGCCGTTCGCTATTCGCAGCGGCTCGTTTACCGCCAACAGCGGGCATGAATCGCGGGCCGGCGTGCAAATACCGGTGAAGGCGAAACTCCAGGAACTTCCGGGACAGACTTTTGCCGGACCGGTTCTCTTCAAGTCGGTGAACCCGCTTACCTGCGGCGTCGATCTGACGCAGGCTTTCTGCATCCCGGCGCCTGGTCAAAACGGCGCCGGCCGGAATATTTTTGTGGCGCCACACTACTGGAACCTCGATCTCGGGTTCATCAAGACGTTCAGGATAACCGAGCGGTTCAAGCTGCAGTTCCGTACCGAGATGTTCAATGCTCTGAACCATCCGAACTTTGACAATCCGCGGGATGCCACAGTCGGTTCGCCCAGCATCAGGTCGAGTGTATTCGCCCAGTCCTGCTGTGCCACGGTGGCGCCGCCTTCGACGCAGACCATTGTGCAGACCGGAGAATCTGCGCGCGTAATTCAATTCGCTCTGAAGCTGCAGTTCTAGAACAGTCCGATGAGCCCAGCACAGCGAGGCACCCGAGCGGCGCCTCGCTGTTCCTGTTTCCGAATGCATGCGAAATTGATGTTGGGCAGGAAACGAAATGATAGTTCCTGGGCGAGCGACCAGACCGGCTCCATGGAGAATAGAATGAGAGATCAAGGGGTCAAGCGCCGAACGAAGCCACGCATGAAAACTTTGCTCCGTGTCATCGGCCCCGTAATACTTGCCTTGATCGTGGCGTCCCCGGCAGCTTCCCAGAAGCTAAAGCCCGAAGACGTAGTAACCCGGCATCTGGAATCTATCGGCGCGCTTACTGAGCGCACCGCTGTCCGTACGCGGATCATTGCCGGAACGTCTAAAGTTATTTTTCGCTCCCCGCCTCCGGGACAGGCCGTTGGCCGGGCGGTTCTGGCTTCGGAGGGGGAAAAGAATTTGCTCGGAATGAGCTTTCCGACCCCAGTCTATCCGCGCGAGGAGTTGGGCTTTGACGGGAACCACTTTGTCGCTGCTTACGTAACCGCCGGGACTCGCTCGTCGCTGGGCAGCTTTTTGATGACCCACGATCTGATTTTCAAGGAAGGCTTGATGGGCGGCACGCTCTCGTCCGCCTGGCCGCTGCTGAACCTGACGGCACAAGGTGCGCGCCTGGAATATGCCGGGACCAGGAAGGTCGATAATCGAGTGCTGCATGAACTCAAGTACCTGCCCCGGTCAGGGTCCGACCTGAAAATCAGCATCTTCTTCGATCAGGAAACTTTCCAACACGTGCGCACCCAATACGAGCGGGAAATTGCGGCTACCATCGGCGATCGCAGCTACGTAGGCGGGACCCCAAGAGAGACACGCTACAAGCTGGTGGAAGAGTTTTCCGAGTTCCGCAAGGAAGGTGGATTGACCCTGCCGCACACTTACAAAATCAGGCTGGTCGCTGATACGGAAAGCGGATCGTTCCTCGCGGATTGGGAGATAAAATTAACTCAATTTGCTTTTAACCAGCCGATTGATCCCCACTCATTCACCATCAGCACCAAATAGCAGGACTGTCCTTGGTTATCGCTCCTGCCGGTAGATCAGGAAGCGCGCGCGCAGACGACGAAATTCCTCCAGCCTCCCCGACCACGACCGGACTATATCGGCGGCGGCTGCACCGTTCTTGAGCTGTTCCATCGTGTTGTCGTTCACCAACAATCGCGCATAGCCGTCAATCTTCCAGGCATCAGGAAACAATCGCCGCAGGGCCACCGCGATTTCGACGCCTGTGAGAACGGGTTGAAACTTCGCGCGCTCCGTAATCACGATATTCACGCCACCGCAGTCTTCGTTTTTGAAGACTGAAGATTTGGGAGTGAAAAAAACCGGCACGAAACGAACGCCGCCAATCTGCCGAGCGTTCAAATAGCCGGCCAGCTTCCGGCCATCAAGCCACGGCGCGCCAATAACTTCAAAGGGCGTATCGGTACCGCGACCAACCGAAACGTTAGTCGTCTCCAGCAGTCCGATCCCGGGGTAAAGCGTGGCTTCAGTCAGGCTGCGCATGTTAGGGGAAGGATTAACCCAGGTCAGGTTAGTTGCATCAAACCACATCGCCCGTCGCCAGCCTTCCATCTTGATCACGCGCAGATCGCAACCAATCTTTCGTTCCTGATTGTAAAGCTGGGCCAACTCCCCAACTGTCATTCCATGTCTTACGGGAATCGTGTGATAAGCCGTGAACGACAGTTTATCGCTGTCCGCAAGTGGACCCTCGACGTCTAGACCGCCCAGGGGATTCGGGCGATCCAGGACGAACAACGGCAGGTGTGCCCGAGCAGCTTCTTCCATCACATAGCCCAGCGTCGAAACGTAGGTGTAGAACCGTGCGCCAACGTCCTGTATGTCATAAACAAGCGCATCCAGGTCTTTCAATTGTTCAGCCCTGGGACGGCGTGTTTCGCCGTAAAGGGAATGGATGGGCAGGCCAGTCTGTTCGTCCCTGGAGTCCGAAATTTTTTCGTCGGCCACCCCACGTATGCCGTGCTCGGGCGAGAAGAGGGCGGTAAGGTGAACGCCGGCAGCCTGGCTGAGCACATCGATCGTCTGCTTCCCTTCTCGGTTGCGCCCGGTATGATTGGTCACCAGGCCAATACGCAAACCAGCCAGCTGTTTGAAGCCGTCGCGTTGTAGCACGTCGATTCCGGTCAGGACACTGGCGTTGTCCGCGGCCAGAGCATTAACGACCGCCGCATTTGCAGCGTTAGGGCCCTGACTTTTGATCAGCGCAGCGTAGTAACTCGAAAGGTTCCGCCGCGCCTTCAACACAACGTCGTTGTCTGTAACTGCTCCGGCAACGATCGAAGCCACGCGAGCGCGCAGTGCCCCTACGTCGCCTTTACCGTCGGGATGAACGCGGTTACTAAGAAAGATCACGAAAGTCGCACTCGCTGGATCGATCCACATGGATGTCCCGGTAAATCCTGTGTGGCCAAATGAACCGAGCGGAAACAGATCGCCCCGGTTAGTCGAAAAGCTGGTGTTGATGTCCCATCCTAATCCGCGCGTCCACCCCTGCTCGGACACGATGCGCGGTCGCGTCATCTCGGCCACCGTGAGCGGGCTGAGAACGCGTACGCCTTTATATTGACCGCCATTCAGGATCATCTGCGCATAAATGGCAAGATCGTCGACGGTGGAAAATAGGCCGGCATGTCCCGCCACGCCATCCATGCGATACGCAGTCGGATCATGGACCTGGCCACGAAGCCACTGGTCACCGGCGGCTCCCGCGTTGGCGTCAGTGTCGCCGAGATAGCTTAGCTGCCCGCGGCGCCGCTCAGTCGGCGCAATCCTGTTTATGAGAGCGGCAGCAGGTTGAAAGCCGGTGTCCTTCATGCCCAGCGGAACGAAAATATTTCGCCGCGCAAACTCGTTGAGCGGCAGGCCACTGACCCGATGGACCACTTCGCCGAGGGCGATGTAATTAATATCGCTGTAAAGGAAGCGCTCTCCGGCCGGATTCCGCAGAGGTTCCCTAACCAGCCGTTTGATGGCTTCGTCGTAGCCGTTCCAACGCTCTTTTAAGTCAAAATCCGGTGCGTAACCCGCCCGGTGGGTCAACAATAATTCAATGGTGATTCGCTCGCGCCCCTCTCCCTTGATCTCCGGGAGGTACAGGGAGAGCGGATCGCTCAAGCGCAACTGGCCGCGTTCAACCAACAGCATAATGCTGGTGGCTGTAGCCACAACCTTCGTCAGACTCGCCAGATCAAAGATAGTCGTAGTCGTCATGGGCTCAGGCGTGGGTTCGACCGCGCGCTGCCCATACTCCTTGCGCCAAACTACGCGACCCTGGCGCGCCACCAGCACCACTGCGCCCGGCAATTGATGTTTGGCAATCGAGTCCTCAATCGCCTGATCCATTTGACTCAAGCGAGCGGCCGATAATCCAACGGCTGCGGGTATTGATTTCGGCAGCTGATTGGCCGAGGCCTGCAGTCCAAACGAAAATAGAAGCAGCAGTGATGAAGTGACGCGCACCTGCGCCAGGATTGATAGTAAAGAACGAAGAGAAATTGGCTTCATGAACCGTCCAATCTGAGGCTGGCAAGCTCTTGCTTTTTTTACCCTGCCAGCGTCTCTGAATCACAGATCTGTCTGCAGAGAAACTTGCCTCGTGCTCACTCTGTTGAAACCGGGTGAGACGAGGAGCATTCAATTCCGGTGAGAAAAGGATTCAACTTACCTGCTTACCGTTTCCGCAACTGTATACCCGTTCCGCGCGGGTACAGGCCCGGCAACGTTATGGGCAGTCTTCCCGTAACATCAATTTCACCTAATAGAATCCGGGCGGCGGCCTGTTGCAGGCTCGGCATATCGCCATAAGCAACCAAATAGGTTCGCAAGGCCGGAAAATTCATGAGCAGGTAAGGATTGCCAAAGCTAATCGCCATGAGCGGCTTTTTCTCCGCGATTAATGTTTGCAACGCATGCGCGCCTGGTTCGGGCAAACCAACGCTACGCACCTCTCCACTGCGAACGCGGCCGTAGAGCGAGGCGATAACTTCATCGGCACTCCTGGCTCGCTCGAGGGCCTTTTGTACCTCAGCATCTGAAGAGCGATCATCGAGAACGGCCGTTTCAACCTTGACGCCCCCGCGAGTCATCGCTGTGACAAATGGATTTGCTACCAGCAGGCGATCGTCGCCATTGGTGATGGCCAGATTAAAGATGCGAGCGTCAGGCTTGTTGCGGAGCGGCAGGAGACTGTCTTCATCACGCACCAGCGTGATCGCATGCTCTGCAATCTCGCGCGCCAGCGCCAGCACGTCAGGACTCCCAACGACGCTATCGATGCGCTCGAGCGGTGCAATTCGATCCTTTTTCAAACCCAGATCATATTTGGCCGCCAGAATCTTTCGTGCCGATTCTTCAATTCGGCGCTCTGTCAAGCGTCCCGACTGCACCGCTGCCCGCACGCCGCGCAATGAAGCATCGGCGTCTGCAGGCTTTAACAAAAGATCCGCGCCGGCTTCAAGGGCACGCACCGCTGCCTCTTCCTGCGTGAAATATATCGTCAACCCACTCATGCTTAGCGCGTCGGTAACGATCAGACCCTTAAAATGCAGATCGCGTCTCAGTATGCCGCCGAGTACCGGAGACATGGTTGCCGGCATCGTTCCCTGCGCTTCAATCTCAGCCGTAGCGGTGGTCTCAATAGGCTTACCCTTGACGTCTTGCGGCAATGGTTTGACGACCGTCGCATCGATCTGCGGCAAGCCAATGTGTCCCATCATGACCGCTCCCACTCCCGCCGCAACCGCTGCCTGAAAAGGAACGAGCTCGACGCTGTTCAACCGGCCCCGATCGACATTGATTTCCGGCAAACCGCGGTGAGAATCCACCGCGGTATCGCCATGCCCCGGGAAGTGCTTCGCCGTAGCAATCACGCCACCGTGCTGTGCTCCTTCGGTGAAGGCCGCGGCAAAGCGCGAGACGTCGGCAGGATCTTCGCCGTAGGAGCGAACATTGATTACCGGATTGGCGGCGTTGTTGTTGACATCGACTACGGGCGCGTAGATCTGCTGGATGCCGAGCGCCCGCGCCTCACGGGCGGTGATTTCTCCCTGGCGCCGGGCATATTCCGGATTGCCGGTAGCAGCGACTGCCATATTCCAGGGAAAGTTAACTGTGTCGTCAAAGCGCATTCCGGCACCCGCCTCGAGATCGGCTGAAATAAGGAGCGGATACCGTGCCAATTGCTGCATGCGATTGACGAGCATAACCGATTCATACACCGGTCCGCGGAACAGAATGATACCGCCCACCTGATTGTCGATCACCTGATGGCGCAGGGCCCGGTAAGCTTCACTATCCTGGTTCAAAAAAGTCGCGTTGACACCGACTGCAATCAACTGGCCAATCTTTTGCTCCAGCGACATCCGGCGCAATTGTTGATCGGCCCACTTGAGGGCGTCACGACTGGGCGTGGACGAATATGGTTTTGGGTAAGAAGCCTTGCTCTGCCCCAGCGCCCGGTTGGATGCGGCCGGCGCGCTGAGCATCAACACCTGCAGCAGCAGGCCAATTAGCATTCGCGCCCTTCCAGGTAAGAGTCTATTTGTCATGCTTTATGCCCAGGTTAACTATCTTCGGGCGGAAGGTGAAAGTTCATCCTGGCGGTCGATGGGTGCGCTCGCAAAAGCAAATCCCGCCAGCCAGGCAACCAGTAAAGTTATCAGGCTGCCGAGCAAAACGTACCACGTCCAGGCAATTGGCGTCCAAAAGCGAACGTAGAGCATGACTACGATACTCACCAGCATGCCGATCAACGCCGGTGGCTCACTCACCTTACGCAAAAAGGTTCCGACCAAAAAGACCCCCAGCACCGGGCCATTGATCAAGGAAGCGATTGATAACGCCTGATCCAAAGCCGAGCGATTTTGGCGCATTGCGATGAGCGCCACGCCGATCTGCAGGACTCCCCAGAGGAGCGTCAGCCAATGAGATACCCGCAGGTAATGCTTGTCATCGCGTTTCGGCCGGAAGGGTTTATAGAGATCGTTGACTGCCGTCGCCGCAATCGAATTGAGAGATGAGGAAAGCGCGGCGGCGAAGATTGCAGCTACCACCAGGCCCGACAGACCGGAAGGCATAAACTTGGTTATGAAGTCGGGGAAGACCCGATCGCCGCCCACTGCCCGAAACGTCCCGGCAACGGGCAACGTAGCCACTCCCGGACCAAGCGTCGCGTAAAGGGGATCCGTATGTGGAGCATAGAAGGCAAACAGCAGCACACCGATGAACAGAAAACCAACGAACTGCGCAAAGACAACTGCACCACTGGAGAGGAGAGCGGCGGCGGCGCGGCGCGGCTTGTCAGTGCACAGGTAACGCTGTACCAGATACTGATCAGTTCCGTGGGTGCTCATGGTCAAAAAGCACCCGCCCAGCAATCCAGCCCAGAATGTGTAGGTCTTGGTTAAATCAATCGGCAAAGTGAAGCTCAACGCCCCGCCGCTCAATGGCGCTTTAAAAGCATAAACCGTAGGCCTGAAGCCAAAGTCAATGAAATTGAATTTGTGATACTGCTCGCCCAGCGCAATCGCCTGCGGCCAACCGCCCTTAATGGCCAGGATCAGAACAACCGCCGCCATCGCCGCGCCGGCAAGATAGATTCCCAGCTGCACTACTTCGACCCAGATGACTGCTTCCATTCCCCCAAAATAAGTGAAGATAATCATCACCAGGCCGAGCAGCACCACTGAAACTATGACTATGGTGTTCGCGTTAGCCTGCGGCTGAAAGGCCGTGTAGACCGCGGCCAGCACAAAGGCCGTTAAGAGTAGACGAATGCCGTCGGCGATATTACGCATGACGACGAACAGGGAGGCAGCGAGCATTTTGATTCGATTGCCGAAGCGACGTTCGAGCAGCTGGTAGACCGTAAGCAACTCGCCACGAAAATATGACGGAATGAAAAGGAGCGAGATGACCACGCGACCAAGCATGTAGCCGAGGACGAGTTGCAGGAATTCAAAATTGCCACCGCGCGCAAAGGCAATTCCGGGAACCGAGATAAAAGTAATCGTCGAGGTTTCCGTGGCCACAATTGAGGCCGAGATAGCCCACCAGGGCACGGTACGATCGCCAAGAAAATAATCGCGCGTCGTTTCCTGCTTGCGCGAGAACCACACCCCGAAGAGTGTGATACCGATCAGGTAGCCGAAGATGATTACCAGGTCGAGGGGCTTCATTGTTCGTCTTTGAGATTGATTATCCGATGAATTTCAGCCGCCCGGTTTACCACACCGCCGGCAGCAGCCAGGGCTCTTTCTGCCGCACTTAGTGAACATCCTTCCTTCACCATTAACAACGCGGCCGGCAGATTGCCGTTCGCCCGTCCCAGGCTCTCCTGGGCAGCGCGTTCATCAAGTCCGCTCTCTGCCATCATTATCCGCACGGCGCGCGCCCGCAGTTTTGTGTTACGTGTTTGCACGTTGGTCATGCGGTTGCCGGTGACATAGCCCAATTTTGCAAGGGTGGCCGTCGACAACATGTTGAGGACTAGCTTCTGGGCGGTACCGGCTTTCAGGCGCGTTGAACCGGTCACCACTTCCGGACCAACTATAGGCACAATGCTAATTTCGGCCGCTGCGACTATAGGAGATTCAGGCGACGAAGTGATAGCGATTGTCAGCGCGCCCAGCCTGCGGGCATAGGCGATTGCACCCACAGTGTAAGGCGTCCGTCCTGAGGCCGCGATCCCCACCAAAGCGTCGTCCTTTTTGAAACCCCGGGAGCGCAGATCGTTTTCACCTGCTTCCGCGTCATCTTCAGAAGCCTCAACAGCGCGATAACAGGCGTCGTAACCTCCGGCAATGACAGCCTGGACCATCTCTGGAGAAACACCGAACGTTGGTGGACATTCCGATGCATCGAGTACGCCCAGGCGGCCGGACGTCCCCGTACCGACATAAAACAGTCGCCCCGTGTCGCGCAAGCGGCTGACTATCCCCTCCACTGCCTCGGCTACCGCCGGCAGTACCTTCCGCACGGCCGCCGCCACCAGGGCATCTTCTTCATTCATGATGCCAATAATGTCTGCGATCGGCAGTGAGCTAAGGTTGGTGGTGCGCGCATTTTCTTGTTCTGTAATCGGAAGCGGATCTGAACCTGAGCAAATATTTTCCATGCAAAAAACTTTTACGCCTGAGATAATTGGAATCCAAATCTGTATTGATAGACGAGAGAAAAATGTTCAAAACCCAAAAGCTAACAGAAAGACTGCAGAATACCGAAGGTCGTCAAACTGCCAGCGCCAGGTTCGCATTGTGTTCGCGCGCCAGGCGGGCCGCAGCGACCGCGGGTCCGAAGCGCGGCGGGGCCAGGTAAGCCCTACCGGCAACTCGCTCCACTTCGTTTCGCAGCGGCGCAAGCAAGAGTTCTCCGGCTGCAAACACGCCTCCCACAAAGGCCACCTGAAAACAGTCCTGTTCCATTTTTAGTCGGCGAATTACGGCGGCCGCGGCGATACCCAGTTCCCTGCCCGCATCTTTAATAATCTTGCGTGCAATCTGATCGCCGTCCTGGGCAGCTTCGATTACCGGTCTGGCAAATCCCGCGATCCGCTCATTGGTCATGGTCGGAGCATAAAGGGCGGTGGCCAGGTCGTCGGCTGTTGAAACGTGAAAGTATGAGCAGGCGGAGGCAACCAGCGATGTCTGAGGGCCCCGACCGTCGGTCGCTTGCGCAATCGCGCTTAGTGCGCGCCGGGCAATCCAAGAACCGCCTCCTTCATCGCCAGCCAAAGGTCCCCAGCCGCCGGCTCGCGTTGAGCGGCGCCTGGCATTAATGCCACAGCTAACGGACCCGGTGCCGGCAATTACAACTACACCCGGCTCGCCATCGGTTGCCCCAAACAAAGCTATTTCGGCGTCGCCGACGACTTCCAATTCGCGAATGGCCAGCATCGCCAGCGCCTCTTCCATGCGAGCGCTCACTTCTCTGCGGCGCGCACCGGCCAATCCAATCTCAACAGCCAAAATCTCGGAGCGCCTGATGCGGGCCGCGGCGCAGGCACGATCCAGGGCTTCCCTGATCGCTGCCGCTGCTCCCGTAATACCAACGCGCAGTGGGTTGGACGGACCAGAGTGACCCTCACCCAGAACATTGCCTGCCTCGTCCATTACTACCGCATGTGTCTTGGTACCGCCGCCATCGACGCCTGCAAAGATAAGCCGCGGTTTAGCGCGTCGGGATGGCGATAAATCCGTTGACCTCTCTGCGGTAGTGGCCATAATAGGACGTACCCAATCAGCTGCCGAGCTGAGGCTTAGACCAGCTTGCCTCGCTTCTTGATCATTCTAGGGAATGGTGACATATAATGGAAACTAAAAGATTTTATCGTTATGATAATCTCGCGTAATAGGGAACAGGACGATGGAAATTAGACAACTGAGGGCGTTTGTCGCCATCGCTGAAGCCGGGACTTTCACTGCGGGCTCCCTGCGGGTTCACGTCACACAAGCGGCAGTGAGCATGCAGATCCGGCAGCTGGAGACAGAACTTGGGGCCAGGCTTTTTATCCGCGCACCCCGCAATGTGATTCTGACTGAGGCCGGCGAAAAGCTGCTCGATCGAGCTCGTCACATACTGATCGAACATGATGCGGCCCTGGAAGAAATAGCGGAACTGGCCGGTGCCAGGTGCGGCCGCTTGCGGATTGGCAGCGCCTCAGCCGGAGTGACGGCCGACCTGCTGCCCCGCATTTTGAAAGAAGTGCGGAAGCGCTATCCGAACGCAGATATCTCCGTGACTTCGGGCACCAGCGATGCTCTGGTCCAGCAGATTCTCGCCGCCGAAGTCGATATTGCCTTTGTTTCTCTTCCGGTAGCCGCTCGCGGTATTCACACCGAACGCTTGAATGAAGATCAACTGGTGGCGATTGCGTCACCTCGTCATCCGCTCGCGCGTCAGCGTACTGTCAGCGCCTACGCGCTGGCCGGAGAAAAGCTAATTCTCGGCGAGCGCGGCGGCAATACACGCCGGTTGATTGATGAATTCTTTGCGCAGGCTGGAGTCAAGCCAACCGTCGCGATGGAGCTAAGCCGCCAGGCTGCCATCAAACGGATGGTTGAAGAGGACATGGGTGTGGGAGTTATTCCGCTGCAATCGGTGCGCGAGGAAGTAGAAAAGGGACGGCTGGTGCGCTGGTGGATTGAAGGGGCACAGATAAATTGGCAACTGGGTCTGGCAAAGCTCGCGGGCGGCTATGAATCGCCAATGCTCGAGGGGTTCATTAAGCTCTGCCAGAAATACTTTGCCGGTAAAACCGAAGAAAACCTGGGCCGCAGAACAAAAACCGGGGCAAAGAAAAAAGCGAAAACAAAGGCCCGCTAATAAGGAGCGTCAATGGTCCCATGTCAGTTGAGGCAACTCATCCAAGCTGATCGCTTACATACTTGAGTTATTGATTGCAGGCCGGCCACGGACGGAACTAAAGGACTGCAGTACTGAGGACCTCGAGCAAGCGATCCACATCCGACTCACTATTGAAAAAGTCAGTAGCTACACGAATCCCCTGTGGCTTTTCAGTCACCACTACACCGCGTTGCGCGAGTGCCACCACCAGACGCCTCGGATCTTCCACCGCCACCAGCGTCTCTGCGGAACGAAATCCTTCATCACGCAAGGGCGATAGTACTCGGTAACCGGAGGCCAGCAGCTTTTCAGTCAGATAGCGATTCAGCGCCAGTGCTCGCAGTTCGATGTTTCCTCCGCCAATTTCATCAATCATTTCCACCGCCGCCCCCAGGGCAAACATGCCGGCAAAATGCGGGCAACCCAGCTCCGCCCGTGCCGCTACATCGTTCCGCAGATGGATCTCGCGGTTTTGCATGGCGTACGGATCTTCCACACTGAGCCAGCCAATCGCGCGGGGACGTGAGCGTTCCTGAAGTTCCCTGCTCAGGTAAACAAAACCCGAACCGTAGCCGGCCAGCATCCACTTATGACCGGTAGCACAGAGAGCGTCGATCTTCATGCGCTTCACGTCGATCGCAAACACGCCCGCCGACTGGCTGGCGTTAACCACGAGGTAATGGCTTTCTTTCATCTGGCCCAGTTCGTCCAGATTCATCCGAAAGCCATTCGAGAACTGCACATGACTGAGAGAGATAACGCCGGTCCTGGTCGACATGGCCCTGCGGATCTCCTCGGTTCGCACCTCGCCAGCGACGGTCTTAACCAGATGAACGGGAATGTGGCGATGCATCCAGCAGATGGTGGAGACCGGGAACTCCAACTCGCAGGAAATGACCTCGCCGTGCCCTTCCAGAGCATCGACAATTATGTTCATGCCCGAAGATGTATTTGTGGTTAAGCCGATTTCATCCGGTTCGGCATTGATAAACTTCGCGATTTGCTTTCTTACTTCTTCTCGACGCGCCAGCCAATGGTCCCAATGCTGGTCGGCATCTTCCGTCATCTGACGGTAATAGCCTGTAGCCGCCTCCATCGTCCCGCGTGACAGTGGTCCAGCGGCTGCTGCATTGAGGTAAGCCACCGTCTCAGTGACCGGAAACCGCTTGCGAATCTCTTGCCAGTTGATCATCTCAACTCGCAAGATACACGATGCCTTTTGTCATAACAAAGATAGGTGTACTTTCCGAGCGGCTGGTCCGTGAATTATGGAGAGTGAGGAAGTGATCAGAGGAACGGAAGACATTCACTGTTGCATCGGTGGCGGTGCCTCGAACCACATTGTTGCCAGCGGTGGCAACATGATAAGTGCTGAATGCTCGAGGCCGTGACTGGAAACGGCTTCGGCGGTGACGCTGTCGACCACTCCAAAGCCCCCGCCACAATAGACCTCCGCATCGGTATTCAGGACCTGCTTGTATTGACCCGGACGAGGCAAACCAACACGATAGGCCTCGTGCACCAGGGGCGAAAAATTTGCTACACAGATTATTTCCCGTCCCCCGGCCGGCGAACTGCGGCTGAACGCCAGAATATTTTCCGCCGCGTTATCCACTTCGATCCAGCGGAATCCGTCGGGTTGGCCATCGGCTTCCCAGAGCGCGGAGTCGTCGATGTAGATTCGATTCAGGTCCCGCACCAGACGCTGCACCCCAGCGTGTACGGGCTCATCCAACAGATGCCAGTCCAGACTTTGCGTTTCGTTCCACTCTCGCCACTGTCCGAACTCGCCGCCCATGAACAGCAACTTCTTCCCGGGATGCGCCCACATGTAGCCGTAAAGCGCGCGCAGGTTAGCGAACTTCTGCCACCGATCGCCCGGCATCTTGTTCAGTAAAGCGCCTTTCATGTGCACTACTTCGTCGTGGGAAAACGGAAGGATGAAGTTCTCGCTCCAGGCGTACAGCAACCCAAACGTGAGGGCACTGTGATTGCCTGCCCGAAACAGCGGATCAGTTTGGAAGTACTTCAGGGTGTCATGCATCCAGCCCATGTTCCATTTGAAATCGAAACCCAGGCCTCCCGCATACACTGGGTGTGTAACCTGTGGCCACGAAGTTGATTCCTCAGCAATCATCATGACGCCCGGACATTCCTGATGGATAATCTCATTCAATTCCCTGAAGAGCGTGATAGCTTCCAGGTTTTCGCGCCCGCCAAACTCGTTGGGCACCCACTGGCCTTCCTTGCGGCTGTAGTCGAGATAGAGCATTGAGGCGACTGCATCCACGCGCAGCCCATCGACGTGAAACTCTTTGCACCAGTAGATGGCGTTGCTGAGGAGAAAGTTACGCACTTCGTTACGGGTGTAGTTAAAGATGTAGGTGCCCCAGTCAGGGTGCTCGCCCTTGCGCGCATCGAGATGTTCGTAGAGAGCGGACCCATCAAAGCGGGCCAGAGCAAACGCATCTTTCGGGAAGTGGGCCGGCACCCAATCCATAATCACGCCGATGCCGCGCTGGTGCAGGTAGTCAATCAAATAGCGCAGATCGTCAGGGGTGCCATAGCGAGCCGAAGGTGCGAAGTAGTTGCTGACCTGATATCCCCAGGAGGGTCCATATGGGTGTTCCTTCAGCGGCAGAAACTCGATATGGGTGAAGCCCATCTCCAGCGCGTAAGCGGCGAGCGCCGGCGCCATCTCGCGATACTGCAGCGGACGGTTATCCTCAGCGGCAATTCGTCGCCAGGAGCCAAAGTGTACTTCGTAAATCGACAAGGGCTGACGATAATGCTCGCGACCGGCACGAGCGGCCAACCATTCATCGTCGCCAAAGCTGTAAGTCGAGTGGTAGACCACCGACGAAGTGTCCGGAGGTATCTCGGTGTAATTGGCGTAGGGATCGGCTTTTAGAAACGGGAGCCCGCGCAACCCCCGGATTTCATATTTATAGAATGAGCCCGGCGACAAATCCGGAATGAATAGTTCCCAGACTCCGGATCCCTGCAAACGGCGCATCTGATGAAGGCGACCGTCCCAGCCATTGAAATCACCCACCACGCTGACCCCGGCTGCATTGGGTGCCCAAACAGCGAATCCAATACCGGAAACGCTCCTGAACTTGTGTAGATGCGCGCCGAGCTTCTTATAGATTTGCGCGTGCTTTCCCTCAGCAAAGAGATGGAGATCTAGCTCGCCAAGTGTCGGCAGGAACGCGTATGAATCCCTTTGCACGAACGAGGAGTCGTCAGGGTAGTGAACTTTCAAGCGGTAAGACGGAATCGCTGTCAGGTTGGGAAGACCGAGTTCAAAGAGTCCAGCCGCATGGATCCGATTCATCGCTTGCGGTCTCTTGTTGCCAATCAAGACTTCAATCCCTGCGGCGTCAGGCCGAAACGCGCGGATGACAACGCCCCCCTCGATAAAGTGCGCCCCCAGGATCGCATGTGGATTGCCATGCTCCAGAGCCAGAAAGGATTTCAGTTCAGCGCGATTGAGAGGGGGAAGATCCATCCCGGACACCGGGATCATCTTTTCTTCCGAAGCTTGTTTTTTTCCGGGGGACGAGCCTGGGCCGGCAGCCCGGTCTCTATTAACTGGCGTATTTTTTTTCATCTTTCGCTCGGAGCGAGACTGCTTCGGGGCCCAGGTTCGTTTCTGAGGTTCTCAGACGGCAACTGTGGAGCTCTTTCGGCGAGGCGACGGTAAATAGTTGCGCCATTCCCCACTTCCCGGATGTTACTCTGAGCTGCGGCCAGCAATTCCAGAAACCGCGCGCGCGGCACAGGCAATCCCAATTCTACGGTCAGCTCAATCACCCGAACCGCATATTGCATAATCTGTAGTGTCTCGATTCCTGACAGTTCCGAGAAGAACCAACCGCAGCTGGTGTACATGAGCAAGGAGAATCGTTGTATTTCCAGCAACATGAGTGTGCGCGATCGTTCCTCGTCCGACAGGGAATGCCTTCCCTCTCGCCTCAGAAAATCGCTCTCGCTCTCTCCGCCCAGCAGGACATTGATGTAGGCATTGCGCGCGCGCCAGGGCGCTGACAGCAGCGCTCCTCCTGCCGACTGGAACTGCTCGGCTACGTGATCCCTTAAAAGATCGAACGCCGAGCGCAATGGGGCACGCCAACTCTGGTCCCAGAGCGGATCGCCTCCGGTATGGCAGCCACAGTCGCGTTGCCAGCGGTCGACGCCGTGCGCGCAGCTCCAGGAGGTGCCTTCACCACTTGGTCCATTATTGATTTGCACCTCTGATTCTGCGGGATAACGATCCAGGAACTCGCCATAGTTGGTGACCCATAGTCCCTTATCCGCGGCTTCGATCTCCAGCGCGTGCGCCAAAGCGAGATCGCCAAACTTGAAATGATGGCCGTAGGTTTCGCCATCGGTGGCGATGTTGATCAGCGGGCCACGCAGCGAGGCTTGCTTAATCATTCCGACGAATGCCTCGCTGGATTGCAGCACTCCCCCAAAGGCGATCGCCTGCGCCAATGGACCATCATAAAAAAAGACCGCCAGCGATCGGCCCGGCTGCTGCCGGTGTTCGTAACGATATGCCTGGCTGGTGTCGACCCTGCCGCCAGAAGCGTCGTGCCACTGACCGTGGGACCCGCGAACCCGCCCTGCCTGGCCGGGAGCAAGAATGACGTAGCGCATTCCCTGCTCAATCAGCAAATCGAGCGTGGCGTCGTTACAGGCAGTTTCGGGCAGCCACATGCTTTCGGGCTCTCGTCCGAAGCGCCGGCGAAAATCGGCCAGGCCCCAGAGCACCTGAGTCAGCCGATCGCGTTCATTACACAAGGGTAGAATCGGATGACCATAAGCCTGAGCAATGGCATTACCATGCCCGCCTCTGAGTGCCGCACTCTCTTTGTCCGCAGCCAGAATGCGCTGATAGGTGTCGCGGTGGTATGTCTCGAGCCAGGACAGCAGCGTGGGCCCAAAGTTAAAGCTTATGTTGCTGTAGTTGTTGACGGCCTGTTCAAGCCCGTCTGCGCTCGCACCGCGAGACACGAAGGCGTTTGGACCATAGCACTCGGCGTGGATACGCTCGTTCCAGTCATGAAAGGGTTGCGCGCCCGTTTGCGTGTCAATCAGTCCAGTCCAGGGGTTCTCACGCGGTGGTTGATAAAAGTGTCCATGAATAACTAGTGCCGTCATTGTCGATTTGTGCCAGTTTGGAAACTCCGCCAACCTCCCTGGAATCTCAATTCGCCCTCAGCCGCGCTTACGGCCGGCCATGTCCAAACCAACCGCGGCCACGAGGATTGCTCCCTTAATAATATTCTGCATGTACGGTTCGACGTTCTTTAGTGACATGCCGTTATCAAGACTGGCCATGATTAGGGCGCCGAGGATGGCCCCAAACACGGTGCCGCGCCCGCCCATCAAGCTGGTACCACCAATCACACAAGCCGCGATGGCGTCGAGTTCCAGCAGGGCACCTGCATCCGGCGAAGCGCTGCCCACGCGCGCTGTGTAAATGATCGCAGCCAGGCTCGTTAGGGCCCCCATGATCATGAATACCGCCAGCACATGTTTACGCAAGCTTATTCCCGACAGGCGGGCAGCGTCAGGATTTCCCCCGATCGCGTACAGGTACCGGCCAAAGGTCGTGTTTTGTGTAAGAAACGCGCCCGCCAGCGCCACCACGAGCAGGATCAAGACCGGTATAGGAATCCCGGAATACGAGTTCATCATGTAAATGAAGCCGAGGATAACCAGCGAAGGAAAAACAATTCCGAGGACGGTTCGACCAGCGCTCGGTACGCCCAACCCATGACGTTTTCGTGCTCGTATGCGCGCAAAGTTCATCCAAATTACGGCCAGCACGGCCAACCCTGCGAGGGTCCATCCAACCATTGGACCAACGTAATCCTGACCAATCGCTTTGAAAGCCTGCAGCCGCAGTGGAATCGTTTCGCCCTTGCTTAATCCCAGAATTACCCCTCGCCATGCCAGATAGCCACCGAGCGTAACGATGAAAGCCGGAATATTCACGTAAGCCACCAGCGATCCATGAAACGCACCGATGGCCACTCCGGCGACGGTGCCGGCCAATAATGAGGGAGCCAGGCCCCAGCCAAGCCAGCCCTGGGCAATCGCCGCGATGCCTCCCGCAAGTCCCACTACTGAGCCGACCGAAAGATCAATGTTGCCGGTTACAATTACCATCAACATTCCGACCGCGAGCACGCCGGTCACAGATGTCTGGCGCATCAGGTTGGAAAAGTTGCGCGGCTCGAAGAAGATGCGTCCGGTTGAGTAGTGGAAGAAGACCCAAATCGCGATTAGGGCAAAAACCATCGTGTAGGCGCGCAGAACATCGGTAGAAATCTTAAAATTGCCGATCTTCGTTTGCCGCACGACTGCTGCGTCGGCCGTCGTTGGATCGGAATCACTGGGAGGACCCTCGATGGCTCCGTTTGCTTGCTGGCTCATTTAACCCTCACAAGACCAATTAGTATTAGATTTACGCTTCCGCGCCGCTGGTTCAACTCCAAAACACCGAAGCTCAGACGTCAAGGGAAAACAAACTCTAGTTGACGAACGCCCGCTGTGGCCATTGCCAAACCGGTTCGCCTCGGGCCCGACCCAGGATTGCACAATTCTGGCCGGAAGGAATGCGAGTGCGCGATCTTTGTAAAACGGTGCCGAGGCGGCTCGGGATTACGCCGCCTGCTGCGCATGGCCGGTGGCGCAGGCCATAACTTTTTCTGGCGTCGCGGTCGCGCGTGTGAATTCGCCGGTCAGCCGTCCTTCATGCAAAACCATGATGCGATCGGCCAGGCCGAGCACCTCAGGTAATTCAGACGACACCAACACAATCGCCAGCCCGCTTTTTGCCAGCCGGTTTATCAGCGCATAGATTTCCTGCTTGGCGCCGACGTCAATGCCACGGGTTGGTTCATCAAGAAACAATACGCGCGGATTGGTGAGCAGCCATTTCGCCAGTACTACCTTTTGCTGGTTGCCCCCCGAAAGCGTATTGGCAATAGTAAAAACAGAGTTGGCTTTAACACGTAACTCCTTCATCGAACGCTCGCCTGCCGCCGACTCCGCTCCCAGGCTGGTTATAAAGCGCCCGGAAATCCTCTTCAGACCCGCCAAAGTCATATTGTTGAGAATGCTCTGATCCAGTACCAGGCCGAACCGCTTGCGATCTTCGGTAACAAAACCAATTCCCTGTTTGATGGCGTCGGCTGGGCTCGTAATGCGCGCCCGCTGGCCGTCAATTCTAACCTCGCCGGTGACGCGCCCCGCGTGAGCGCCAAAGATGCCCATTAAGAGGTCACTGCGACCCGCCCCCATCAGCCCGGCGATGCCCAACACTTCGCCACGTCTGACCGAAAAACTTATGTCCTTGACCAGGCGTTTGCCCGGTACGACCGGATCCTCAACGCTCAGACCCTGGACGGCGAAGACCACTTCGCCCTGTTGATGGTCCACTGCTGGAAAAATGTCACCCACCTCACGCCCCACCATGCGCGCGATTACCTGAGCTTCGTCAAATTCGCTGGTCGCCCTGGTATCAACCGTGCGGCCATCGCGCAGCACCGTGATGCGATCGCTGATGCTAAAAACCTCTTCCAGCTTGTGCGAGATATAGATCATGCCGACGCCTCGCGCCCGCAACTTCCTGAGGATCCCAAACAAGGTTGCCACCTCAGCATCGGTCAAGGCCGCCGTCGGCTCGTCGAGGACCAGGATACGGGCCTCATGTGACAGTGCTTTGGCGATTTCAACCAACTGCTGCTGGCCAATGCCCAGATTACGAATCGGAGTGTGCGGGTCAATGTCCAAATGGACATCGTCCAGCAACTGCTGGGCGCGGCGGTAGAGTTCTTCCCAGCGGATGACGCCGAAGCGGCGTGGTTCTCGGCCCAGAAAAATGTTTTCGCCGACGCTCATTTCTTTGATCAGCGAAAGCTCTTGAAATATGACCGCGATGCCCGCCTCCTCGGCATCGCGCACGCCGCTGAATTGGCGCACCTGTCCGTCAATGATTATTTCTCCTCCGTATTCCGGGTGCGGATAGACGCCGGCGAGGATCTTCATCAAGGTCGACTTGCCGGCGCCGTTCTCACCTACGAGCGCATGCAATTCACCACGGTGAAGATCAAACGAAACCCCGTCCAGGGCTCGCACGCCTGGGAAGGTTTTTGTAATCGCGCGCATTTCCAGGAATGGGGTGGCTGTGGACATTGGTGTTTGGTCTTTGGTCTTTGGTCTTTGGTCTTTGGTCTTTGGTCTTTGGTCTTTGAACTTTGGGCTTTGAACTTTGGGCTTTGGGCTTTGGGCTTCGGGCTTCGGTTTCAGGTTTCAGGTTTCAGGGTTCAAGTTTCGAGTTCTAGATCAAGTGCGATCCTTGATCCTTCATCCTTCATCCTTCATCCTTCATCCTTCATCTCCCCCTTACTGCTTGGGACACTTGTCCGCGGGCACATTGGCGCAGATCTCTGCCAGCGTGTGGTAGCCATCCTTGACCACCGTGCTGATCAGATTGGCGCGGTCAACAGCCACTGGTTCCAATAGAATCGACGGCACCTGTTTCCGTCCATTGTCAATAGTGTCGACAGTGTCTACTTTTTCGCCCCGCGCCAGCTTGATAGCCGCCTCCACCGCTGCATTCGCCAACGGCTGGATTGCTTTGTAAACGGTCATCGTCTGCTTGCCGAGCGCAATCAAACTAAGAGAAGCCAGATCCGCGTCCTGACCTGATACTAATACTTTGCCGGCCAGGTTCTGTCCTTCCAGGGCCTGAATCGCGCCTCGCGCAGTTCCGTCATTCGACGCAACCACCGCATCAACCTGATTGTTGGCCTGGGTCAGAGCATTCTCAACAATATTGAGTGCAGCGCTTGCCTGCCATTCCTTTGCGTACTGATCGGTAACGATCTTAACATCACCGCGCTCGACCGCGGGTTTGAGAATGTTCATCTGGCCCTGGTGCAGCAAAATGGCATTATTGTCAGTCGGAGAACCACCCACAATGACAAAGTTCGCTGGCTTCTTGTTGACATGATCGAGCAGGTATTTCGCCTGCATCTCTCCCATCTTTACGACCTGATGCGAAACGTACAAATCAACATCCGCATTCTTGATTAAGCGATCGTAGCTGATAACCGGCACACCCTGACGATGAGCAGCTTCGACAATGGAAGCCGCCACCTCGCCGTTGTGGGGGGCAACAATCAGGACATCTACACCCTGCGTCAATAAGTTTTCAGCCTGCTTAATCTGCAAGCTATCATCGCCATTGGCAACCTGAATATTTACCGTGGCGCCAAGCTCTTTGGCACGTTTCTCCACCAGTTCTTTATCCCGCTGCCAGCGCTCTTCCTTAAGGGTGTCCATCGAAAAGCCAATGACGATCGGATCATTCGGGCCCTTCTTCTGCTTCGGTCCGCCATTATTGGTTTGCGTGCCGGAGACGCAAGCTGAAGCCAGACACACCGCCAGGAGCAGAAATGCCAGGACCATTTTATTATGTCGCATAGTTGATCAATCCCTTCATTTAGTCAGTTCGGAAAACGTGTAGCATCAATTTGAAAATCCGCGTACTGGATTGCACGGCTGGCCGCTCTGGCCCTGGATCCTTCACTGTTGTTCAACCTGGCCTCGCGTATTTCGCAAGCCCTGGCTCGGTAATAACGCTTTAGATGGAATGCCTGGGACCAGCCGAATTGCTGTCTGATCGTGAGCCCTAAGCTTACCAGAGTCCCGCCAGAAATACATGCGGGAATCGGTAGGTTCAGTTTGTCTCGCAACTGCTGCTCAAGTTCGTTGCCACCCGGTTTCAATCGGCAAGTGCGATTCAAGGTGCAAATTTGCTGCAGCGTTGGCCACGGCTTGAGCCCGCCAGGCAAGACGCTCGGAAATCGCGCCGGCTACGACCAAAGTGTTTTCAACGCTGACTCTTTTGGCCCCAAAACCCAGCCTCACCGCCGCAGAACCGGCGCCTGCCGTGACCAAATCGCGAGAACCCTCGTGTGCTATTATCGCGGGAAATGTCGGCCTCTTTAACCCTCGATACTCCAGTCAATGAACTTCACCTGCATGATATTGCGCGGCTGGGACAAAAAATGTCGACCAGACTGGCCCAGGCACTCAGCAGCACAATTGCGGGCAAAGATTTAAGTGAGGTAAATGTTGCAGACCTGCTCAGCTACCTGCCCATGCGCTACGAGGACCGATCGAACCTGGCGCGCATCAGCGATCTGCACGAAGGAATGGAGGCCTCTTTGGAACTCTATGTAAAACTTGCAGGCGGGTATCAGGTCAGAAATAAACGTTCCTATCGGCAGAGATTGTTCATCTTTGAGATCTCGGCTACAGATAGTGAGCGCACGGGCCGTCCGGTGGTTGTCTGGACCTTCCTTTCGGGGCCACACGCTCAGCAGATTGTCACTAACTACACCAAACGGTTCGAGCGAGGCGTGCGCTTCGTCGCCTACGGTCGCTGGGAATGGGACCCGCGACGAGCTACTTTTGCGCTGCGGCTGAACAAGCCTGATGAGATTGAGGTTCTGCCCCTGGCCGCCGGCGAACAGGGCGCCGTCGAACAGGGCGTAAAGGACATTTCCCATGATTCAATTGCGCAGGATTTTCAGAGTGATCCTTCGCTGGCCGCGATTCATGTGGGCAGACGCGTACCGGTTTATCGCAAGCTCGGTGACTTCCGCCCCAAGCATTTGCGGGAAATTATTCATGCGACGCTGCGCGCATTACCCGTCGATGCGCTTTCAGAGACCTTGCCGGCAGACATGAGAAAAAGGCAGTTTCTGATCGAAGGCGCGGCGGCCTTGCAGCAAATCCACTTTCCTCCTGAAAGTGCATCGCTGGAACAATATGAAAAGGCACGCAGCCCGGCCCACCGGCGCTTGATCTTCGAAGATTTCTTTTGGCTGGCCTTTGGCCTGCAGTTAAAGCGCGGTCAGCGGCTCAAAGAACCAAAGGGCGCGCAGATCAGAATCGACCAGGCCATGAAGCTTCGGATCGCCTCTGTTCTCCCCTTCAAGCTGACGGCCGCGCAGCGGCGTGTAGTAATCGAGATATTTAAAGACCTGCAGTCCGAAGCGCCAATGAATCGCCTGCTTCAGGGAGACGTGGGCAGCGGGAAAACAATCGTCGCGGTTATTGCGATGCTGGCGGCAATGGAGAATGGCTACCAGACAGCACTGATGGCCCCGACCGAAATTCTCGCCGAACAACACGCGCGCAACATCAAGCGTTTGTTAGCCCGGGCCCCGTATCGAGTCGAGCTTCTCACCGGGTCAATCCGCAGCGCTGAAAAACGAAGACTACACGCCGAGTTGGCAGCCGGAGAGATTCACGCCTGTATTGGAACCCAGGCGCTGATCCAGGAAGCCGTCAGCTTCTCCAGATTGGGCCTGGTCATTATCGATGAGCAACATCGCTTCGGAGTCATGCAACGCGCCGCACTGCGTGCGCGGGGTCTGAATCCTGACGTCCTGGTCATGACTGCCACACCGATTCCCCGCTCGCTGGCCATGACCGTCTATGGCGATCTCGATGTGTCGATCATCGACGAATTGCCCCCCGGACGGACGCCCGTTGAGACTATCGTGTTCGGCGATAACGCCGACGATCGCCGGGCAGTAAAAAAAGTGATCGATCGCGAGTTGCGCAGCGGGCGCCAGGTCTATGTGGTCTACCCGCTGGTTGAGGAATCTGAAAAGATCGACCTAAAGAACGCAACGCAAAGGTATGAATACCTGCGCGATAAAGTGTTTCCGAAATTGAATATTGGCCTGGTACACGGGCGCCTGAAACCTGCCGAAAAGGAAGAGGTAATGCGCCGCTTTATCGCTGGCGACATCAGGATTCTGGTCTCGACCACGGTCATCGAAGTCGGCGTAGATGTGCCCAACGCTTCGGTGATGATAGTGGAACATGCCGAGAGATTTGGACTATCCCAGTTGCACCAATTGCGCGGCCGGGTCGGCCGGGGCGCGGAGAAGAGTTATTGCCTGCTGCTGAGCTCCGAAACAAAGACCAGCGTCGCGGAAGAGCGATTGGGCATAATGGAGAAAACCACCGACGGGTTTGTGATCGCCGAAAAGGATATGGAACTGCGCGGCGCCGGGGAGTTATTGGGTACCAGGCAATCAGGACTGCCCGAGTTTCGTGTCGGTAACCTGGTCCGCGATATACAGATCCTTGAGCTGGCGCGCAAAGAAGCCGAGCTCTACCTAAGCAGGCGCGAAAAGTCTGTCGATACAAAACGGATGATTCAGCACGTGCAAAAGGATCCGCGTTTTGGCCTGGCGGATGTTGGCTGATCAATACCGCAGGTCACTAGCTGGTGAACTCTCTGTTGCAGGTGGAGGGCACGATTGAGAGTAATAGCGGGGCAATATCGCGGCCGAAAGCTGAAGAGTCCGCCCTCGCTCGAGACGCGACCAACCTCGGATCGCTTACGCGAGACTCTTTTCAATGTCATTGCCCCGCGCATTGTGGGGGCGCGTTTCCTGGATCTCTGTGCCGGTACAGGGGCGGTTGGAATTGAAGCCCTTTCTCGCGGCGCCACACACGCCACGTTCGTCGACCGCTCGCGCGACCTGCGGGGACTGATTGAAGCCAATCTCCATCTTTGTCAGGTAGATGCAGGCAGCGTAGCGGTGGTCACGGCAGATGTGCTTCGCTTTCTGCGCCAGGCAGTCAAAAGCGGAGCACAAACCTGGGACGTGATCTTCTTCGATCCGCCCTATGCGGACGATTATCTTAACGTGCTGGGCCCGCTGGGTAATTTTTCGGCTGACGTACTGCGTCCTGGCGGTCTCCTTATAGTCGAGCACTTTCATAAACAAAAGATGCCTGACGAGATTGGCATCCTTACACGCCAACGCGTTTTGAAACAGGGCGACTCAGCCTTGAGTTTTTACGGGCGCAGGGAGTAAGAACAGCAAAATGTGCCGGCGAGCGGAGTTTGAACAATCACCCCAGCCTCGAACGATCTCCATGCGGGATTTTGCTCTCAAAGAGGGGCTTTAGCGTGCTCGATCAAAGATTGATAGAATCAATGCCGGAGCTTGAATCCCAATAATATGCTGGTACTCGGAATCGAAACTTCCTGTGATGAAACGGCTGCGGCCATTGTTCGCGATGGACGAGAGATTCTTTCGTCGGTTGTCGCCTCACAGATCGAGATTCATAAACGCTTTGGTGGGGTCGTTCCGGAAATTGCTTCGCGCGAACATCTGGACAAGATCGTGCCGATTGTCGAAGAGGCGTTTGCTCGAGCGAGGGTTGCCAAGGATGAACTCGACGGCCTTGCAGTGACCATAGGCCCGGGACTGGTTGGCTCGCTGCTGGTAGGAGTCTCTTATGCCAAGGCCATGGCCTTCGCACTCAACAAGCCGCTCGTCGGAGTCAACCACATCGAAGGCCATGTCTACTCGGTGGCCTTTGAAAATCCACCCATCCAGCACCCGGCCCTGGCGTTGATCGTTTCCGGCGGCCATACGAATCTTTTCTTCGTGCCCGGCGCTGGCAGGTATAAAGTCGTGGCCCGCACACGCGACGATGCTGCTGGTGAAGCGTTCGATAAAGTCGCAAAGATGCTGGGGCTTGGGTATCCGGGAGGACCGATAATCGAGCGCCTGGCACGCGAGGGAAATCCTCACGCGGTAAAGTTCTCAATTCCCCGCATGGGTGATGGCCGTCCCGACTTTAGCTTCAGCGGCCTGAAAACAGCGGTCACGAAATACGTGCGCGAGTCCGGCTTGCAACCGCTAACGAACGGTGAAGCACCGTCCCAGGCAATAAAAGATTTGGCCGCAAGCTTTCAAAGTGTAGTGGTGAGATCTCTGGTTGGCACAATGGAACGACTGGCCGAGGAATATGGACCGCGCACTCTGATCGTGGCCGGGGGAGTTGCCTGCAACGGCGCGTTGAGAAAGGCGTCGCTCGCGGCGGCTGACCAACTGGGTCTGCCGGTCTACTTCCCTTCACCCCATCTGTCCACCGACAACGCGGCGATGATCGCGGCCGCGGGCACTGTAAAACTGCAAGCGGGCGAACGCGCCGGTTGGGATCTGAACGCCGACGTCACGCTCCGGCTGCAGAATATCGACGTGGAAGATGAGGCCTTGAGGAAGGCCGGAGTGCGTTACAAGTTGTAGCGCAAACTTCCTGGGGTGCCTTTCTTTGTCTGGTCTCGACACGCGAGACCCGTTTAAGCCTTATCAACCCTCGATCACGTCCATCGCGCTGGTGGCTCTTTTCTCATAAGCCGTGATGGTGGCGATGTTGCGTTTCTCAACCTCGCTCAATTGCGCGTCGGTGAAGGCTGGGTCGGGCTTGTACCAGGCAAAGCTGGAAAAGTAAGTCTGAAACCAGGGCTCTCTGGTAAAAACTTTCCCGCGCCGCGCATAGATCTCCTGCCGCATCTTCGCCGCATCTTCCACAAACAAGCCTTCCAGAAGGGTTCGCGTGATCAGCTTGCGGCCCAGGTCATCGTGGATCTGGTTCTCGTAGGCGACAATCGTTTCTACGTTCTGCTTATCGAAGCCCGATAATTCCTCGTCTTTGAAGTTCTCATCCGGTGAATACCAGGGCTGG
>Ga0209798_10000146_pt1 | contig 39264 bp, 34 predicted proteins | sample DOMMetBare3Fresh_FD_187475 | JGI IMG/M metagenome (GOLD analysis project Ga0209798, IMG submission 187475) | Wetland sediment microbial communities from St. Louis River estuary, USA, under dissolved organic matter induced mercury methylation -... | ecosystem: Environmental > Aquatic >...
ACCCTTGGCAAGATAGGCCAGATTGACATCGGTGATTTCCAGCTCCCCGCGGGGTGACGGCTTGATCGATTTGGCAACCTGTACCACCGTGTTATCATACAGATACAATCCGGGCACCGCATAGTTTGATTTCGGCTGTTTCGGTTTTTCCTCAATACTGGTCACCGTGCCGTTACTATCAAAACTGACCACTCCGTAGCGTTCCGGATCATGCACCGGATAGCCGAACACCCGTGCGCCACCGCAAAATTCGGCTGCGATGCGATCCAGGTTCATCCTGCCATAGAAGATATTGTCACCCAGGATCAGGCAGACCGACTGGTTGTCAATGAACTCTTCCCCCACCAGAAAGGCCTGGGCAATCCCCTTCGGCTCCGGTTGCACCTGGTAGGAGAGCTTGATTCCCCAACGCGAACCATCCCCCAGCAACGACTGGAAACGGGGGGTATCATGGGGGGTTGAAATCAGCAGAATATCGTTGATACCGGCGGTCATCAAGGTCGCCAGCGGGTAATAGATCATCGGTTTGTCGTACACCGGCTGCAGCTGTTTGCTGGCGACCAGCGTCAGAGGATAGAGACGGCTTCCGGCGCCACCGGCCAGAATAATTCCTTTTTTGATTGGTTGGGACATGTACATACCTTTCTGGTAACTTACGATTGGAATTACAACTGTTATTCAACCATCCCGGTACAGATCTGCATCACCAGGCCGTGCATCAGGGTGTAGGGGTCACCGCCGCTTTTGGATGAAATATCACTGCGGCTGAAACGCTCAAACAAAGAGCGTAACTCGGGGATCGTAAACTTTCGCGCCTGCTCGATCATTTCACCGACAAAATAGGGTGCGATACCGACTTCTTTGGCAATCTCCCCCTGGGAGACCTTGCGATCGAGCAGCTCCCGGATCCGCCACACTTTACGAAAATGCTGCACCAGCGCACCGATCATCATCGGCACATCGTCGCCATGGCGGAACATGGTGGTCAAACTGGCCAGGGCAGGTTTCAGCTCTTTCATCCCCAGGTAGCGCGCCAGCTCGAAGACGGTAAACGCCTTGCTGCTGCTGGCGACCTGGAGCACATCCTCCATGCTGATCCGCGCTCTGTTCCCCGCAAAGATTGCCAGTTTTTCCAGTTGCGACGATAATTCCTGCAGGTTGTTGCCGACACAGAAGGAGAGCATATCCCGGGCCGCAGCGTCAATCGGCTTGCCATGGCGCAGCGCCTCGTTCTGGATAAATCCGCCGATCTTATTGTCATAGAGCCGCTTGTGTTCGACCAGTTCCCCCCGCTTCTTCAGTTCAATGAAGAATTTTTTGCGCAGGTCGATTTTGGCAGCCACAAAGATCAGGCAGGTGGTAGCCGCCGGGTTGAGCAGGTACGGCATGATCACTTCACAGGCCGCCGCATTTAACCCTTCCGCCCGCTTGACGAGCACGGCGCGACGCTCGGCAAACATGGGGAGCGTCTGGGCTGCATCCAGGATATCAACACCTTTTGACTCATTGCCGTAAAAAAGATTGAAGTTGAAATCCTTGAGTGACGGATCAAACGCTTTTTCCAGCAGCAGGGCTAACGAACGCTCCAGCAGGAACGTTTCCTCACCGTACAGCAGTACCAGTGGGGGGACACTCCCCTTTTTCAGCAATGTTTCAAATTCCAGTCCGGTCATTCAATACGACTCTTCCAGGGAGAAAATCAGAGATTGGGCCAATCGGCGGGCAACTGCCATCTGTGCAGCATCTTCAGCATTGCGTTGCAGCGCCAGATCAGGATGTTGCGGATCCGAGGCCGGGAAATCGGACGACGCCGTCAGCACGCCTTTCCAGAGCGGCGCCAGAGCAGAGTTTGCTTTCACTTCCAGTTCCGCTTCCAGTGTCAGGCGGTATTCCCGGATCAAATCATTGGCGGTATATGAAATAGCTCGGGTTGTGTAGGAGCGCAGCGCTCCTCGTACGTACAGATCAGCGGTCTCACGGGATGACGCCGGTACCAGCGAGCGCTGGGAGTGAAACTCTTCCAGCAGAGCGCGGCGCAAGACCGTTTGTGCCGTTGAACTGGTGGAGGTATTGCCGATAAAATCGACCCACACCGTGCGACCAAAGGAGTGGGTATCAGTAGCATGGCTACCGGTCAGCCGATAGCCACACCCCGACATCAGACCCACCACTACCAGCAGACACACCAGGCCGAGCAGCTTGCCGTACCACGGCTGTTTACCGGAGACCGGCGCTCTCATTGGCTGTTTACCCGACAACGATGTTAACCAGTTTACCGGGGATGACAATTACCTTACGCACCTGTTTACCATCCAGAAACGGCAGTACTTTTTCATCGGCCAACGCCAGCCGCTGCACGGTTTCATCATCAGTTCCCGCTGCAACCACGACCTTTGAACGAAGCTTGCCATTGACCTGCACCACCACCAATGACTCCTCATCCACCACGGCAGCCGGATCATACTCCGGCCAGGCGGTGGCCGACAGCTGGGTGGTATGCCCCAGACACTGCCACAACTCCTCGGTGATGTGGGGAACAATCGGAGCCAGCATGATTACCATGCTTTCCAATGCTTCTTTCAGTACTGCCGGAGCATTGGGACTGTTCAGCTCGGTTGCCTGCAGCGTATTAAGCAACTCCATGACCGCCGATATGGCAGTATTGAAATGGAAACGTTCGTCCAGATCTTCCGTGACCTTGCGAATGGTCTTGTGAACGGCACGGCGCACGGTACGCTCTTCCGATGTCAGCAATGAGGAATCGACGGTTCCCGCATTCACTACCAGCTGACGTTTTTCATGCACCAGTTTCCAGACCCGGTTTAAAAAGCGGAACGAACCGTCAACCCCCTGGTCACTCCAGTCCAGATCCTTTTCCGGTGGCGCGGCAAATAACGAGAAGAGACGCGCAGTATCGGCGCCGTATTTTTCAATCAAGGAATTGGGATCAACCACATTCCCCTTTGATTTACTCATCTTGGCGCCATCTTTGATCACCATCCCCTGGGTCAGCAGGTTGGTAAACGGCTCATCGGCCGTGATATAGCCGAGATCGCGCAGGACCTTGGTAAAGAAACGGGCGTACAACAGGTGCAGCACCGCATGTTCAATACCGCCAATATACTGGTCGACCGACATCCAGTAATCGACCTTGGAGCGGTCAAGCGGAGCATCCTTCAGCTCCGGGCAACAGTAACGAAGGAAATACCAGGACGATTGCACAAAGGTGTCCATGGTATCGGACTCACGACGGGCCGGCTGACCACAGCAGGGGCAGACAACATTGACAAATGATTCCACCCGTGCCAGCGGACTCCCCCCTTCACCGGTGAATTCCACATCAACCGGCAAGGTAACCGGCAGTTCCTTTTCCGGAACCGGCACAACGCCGCACGACTGGCAGTAAATCACCGGAATCGGATTACCCCAGTAACGCTGGCGCGAAATGCCCCAATCACGCAAACGGAAATTAACCGTCTTGTTTCCAAATCCTTCGCTGGTCAGGAAATCGGCGATTGCTCCCTTGGCATCCTCGCTGTTCAGGCCATCAAACCGGCCGGAATTGACCATGATCCCCACTTCGGTAAACGCTTCGGTCATGCTTTTCGGATCGAGGGTGACATTCTCCGGCTGAATGACAACCGTCAACGGCAGGGAGTATTTGGCGGCAAACTCAAAATCACGCTGATCATGGGTCGGGACCGCCATAACGGCGCCGGTGCCATAATCCATCAGTACGAAGTTGGCCAGATAAATCGGCATCTTTACCTTGGTTAACGGATTGATGCAGTAGGAGCCGGTAAAGACCCCCTCTTTTTCAAAATCATCGGCGGTGCGCTTGATGCGATCGGTCCCCCTGATTTTGTCTATAAAAGCCGTCACCTCGGCCTTACGGTCAGGCGTTGCCAATTCAAGCGCCTTGGGGTGTTCCGGTGCCAGAGACATGAAGGTGGCGCCGAAAACCGTGTCCTGACGCGTCGTAAATACCTTGATGGCTCCTTCCCCGTCGGCCAGCGGAAAATCGATCTCACAGCCGTAACTCTTGCCAATCCAGTTGCGTTGCATGGTTAGTACCCGTTCCGGCCAACCGGGCATCTTGTTGGTAAAATCGAGCAACTCTTCGGCATAGGCGGTAATCCGGAAAAACCATTGATCCAGTTCTTTCTGCTCTACCGTGGAATCACAGCGCCAGCAGCCGCCATCCTCTACCTGCTCATTGGCCAGTACGGTTTCACATTTTGGGCACCAGTTAACGTAGGAGGTTTTTTTATAGGCCAGGCCACGGGCATACATCTCCAGGAAAATCTTCTGTTCCCAGCGGTAATAGTCCACGTTGCAGGTGGCCAGTTCACGATCCCAATCGTAGGAAAGCCCCATTTTTTTAAGCTGACCGCGCATGTAATCGATATTTTCATAGGTCCATTTTGCCGGATGGCACTTGTTCTGAATAGCGGCGTTTTCCGCCGGCATACCAAAGGCATCCCACCCCATGGGATGCAGCACATTGAAACCACGCATCCGTTTAAAGCGGCCAATCACGTCGCCGATCGAGTAATTACGAACATGTCCCATATGGATACGGCCAGAGGGATAGGGAAACATCTCCAGCAGATAGTATTTTTTGCGATCAGGATCCTCGGTCACCCGAAAAGTCTTGTCAGCTTCCCAACGTTCCTGCCATTTTTTTTCCACTTCAGACGGAAGGTATTTTTGTTCCACAATTACATCCTTTCACGTAAGTCTTTACCAAGTTATTTTATTTTGCCGGTGGTCGCCAATCGGATTCCTTCTGGTGACACCGTTCACAGGAGGTGGGATTTTTAACACTGAAGGCCATACTGGCGCCATGGCAGGCGCCACAAAACAGACCACTATCCATATCCTTCATCACCCAGCGTCTGGTCGGTGTTCCCGAGGGTACAATCTTGTAATGACAGCTGTTGCAGTTGTAGCCACGTTCAGTATGCGGTTTGTGGACAAACTCCACATTACCGGTTGCCTGGGCCAGCTCATAACGGATCGATTTCGGTTGTCCGGGATGACATTTACTGCAATCACCCGCCACACCAAAAGCAGTTTTCCCGTCATGACAGGCACCACACGCTTCACCTTTTTCCATTTCAGCCATGGTGAAACGTTTGTTACCGGCGCCGGGAGTAAACAAGGTGGGGTGGCAATCCTTACAGCCATAGGCGGCGATATGAGCATCGTGAGGAAACACGGCGCTCCCCGGCCTGAATTGAATTGTTTTGACGATGTGACATTTGACACAGGCATCCTTGACACCGAATGCGGTCTTGCCATCATGGCACGCTCCGCACGATTTTCCTTGTTCCATCTCTGCCATGGTATGGCGCTTGCTGGTTTTGCCTGGAACGAATATGCCATTGTGACAATCGGTACATTTGAACAAGGTATTATGTACCGAATGGCTGAAGATCGTCCGGCCGGTTTCTTTCACCTCAAAGACGACGTTGACTGTCGATTTATGGCATTTATCACAATCGCCCTTAACGCTGAAACCGGTGGTTCCGTCGTGGCAGACACCGCAGGAATTTCCTTTTTCCATCTGCGCCATGCTGTAACGTTTATTATTGGTACCGGCATTATAGATTTTTGCGTGACATTCATAGCATGAGTACATTTCCAGATGTTTGTCATGACTGAAACGGGCATCGTCACTGAACAAGATCGGCTTGACCGGATGACACTTACTGCAGTTTTTAACACTAAACGCGGTTTTTCCATTATGACAGGTGCCGCACGAGGCGCCCTTCTCCATCTCTGCCATGGTGAAACGCCGGGCCCCCTTACCAGCAGTAAAGATGGCGTTATGGCAATCACTGCAAGTAAACCGTCCACTATGACTGCTATGACTGAAGTCAACCGAGGCAGCATCCTTAACCGCCAGCTTTAAATCCGGAGAAACCCCTGGGTGGCATTTTTCACAATTGCCGTTTACACCAAAGGCGGTCTTGGTATCATGACACGCTCCGCACGACTTCCCCTTTTCCATCTGTTGCATGGAATAACGGACACTTTGGGCACCGCCAATGAAGATGCCGCTGTGACATTCGTCACATTTGAACATGGAGGTATGGATCTTGTGCCCAAATTTGGCGTTATAGGCATCAAATGAGATCACACCGATCTGGGTGTGACATTTGATACAATCTCCCTTGACTGAAAAAGCGGTAGAGCCGTTGTGACAGGCGCCGCACGATTTTCCTTTTTCCATATCACCCATGCTGGCGGCACGCCGGTTTTTGCCGGGAACAAACAGCTTGTTATGGCATTCATTGCAGACAAAGGACATCTCCAGATGTTTCTTATGACTGAAGACCGATTTCCCCGGCAAGGATATTTCATCCACCTGATGACATTTGATGCAATCACCCTTGACTGAAAAGGCAGTGGAACCATCATGACAGGCGCCGCATGATTTACCTTTTTCCATCTGTAACATGGTAACGTGAGGATTATCACGGCTGGTTTTGAAGATTGTATTGTGACAATCGCTGCAGGTATACATTTCCAGATGTTTGCCATGACTAAAGGGAACCATGCCAAAATCGGGAATCTGGATATCGATGATATTGACCCGATGGCACTTGGTGCAGGCCGACAGTTGCGGATAACGCGGATTATCCGGGTTATGGCAGGCACCGCACGATTTTTTAGCTTCCATTTCCTTCATGGTGACCGTCGGGTTGTTCTTGCGCACGATGTGAAAAATAGAGTTGTGGCAGGCAGAACAGTTATTATCCAGCCGTCCCAGATGCTGCTCATGTTCGAAGGGGACTTTACCCGCTTTCTGGGTGTTGAAAAAGAGCGTCTGTTTGTAGTCCGGCCATGCCAGTGACGGTAATGACACCAGGATAAACAGCAGCATGATTAGTATCTGTTTCATAAAAATTCACCCTTGATAAGGATTTCCCGCGACACACGTTGCAGCGGCACAACACGATCCACGACCCCGGTTGCGGCCGCTTCACGAGGCATACCATAGACAACCGACGATTCTTCCGATTCAGCAATCACATACCCCCCCTGCTGATGCACCAGTCGCACCCCTTTACTGCCATCATTCCCCATACCGGTCAGCACCACCGCAATCATCCGCTTGCGATATATGTTGGAACACGATTCAAACATGACGTCTACCGAAGGAACATAGCGATCAGCTGCGGACGGAGCTACAATACGGGCTGTCACACGGCCACCGCACACTTCAAAAACCATGTTTTTTCCCCCTGGCGCAATCAGAATCTGACCAGGATGAAGCAAATCACCATCTTCGGCTTCTTTCACCTCAAACGGAGAGGTTCGGTTCAACCGCTCGGCAAACGCTTTCGTAAAACCGGCCGGCATATGTTGCGCAACCACCATGGCAAACGGGTATTTCTGGTCAAACGAAGAAAAAATGGATTGTAAGGCCGGTGGACCTCCCGTGGAAGAACCGATGGCAACAATATCAATCGGAGTGTTGTGATGACTGACATCCGGTTTGCCAAACAGTTTGAACACCTGATCGGAACGTTCAGCCGATACACCACCAGCCGCGGCACCTGGTAAAACTTTTGGTTTTAAATTGAGAACCTGCAACACCTTGCTCTGCAGATCCTCACGAATCAGGAGCAGGTCGTTGGAGGCTGCATTGGACGGCTTGACCACAAAATCAAGCGCTCCCAGCTCCAGAGCCTTGAACACCTTGTCAGCGCCACTGAGCGCACTGATAACAATGACCGGAACCGAAAAACGGGTCGTCAGAATTCGCAGCAGCGTAAAACCGTCCATCTTCGGCATTTCGAGATCAAGTGTCACCAGATCCGGTTTCAGCGCAATTACCTTGTGAATTCCCTCTTCACCATTGGTGGCATACCCGACAACCTCGATGTTTTTGACCCCTTCCAGCAACTTGGTGATAGTGCGGCGGCTAAAGGCGGAATCATCAACAACTACAACCCGGATGGTGCTCATGGAGACACCTCCCCGCAACCAGGCTTCTGATAAATCATGTCATTTTTAAAATGCCGCAGCGTAAAGAGCGTTGTAACGTTCATCAACGATTCGGAATGCCCGAGCAGCAAGAAACCGCCCGGCAGAAGGTTTTTGTGAAATGACTCCACCACCTGTTTCTTGACCGGTACATCAAAATAAATAATTACATTACGGCAGAATATCAGATCCATACTCCCCATCATATTGACGCGAGCTGTGTCCAGCAGATTCAGATGACTGATCGATACCAGTTCCTTAATGCTGTCACAGACCTTGAAACCATCATCCTGTTCAACAAAAAAACGCTTGATATAGTCGCCATCGGTTACCCGGAATGATGATTTCCCATACACGGCACGCCGTGCCTGGGTCACGACCCGCTGACTGATGTCAGTACCGAAGATTTCGATTTTCCACCCGTACAGCGCCGGAATATCGTGCAACAACATGGCAATGGTGTACGGTTCTTCCCCGCTGGAACAACCGGCACTCCAGATGCGCAGCGTTTTTTTACCGGCTGCCGTTTTTTTCTTGATCAATTCCGGGATAATTTCATCGGTAAATGCTTTTAATTGAAATGATTCACGAAAGAAATACGTTTCGTTGGTCGTCAGAATATCCATGATATCCATCAGTTCCTGGTCTTTCTTCCGGTCATACTTGAGGTATTGATAGTATTCTCGAAACGAACCGAGTTTTAAATCGGCAACCCGGCGGGCAAGTCGTTTTTCCAGCAAATACTTGGAATTATCATCAAAATAAATACCGCAATGACTGTAGACACAGTCCCGCAACTGATGAAATTCCTCATCGCTCATGGTATGTTCAGTTTCATTTAGAAAAATCATGCAACATCCCGTGGTGGGGTATGGCGAGCATATATTTCGCTGGCAAGAGCAGCAACATCGCGGTCAACATGGGAAACAAACGGTGCTACCAAAGCCAGTGCAGCTGGCGTGGCAAGCAGTTCGAGCATCTGAAGACAGGTCAGGAGCAACAACCCGGAAGCGGTCGCCAGCAATCCCTGGATTACGGCAAACGCAGCAGCCCGGTTGAGTTTTGTCAAACTTTTCAGCACGGCGCACTGCACCCAGACATCATCATCAGCCATGGCTGACAGCAGTGTATCAACAAAAGCATCCGAACCGGATTCTCCCATCGCTTCAGCAGCAGCGATTCGCACATCGGGATCCTCATCAACCAGCGCCATGATCAGCACACCTTCCACATCGGTGCAAGGTCCGCTCCCCAATGCTGAAACCGCAGCCTGGCGAACCGAAGAGTGTTCATCTTTGACCAGCAACATCAAGCGGTCCCGGTCCCCCAGAGAAGCGGCAAGCACGGCGGCGATACGACGATGTTCGGCATTATCGGCTGCTGCCAATGCAGCAGTAACCGACGTCAGATCTTCACGGTCAATCAGGGTAAACGATTGCAGACAGGCACAGGCCGCATTGCGGACGTCATTATCAGCATCATCCAGCAAACGGGTTACTTCGGGAAGCGCCTGAATCAGACCAAGCTTTCCGATGGTTGTCACCGCCGCCTGCCGAACCAGCGCTGAAGAGTCGGACAACGCCTGACGAACCTTTTCCGCTGCCAGGGGATGTGAGCATTCGGCACAGAGCAGGCAGATCGCAGCGCGGAGTGTTTCATCAACCGTAGCGTACAATGATAACACATCAAGCATGATGGCCGGCCCCATGCGCTTAACAAATGCCAGCGCCCGTTGTGAAGTTCGCTGATTGGTAAACGCCTGCAACATGATTCTGATGGCACGAGGGTCACCGATCAGATCCAGCAGCGCCACCACCGCTTCGGAACGATCCTGGTCAGACCGGCTATACGCCTCCATGATCAAGGGGACCACCTCGGTTCCCTGCAAGGCCTTGAGACCATCCGCCATATCCTTGCGTCCCTGTTCAGAGGAACGGCCATAGATGCGATAAAGAGCAATCAAAGCCGCATGGCGTGAACTTTTCTGGCGGCTGCTGAGACCTTCCAGTAACAGCGGGCAAGCCGATTGATCGGCAATACTGCCAAGACATTCATAGGTTGCCTTGCGAAGAATATCGTCGTTGGCAAGCGCGACAATCTGGGGTGGAACCGGCGCCGGCGCAGCCAGCTTCCCAATGGCGGCCAGAGCATTAAAGCGAAAAAAATCATTGGTATTGGTAACAATGGCCTGCAAGAGAGACGGAACAACCGAACTGTCTCCCTGCTTGCCGAGCTGTTCGGCTGCAGCCGCCGCAACATTGATATCAGGATCGTTCAATGAGTCACGCAAAAGACCGATTGATTCATAACAACCGATACTCCCCAGTACGTCAATAACAATTTTACGCACATCGGCATCGTTATCACGCAATCTGCTGACCAGCGCCGAACAGGCCCGCGAACCGATCAGGGTAACCGCTTCAGCGGCTGAATTACGCTGGCCGGCATTTTCTCCATTACGGAACAGCTCCACGACTGCTTCGATATGGCGATCCTCCGGTTGTGCGGCAACAAAAATCGAAACCGCCTCCTTGCGAACCCGCCAGCTTTCATCTCCCATGGCCTCAAACAGCAGCGCTGCAGCTTCATCAAGGTGAAAACCGCGCAACTCCTGCACGATTCCGCGTCGAACCTCTTCATCTCCGGCGGCATATTTTTGTTGTAACTGCACAAACATCGTCACGTAGCCTCTTCTCCCAGCATAACAATCAATTCTTTAATCCGACACTCCAAATAATGAATCAATATCAAGAATCATATAGACCTTGTCATTGGAAAGACATACCCCCAACAGGTATTCCATACCTACCCCGAGAGAATTGTCCAAGGGAGGCTTGATTTCATTAACCGGAACCGTAATAACCTCCATGACCGCATCCACAACCAGCCCCAGTTTTTGGCGCACCAACGACACAATCAGTAACTTTGAAGCAACTTCCGCTGCGGCTGGCGGCATACCGAACCGTTTGCGTAGATCCATGACCGGGATCACGACACCTCGCAAATTGATCACACCTTCCAGAGCCTGCGAAGCTTTCGGGAGAGCGGACAGTTTCTGGGGCTGGATAATCTCTTTAATCCGCATGATATCAACCGCGAACAGATTACCCCCAAGACTAAAACAGGCTAACTGTATATCCTGGATATCCTTGCTCATCACTTACGCCGCCTCGGTCGTCGATCCATGCTGCAACAGTTTATCGATCACTTCCATGATCATGGCAGACTTGAATGGTTTGGTCAGATAGGCGGCAGCACCGCACGCCACCCCTCTGGCCTGATCATCCGGGCTCTTTTTGGCAGTCAGCATCACCACCGGCAGATCAGAGGTGCGTAGATCGTGTTTGATACGACTGCAAATTTCAAAACCATCCATATCAGGGAGCATAATATCGAGCAACACCAGATCAAACCGCTCCTCTGCCAGACGCTCCAGCGCCTGCTTGCCATGTAATGCGCCGACAACTTCATATCCCTTGACAGTCAACAGTATGGTTTCAAGTTTTAAAAGACTCTCTTCATCTTCAACGATCAATATTCGTTTTTTCTGCATTTCGACTCCATTCAATACAGATTAATGTCAGCGATACACTCAAGGTTGAGAATTATAATCATTTTCCCTTCAGCTCGACCGATATTGGAAACAAAATCGCGATCAATTCCGTCAAGCACAGCAGGTGCTGTTTCCAGACTCTTGGCCGGGATACGCACAACCTGCACGATTTCATCAACCAACAGGCCACTTAATCCCGCCAAGCGTTTGACAACCACGATTCGCTCCCGCCCCGTCAGTCGTTCGCGGGAGAGTCCCAAACGGTCAAGCATGTCAATTATGGGGATGATGATACCCCGTAAAGAGATCACCCCGAGTACAAAGGAAGGGGAACGTGGGATTTCCGTCGCTTCCCGCGGCTTGATAATTTCCTTGATATCCATGATGTTGATGCCGTAAAGCTCATCTGACACTCGAAAGCAGAGAAATTCCAGATAATCGGCAACCGTCGCCTGTTCGGTTTCTTCCACCCCCATCGGCAGATCTTCGTCACATCCGGCCGCAGCACGTCCCGCCAGAATAGTAGCCAAAGGATCCCTGACCGGTTGAGAAGAATGCACTCTAGCTGCTGCACACGATACCGGCACTTGTGGTACCATTGCTATCGGTGACGGAGCCGGGTGCAAGTCATGTGCAATGATTGGTGACAAACCTGGCAGCAGCGCTGCCATTTCAGCGGCACCAACAGCTTCAAGAGCACGCTCCATTGGCCGGCTTACGGCTGCAGGGGGGGAAGTGGGAGGCACAGCAACCATTGATTCGATTCCGGACAACGGTATCGGAGTAGTGCTCAGAATCCCGCTCTGCTGTTGATGCGCTTTTTGTCGAATTTTAGCCAGATCCATACCTACCCCACCTACATTAACAATTCATCTTTAATTTCCTGGATGATCGACGAATCGATCAGCGCCGCATCCAGGCCGAATCCGACCAGCAGGGCATTAGTTGCCATGGAGTTGATGGTGCGGGGAACCCCGCCGGTCAACTCATGTATGCGCTGTACTGCGTCGGGAGTGAATAATCCTGCCGTTCCCCCTGCTGTCTCAAGACGAAAATCGAGATACTCCATGGTTTCTTCCAATGACAGGGGATCCAGGTGATACTGGAGCGAAATGCGTTGCCGTAACGGTTCGTACACCGGAGCTGACAAGATGGTGCGAAGTTCCGGCTGTCCCATGATCAGTACCGACAACAGATTGCGATCATCAAGCTGAAAATTGGTCAGCAGGCGGATCTCGTCAAACACTTCACTGGAATTGATCATCTGTGCTTCATCAATCACCAGGACCGGGCAGATTCCACGCTGGTAATTATCATACAACGCCTGATGGGTCTGCTCCAGCAAAACATCCTTATCATTGGCCGGCTGTTCAATATCAAGTAACCTGGCTACGGTTCGCAGAAACTCAATGGCATTCAGACGGGGATTGATTATGTAACAGAAGCGGTAGCGCTCCCCGAGACGATCCATCAGTGCCCGCGACAGCGTTGTTTTTCCGCAACCAATATCACCGGTCAAGACCGCTATTTCGTGTTCTTCCACCACAAATTCCAGGCGTGCCAATGCTTCTTCGTGCCCCCGGCTTAAAAACAGAAAGCGGGGATCGGGCGTTTTACTGAATGGCTTTTCCTTGAACCCGAAATAATCTTTGTACATAGCTTAATTCCCGTACTTCATGGTTTCGTGGATCATTCCGCCAACATCAAGCACCAGAATTGTTCGTTGATCTCCCAGATCAGCTGCGCCGGAAATCCCTCTGAAGCGTTTAAAGGCCTCACCCAGCGATTTGATGACAATATCCTGCTGCCCCACCAGATCATCGACCACCAGCCCCAAACGTTTTTCCGCCACCCCCACCACCACCACATAAAACTCTTTAGGACGCGCTGCCGTGCGTTCGATACCGAAAAATCCATCCAGCCGCAACAACGGAAGTGTGGTTTCGCGCAGCTGAATCACCTCTTTGCGTTCGACAGTCTTGATATCCTTTTCCGTCAGAATCAACGACTCCAGCACGGAGGTAATCGGCAGCGCATAGGTTCTGCCGCTGCAACGGATAATCAGCGCCTTGATAATTGCCAGGGTAATCGGGAGGGTAATAATAAAGCGCGACCCCTCCCCTTTTCTGGTTTCGATATCCACGATCCCGGAAATGGCGGTAATATTATTTTTCACCACATCCATCCCGACGCCACGACCGGAGACTTCACTGACCGTATCGTTGGTGGAAAAACCGGGGAGGAAAATAAAGTCCAGCGCTTCACGTTCGGTTACCGAGCTGACATCGGCCACCAACCCCTTTTGCAGCGCCTTGGTCTTGATTTTTTCCACATCAATACCACTGCCATCATCCTCCACCTCAATCACGACATGATTCCCTTTTTGGTAGGAAGAGATGCGGATCGTTCCCTTTTCATCCTTACCGGCAGCAACCCGTTTTTGCGGAGGTTCGATACCATGATCAATGGCATTGCGAATGATGTGCATCATCGGATCGGAAATATCTTCCACAATCAGCTTATCAAGCTCGGTATCTGCGCCAAAAAACTTGAGCTCAACCTTCTTCCCCTGTTCGCGGGAAATTTTACGCACGATGCGCGACAGTTTTTCATACAGCTGCCCCACCGGAATCATGCGGATTTCCATGACACCTTTCTGGAGATCACTCAACTTCCGTTCCAGCTCCTTGGCAGCTTTCCCCAGATCAACGGCACTCCGTGAAAAACTCTCGTTACGCAGCTTCATGCTGATTCCGGCGATGGTGGAATGGGCCAGCACCAGTTCTCCCACGATGTTCATCAACTCATCGAGCTTGCCAATATCAACCCGCACCGTACGGCTCATGCTTTTTGCCGTCTGGGCAGCATCATCCGCAACAGGTGTGACAACCGGCAGCTCGGACTTTGCGGCAGGAGATGCTGACGGCGTAACGGAGGGCATCGTTTTCACCGTTGGCGTTACGTTTTCAGGCAGCACCGTTTCCACGGCCGGCACGGCAGGAGTTGAGATCGTCCCGGTCGCTGGCGAAGCAGCGGCTTCCCCCAGTTGCGTTACCTGTACTGCGTCACGTTCCACCAGTTGCTTCAGTTCAGCCAGGGAAATTTTTGAACCGTAGAGCAGATCAAAATCAATGTGGGTTTCCATGTTGCCCCCCATACTCGGGAGCGTGCTGACAACCTCACCACTTTTTTTCAATACATCTGATATTTCGCCCAGTTCAACATCAAAACTTGTCAGTTCAAATGAAGTATGAATATTGAAGATATGCTTGCCCTTGGCAAGATTATCCAGCAGACGATGTTCTTCATATTCAGTCAAGGCACTGATAACCCGCTCCGACAAGCCAAGTTGTTGCAGCGGCGATACGGCACCGGTTTTGGGCTCGGGGGGGTGAAGACAGGTATTGATCTGAACTATGCAGGCGGCAATTTCCTCGGCATGCAGTTCCGCCTCTCCTTCGGACAGGCTGCGCACCAGCGAGGTGAGCAATTCATGGGCGGCAAAGATCACTTTCATCACCTTGTGATCAAGGGGAATCTTGCCAAGACGCAGATAATCGAGCAGATTTTCCATATTGTGGGACAACTCGGCGATCTCCGTAAAGCCGAACATTCCGGCCAGACCTTTCAGCGAGTGTGCTCCACGAAAAATTGAATTGAGAATATCAGGATTCAGGTCGCCGCTATCGGCCATATCTGCCAGATCAGCCAATTCGGTACCCAACTGCTCCACAATTTCTTCAGCTTCCGCCAGAAAATCCTGAATCGCTTTTTGTGATGATATGCCGTGATCACTCATAACAGTTCCGTGGGGTTACGGGGTAGATGCAAGATAGGATGAAACCAGTTGCTGCAATTGCTGCGGTGCAAACGGCTTGATCAAGTACTCGTTGGCGCCAAGTGATTTACCTTTATCAATATCCTTCTGACTCCCCTCGGTCGAAATGATAATGACCGGAATCGTCTGATAATTGGCATTATTACGGAGATAACTGATCAATTCCAGGCCATTGATATCCGGCATATTGATATCGGTCAGAATAAGGTCTACTTTTTCTCGCGGAAGGAGGCGCAGTGCTTCAAAGCCGCTGGCCGCCTCAACAATATGATAATCGCCGCACGCCTCAATGGTTGAGACCAGCATGGCACGCATGACAGCCGAATCATCGGCTATCAGGATTGTTTTGATACTCACGGGGTGGTCCTTTCATGAAGTTGTCGCTGCAGCATGTTTTTTTCCATCGCCACACCTGCCTGCGAAAGAAAGATCGAGAGTGATTCCAGGTTCTCAATCGGGGTCGTTTCCGGGAGATTGTCGCCGTACAAAAATCCGATAATCCGCGACTGACTCACCAGCGGCCCGATGAACGCCTCAGACGGAACGCCACCACCGAGTTGCTCAAAAATATAGGAATCAATCGGCGACGGCTGCGGCACAAAGGTTGATGATTGCATGGTGCGTACAACTCCCTGAAACATGGAGATTGCTTCCAAAGGAAAGTGAATCGAACGTACCCGGTCATCACCGCCACCGGTTATGCCAAATTGACCGGCGCCACCCACCACCCCATCATGCACCAGAAACACAATTGCCCGGTTCAGAAACTCCGACGCAAAGCGGAGCACCAGCAATAATGCCCCTCCCCGCAGTTCCGGATTATTCAGTTCTTCCAGCATCCCCCGCAACAGCGACAGGGAATCACCCGACTCATCGGATGTGGCAGCCGTCGGCATATCTTCGTCATCGCCCAGCTCAATCCGTAGCTCGTCACCCAGGTTAAATCGTTTTTGCCAGACAGCCGCAACTTCACCAGCCTCGGCGCGTCGAATGTCATCGTACAATTGAGTGATGAAACCATGCACTTTTTCACTGTCACCCAACTCGACCCGGCGGGGCTTCATCATAAAGGCATACCCCATGTCACACACCTTGGTTTCGGCATCGGCATGGTGATAGTCAGTCATCACGATGATTGGCAAGTCTTTGAAATTATTGTGCAACAATTCCAGCAGTTCCACACCGCCCAGCACACCCGAACCATCCATTTTCGGCATGATCAGATCCACCAGCACCGTAGGGCGATCACCACCCCGGTAGAGGGTGTCCACCTTGATCAGGGTATCTTCACTGCGGGTCATGGCATGAACATCATACCCCAGTTGGCGCATCCCCTCAGCAACAGCCTGCAAGGTAGGACCATCATCATCCACAATCACCAGCGGCTGCTTGGTGGCAACCGTACTGGCCGATGCTTTAGCAGCAGATGGGTGATCAACCAGATCAAAATCAAAATCTACATTGTCACTCTCATCAGGAGATTCGCTGTCAACATACCCCATTTCCGCCGCATGCCGTTTTTCATCAAGGATGCGGGTACCTTCCATGGCAAGGAACTGGGGATTCAACCCCTGGTCAAGCATGAATTGGAGGGGATCGAGACGGGTGCCATCAACGGTTTCAATATGCTCCTGGATTTCAAATTCAAACGAACCTTCAATCCAGGCAAACAGGGTAAAGACCACATTTTCGATCTGCTCGCGGACAACTTCTTCCACCATTTCACGAGACACGCCAAAATGTTTGATCAACAATACGCCGAGCCGTTCACGAAAACCTTGTTCCTGCTGCAACGCCAATGCCTTACGCAACACGGCAAGATCAATCACACCCCGCTGGATCAGCACCTCACCGAGACTTTGCTGATAGGTTGTTGAGGAAGCTCTGACAACCTGACCGAGCCGAAAAACAATCATCCCTTCTCTTCCCCTGCTTTTCAGGGTGAGGATGCCTGTTTTTCTGCTCAGGCTGACAATCTGGAGTATTTCTCCAAGACCGAGATCTTCGAGATTTCCGACAAGACTCATAAATGGTATGCCCCGACAAGCGTGATAGGGGTGCGCAAATGTCGAGATAATAAACTATCGACCGCTTCAAGTAAAGTTTTTAGCTTACGGCTGATGCCCCGATTTCCCCTTTTTATCACGGCCACGGAACATCAGCCGCAACGGGACACCGTCAAAACCAAAGGCGGTACGAAAGGTATTTATAAGATATCGTTCATAGGAAAAATGGATATTTTCAGGCTGGTTGGTAAACACTACGAAGGAAGGCGGCCGGGTGGCAACCTGGGTGGAGAAGTAAAATTTCACCCGGCGGCCATGTGACAGCGGCGCATGGTGAGCTTCCGTTGCTTCGGAAAAAACCCGGTTCAGATCGGATGTGGATATGCGGCGGGTAAACTGCTGCATCACTTCGTCAACCGTAGCGATGATTTTACCGGTCCGCTGGCCGGTTTTAGCAGATACAAAAACGATCGGCGCATAGGCTAGATATCTGAAATCATCCCGGACTTTCTGGGTAAAGGTGTTAAAACTGGCATTATCCTTGGTCAGCGTATCCCACTTGTTGACCACAAAGACACAGCCGCGACCCGCTTCATGGATGTATCCGGCAATCCGCTCATCCTGTTCCGTAATACCTTGTTCAGCGTCAATCACCATCAGCACCACATCGGCCCGCTCGATGCTGCGCAGCGAGTCAACCACACTGAATTTCTCCAGTTTCTCGGTGGTTTTTCCCTTGCGGCGGATACCGGCAGTATCAATCAACAGGTACGGTTTTTTATTGCAGGTAAAGAGCGTGTCAATCGAATCGCGGGTTGTCCCGGGAGTCGGGTTGGCAACCACCCGCTCATAGCCGAGTAACCGGTTTACCAGCGACGATTTACCCACATTGGGCCGCCCCACAATGGCAATGCGGGTCAGCTCATCACCTTTTTCCTCCGGCTCAGCTGCAGGCATGGCATCCAGCAGATCTTCGATCAGGTCAATCACACCACGATTATGTTCCGCTGAAATGGTGTAGAGCTTGTCAACCCCGAGCGAGTAGAAATCTGCCGATTCATGTTCCTGCTTATCTCCGTCAACCTTGTTGATGACATGGAAGACCGGCTTTTCAACCCGACGCAACATCTTGGCAACTTCCCGGTCAGCCGGCGTCAATCCGGAGCGGGCGTCCATCATGAAAAGAATGATATCAGCCTCTTCCATGGCAAGGGTCGACTGATCACGCATCTGTTGCAGCATCCGGTCATCCGTAACCGGTTCAAAACCACCGGTATCAACCAGCACAAAAGGCTTGTCGAAGCGGGTGATATGGGCATAGTTACGGTCACGGGTCACACCCGGCACATCATCAACCATGGCACGGCGATGACCGATCAGTCGGTTAAAAAAGGTTGATTTTCCCACATTCGGGCGTCCAACAATGGCAACAATTGGTTTCATTATCTCAAATTCCTATCAGGTAGTTACAGCCACAAAAACAGACGTGTACGTTGTGTGCATCCTAACGGCAAGCACCGGATAGAGCAAGACAAATCTGGAAAATATCCCGGCAGCATTAAGCTGGGTGAGTCTTTTGAGATCATGGCCGTCGCCAGCCGCTCCCCCTGCGGGATGTTTTAAATGTTCATATTCAGCCACCACACATTCATGCCAGTGCGGCACATTGACAAAACATTCTGTCGAGGTACACTTGGATGAAACGTAGCTAACCGAGTGGGGGTGATTATGGGGAGAAAACTTCGGGTCAAACACTCCAATGCGTATGACCATGCAAGCATCATTTTCTCCTCCATACCCCGACGAGGAACCTGTCACAGATCCTTTTTTTCATCCCATGACCTTACCAATCCCGCTGATTTAAACATGCTGAAGATCTCGACGTAATCCGTGAAAACAAGAGTACTTCAAGTATCCCGGAGGTCGCTTTCATGTGTACTCAAACCATGCTGAAGAGCTGTTTCGTACTGATTACCTTTGTGATACTGGCTCTTCTGCTTTCCGGATGCAACGACAGATCACCGGCGCCTTCCGCCACGTCTTACTCTGCCACTATTGCTGCAGGACGCGCTGTTGTGAAGGATGTCATGGACGAAAGCAAAGCCACCGCCCTTTCCGTTGCTCTCACCGACGGAGACCGGATTATCTGGAGTGAATCGTTTGGCGTTATCGACAAGGTCGGCAACAAGGCGGCTGAAACCACGACCATGTTCGGAATCGCCTCAGTCAGCAAGATGCTGGCGACCGTAGCTGCCATGATTCTGGTGGATCAGGGAAAGCTTTCGCTGGATGCGCCGCTGGTTACCTATCTCAGTGATTTCACCATGCTGTCTCCCGAATACAAGGATGTAACGGTGCGGATGCTGCTGAATCATTCTTCCGGTTTTCCCGGCACGGACGAGCGCAACGCTCAAACGGTAGCACCTTATCCTGGGTATGCCGTTCAGGCACTGGAAGGGCTCACCCACCAGAGGCTGAAGCATGCGCCAGGGTATATGAACATTTACTGCAATGACGGATTCACCATGGTGGAGAACCTGGTGCGCGCGATCAGCGGCAAGAGTTATTCTGACTTTGTCAGGGACGAGATACTAATCCCGCTGGGAATGAGCCATAGCCGCTTCCCGACGGACGTTTTTCCTGAAGCGAGCTACGCCAGGGTTCATGCGGGCAGCACCCCCTCGCCATACACATTCTTCAACATGTACGCTTCGGGAGGAGTCTATTCCACTGCTGAAGACATGTCCCGACTGGCGGCGATGCTGATGAAGGGGGGGATGTATGGTTCCCGGCGGATACTCTCTGAACGCTCCGTCGCCGCCATGTCCCAGGATCAGACCATCGGTTCATTCAATCCTCTGCCATCCGATTCCTGGCGATTTGGATTGGGGTGGGACACGGTAACACAGCCGGGACTGAAGACGGCCGGTATCCGGGGTTGGCAAAAGGGAGGGGATTTTTCCACATACGGCGCAGCGTTGATGATCGCCCCGGATGAGCGTCTGGCGGTTACGGTGATGGGGGTCTCCAATGGCATGACTTCGACCGGGGCCTCTAAAATTGCGGAGAAAATCCTGCTGGCTGCACTTGTAGAGCGGGGAAGGCTTTCCGGCTTTCCGGCACAGATGCAGAAGGAGAAACCGCTGCCGGCACAGAACCCGACCGATGATGATAAAAAGCTGTATGCCGGTTATTACGCCACATATTCTGACCAGTTACGCATTTCATATCAGCCGGATAATTCTCTTGATGTGGACAACCTTAAAGACGGGACGTGGCAGGTGCTCTTTCAGGGGCTGAAGCTTCGGACAGACGGCTGGTATGCAACCGATGCGGATGCCGTCACCGCGATTCGTTTCTTGACACAGGGCGGTCGCAGCTACTGTGCCTTGCGGCAGCCTTCGGGAAACGGCTATTATCCGTCACTAACCCTGGGAGCCCAGAAACTGGCTGATCTGCAATCTCTGTCTGATGCCTGGCAGACACGTCTGTCAGAAACCTGGCTGAAGGTCAATGACGACTATTATTCCAGTTTCCCGGAAGCGGATACGGATCCGCGCCTTTCACTTGCAACTCACAAGGATCTGCCCGGATACATTGTCGCCGGGAGCAGTATTCTGCGCGACATAAATCCCCCGTCAGGGGCACGGCTTGACGGCATGATCCTGGCGATCCCCCAGATATTGGGAAGGGACCTGATGGATGTCGGGGTAGAATTTCAGGAAGGGGAGGAATGGCTCCGTTTCGGCACCACCCTGTATCGTCCCCTATCGGGAACACCATCGCTACCGGCGGGACAAACCAGCGTAACCATAGGTAGCGGAGGTTTCGCCGAATGGCGCAGATTGCCTGCCACTGGATCGATCCGTATCAACGGCGCAGCCGCATGGAAGGTACTGGGACACGATTTTGCCCGGCATTCCTCCGGTACGGCTAACGGCAGTGCCCAACTCACCAGCACGGGCGGCAAGTATTTGATGCTCTACGGATCTAGCGGTACGGCGATCACCCTTAACATGACTACGCCATAGACAGAGTATTTTTCCCGGATTCCGATCACATACGCTGATACCCGTGGGGTCGTTACTATCTGACACTATACAAGGAGAGCATGATGAAAAAAATTACTCGTAGAGACATGCTGAAGGTTACGGGCGGCATAGGGCTTGCTACGCTCACGACTCCCTTCTTTGGCTGCAGCAGCAGCTCTTTCGCGGCAGAAAGCATTCCGCTTCGAGTCCCACACGGGCCTGTACCGGTCAGGCAGATGGGACAGACCGTCTATGGTTACGAGCTCTATATCGGCAAGGCGCTTTCGCTCAATCTTTCCGTGGTGAAAGTCGATATCCTGGCGGACGGAGTAGTTGTCAAGACCTATGAGGGGACGGAGCTCTCCACATGTCTGATAAAAAAAGTTGATCCCTTCTCGTCCGAAGAGGCCGTTTTTACCGGCCGGGATTATGATATCCTGCTTGCCTGGCCTGCATTGGGCCTATCCTCTGCCACCCGCTCGCAGTTCTCCCATCGTGTCTATTTTTCCAACGGCACCGTTGCCGAAGGTGGAACTGTCGCCGTAACGGCTGGAACCACGCTCATTGCGCCACCAGTTAAGGGCGAGCGGTGGTGGGCCGCAAACGGAACCTCCAATTTCGACCGCCACCACCGGAACGCGATCATCGATTTCGCTTCTAAATCTTACCTCGCCCAGCGCTTTGCGACTGACTGGATGAAGTTAGGCCCGGACGGTCGACTTTTCACTGGTGACGGTACGCGTTGCAGCGATTATTACAGTTACGGGGCCGACCTCCTCGCCGTTGCAAACGGCACCGTGGTCGAAGCCCGGGATGGAATCCCCGAAGGTGTGCCACCGAACAACTATGCGCAGACCACTATTCAGAACGTATTCGGAAACTGCGTAATCCTTGATATTGGCGGCGGCCGATATGCCGCCTATGCGCATATCATTCCGGGAACCGTATCGGTCACTATAGGAGAAACCGTGACCCAGGGGCAACTGATCGGTAAACTGGGGAACAGCGGCAATTCAACGGCTCCACATCTCCATTTTCACCTCTGCAATGGGCGGGACGGGCTCCTTTCGGAGGGTCTGCCGTTTTCATTTACATCGTATGAGTTGCTCGGTTCCTTTAAGATAGATGATGCCTTGGAAGCTGGAACGGTATGGACGCCATCCGGTTCGGCGCAGCTGCGTACAGCGGAGATGGTAATGTACGAGCAGGTCGTAAGGTTGTACTGATAAGCCAAATAGTGCCGGTCATTGCAACCTGTTGCAATTAGCCGTTCTCTGTACTACGATGCTCGCCGACAGACCAGACCATGCCATCGCAGGAATTACCATTCTATGCTGAAATCAAACCACCGGCGTTTGACGCTGGTACAAAAACTGATCACAAGCTTTGCCTTGATCGGTATATTTTTGATCACCGCCGTCGTGTATGCCATCATGGGACTCAGCTCCATGCACCAAACGGTTGGTGAAATTGCCCGCAATGACATTGCCGCGGCAACCGCTGTGGTGACCCTGATGGATACCATGCATGACCAGCAGCGCGCAGTGGTCAAGTATCAGATTTTCAAACAATCGGAGTTCAAGGATGTGTTTTATCAACACTCGCTTGCCTTCAAACAAACCCTCGCCACACTTAAAAAACTGTCAAATGAACCGGATGTCACGGAACTATTTTCTGCCTACCGTTCCTATTTCACTCTGGCAGACAGTATTTTCCAGGGAACTACCGTGAGTGACACTACCCTGAAACGGACTGCCGAACGGGTTGATATGTGCATCGACAACGTACAGAGGGCGCAGAGCAAACTGCTGGAGTTCAAACTGGCTGCCGCCGCCAAACGGCACTCCACCACGACGCTGTGGGCCCTCGGTCTTGCCATGGGGGGGGCCACCATGGCGCTGCTGGTTGCGGCACTGCTGGTCTATTCCTTTTCCGCCTCCATGAACAAACTGCAGCGAGCAACCCACCGGATTGCGGCTGGCGAGTTTGACCATAACCCGCAAATACCGGCCGGGGATGAAATCGGCACACTGGCGCAGGATTTCATCAAAATGGCGGTACGACTGAAAGAACTGGAGCAAATCAGCCTTGATGCCAGCCCCCTGACCCGCTTGCCGGGCAATATTGCCATTGAACGTACCCTCAACCATCATCTGCGGGAGGGTGTTTCTTTTGCCATGTGCTATCTCGACCTGGATAACTTCAAGTCCTACAACGACCATTACGGATACATCAAAGCGAGTGAAATCCTGAAACGGACCGGAGAACTGATTTACGAGGCCGTAAAAATCCAGAATGACCCCGATGCCTTTGTCGGGCACATCGGGGGAGATGATTTCGTGGTGATCATTGACGACAAACTGGTTGCCAAAACCAGTCAGGAAATCATTACCCGCTTTGATGCCATGATTCCTCCCTGGTACTCGGAGGAAGACCGGGCAGCCGGCGCCATTGAAGGGGTTGACCGTTACGGCGTTGCCCGCACCTTCCCTCTGATCTCCCTTTCGATCGCCGCCATGATCTGCCAACCGGGAAGTTATGGATCAGCCGCCGAGATTGCAACCGCGGCGGCCGAGGTCAAAGATCACATAAAAAAATCATCGGGAAGTAACTATATCATCGTGCAGGGGAACCACATCAATGAGGCCTAGACTGACCGTTTCGATCATGCTGCTTGCCATCGGCCTCAATGGTTGCGCCTCCCTCAATCTGCCGTGGAGCCACTCCCCACCGCCGGTCAGCAAGGAAGAGCCGCCCTGCGTCAACAGGAACGAACCTTTTCCGGGGCATTGCAATTTTTGAAATCGGGACAAATGGAAGAAGCGCAACAGGGGCTGGAGCAGGTAATTACCGGTTCCAAACGGGGAGGGATCACCGATGAAGCTCTGTTTCGACTGGCGCTGATCTATCTGTCCGATGGCGCGGAGGGAGCGATCAAGAGCGGTCAACTGCTTGATCGTCTGGCAAACGAATTTCCAGTTTCCCTCTGGACCCACCAGGCTGAGCCGCTGACAATCTTTCTCAAATCAGTCGCACGGCTCCGCAGCCAGCAAAAAGAGCTGAAAACCCTCCGGGAACGCAATTATTCCCTTACCCGTGATAATCGTGAGATGCGCCAGAACATCGAACGTTTCAAAAGCCTTGATCTGGAACTGGAACAGAGAATCAGACGCTGACCCCCAAAGAGCGTTGGCAGCCACAAAAAAACCGCATAGTTGCTATGCGGTTTTTTTGTGGCTGTATGAAATATTTTCAAGCGATTAAAACATGGTACTCAAGCCGAACTCAACCTTGGCTTCACGCGGATAGGATTGATTGTCAAATTTACCGGTTTCAGTTGATACGGCGGCGTCAAGATCAAACCGGAACCAGCGGGGACCCAAGGTAAGTCCGGCAGTTAACACCGGTGACGATGAGGATATGGCCAGATTATCGAACAGGCCTGCCCGCACGGCAAAAAAGCTGAATGGGTGAAAATCAACCCCGGCGCCGATATTCTGACTGTCACGTCCCGGCAGGATGGTCTTGTTCTTAGTAACATCAAGATCGGCGGCAATCGAGAGAAAGCTGAACGGGTCAAGTGCCACGCCAAAACGGACTTGCGGTTCAACTTTGACCTTGGTGAATCCGGGGACTGCTACAGGAGCGTCAAATTCAGGCGAGTTGAGGTTTTTGCCGACCAGCGCCACATTGATCGGACCGAGCGCTTTGATTTCCTCATAGCGCCACAACAAACCAAGATCGAGCCCAACCGTGGTCGAGTCTGACTTGGTATCCTTGACCTTCTTTACCAGATCATTGGAATCCTTTATCTTCATGATTTCCACGACCTGACCATAGACCGTTCCCTGCATTACTTTCACTGCGCCGCCAACCCCGACCTTGCCCAGCGGTCCAAAATCGAATTTATAGCCATAACCGAGCGGAACTTCCGCCAGCAGCAAACCGCGCAGGTCGACCGAGGTCTGGTTGCTGTCGATCCCCCCCTTGTTCAACGAGCCGGCCATGGTTATCATAGCCTGGCTAAGCTGTTCGCTGGAAAGAGCGGTTTTGTTTTCCTTGGCAAGTTGCGCCTCCAGGGTACTGGCAACGCGCTGGGAGTCGGTGAGGGTGCCACCGGCATTTTGCAGTGCCGTTACCACATTGTTGTACTGGGTTGTGCTGAACAGGTTGGCTGTTCGAGCAGGTGAAGTTGCCCCAAGATCGGCAGCCAGACCACCAACGGTGGTCGCAGAAGAAGTGGAAGAACCGACCCGCAGATTCTGGGTATCGACCGCACCAATCCCGGCTCCCATTTCTGTGGCAACGCCAAGACCCAAGCCGTAGTTACGATACTGGAAACCGAGAGCAGCATCCACGTTGATTGCCAGATCACCCTTGTTTTTTGCCAGATCATTAACCAGACCGGTAAACTGGACCGCCCGGGCTGTTGCGGCAACAGCTTCGGTGGGGGTGGAATAATTCAGCTTGCTGTTACCCAGATCGAGTTTTCCGACCTTATCTACATTGTCAGCCAACGACTCGCTGATACTCACCCCGACACCGGCATTCAGACGGGTACTAAACGGTTTTTCGTAAAAGGCCAGACCGGCCGGATTCCAGAACAAGGCGTAGGCATCGGTTGTTCTGGCAACACCGGCCCGCCCCATCCCCAAGGCGCCCGGTGTCTGAAACTCGGCGGCGCCGGCAAGCGCCGGCACGGCGAGCCCGATCAAAGCTGCTGCAATAGTTACATTTTTCATTGTCTTCCCTCCTGTGGCAGTAATGTAGATCACTAATTTCTATGGTAGAGAGATGTTTCCAATTCAATCGAGTTATAACCGGAAAATGCAGTTATCCACTAAACACACCTTTTGAATCTTCGTGGATCCGAATGCTGATTTCAGAATCAATGTACCAACTGTGAAACCGAAACCAGGACGATCCCCTGGCTTTTAAGAGCAGGGAGAACTTTGGCAAGGGTGGCGATGGTTGCGGGATGGGGATGACAGATGGCAATCACGCTTCCCTGCTTTCTGGCCAATCGTACGGCCTGATTGATCTGTCCGGTGATATACGCCTCATTCTGTTCATTATCGAGAAATACCGACCGGCGGGCTGTTTTTACCCCCAGTTGCTGTGCTACCCGCATGCCACTGGTCTGTGGCGAGGTAACACTATCCACAAAAAACAGTCCTTCACCTTTTAATGCGGTGATCACCGCCCGCATCTTGTCATCGTGTTCGGTAAATTCAGACCCCATATGGTTATTGGCGCCAACGGCAGTCGGAATATCCGCCATGAACTTTTCCATACGGCTTTGCAGCTCACTCTCCGGCATTGCCACCAGCAGACCGTTTGCTTCCAGACGGCGCTCAGGCCACCCTTTGGATTGCATCGGGATATGGAGCATGGTCTCTAACCCCTTGTTGCTGGCAAAGGCGGCAACCTCGTGATAACTGCGCAAACCGGGAATGATCGAGAAGGTCAACGGCACACCGATCGAGGCGAGCGAGCGGGCTTCCGTCATACTGCTCCCCATATCATCAATCAGGATAGCCAGCCGGGCGGCTTTGCTGCCGCTCGTTCCAAGAGGAGCCAGGGGCGCCGGTAGCTGGGGAGCGGTAACTTCTGGATATTTTTTAGGAGCTACGGTGGGGGGGGGCCGGCTCGTGGCTGCGGATGAGATCCGCGGCTGAACAGGAACCGGTACCGGCTGTGGACGTTTTTTAACTTGTTGTTCCGCAGGAACGGTTTTGGGCGGAGCAGGGGCAACCGGCTGCTGGCCGCCAAATCTGACCAGCAGGTAACCGCCGATGGCCAGCAGTATCAGGACCACAAACGCCAGGGCGGCATAACGACTGCCGCCCTGGTTCTTACGTTTAAAACTATTGGTAGGTTTTTGTGCCAAGAGGATTACTTATCTCCCATTTTTTTGATCAGTTCCCACCCCTTGAGAAGATCAACGGCGCGCTGAACCTGATAATCATTTTTCAGATTTTCTTCCAATTTGCTGGAACCGTTTGACTCTTTGGCCGGTTCTTTCTTCTCTTCTTTTTTAGAATCCTTGCCACCCCCCTTGTCTTCTCCTTCAAAGTGGTTTTCAAGATCCTTTTCCCGCAGATGCATGCTTTCCTTTTTCTCTGACGTCTTGGGGAGCTCCAAGCGTTCCACCACGATATCCGGTGTGATCCCCTTGGCTTGAATGGAACGTCCGCTCGGTGTGAAATAGCGGGCAGTTGTCAGACGGAGTCCCGACTCGTCAGAGAGCGGAATGATGGTCTGCACCGATCCTTTACCAAAACTCTGGGTTCCCATGATGATGGCACGCTTATGATCCTGCAATGCGCCGGCAACAATTTCCGAGGCGCTGGCGCTGCCACTGTTGATCAGCACAACAATCGGATAATTCGGTTCTTTAGCGCCTTTGCGGGCGGTAAACTGCATCTTGGAATCTTTCTCACGCCCTTCGGTGTAGACGATCATTTTTCCATCTGCGGTGAAATGGTCGGCAATCCGCACCGCTTGATCAAGCAACCCGCCGGGATCGTTACGCAAATCAAGCACCAACCCTTTGAGTTCACCCTTGTTTTCTTCTTTCAATGCTTTCAGGCTCTTGATCATGTCATCATCGGTTTTTTCCTGGAACTGGGCAATCCGGATATAACCATAACCGTCACCAAACAGAGAGGAACGAACACTCTTGACCTGCACGATATCGCGAATCAGCGGAAATTCCTTCGGTTTCTCGAACCCTTCCCGCATGATCGTCAAGGTAACCTTGGTTCCTTTCGGGCCACGCATCCGTTTGACAGCGTCATTGATGTTCAGGTCTTTGGTAAATTTATCATCAATCTTAAAAATCTGGTCCCCTGCCTTGATCCCGGCCTTGTAGGCCGGTGTGTCTTCAATGGGAGAGATTACGGTCAGGATGCCATCCTTGATGGTGATTTCAATTCCCAGACCACCAAAGGCACCTTTGGTATCAATCTTCATTTCTTTATACACATCGGGTGGCATAAAGGAACTGTGGGGATCAAGCGACGAAAGCATGCCGTTGATTGCTCCATAAATCAGCTTCTTGGTATCAACCTCTTCCACATAACTTTTCTTGACGATTGACATCACATCGGTAAAAAGTTCGATTGACTCGTAATCGCTCCCCTTCCCTTCGGCAGAACAATGCCGTTGGGTACTGATCCCGATGAAAATAACCAGTGCTGCAACAACTATTGCAAACCCTGCTGCTACCCGTTTCTTGCTACCACCTGTTGAAGCCATTTCGATCCTCCGCTGTAGGTATCTGGTAAAATGTGAAAATATTAGTGAACCCATCCGGCAGGGTCAACCGGTTTTCCCTGATGCCGGATTTCAAAATAGAGCATCGGTCCTTTGGATGAATCGGTATCGCCAACCGTGGCAATCGTATCATGCCGGGAGACCTCTGCGCCAACTTTTTTCAACAAACGGGAAGCATGGGCGTACAGACTGAAATATCCGCCACCATGATCAACAATAATCATATTGCCATACCCCTTGAAGGTATCGGCAAAAATCACACTGCCGTCATAAATCGACTTGATATCTGACCCGGCACTGGCGGCGATTGACAACCCTTTACTGAAGGTGAACGAGTTGAATTCAGGATGCTTGTGCTTGCCATACCCCTCAACAATCTGGCCACGGGCTGGCAACGACATGCGTCCTTTTTGGGAAGCAAAGCCACGATCCGGAACCGGGGGAAGATCCTGCGTCGTTTTCTGCTGCGTACCGGCCGGTTTTTCGTGCCGCACAGCGGCTCTACGACGGCTGGCTGCTTCCAGTTTCTGCAACATGGCCTGCAAGCGATTGGCATTGGCCTGCAATTCTTTCAAGGATTGCTCATAACTGGTGCGATCTTTTTTAACTTTCACCAGATACTCTGATTTTTTATTCTTTTCCTGCTCAATTTCCTGCTTTTTCTGGGAAATGCTGTTTTTTATCCGTTCCTTGCGGGTTACATCACGCTCCAGGTTTCCCTTAAGCTTGCGCAGCTCATCAATTTTTGAGTTGTACTCGGCAAAGATCCTTTTATCATTTTCAAGAATTGAGCGCATATACCGGATATTTTCCGCCAGTTGCGGAAATGATTCGGCTGAAAAGAACATGCGCAACCCGCCGATTTCTCCCGCTTTGTACAAGGAAGTCAGGCGCCGCTCGATCTCTCCCCGCTTCTGGTTTGCCTCGGCAGTTGCCCGTGCGATCTCCCGGCCGGTCTGGTCAAGACTGGTTTCAACCCCTTGCAGATCACGATCCATTTTCCCCAGATCAGCCATTTTCTGTTGCAGGGTACGATTGATCTCCTGTAATTCGGTTGAAACGACCTGTTCTTCCTTGCGTGTCTTGGAAATCAGCTGTTTCTTGGCACGAATTTCCTGTTTAACCCCTTTCAGTTCATCTTTCGGGTTATCGGCGCCGGCAGGAACCAGCGTGCCCAGCAGCATCACTATGCACAACCACCATGACAACATCATCAGATTGTGATGAATCGCTTGAGCGAGGTAAGACTGCCAAGAAAACCGAGCACGATCCCGGAAATAACGATACCGGCCAGATATTCGGGTGGTAAAAACGCCAGTCCCGAGGCGGTTGGATTAAAGGTCAGGAAACTCCCGGCATTGTGCAAAAAGGTTTCGTACAATCCGAACAACAGCAGGATCGCCAGTACCGCTCCCGCTCCCCCCTGAATTACCCCTTCCACCAGAAACGGCGCCTTGATAAAAAAGCGGGTTGCACCAACCAGCGACATGATTTCCAGTTCATCCCGCCGGGCATAGATGGTCAGTTTAATGGTATTGGAAACGATAAACACCACTGCAATCAGCAGGAAACCTCCCAGCAGTGCGCCCAGCATACGCATGAAGGTCAGGAAGGCGTTGAAGCGGCGCACCCATTCTTCACCGTATTGAACCTCGGTTATCCCCGGAATTTGCTTGAGTTGTTTGACATAGCTCTCAACCGCGCTAGATTCACGCTGTCCGGTTTTGAGCGCAATTTCGAAAGAGGTCGGGAGGATATCGGGGCGGACCCCTTCCAGCAACGTTTCCTGTCCCCGCAAACGGGATTTGAAACGCTTGAACGCCTCTTCCCGGGGGACATAGAGCGCTTTTGAGGTGCCACGCAACGCCATGATCTTGCTTTTGAAGGTTGTCTGTTCCTGGGGAGTCAATTCATGATCAAAATAGACTGTCACCTGGATCCGTTCACTCCAGTTTTCGGCTGAGTTTTCAAGGTTGACGAACACCAGCATGAACAGCGAAAGAATCAGCAATGCCAACGTAATGGTACCGATGGTCACCACATTGACAAAGATATTCTGTTGTATATTGATTATGGCACGAGAACAAAAATACCCAAATCTGCCGCCAAAAGCTTCACCTGCCAGCTTCGGTCGTTTTGGGGTATTAGACTGTTTCTGATGCGATTGTTTTTTCCATCTGTTCAACCAGTTCCCCCTTGACCAGCGTAATCAACCGCTTATGACCGTTTTCAATCAGGCGGCGATCGTGGGTTGCCACCACAACCGTGGTGCCACGCACATTTGCTTCCTTGAAGATATTCAGAATCTGATTCTTGTTGGCATCATCCAGATTGCCGGTCGGTTCATCGGCCAGCAGAACCTTGGGATCATTGACCAGGGCCCGCGCCAACGCCACCCGTTGCTGTTCGCCGCCTGAAAGACGTTCGGGGGTCAGATTCAACCTGGACTCGATTCCCATCTGTTTGAGCGTGTGCAGCACCTTTTTACCGATGTCTGCCCTCCCCCATCCCAGCACTTCCAGGGTAATGGCAACATTTTCAAACACGGTACGGTTCGGCAGCAGTTTGAAGTCCTGAAACACCACTCCCACGGTACGACGCAGCAGCGGTATCGTGGCGGCAGTCATGCGTGACACATTCTGGCCATCGATCAGGACCTGACCGCTGGTCGGATGCAGGGCGCCATATAACAGGCGCAGCAGCGTTGTTTTACCGGCGCCGGAAGGGCCGGTCAAAAACACGAACTCCCCTTTGCCGACCTGAAGATTGATGTTGTTGAGTGCCGTGGCATCGTTCTGATATGCCAGAGAAACGTTGTGGAGCTGAATCATGGTGACCTTACCATTCGTTATAGGCCTTGTTGTTGGTTCCAACTAGGTTTGATCCACTGTGAACATCATAGACACTGCCGATACTGACGGTGCCGCCGGTGGGACTGGTCGAACCGGTCGGCCCGGCCTGATCAGGCGGCGGTTCAACGGTCACCCAGGAGGTATTGTTCTTTGTAAAGGGGTCATTGGGAATACCGCGAAGGTACTTTTTTAAAACCAGATCATCCAGCGAATCGGGATATTTCCCCTGGTCGGCATAGAATTGATCAATGGTATTGCGGAAATTATAGAGGGTTTCACTCAGCACCGCTTCGCGAGCCTTGATGACACTCCACTGATAATTGGGAACGGCAATCGCTGCCAGAATTCCGATAATCGTAATCACGATGATCAGCTCAATCAGCGTAAATCCGCGTTGGTTATTTTTTCCCCTGCCGTTTTGGGATGATTTCATATTACCACTCATTATATTTTGTCCCATCTATTGCACTTCCCTCCTGGGGAGCATACACATCGAAGACATCATCTCCACCCCACGACGTGGAATCGGGTGGATCACTGTAGGAGCGCAATCCCCATCCCCAGTTATCATCCTTGTCACTGTTGCTGTCCAGCGGATTGAGAACTTTTCTCCGTAAGAATTTTATCTTGCCACCCTTGGCATCACCAAATTCATGCCCTTCCACCAGTTCCTTGAGATCTTTCGGAAATCCCGAACCGGTTTTCAGTGGACCATCGGGCATTTTATCGTAGCTTTTCTTGTAGTCGTCAATCGCAATCCGGATAATTCGCAGGTTACGGCGCAGTTCGATCTCTTTGGAACGCAAGGTGGTGGTTCGGATCAGCGGCACGACACCGGCAGCCAGAATTCCCAAAATCGTGAGCGTCACAACCAGTTCGATCAGCGAGACACCTATGCGCGATTGTAAATATTTCAAAAATCTCTCTTCCTGCTCTGCGGTATTAGATGCATGCGCTACCAGCTTTCACGATAGGCACGATACAATTTGGTGTGATCGTTTTTGGGATCGGCAACAAATTTGAGATCACTATACTTGGAAATCGTATTTTCCCCGCCAGCTGCGCCTGCAGCTGCTGTTGTACCGGCTGCTGTTGTACCGGTTGCCGGAAGAACTGTGGCGGGTGTCACACTGCCGCTGACCGTTGCAACGTTACCGCCAGGAGCGGAACCGGTGATATTTTCCAGTGCGGTATCCTTGAAACTGACCTTGAACGGCTGTTCCTGACTGGTGCTGGCAACACCGATGATCCCGTTGGGAAACTGTGAACAGAGCGGACTATTTACAGGGGTTGGCTGGTTAGTTGCCAGCGGTGCGGAAGTCGTTCCCGTAGGAGCAACCGGCTTGAGCGGATTATTCACATTCAATTGTGTTCCGCATTTGATTATTTCCCATTTTTTACCGGTTATCGGATCTTCTTCCAGCTTTATTTTTGGGCAGTCCGGCTCACATCTACTGTTTTTTTCATCCAGCTTGGTACCATAGATATGGGGGAGAAAGCGGATCGGTTTCAAGGAATACTGGTTGGTCAGCAGATCCTCCAGATTGAGCAGCGGCTGTACCCGCGGACGTTTTGGGGTTCCTCCCACCGAATAATTGGGGTTGTACCAGTTTTCAATCGCTTCCTTGATCTGTCCGCCACGAAATAAAAGTTCTTTTTCCCGTTCCCGCTGCATGACCGTTTTCCAGGCCTGGCCGGTTAATCCGAGCATGATTCCCATGATAACGATAATGGTCATCGCTGCCAGAAAGGTAAAACCATCCCTGTTCCCAAGTTGCCTCATGGTTCATGCACCATCACAGACTAACGGACATCAACAGCCGTACTGAACGGGAGGACTGTCAGCTGTTTGCCATCGCCGGACAGGAAACTTACGTTACGGAAACCGAAGCTGGCTGCCCCCTGATTCTTGGCACGGAAAATCAGGGACGCCAAGGTCCCCCCACCGTTGGCGGCGGCAGCGCCGGATGTTTTCGCCAGTTTGACAGTTACCATGCCGGTGCCGCTATCAACCGAGCTGGAAAAGGTTGTCTGCCCGCCTCCCTGCTTGAGAAAGGTTCCCTCGCTGGCCGAAACGAACTCCACGAAAACCGGATCGTAGGTCAACACGAAGGGGGCTTGTGACAACTGTTGTAATTCGGCCAGTTTGACGTCCACGGTAAACTGTTCACCCAATTTTACTGCCGAGGGGGCACTGACCCGCATCAAACCGCGCTTGATAGCTGCCGGTTCCGGCGACGGCAACGCTGTGGTTGCGGCTGGCCGAGTAACACTGGCGCCAACCGCCGGTAAGGCAGGTGTAGCCGGATTGTCAACCGAAGCACCGACCGGAATTTCAACCACCGGCTGGTTTTGAGCCGGACGCACATTGGTAAGCGGTGCTTGTTTTACCGCGGGAGGTGGCACCGTCGGCTTGGCGGTTGCCGATTCAAAGATCGGCTCCTCGTCAAACGATGACAAACTGTTAACCAGCACCGGATTATCTTCCTTACCCGACATAAATGACATCAAATTCCCCTGGGGGACCATGACCCCTCGCACCAGCCGGGGAGTTATGGCAAGCACCAGTTCGGTTTTATCCTTGCTGTCATCATGATTGGTAAACAACGCCCCCAGGAGCGGAATATCGCTCAACAGGAAAACCTTCTGTTTGGTGTTGTTCTGGCTGTTCTGAATCAAGCCGCCGATAACACTGGTTTCCCCATCCTTGAGACTTAAAACGGTATCGAGATTGCGGGTACCGATGGTGACAACTGTGGTCGGGCTGTCCTTCCCCCCTACCGTTTCCTTGGCAATAATCGAACTGACTTCCAGACCGAGCTTGATGCTGATTTCATTGTTGAGTTGAATGGTCGGCTCCGCATTGACTTTTACCCCCACATCCACGTACTGCACGTTAACCTGTGAAAGCGTACCGTTGAGGGTAGTGGTGGTGATCGGCACCCGGGTTCCCACGTTGAACTTCGATTTTTCCTTGTTCTTGACCCGGATTTTAGGATTGGAAAGCACTTCACCCTTGGTGAGCGTTTTGCCAAGGTTGTACTGGGCACTCGGCACCGTGATAAATCCGCCATAACCTTTCATGGTAAAGGCGCGGATCAGGTTGGAAATATCGGTCGGTGTTGTTGCTGTACCTGCGGTGGCGGTGGCGGTGGTAGTCGTAGCCGCTGAAAGCGCACTTGCCAGAGGCTTTCCATCCGGTGTGAAGGCGCCCAGCTGTACATTATAGTTACTGAGCAGCAACCCCACATTTTGGGCATTCTTATTACTGACTTCCACCACTTCCACATCCAGCACAACTTCCGCCTCCGGAACATCGTTGGCATCCAGTATTTTTTCAACCACATCAACCACATCCTTGGTATCCCGCACCACGATGGAATTGGATTCTTCGTTCACATATACCTTGCGGATCTGGAGCATGGTACGAATCAGATTGATCGCTTTTTTTGCTTCCATGTAACTCAAATGGAAGGTACGGACGGTCATGTCTTCGTACTGCTTTGTTTTTTCCGGCGAGTGGCTATAGATCAGTACTGTTGTTTCGTTGAGAATCTTCCGTTCCAGCTTATACATGGTAGTCAACAGATCGAGTGCCTGCTGAAAGGTGGCATGTTCGATAAAGATGGAAACCGGCTGATCCTTGACCCCTTCATCAAAGATGAAATTGATCCCGGATAACTGACTGACGATATTGAACACATCCTTCAGCTTGGCTTCCTTGAATTTAAGCGTAATCGGCTTGGCAGATTTTAACGAAAGTTCCACTCCGCTGATTTTATTTTTCCGCTTCTGGTTGAGACGCTCAAAAGCGGTCTGGTACTCTTTGTTAGTTGGCTGCAGCTCAAGGGCAATGGTGTATAACCGGTAGGCATCCTTGAGTTTGTTGGTTTTTTCAAACTCCGCCCCTTCCCGGAAAGCAGCCTGGGCATCTTTCAAACGGGTGGTTTCGGCAATTTTGTGTTTGAAACGGTCCTGGGTTGCGTCAAGTCCATAGGCTGCCTGAAACTCTTCCAAAGCTCCGGCATACTCTTTCTTGTCATACATGGCCACACCGCGGGCAAATCGTTGTTGGGCAGCGGTTTCACGAGCCTTGAAAAAACGAACCCGATAGGTTCCGGCATCCGGTTCAACCCGAAAAGCTTCGGCATAGCTGTACATCGCCTCTTCATAGCGACCGTCAGCTTCCAGTTTTTCACCTTTACTGAAAGCGCGACTACCGGCAGAACAACCGGAAAGTACAACAGTTCCTACAAGTAACATACAAAGAACACTATGGTTCAGGTAGCGCATCCGTGCGTCTCCTCAGAAAGTAGGTAGTTTATTAATGTGCCGCTGCAACCAGCGGCTTGTTTTCCAGTAGCGGCACGACAATTTCCTCGCCCGTATCCACTACCAGAATCGTCAACGCCTGGTCGGTTAACGAGCTTGCTTCATATTTGCCATTGCCAAATCGATCACCATGTTTGACCAGCACAATTTCCTTATCCTTGGTGAGAAAAATCGTCTGCTTATTATCTTTCTTCAGGAAGCCGAGAAAAGTAAAACGTGCCAGGGCACTGCGGGGAGCTTCCGGCTGGGCAATCTGCGGCTGCAATGGCGCGGGCTTGATCGCTGCGACCGGGCGCGGCGGCGTGATCACCGGCTTGGGAGCTGCCAGTTTCTGCTTCATCAGCGCCACTTCATCCACAAATACCGGTTTAAAAATATTACGATGATATCCTTTAAAACTGCTGCCGCCCTGATTCAAAAGTTCCAGCTGAAGTATGCGTGCATCGGTTGTTGCTGCCGGTGGGGTGCCCGGCGCTTTTTTCACCACGGCAGGACGGATCACCCGTGCCTTCTGACCAGGAACATTGGCAAGGGTTGCTACTTTTTTTTGCCGCGGAAATGAAATCACACTCCAGACCAGAGCGCATACCAGCAAGATCAGAAGAATAAAGAGGGTCAGTTTTTGCTTGTTCATACACCCTCCTGATTCTTCAGATAGACGATCAAACGCAAATCCATCGTTACCGCTTCTTCATAAAGATCCTGATTGGCAAACGATACCTGCTCAATGATGATCAGTTCCGGTTTTGACTGAATATCTGCCAGATAACTCTTGACAGCAGCGTAACTCCCCTGCAGCGACAGGGAGAGTGAATAGGTCATCAGATTTTCTTCTTTGAGAATCTGCGGTTTATAACTTGCCCGGCCAACTTTCAGGGAGTTGGATGAGGCGAGATCGAGAATATCCCCCAACTGCTGGGGAAAGTGCCGCTTCATCGGGATACGGGTGGCAAGTGTCTGAAGGTCCGTTCGCCCCTTGCGATACAAAGCAGGTATGTCCAGCGCTCCTTCAGCTGCCCGTTGACGCTGCAACTCGTCATAACGCTTGCTGGCGGTCTGAACAGCAGGCTCCAGATAACTGTTTTCCACCACATTCAGTGCGATCGTCAGCACCAGCAGCAACAGTATCACTACCAGGATGTTCCGTTTTTGCTGTAGCAGTTCCAGAATCATCTCTTTCATGGTAAACCTGCCTTACATGAAATGGAAAATTGCACCCCGTTCGACCGTTCACCACTCTTGATATCAGCATGGGAGAGCAAAGCAACCGCAGTAAAGTACTTGGAATCTTCCAGTTTTTCAAGATAGGACTGTACCAGTTTAAAGTTTTTGGCTCGTCCCTCAATTCTCAACACTTTTTCCTTCGCATCCGGTTGCACCACAGAAAGCGCAATTCCTTCCGGCGTCACCTGTTCCAATTGATCCAGCAATCCGACCCAGTTGATGCTCTTCTTGCGAATAATGGCATTATAGTAGCCGATGGTGGTGGTCAACTGTTTGAAATCTTTTTCCGAAACATCCCCGGCTTTTTGCGAGAATTTTCCTTCCAGTACAGAGATTTCCGTCAGCAAACGCCGACGTTCACCGGCACTCCATGCAGTCCGGTAGACATTCCACGAAAGCGCAATCAGCAACAGTACGATAATGAGCGCACACCAGCGATTGACAATCCGGCTGTCGAGATAGGTCTTGCTGACAAGATTGATGGTAAATTGCATTACAGGCTCCTCATGGCAGCACCGATTGCAGCAGTGTACGGAAAAAGTGCCTGCTGGTCAGCAGGCGCATCATTTCCGGCTACTACCGCTGATTTTACTTCCATCAGCACCGGTTCTCCACCAACCGCCTCCTCCACCATGCCGCAGAACTGGGGGGCAATCTCGGGAGGCGCAACGCAGGTAATCATATTGATAGCACGTTCAGGGAATCGATCCCGATAGACGATCAGCGAGCTGTTGATCTCCGTAAAAACCCGGCTGTCGACACCGGTTGAACCAGACAGATCCTTGATCCGCTGAAATTCCAGCGTACCGTTGGAAAAAATCATGATACTCAACAGCCCGCCATAAAATGAAATCATGGTCAGGTCATCGGTCTGGTCAAGGCGGGGGGCAAAAGCACGGTAAAGATTGAAACTGTTACAGTCAATCTGTGCCGGCGTAAATCCGGCTGTCAGTAGTAATTCTTCGTACTGGGTAATGACTGACCGTGACACCAGTGCCACCAGCAATGCCATATCACCATTTTCCCGAATGGTAAGTTCCTGGTAATCAAGATGCGTATCGGCCAGATCAAACGGAAGGTTTTTCTTCAACTTCCAACGGATCATATCAAGCGCTTCCGAACGGCTCTTGAAACGTCCTTCCATATCGAGCAGCATCACCCTGCCAACCGTGTCAGGCAGCGTAACAGAGATCCGCTTGCGATCGCTTATCAACAGATTATGGGCAGCACGAATCGTCTCCACAAACCGTTCCGGCTCAAGAATATTGAGCTCCCGCAACGACATCTTGAGTGTACCGGCCGGGAACGGCGCAGTGGCAACCCGTTCCAACCGGGGAGAACGGGGGTTTCCCGAAAGTGCCGCAAAGGTGACACCGCCAGGATTGATTTCAACACCGATCGATTGTTTTCCGAACAGCATAGTGGGGGTACTCCGTTATTCCACAAAGGTGACGCGATTGATTTCTTTCAGGGTGGTATCACCTGCCAGTAATTTTTCAACCGCAGATTCACGCAAAAATACTACGCCCATATCGTGGGCAGCCTGTTTCAACTGGGTGGCGCTGACTTTGGCAATAATCATGTCACGCAACTTGTCATTCAACTCCAGCAGCTCCACGATAGCGGCCCGTCCGCGATAGCCGGTGCCGTTACATTCCTCACACCCTCTGGATTCGTACAGCGTAACACCACGGGTTATTTCAGGATCAATGCCGGCTTCACGCAAGACTTCATCACTATGGACAACCGGTTTACGACATTTGCGGCATACCCGCCGTACCAACCGTTGCGCCAGAACGCAGTTCAGGCTGGATACGAAGTTGTAGGGATCGATCCCCATGTGAATAAAGCGGCCGATAACATCAAAAACATTGTTGGCATGCACCGTGGTGAAAACCAGATGACCGGTCAAAGCCGATTGAACAGCTATTTGAGCGGTCTCGGAATCACGAATCTCACCGATCATGATTTTGTCCGGGTCATGCCGCAGTATGGAACGTAATCCCTTGGCAAAGGTCAGCCCTTTTTTCTCATTGACCGGAATCTGCAGAATGCCGCGCAGCATGTATTCCACCGGGTCTTCGATGGTGATGATCTTGTCTTCACCGGTCTGTATTTCGGTCAAGGCAGCATACAGGGTAGTTGTCTTGCC
>Ga0209798_10000148_pt1 | contig 38923 bp, 29 predicted proteins | sample DOMMetBare3Fresh_FD_187475 | JGI IMG/M metagenome (GOLD analysis project Ga0209798, IMG submission 187475) | Wetland sediment microbial communities from St. Louis River estuary, USA, under dissolved organic matter induced mercury methylation -... | ecosystem: Environmental > Aquatic >...
TCCCCTTTTTCCCCTTTGTCCACCGCCGGCGCTCCGCCGCGCGAGAAAAGCCCGATCCGGCGGCGCCAGCCATTCAGGTCATCAAGCCACACGTAGAACAGCGGCACGAAGAACAGCGACGTGATGCTGCCGAAGAACAATCCTGACATCAGCGCCCGCGCCATCGGGTAGTACGCCGGCCCGTCGCCACCGATCTGGGTATCGCCAGCCGCGAGCGGCAGCATCGCGAGCAGCGTGACCAGCGATGTCATCAGGATCGGCCGAAGCCGGTGGCGCGCCGCCTCGAGGATTGCGTCATGGCGGTTCATACCCTCATTTCGCAGATCGATGACGTGCGCAATCAACACGATGCCGATATTCACGATGACACCGATCAGGATCATGATGCCGAGCATGGCCATGAAAGTCATCGCCGTGCCGCTGATCGTCAGTCCCCAGAACACGCCAACGACCGCAAACACGATCGAAGTGATGATGGACAGCGGGTACAGCAGTGACTCGAACAGCGACGCCATGACCAGGTAGATCAGCACGACGGCCAGCAGGATGTTGATCAGCATCTTCTGCGCCGTGTCGTCGCTGTCCTCGACGCTGCGGCCGTACTTCCACGCGACACCGGGCGGCAGCGGGAACTGCTCCATCACGGCCTCGACGCCCTTCTTGACCTCGTCGAGGCTCGAATCGCTGGAGACGATGCCTTCAATGGCGACCGAGGTCAGCCGGTCGACGCGCTCGATGGAACGCTCGCTTTGATCGATCCGGAAACTCGCGACCGCGCCCAGCGTGCTGCGCGAACCGTCCGGCAGGTACAGCGGCGTGGCTGCCAGGTCCTCGATGGTCTGGCGGTCATCGGCGCGGAACGCAAGGCGCATCTGGATCTCGCGCTCGTCGGCGCGGAAGTCCTTCAGCTTGTCGCCGCGCATCGCAATCGCCACCGTTTGCGCAATGCCCTGCGGCGCCAGGCCGAGGTGCGCGGCACGCTCGCGATCCACGATGATCTGGACCTCCTGCTCGCCGGCTTTGGCGGTGGTCCGCACCGAGTCGAAGCCGGGCACGTCGCGCAGCCGCTGGACCACAGCGCGCGACAGTTCGACCAGCTGCTCGGTGGACTCGCCGGTCAGGTGCATGCTGAAGCCGCTGCCCATGCCGCCCTCGTCCTGGTCGAAGCGGAAACTCGGCTTGCCGATGATGATCTCCGGCAGGCCCTTCTCGACTTCCTTGATCAGTTCGCGGGGCTGGATCGGCAATTCGCGGCGCGGCTTCAGCTTGATGACGCTGGAGGCGTCATTGGGCGTGTAGTAGCTGTAGATCAGCTCGATGCCGAAGCGGTCCTTGTTCTCCTCCAGGTAGGCCTCGACGCGCGTCACGGCCTCCTCGACGCGCTGCAGCGGGTACGTTCCCTCGATGTGATACGGCAGGTACATCTGCTCCCTCGCGTCCTGCGGGAACATGTCGACCTTCAGGAGCTTGGTCGCGAATGGCAGCGCCGCCGAGGCGACCGTGCAGACGACGATCAGCGCCGCCCACCACTGGTGGTTGAACAGCCAGTCGAGGCGCCGCAGGTACCAATCCTGGAAGCGCGCAAATTTGGAACCGGCCTTGATCGGCGGCGGCGACGGGAAGCGGGCAGTCAACGTCGGGATGATGGTCTGCGCGACAAACAGCGACGCAATCATCGCGACGATAATTGGCACCGCGACATGGACCATGAAGATCGACATCTCACTCTGCTCGCCGAACACGATCGGCAGGAACACGATGACCGTGGACAGCGTGCCGGCAAGCACTGCAAGCCCGACCTCATCGACCCCGGCGAATGTCGCGCGAAACGGATCGGATCCGGGGACCTGCCGGTGACGGAAGATGCTCTCGGTCACGACCACGGCATTGTCCACCAGCAGCCCGATCGCGAGCATCATGCCCATCATCGTCAGGATGTTCAGCGAGAAGCCCAGGAAGAACATCGCCGCGAGCGTGATCAAGAGCGAGAAGGGGACCGCGAGGCTCACGATCAGCGTGGTGCGCCAGTCGCGCAGGAACAGGAACAGCACGACCAGCGCGAGCGCCGCGCCGATCAGGCCGGAATTACGCAACTCGCCAAGCGAGCTGCGGATGTTCTCGGACTGGTTCGCGAGCACCAGCACATCGACGCCCTGCAGTTGCGGGAGCTTCTGCGCTTCCTTGACGACCGCCATGACGCGATCGGCGACGTCGACGATATTCGAGCCAGTGGACTTGAAGACGTCGAGCCCCACGCCCGGGCGGCCATTCAGGTGCCGTCCGACTGTCAGTTCCGGCGTGACCATCTGCACGTCGGCAATGTCGCGCAGCCGCACATTGCCGGTGACGATGAAGTCCTTAACGTCGTCGATTGAGCGAAACTCGCCGATCGGCCGCACCAGGAAGCGCTGTTGGCCGCCCGTGACTTCGCCTGCACTGACCGAGAAATTCGCGCCTTCCAGCGCGTCGCGCAGACGCGCCACGTCAACACCATAGGCTGCGAGCCGCACCGGATCGATCAGGATGCGCAATTCCAGCGGCTCGACGCCTTCGAGCGACACGCGCGCGACGCCATCAAGCCGCTCGAGCGGCTTCTTGAGATAGCGGTCCAGCATGTCGTACTGCCGCGACAGGTCCTCCTGGCTCGAGATGCGCACCACGACCACGCGGTCATCGCCCGCGGCGAACATGCGGGTCAGGATCCGGTTGGCGCTCGGCGGAAACTCGTGGCGTATGGACTCGAGCTTGGTGCGCACAGCGAAGCCGATGGCGGCAGGGTCACGCCCCCATTCGAAGAGTACGACGAGTTCCGAACCGTTTTCCGATGAGGTCGAGCGCATTTCCTTGATCCCGGAAAGCGTCGCGATCGCCTCTTCGGCGGGTCGCGTGATCAGCTGCTCGACTTCTTCCGGTGTGGAACCGTCGTAGGGGATGTTGACCTGCAGGCCGGGGAAGCGGATGTCGGGAAAGAGTTCGAGTGGCAGCATCCAGGTCGATATCAGACCGATCAGGGATACCGCAACGAAAGTCATCAGCGTCGTGACCGGGCGGCGTAGCGCAAATCGGGTGTGCAGCATGAATCAGCTCCCGCCGGTCTCGGTCGCGACGCGTGACATCGCGCCTGGAGCGGTCGCCGGGAAGTGCTTGCGGTCGAGCAGGGAATAGACCACCGGTATCACGAGCAACGTGAAAAAGCTCGCGATCGCGACGCCGCCGATCACGGTGATCGCCATGGGCTTGCGGATCTCGGCGCCCTCGCCGAGCCCGATCGCCATCGGCAGCAGGCCGAGAATCGTCGTCAGCTTGGTGATGATGATCGGGCGAAGGCGCATGCGGGCTGCCTCGATGATCGCATCGTGCTTGGGCAGGCCGCGTTCGCGGGCCTGATTGACCGCGTCGATAAGCACAATCGACTGGTTGACGACGATGCCGGCCAACATGATCAGGCCGATGTAGGCGACCACGTTGACGGTCGTGCCGGTCAGGAACATCGCCCAGACCGAGCCGGTGAGGGCGAGCGGAATCGTCAGCAGGATCACGAATGGATGCAGCAGCGATTCGAACTGCGATGCCATCACCAGGTATACGAGGAATACCGCCAGCAGCATCGTGAATTGCAGCGAGCGGAAGGAATCCTTCATGTCGTCGCTCTGGCCGCTGACTGCCGCGGTCGTGCCGACCGGCATCTCGACACCAGCGACAATACGGTGGAGCTCCTCGACGGCCGTGCCGAGATCGCCGGAGGCAAGATTTGCGGTGACGATCGCGACGCGCTGCTGGCGCGTGCGCCGGATTTCCGCAGGCCCGGTCGCAACGATGACATCCGCAACCGCCGTGAGTGGCACTGGCCGGGCGCTGCCGGGATTGACGATCAGCGAACGGATTTCCTCGACCGACGAGGCGCGGGTATCCACGCTTCGCACCAGCACGTCGATCTTCTTCTCGCGCAGCTTGTAGCGGGTTGCGACATTTCCACGCACGCTGGAGACGACCCGGTCGGCGAATTCGCGCACGGTGATTCCGAGTTGCGCTGCGCGCTCCTGATCGAAGACGATCTGGATTTCCGGATTGCCCGCCTCGACGGTCGACTTGATGTCGCTGAAGGTCTTGCTCGCCTGCATGCCGAGGCGGACCTGCTCGGCCACCAGGCGCAGCCGATCGAGATCGTAGCCCGTGACCGTGACCTCGAGAGGGGATGCGAAACTGAATAATGCGGGCCGGCTGAACTGGTATTGGACGCCCGCCAGCTGATCGAACTTGCCGCGCAGCGCATTGAGCACGGCGGGCTCATCATCGGCGCGGGTTTCCGGCTTCAGGCTGACCGACAGCCGCCCGGTATTCTCGCCGGCATCGGTCGGGCTGGCGTCCAGGCGGTTGCCGGTTCCGGTAACCGCGTAGGTCAGCGCGATCTCCGGCAGTTCCATCGCATAGTTCTGCGCGGCGGCAACGGCGCGGTCGGTCTGCTCCAGCGGTGTGCCGGGCGCGAGGCGCAGGTCGGCGATGAATTCGCCCTGGGAAAGCTGCGGAATCAGTTCCGAGCCGAGTCGCGGCACGATCGCCGCGGTCACCAGCAGCACTGCGAGCGAGATCAGCAGGACGCGGATGCGGTGTTGCAGCGACCACGCGAGCGCGGGCACGTAAACGCGTGCGACCGCGGCGAAACCCGCCTGCGTGATGCGCACCGGCACGGAAAGCAGCCGGGCCATGCCATCTGCAACCCGGGCAGATCCCCGCCGCATGACATGCAGTGCCTTGCCGATGCCGCGGCCGGCACGGCCCGGTGGCCGCTCGGGGTCGGCAAGCGGCGGCGCTTCATGGCCCGCCGCCAGCATCGGCACCAGCGTCATCGCGACCACCAGCGAGAACAGCAGCGCAAAGCTGACGGTCAGCGCCTGATCCTTGAAGAGCTGGCCCGCAATGCCGGTGATGAAGACCATCGGAAAGAACACGGCAACCGAGGTCAGCGTTGCCGCCGTGATCGCAGTCGAGACCTCGCGGGTCCCGAGCTGCGCCGCCGCGAGCCTCGACAGCCCGCGTTCGCGGTGGCGCACGATGTTCTCCAGCACGACCACGGCATTGTCTACCAACATACCGACCGCGAGCGCAATGCCTCCCAGCGACATGATGTTCAGCGACAGGTCGAAAGCGTACATGAGCACAAATGTGCCGATGACCGAGACCGGGATTGCGATGCCCGTGATCATCGTCGCGCGCGCATCGCGCAGGAACAGATACAGGACCAGGATGGCAAGAATGCCGCCGATCAAGGCCGCATCGCGGACTTCTCCGATGGCCGAAGAGATGAATCGGGACTGGTCGTAGACCAGCCGCAACTCGCTGCCCGCTGGCAGCGATTTGCCGAGTTCCTCGACGCGTGCGCGGACTCCGGCTGCCAGTTGCACCGTATTGGCATCGCCTTCCTTGTAGACGGCGAGTTCGACGGACTCGCGCCCGTCGACGCGCGTGATCGCCTCGCGGTCCTTGTAGCCGCTGGTGACGGTCGCGACATCGCGCAGATACACGGGCTTGCCGTCGACCGTCGCGACGATCGCGTCGGCCATCTCCTGTACCGACGTAAATTCATTCAGCGTCCGCACCAGGAAGCGTTGCGTGCCCTGTTCCAGGCGCCCACCCGACAGATTGACATTCTCTTCCCGCAGACGCCGTGAGACAGTTTCGATCGAGAGATTGAGCTGGGCGAGCTTGCCCTGGTCGACAAAGATCTGGATTTCGTCTTCGTAACCGCCGCTGACCTTTACCGCAGCGGAACCGTCGACGGATTCAAGATCCGGTTTCAGCCGGTCATCTGCAAAGCGGCGCAGCGACTTGAGCCGCTCGACCGTGCCGGCGTCGCTGCCGGCGCTCGTGGCATATTCCGTCGTGTCGACGAATGCGAGGCGCATGACCGGCTCGGTGGACGGATCAAAGCGCAGCAGAATCGGCCGGCTGGCCTCGAGCGGCAGCTGCAGCAGGTCGATCTTCTCGCGAACGTCGATGCCCGCGAGGTCCATGTCCGTACCCCAGGCGAATTCCAGGATCACGTCGGCCTGGCCGGCGCGCGAAACGGAGCGCACCTGACGGACATTGCGGATGATGCCGACCGCTTCCTCGATTGGCCGTGTGATCAGCGTTTCGAGCTCGAGCGGTGCCGCGCCCGGCAGGTCAGTGCGCACGGTCAGGGTCGGGTACGAAAGATCCGGAAGCAGGTTGAGCTTCAGGCGGGTCAGCGATACGAATCCAAACAGGATGACCGCGAGGGTCACCATCAGGATGGTCACGCGCCGCCGCGTCGCGAATTCTACGATCTGCATTGCGGCTGCCTCCGCGCGGTCAGCCGGCTGTCACGGCAGGCTGGGAACGCGCTGCGGGCCGCGCGGGCGTGCTGACGATGCGGACTGTGGCGCCTGGCTTGATTGCAGCCTGACCCACGACCACGACCTGCTCGCCGTCCTTCAGACCTGTGACGACCTCGACGTAGGCGCCATTGCTCAGGCCGAGTTGCACCGGCCGTTCGACGGCCTTGCCGTCCTTGACGACAAACACCTTGGGCGGGCCATCGCCGTCCAGCAATGCAGTGCGCGGAATCTGCAACGCATCCAGTTTTCTCTCGTACACAATTGCAACACGGGCAAACATGCCGGGTCGCAGCATGCCATCAGTATCCGTAACGCGAATTCGCACGCCGAATGTAGCCGTCCCGGCATCCACAAACGGGCTGATCAAGGCGATCTTGCCGGTAAACGCGCGGCCCGGCACCGCGTCGAAGCTGAGTTCGGCGGTCTGACCCACGGAAAGTTTGGCAAGCTCGCGCTCCGGGATATTGACCCGCAGCATCAGGGAATCGAGATCTTCAACGACGAACAGTGCGCTGTCGGCGCTTTCGATGACGCCGCCGACCGGCGTGACAGTATTGCCGACCTTGACCACGTCGAGCCGTTGGGTAACTGTGCCGGCGATCGGCGAGCGGATGTCGGTGTAGGAGAGCTGCAGCCGCGCAAGTTCCCACGAGGCTTTGGCCGCCTCGAGCTCGTACTTCAGATTGTCGATGGAGACCGCGCTGATCAGGCCCTTGGCCTGTAGTTCGGTATTGCGCGCGTAGTCGCGCTCGAGCTTGCGCATCGTCGCCTCGGCGAGCGCAACTTCAAGCCGTAGCTGGTCGCCATCGAGGCGCGCGAGCACCTGGCCTTCGCGGACGCGCTGGCCTTCGTCGGCCAGCACCCGGCGGATCTCGCCCTTGACTTTCGGCATCACGAAAGCCTTGCGCTCGGATTCGATCGGCGCGGTGCCGGAATAGACCGCGGCCATCTCGGCGCGGCGCGTGGCGGCCACTTCGACCGGGACGGCGGGAACCTCTTCCTTGGCGTCCTTGCCGCTGTTGTCGCCATCGGCCCGGTCGCAGGCCGCGACACCCAATGCGGCGGCGATCAGCGTCGCCAGCAGCCAGATTCGTGTGGCTCCTGTGAAGTCGTTCTCAGTTCTGCCATCGCTGCGGATCACTTGCCGGGCTCCTGCCGTTCAATTGTAGGCTAGGGTACGGTCTTTTAGTGTTGTAGTCAAGTATAACAGTACGATCATGACTTGGAACGCAAGTCGTTGAATTCACAGCCAGGAGTACGAGTTAGCGGGGTGCGAGGGCGCTTAAACGGGGCGGATCTGCAGGAGCCGGCAGCAGCATCGCATCAACCGCTATCTCGACGGCCTCGTCGAGCACGGTGTCAGGCTCCTCGGCCTCGTCGAGCGCCGCGATATTCGCCAGTGGCGCAAGACTGTGTGCCGCGCGACGGGCATTCTCACGCGCGAGCCGCTCGGCTTCGAATGCGTCGCGCTCGGCGCGACGCTTGACGAGGTTCAGCGATACGTCGTGCTGGGTCCGCAGGCGTTCCATCGCCTCGACGTCACCTTCGAGTGCAACGAAATCGGCATTGTGCGCAACGCGATCTTCGTGCTCGCGCTCCAACACCGGCAGCATCGGCAGTACCGGCTGCTCCGGGGTGAATTTCGCCGGGTTGATCCGGTCCCATGGCAGCGCGCTTTCCTGCGTGCTCTCGCCGACGTCGGCGGTGCTGAGCAGCGACGGCAGTGTGATATCGGGAGCCACGCCGCGATGCTGGGTACTGTCGCCGGTGACGCGGTAATACTTGCCAATGGTGACCGTCAGCTGGCCGAAGCCGGCCTTCGGCCCCAGCGCGTAACGGTCCAGCGGATAGAGATTCTGGACGGAGCCCTTGCCATAGGTCTGCTGACCTACCACGAGGCCGCGGTGATAATCCTGGATGGCGCCGGCGAAGATTTCCGACGCCGATGCGCTCGCGCGATTGACCAGCACGACCAGCGGGCCCTTCCAGGCGACACCCGGCTCCGGGTCATCCAGCACTTCGATCTGGCCGCTGGTTTCGCGCAACTGCACGACGGGTCCGTTCTCGACGAACAGGCCGACGAGGCCGGTCGCTTCCGACAGGTGACCGCCGCCGTTATCGCGCAGGTCAATGACCAGGGAATCGATCTTCTCGCGCTTCAGTTCTTCGATCAGGCGGCGAACGTCGCGTGTGGTGCTGCGATAGTCTTCGTCACCCGCAACGCGGGCCTGGAAATCCTGATAGAAGCTCGGCACTTCGATTACGCCAATCTTGAATTCGCGATCGCCGCGATGGATCTGATGAACCTGCTTTTGTGCCGCCTGGCCCTCCAGCGTGACCTTGTTGCGGGTCAGCACCAGCAGTGTTTCCTGGACACCTGGATTCGCTCCGGCTGGCAGGATTTGCAGCCGCACCACGGTTTTTACCGGGCCGCGGATCAACTGCACGACATCGTCGAGACGCCAGCCGACGACATCCGTCATCGGGCCGTCACTGCCCTGGCCGACGGCCGTGATGCGGTCACCGGCCTTGAGCTGCTCGGAGGCCGCGGCCGGACCGCCTGGCAGGATGTTCATGATCGTCACATGGTCGTCGACGAGCTGCAGCGATGCGCCAATGCCTTCATAGGACAGGCTCATCGCGATGTTGTATTCGTCGGAGTTGCGCGGCGACAGGTAATTTGAATGCGGATCGTAGACGTGCGCGTAGGCATTCATGAATGTTTCGAAGACATCGTCCGCCGTGATCTGCTCTATGCGCTTGCCGACGCGCTCGTAACGCTTGCGCAGGATGTCACTGGCCTCCGGCCAGGTCTTGCCCGCCAGCAACAGCGAGATCGCGTCATTCTTGACGCGCTTGCGCCAGAGTTCGTTCAGCTCCTGCTGTGAAGCCGGCCAGCCCAGGCTGCTGCGGTCGAATTGAAAGGTTTCGTCGATCGTGAAGTCCGGTTCCGTGTCGAGCAGCGCGATCGCGTGCCGCAGCACTTCGCGGTTGCGCTGGCGGTAGCGCGCGAATATCTCGAAGGCCGGCGAGGCGTCGGCACTATCGATCGCATCGTCGAACTTGTAGCGAAACCGCTCGAATTCCGCGATGTCGGATGCCAGAAGATAGCTATGGCCGCCATCCAGTGCCTCGAGGTAACGCTCGTAGATCTGCGAGGACATGTCGTCGTCCAGCACGGCCTGCCGGTAGTGCTGGCGCTCAACCACTTCGGCGACCAGGCGCATGACGCGCCGGTGACGCTCATTGGCGGCCAGTTCGCCGGACGGGGCGGTCAACGGGGCAACGGCGACAGCGCGCTGCGCACCCGAGCCGCCGAGCGCGATCACGGTCGTGACGAGGAACGCCGCCAGCAACAACTGGCGGAGGCGGGGCAGGTTGACCTTGGCGAACGGTGATGTCATGGACTGTTAGACTGCCTTGCGCGGCCCTGAGGGGGCTGCACCCAGATTATGAAGGTAGAGGCGCTACGCTGCCGTAGCAAGTACCGGCGTCACGCCGCCGGGGGGGCGCTCCTGATGGGTCCGCTGGGTTTCCTGACCGGGGTCGTGCTGGGGTCCGCCGCATCGATTGCCCTGGTGCTTGCAATGGTGGTTGTCATATTCGCCCTGACTTCGGGCGCCCATCCCTCGATTGGCGCGGAATACCCCAGGTTGCTGGCCACGGCCGGTCTTTTCGCAGTCCTGGCGGGCATCGCAGGGCTTGCTTTCACTGGCCTGCAGCGTCGACGGCCCTGGCGGTGGTATGCCCAGGCGGCCATGTGGCTCGCGCTGGCGCTGTTGGGCTGGTATTACTGGCCGCGCGACATCGCCTGAGGCACGTCGAGGAACTGGAACTAGAGGCAACATGAAACGATTTGACCTGAAATTGACGATTCTGTTCGCGGCACTGGCTGCCGTCCTGCTGGCAAGTCCTGTCGGTGCGTCTGGAAGAAGCCTGAAGAAGGCTTCCGCGGTGATCACCGAGTCCTTTTTTCGCGCCCAAGTGCAGAGCCTTTCAGCCGACGAGATGGAAGGCCGCGGTCCCGGGACACGCGGCGAGCAGCGGACCATTGAGTATCTGGAAAAGCAATTCCTGGAGCTCGGTCTGCAGCCGGCCGCCGGCGGTGACTTTCGCCAGGATGTCCCGCTCGTGGAAATCACCGCCATAGACCCGAAACTTTCATTCGCGAAGGGCGAGGGTGGCATGGCGCTGAACTTCGGGGACGACATGGTCATCGGCACGCGGCGGGTGCGACCTGAATCATCGATCAGGGACAGCGAAGTCGTGTTTGTCGGCTACGGCATCGTCGCGCCCGAGTACGGCTGGAACGACTATGCCGGCGTCGACATGCGCGGCAAGACGGCACTGATCCTGGTCAACGATCCGGGCTTCGTGACCGGCGACGCGACCCTGTTCCGCGGCAAGGCGATGACCTACCACGGACGCTGGACCTACAAATTCGAGGAGGCGGCGCGGCAGGGCGCCGCGGCTGCATTCATCATTCACGACACGCTGCCCGCGGCGTATGACTGGGAAGTAGTCAGGAATGGCTGGTCGAGGCCGCAGTTCTACATTGACCGGCCCGATGGCAACGCCGGCCGCACCGCGCTCGAGGGCTGGATCACCCAGGACCGCGCACGCCAGTTGATGGAACTCGCGGGCCAGGACTTGGCGGCGATGCAGGCGGCGGCCGTGCAGCGCGGCTTTCGTCCGGTGCCGCTCGGCGTGACTGCGAGCGGTGGCGTGCGCAACGTGATCCGGCGCGCCAACTCGCCCAATCTGGCAGGTGTCATGCCGGGCAAGGACCGGCCCGACGAATACGTCATCTACGTCGCGCACTGGGATCACCTGGGTCGCTCGCTGGCATTCACCGGTGACACCATCTTCAATGGTGCCGTGGACAATGCGACGGGCGTTGCCGGCATCCTGACAATTGCCCAGGCCTTCCGGGAGATGGTGCCGGGCCAGTCGCGATCCGTGATGTTTCTCGCCGTGACAGCCGAGGAGTCCGGCCTGATCGGCTCCGAATACTACGCAGAACATCCACTCGTCCCGCTGCAGAAGACTGCGGCGGTCATCAATATCGATGCGCTGAATCCGCTGGGTCGCGCCAGGGACGTGGAAGTCATCGGTTCTGGCGCATCTGATCTCGAGGACCTGCTGGCAGCCGCCGCCAAGTCCCAGGGCCGCAAGCTGATGCCGGACCGCCGTTCCGAGGCCGGCTACTTCTACCGTTCGGATCATTTCAATTTCGCCAAGGCCGGGGTGCCGGCGCTCTACATCAAGTCGGGCACGACGCTGCGCGATGGGCCACCGGGCGCGGGTCTTGCCAGTTACGACGAGTATTACGCCAAGCGCTATCACAAGCCCAACGATCAGTACGAGGCATCCTGGGACGTCGCCGGAACGATCGAAGACCTCAAGCTGCTGTTCGAAGTCGGCGCCAGGGTCAGCAATGGCAAGACCTGGCCCGAGTGGTACGAGGGCAATGAGTTCCGCGCGACCAGAGACGCAAGTGCCGCGAAACGCCAGACGGGGGAATGAGCCGGGTCACGCCCGGCGGCGGAATGGCCGGGTGAGCAGGCGCACGGCGGTGAACAGCAGGTAAGGCCCGACGACCAGGAGCCAGGCGGTTGGCTTCGCCGTGAATACGGCGCCCAGCAGCGAGCGGAGGAAGGCCAGCAGTCCGCCCTCATAGGGACCGAGCGTGAGTACACCGGCGAGATAGATCAGGAAGGGCATCACGAGAAGCCCGAAACCGAGCAGCAACGCGAAGATCCCAAGCTCCCGGCGCCAGAACGGCGATAGCCTGCCCAGGTATCTTGAGAACAGTCCGGTTCCGGCCATCACGGTGAGTCTGCCCCCCCGGCAGACCTTGGGCAAGGCCCCGATTCGCGCGGCTATACTGACGCCCGTTCCGCAGGCAGGATCAGGAAGCCGATGCGCAAACTGTGGTGGCCCGAACCGATGTACGAGATGAAGCCATATGGCGTGCTGGCCGTCGGGCTGTTCGTCGCGCTGGTCGGCGCGGCGCGCAGCTGGGCAGCAGATTCATTGGATGCCGGACTCGCGGCGGCACTGCTGTTCGGTGTGGTGAGCATCGTCTATGCAACCGCGATTTTCCGGATGCGCTACAGGCACCGGCGCAACAGCCGCTGGAATCGGGAGATTCGACGCTGACGACAAAGCGACTGCGCTGTGCGGTGATCGGCGCCGGCTACCTCGGGCGCTTCCATGCCCAGAAATATGCGGGGCTCGCGCGTTGCGACCTGGTCGGCGTCGTCGATCCGGACGCAACCGCGCGCGAACGCATCGCAAAGGAACTGGGGGTCGCCGTATTTGCCGATCACAGCGACCTGCTCGGCCGCACCGATGCGGTGAGCGTTGCGACGCCGACCGCGACACATCATGCGGTTGCGCTGGACTTCCTGAGATCCGGTTCGCATGTGCTGGTTGAAAAGCCGATCACTGCGACTGAAGCGGAAGCGCGCGAGCTCATTGCACTCGCAGCGAAGGGCAACCGCGTGCTGCAGGTCGGGCACCTGGAACGCTTCAATCCGGTGATCCTGGCGGTCGCCGGCGAGCTCGTGAATCCGCGCTTCATCGAATCGAACCGCCTGGCGCCATTCAAGCCGCGTGGCACGGATGTCAGCGTCGTGCTCGACCTGATGATCCATGACATCGACCTGATCCAGAATGTGGTCCATTCGCCGATCGCATCGATTGACGCGGTCGGTGCGCCGGTATTCAGCGACGAGATCGACATCGCCAATGCCCGGATCCGCTTCGAGAATGGCTGCGTCGCAGATGTTACGGCGAGCCGCATCAGCATGAAATCGGAGCGCAAGCTTCGTGTCTTCCAGACTGACGCCTATCTGTCGATCGATCTTCAGCAGAAACTGCTGACCGTCGTGCGCCGTCCCGCCACGATCGAAGAGGGCGTCGCGCCCAAGGTCGATGTCGAGGAGCGCAGTTTCGAGCAAGGCGACGCCCTGCTGGCCGAAATAGAGTCCTTCCTCGATGCCATCGAGCAGGGCCGCCCGCCGGTCGTTTCGGGCGAGGACGGATTGCGCGCCCTGCTGACTGCGACGCGAATCGCGGAACAAGTCGGCCGCATTCCTGTCTCCGCTTGAGCCGGGCCGCCGCCCGTTATACTGGCATCCGCATGCAGCCGACCGATACCCGAGACCCGGATTACTACCACAAGGTGGTGGACTGCCAATGGGCCTGCCCGGCGCATACCGATGTGCCGGAGTACCTGCGCCTGATCGCGCTCGGCAGGTACTCCGACGCATACATGGTCAACCGCGAGTCGAATGTCTTCCCCGGGATCCTGGGGCGGGTCTGCGACCGGCCCTGCGAGCCCGCCTGCCGGCGCGGCAGGGTCGAGGAAAAACCGGTCGCAATCTGCCGCCTCAAGCGGGTCGCGGCGGACCAGCGTGATGACATCACGCCGCGGCTGCCGAAGGCGCCCGCGCAGAAGAATGGCAGGCGCATCGCCTGCATTGGCGCAGGCCCGGCGACACTGACCGTCGCCAACGACCTGCTGCCGCTCGGATACGAAATCGTGATCTTCGAGCAGTACGCCGTCGCCGGCGGACTGATGCGCACCAACATCCCGTCTTTCCGCCTGCCGGCGCAGGTGCTGGACGAGGAGATCGGCTACATCGTCGGCATGGGCGCCGACCTGCGCCTCGGATCGCCCGTCAAGAGCATGCGCAAGCTGCTCGAGCAGGGCGGTTTCGAGGCGGTTTTCGTTGGCACGGGCGCGCCCAAGGGCAAGGAACTGAAGCTGCCGGGCCGCGACGAAACCGACCGCATCCACATCGGCATCGCATGGCTGGAATCGGTCGCCTTCGAGCACATCGACAGGATCGGCGAGCGGGTCCTGATCATCGGCGTCGGCAATACGGCGATGGATTGCTGCAGGACATCACTCAGGCTCGGCGCAAAGAACGTCAAGGTCATGGCGCGCAAGCCACGCGGCTTCTTCAAGGCCTCGGAATGGGAGCTCGAGGATGCCGAGGAAGAGAAGGTCGAAATCGTCGTGAACCATGCGCCCAAGGCGTTTGTCGTCAAGGGCGGAAAATTGCAGGGTATGACCTTCGAGCGTCTCGAGTACGTGATGGACGGCCCCGAGATCAAGGACCAACGCGTGGTCGAGGAAGTATTCATTCCCTGCGACGACGTGATCCTCGCAATCGGTCAGGAAAATGCTTTCCCCTGGATCGAGCGTGACCTCGGCATTGAATTTGACCAGTGGGACGTGCCAAAGATCGACAAGGTCACGTATCAGTCGACACGCCCTGGCGTGTTCTTCGGCGGCGACGCGGCATTCGGCCCCAGGAACATCATTTGGGCCGTGGAGCATGGCCACCAGGCGGCGATCTCGATCCATAAGCATTGCAGTAGCCAGCCGCTCGCCGAGCGGATGCCGCGCGGTGTCAACCTGCAGAGCCGCAAGGTCGGCATGCAACAGTGGTCCTACAAGAACGACTACGACGCGGCGACGCGGCGCCTGATGCCGCATGTGAGCCTGAAAGACCGCTTCAAGCGCCTCAACATCGAGGTCGAGCTCGGCTTTGACGCCGCGCGCGCAACGGAGGAGGTCTCGCGCTGCCTTAATTGCGACATCCAGACCGTGTTCCACGCGAGTCTCTGCATCGAATGCGATGCCTGCATCGACATCTGCCCGACCGACTGCCTGACGATCACGGCAAATGGCGACGAAGCCGAGGTCATGGCGCGCCTGAAAGCCCCGCGCCGGAACCCCGACCAGCCGCTGTTTGTCTCCGAGCCGCTGAAACAGACCAGCCGCATCATGGTCAAAGACGAGGACCTGTGCGTGCACTGCGGCCTGTGCGCGGAGCGTTGCCCGACGGATGCCTGGGAGATGCAGAAGTCCTGGATCAAGATTCCCTATGCCGAGGATGAGGCCAGATGCCTGAGCGAGCCAGCGCTTCGCCGCGCGTAAACGATTTCACGATCAAGTTTGCAAACGTCAACGGCTCGGGATCCGCCAGCGCCAACGCGCTGGTCATGAAGGCGATCTTCCGGATGGGCGTGCCGGTCGTCGGCAAGAACTTCTTCCCGTCGAACATCCAGGGCCTGCCGACCTGGTACGAGATCCGCGTGACGCGCGAGGGCTGGAGGGCGCGCGCCGGGAGCGTCGACATCATGGTCGCGATGAACGCGGAGACCTATTCGCGCGACGTGCGCGAGGTCGTTGCCGGCGGCTGCCTGGTCTACGACTCGACCTGGCCGAGCAGCACGCTGCTCTCGCGTGACGACATCCGGACCTGTGGTGTCCCGTTCGCGCAGCTCTGCAACGAGAACTTCGAGGGCTCGCGGGCCCGCACGCTGATGAAGAACATCATGTACGCGGGCGCATTAGCGGCGCTGATCGATCTCGACCTTGAGGTTATCCGGGCGCTGCTGGCAGAGACCTTCGCGAAGAAGCCGGCGCTGGTCGAATCGAACATGAAGGCGATCGAGATCGGCTATCGCTATGCGAAGGAGAAATTCGCCTGTCCGTTGCCGACGCGGATCGAGCGCATGAATACGACGGCGGGCCACATCATGATCGATGGCAATACGGCCGCGGCGCTTGGTTGCCTGTATGCGGGCGCCACGGTCGGCGCCTGGTATCCGATCACGCCATCCACCTCGCTGATGGACGCGTTTCAGGCGCTGTGCGCGCGGCACCGGGTGGACCCGGAGACCGGCAAGCGAAACTACGTGATCGTACAGGCCGAGGACGAGCTGGCGGCGATCGGTATCGTGATCGGCGCCTCATGGAACGGGGTGCGCGCGTTCACCCCGACCAGCGGCCCTGGCATCTCGCTGATGGAGGAGTTCATCGGACTTGCCTATTACGCCGAGGTGCCGGCCGTCATATTCGACGTGCAGCGCGTGGGGCCGTCGACCGGCATGCCGACGCGCACGCAGCAATGCGACCTGCTGGCCTGCGCCTACGCCTCGCACGGCGATACGCGCCACGTGATGCTGTTCCCGGACTCGCCGGAGGAATGCTTCCAGATGGCGGTCAAGGCCTTTGACCTGGCCGAACGCCTGCAGACGCCGGTGTTCGTGCTGCTCGACCTCGACATCGGCATGAACGACTGGATGGCGCCCGACTTCAAGTGGGACGACAGCTACAAGCCGGACCGCGGCAAGATGTTGAGCGAAGAGCAGATTGCCGGGCTCGGCAAGTTCCAGCGCTACCTCGACCCGGATGGCGACGGCATCCCGTACCGCACACTGCCGGGCGTCAGCCCGAAAGCGGCCTACTTCACGCGCGGCTCCGGCCACAACCGATTTGGCGCCTATACGGAGGATTCCGCGGAGTACCAGGACGTCATGGACCGCCTGACCCGCAAGTTTGCGACCGCAGCGCGGCTTGTGCCACCCGCAATGGTCGAGTCCCGCGGCGCATCAATGGCGATCGTGAGCCTGGGATCCTGCGACGCGCCTGTGCGCGAGGCGCTCGCGAAACTGCGCCGCGCGGGAACTGCAATCGACTACCTTCGCGTGCGCAGTTTCCCGTTCGGAACGGAAGTCGAGGAGTTCCTGGCCGCGCACCAGACCATCTTCGTCGTCGAGCAGAACCGCGACGCGCAGCTGCGCTCGCTGCTGACGCTCGAGACCGCAGTGGACAAGAAGAAGCTGCACTCGATCCTGCATTACAACGGCCTGCCGATGGCGGCGGATTGCATTGTGGACGGCGTCAATTCGGCGCTGGCCAAGGGAGTCGCGGCATGAGCCTCACCACCAAGCCGAAAGTCGCAAATCCCGGCCTGCCGCTGAACACGCTCGGCCTCAATCGGCGCGATTACGAGGGCAGCATGTCCACGTTGTGCGCGGGCTGCGGCCATGATTCCGTGACCGCCGCCATCGTGCAGGCTGCCTACGAGCTGGCGTTGCCGCCACAGAGCGTGGTCAAGCTCTCGGGCATCGGCTGCTCGTCGAAGACGACGGCCTATTTCGTCGCCGGTGCACACGGGTTCAACGCCGTGCACGGCCGCATGCCGTCGATCGCAACCGGCGCGAACGCCGCCAACCGGAACCTGCGCTACATCGGCGTTTCTGGCGACGGCGACTCGCTCTCGATCGGCGTCGGCCAGCTCGCGCACGTGATCCGCCGCAATCTCGACATGGTCTACATCCTCGAGAACAACGGCGTCTACGGGCTGACCAAGGGCCAGTTCTCGGCGTCGGCCGACATCGGCTCGAAATCGAAGAAAGGCGAGGCCAACGAGCAGGAGCCGATCGACCCGGTGCTGCTCGCGCTTGCGTTGGGCGCCTCATTCGTCGCGCGCAGCTTCTCCGGCGACAAGGAACAACTAGTGCCGCTGATAAAGGCGGGCCTCTCCCACAGCGGTTTCGCGATCATCGATGTGCTGTCGCCCTGCGTGACGTTCAATGACCACGAGGGCTCGACCAAGAGTTACGCCTACGTGCGCGAGCATTCGGAGGCTCCGGTCGCTGCGGATTACGTCGCGCCGCAGCGCGAGATCAGCGTCAGTTACGCGCCGGGCGAGGTGCTGCCGGTGACCATGCACGATGGCAGCAACATACTGCTGCGCAAGCTCGACCCGGGTTACGACCCGACCGATCGCGCACATGCATCCGAGTACGTGCAGGAACGCGCCATGCGCAACGAATACGTGACCGGGCTGATTTACGTGGACCAGAAGCGCCGCGATTTCCACGCGCGGGCCAATACGACCGATGCGGCACTCAACAGCTTGCCATTCGAGCGCCTGTGCCCGGGCGCCGCGAAACTCCCGAAGATCCTCGCGTCATTCCGCTGACGGGCGGCAATCGAGGACATTCAGAGCGCCGGGCTGCAGTTGCAGTGTTACCGGCGTGGAGCCGATGTCCTGCCCGTCGGCCTCGACGCCGCAGGCAGGCGTGGCGCGAATGGTCACGGATCGGCAGCGCAGCGTGTGCACGGCCGGATCGGTCGCCAGGCTCCCGTTGAAGAGCTTTGGCAGGCGCCGCAGGGCTGCCACGACCGGCAGCGCGTCGATCAGGACCAGGTCGAAGAATCCGTCGTCGAACTGTGCTCCCGGAGCGAGACGCATACCGGCCCCGTAGTAGTGGCCGATGGCCGCAAGCGCAATCAGGTAGCGTCCGGACAGCGTTTGCCCGTCGGCCGTGATCTCGAACTGCGGCGCCTCGTAGTGCATCAATGCGCGCGCGAGCCCGACCAGATAGGCGATGGCGCGCGGGCCGCCGCGGGGCGTCAGGCGCAGGGCCTGCGCGTTGATCCCGGTGCCGGCATTGTTGTGGAATACCAGCCGCCGCGGCGCATCACCGGATGCGGCCGCAGTCTGCGCGACGCCCATGTCGACGCGACGGCTCCCGCCACGCAGCATCGCCTTGGCAAGCAGTTCCGGGTCGTCGGGCACCTGCATCGCATGCGCCCAGTCATTGCCCGTGCCGAGCGGCGCGACTGCAGCGACCAGCTGCTCGAGCGGTACTTCGCGCTGTGCGAAGAGCCCGTTGACGAGTTCGTTGAAGGATCCGTCGCCGCCCAGCGCGAGCAGGCGACGATGACCGCGCGCGATGGCCTGTCGCACCAGCTGGACTGCATGGCCGGCCTGTGTAGTGGTCGCGGATTCGTATTCGACGCCATGCCGGTTGAGCGCCGCGGACAGCAGCGGCCAACGACGCCGCGCGCGACCGCCCCCGGACACCGGATTGACGACGACGAACCAGCATGAAGACTCCCCCATGACGGACATCATGCGGGACTCTGGAGCGGCTGTGAAAGCGGGGCATAATGCACTCCGATGACTGAAGAGATCGTCCCGGTCAGCTACCAGCTCGCCAAACGCGACCCCGGAGCGTTCGTCAAGCATTTTGCCGGCAGCTTCGAGCGCTATGGCTTTGCCATCGTCAACGACCACGAACTGCCGCAGGCCCTGATCGACGGCTGCCTGAATCGCTTCAAGCAGTTTTTCGCGCTGCCGGAGGAGGAGAAACTCCGCTATCGCATCCCGGGCATCGGCGGAGCGCGCGGCTACACGCCCTTTGGCGTCGAGACCGCCAAGGGCGCCATCCACCACGACCTGAAGGAGTTCTGGCAGATCGGGCGCGAATTGCCGCCTGGCCATCGCTACCGCTCATCGATGCCGGACAACGTCTGGATTCCCGGCGATGACGGATTCAGGCGCGCGGCGCTCGACCTCTGGGAGTCCTTCGATGCAATGGGCCGCAGGCTGCTCGAGGCGATCGCGACGTATCTCGGCCTGCCGCAGCACTGGTTCGAAGACAAGGTGGGCGAGGGCAACAGCGTGCTGCGCGTGATTCACTATCCGCCGCTGAAGCAAGGCTCGACAGGCGTCCGGGCCGGTGCCCATGAGGACATCAACGTGATCACCCTCCTGCTCGGTGCCGAAGAGGGCGGCCTCGAGGTGCTGGATCGAAGCGGGCGCTGGCTGGCGATCAATCCGCCGCCCGGCATGCTGGTCTGCAATGTCGGTGACATGCTGCAGCGTTCGACCAATCACGTGCTGCCGTCGACGACGCATCGCGTCGTGAACCCGGTGGGCGCGCGCATGAATCACCCGCGGTACTCGATGCCATTCTTCCTGCACTACAATTCGGATTATCCGATCGCGACGCTGGCAGGCTGCATCACGCCGGAGCGGCCGAACCGGTATCCAGATCCGATCCTCGCGGATGACTACCTGCGCGAGCGCCTGCGCGAAATCAATCTGCTCTACTGAAGCCGGCGGCAGATAATCTTGGCGAAGCTGTATTTCTACTACTCGACGATGAATGCCGGGAAGTCCACGTCCCTGCTGCAGTCGAGCCACAATTACCGCGAGCGCGGCATGCGTACCCTGGTCTACACGGCCAGGCTCGACCAGCGCGGCGGCGGCAAGGTTCATTCCCGCATCGGCTTGACCAGCGAAGCGCTGCATTTCGACCGGACCAGCGATCTGCTTGCGGAAATCTCCGTCGAGCATGCCAGCCAGGCCGTCAGTTGCGTGCTGCTCGACGAGGCGCAATTCCTCTCGCCATCCCAGGTCGAACAGCTCGCGGCCGTCGTGGACCGCTTGTCCATACCGGTGCTGTGTTACGGGCTGCGCACCGATTTTCGGGGCGAACTGTTTCCCGGCAGCGCGCGGCTCCTCGCCCTCGCCGACGAACTGTCGGAACTGAAGACCATCTGCCATTGCGGGCGCAAGGCGACGATGGTGGTGCGCGTCGGCGCCGATGGCGCGGTCGAGCGCGAAGGCGACCAGGTCGAAATTGGCGGCAATGAGCGCTACCTGCCGCTGTGCCGGCGCCATTTCTTCGAGGCGACAAGACCTGTCCATACCGAGTGAAGGCCGCATTGAGCGCCAGCTGAGTGATGAAGCTCAGCATCGCGGGAGCAGTCAGCACGCGCGATGTGTTATGTGAAATGCCGGCGTTTGTCACTACACGCCATCGCGATAGGTTTACGATAACCGCATGCGGTTGATCGCTCCTGCATGTACTGCTGGCAAGTCCATTCCGTGCGCAACAGATTTGCGACGAATTCGAAGTGATCGGAAATGAGTTCTTTTGATCACGTCTTTCAACCGGACCGCCCCGGCACAGCGTTGAACGCAGATCGGTCTTTCGACGCGGACGAGTTGCCCGAATTGATCGCAGCCGATGATCCGACCGAGGATCTCGCCAACGACCTCACGAGCGAGTTGGCGAACTTGAGCGCGCCGACCGGATCGGCGCCGCCGCCGGCTAGTGACGCCGGTCCAGCCGCGGCCACAGACGACGCGGCCGCAAGTGACGCGACCGGCAGTGCAATAGAGCTGGCCAGCGGCACCGTGCTGCGCGAACGCTACGTCCTTGAGCAGCTGCTCGGCAGCGGCGGCACGGCCGTGATTTTCCGGGCACGTGACCTGCGGCGCGACGAAGGGACTCACGATAGCCTGCACGTCGCCATCAAGTTGTTGCGGCCGGAGTTTCGCGATCGAGCCGAAAGCATCGCGCGGCTGAAGCGCGAATTCCACCAGACGCAGTCGCTTGCGCACCCGAATGTCCTGCGGCTTCATGACCTCGATTGCGATCGGGGAACGTGGTTCATTGCAATGGAACTCCTGGTCGGCGAGGCGCTCGACCAGCGGCTGCGACGCGCTTCTTCGCGGGGCCTGTCGGCGCGCGAAGTGTCGTCCATAGTCGCCGCGTGCACCGATGCGCTCGCGTTCGCGCACGAGCGTGGCGTGACGCATGGCGACGTGAAGCCAGGCAACATCTTTCTGACCGCGGGCGGCGAGGTGCGCTTGCTTGATTTCGGCGTTGCGCCCGTCTCGATCGCATCGTCGTTGCCGACGGGTGGGTCAACGACTGAACCGATCATTGCGGCGGCAACGCGCGCCTACGCCAGTCCCGAGGTGCTGGCGGGGCAAGGCCCGGAACCACGCGACGATGTATTCAGCCTTGCCTGCGTAATTTACGAAATGCTGACCGGCCGGCATCCGTATGGGCGACTAGGCGCAGACCGGGCGCGCGACGCGGGGGTTGAAATCGTACCGCTGCCTGGCCTGTCCGAGCGGCAATGGCACGCGCTTTCCAGTTGTCTGGCTTGGCATCGCGAGCTGCGCCCGGCCGATATTCGCGAGCTGCAGCGGGCCCTTCGAGCCGATGTGCCTTCAGGCGTTCCGTTGCGGGAGGCTGCGGGAGCACCTGGGGGTGCCATTGCGGGGGAGCCGCAGAAGCGGTCGACCAGGACGCGGCGCGGCGCGACAGCAATCCTCGTAGCCGCCGTCGCCGCCATCGTCCTGGGCGTGCTGCTGAACCGGGTTGGGCTTGAGTCGCAAAACGAACTGCGGTCCGCATCGCACACTGCGCCCGCGATCGAAACCGTGAAACAGCCCAGTGCTTCGACTGACGGAATTGCGACGGGCGTCGGCACCGCTGCTGGACCCCAGATCACGGTGCGAAAGGCTGCAACTCCAACGCCAGTCACGGCCAGCCCACAGCCATTGCTGCCGCCCGGGCAAGTGTCGTTTGGTCTGGCATCGATGGTCGTGAGTTCGCGCGCCGTCATGGCGGCGATTCCGGTCCGCCACCTGGATAAGACAGGCCGGGTTGCGTGGGTCGCCTGGCGTGCGACGGATGGTACCGCCCTGGCTGGCCGCGACTACGGGGGTCCGCCCGACGGTGTGGCCAGCTTCGAGGATGGGCATGCGTTGCGCATGATTTATGTGCCGATCGTGAATAACTCACGTGCAGCGGGTGACAGGTCGTTCACTGTGGAATTCACGGGCGCTTCGCCGCAAACAAGCTTTGGCTCGATTCCTCGCATCGTCGTCACCATCCGGGGTGACTGACGCAAGTGCAAGGAAAGCCGGAACGCGACCCGGCCCTCGTTGCCTGCCAGTCGCGGTACCGGTCAGCGCAGGTACAGCACCTGGTCATCGCGGATGATCACGCGGTCGCCGACACGCAGGTTCTGTTTCTCCAGCTGCGTAACCTGGGCCCAGCGCCCGTCGTCGAGCCGAATGTCGAACTGGTATCCTTCCGTCGGTTCTTGATTGTTCTTCTGGATCTCATGTCCGATCACGCCGCCGGCCACCGCACCGGCCGCGATGGCGGCTGTCTGGTGGTCCTTGGTGTTGATCTGGCTGCCGGCCACGCCGCCAATGATGGCGCCAAGCACCGCACCAGCGCCGATGTTCATTTGCTGGTCACGAAGTCGGACCCGCTCGATGCGCTCGATATTGCCGCAGGTTTCGCAAAGACTGCGTGTGTCGGTCGCGTTGTCGTAACGGGGCTGTGAGCCGCAGGCGGAGAGCAGCACTGCAGTCAGCGCGACCAGTCCACTCGTCAGGGCAACGTTTCGCATGGGAACCTCCGTGGTCAGGTGGGGATCGTGTCTGTCGTCACTGAGAGTACCGGCGCGGCTTGCCGGCGTCGGTACGGCACCGCACGGATCCTCAATGACTCGTGGTGGAAGAAAAGAGACCCGGCCGTGCAGTCAACCGCACCACCGGGTCAGGTCTGAATCCGCGGTTCGGAATCGCTTCAGGGTAAGCTGATTCGCAAGTGGGGGGGAATGCGGATTCAGTGCGTCGGTTCGTAGAATATCGTTCGAAGCGTGATTGCTCTGTTCGCTACCGCACATATCCACGCAGGCGTGCGTTGTTGACACCCCGCACCATGGGCGCGGCGGGCATGCCCTCGTTGCCGATCGGTGCGATGTTAGGAGGTGCGTGCTCGCCCAACCTGGTCACCAGCGGGACGAGAGCGGTCAGGGGGAAATGAACGTACCGGTGCCGCTTGTCCGTCTCACACAGGAGCGTCCCAATGGCCGGGTCCATTGGTTTGCGGAGTTTCAGGATCCTGTCGCAGGCCGCGCGTGGCAAGCCTTCGATCAGGCGATTGATTACGTGCGCCGATTCTGCGGCAGACACCCGTTATGTGCCTAGGCCCTTGACTCGCACCAGCAGCAATACGCCAGCGATGATGGCTCCCGCGCCAACCCAGACGGGAACATTGACAGTTTCCCTGTCCTCGACCGTCAGCTCGATCGGTCCCAGCTTGGTTTCGTGCGTTTCCCTGGTGTAGGTGAAGCCGCCATAGGCCAGGCCCAGAACACCGGCCACGATCAGCAGCAGCGCCGCAAATTTCGTTCCATTCATGAGCCTTGCTCCTTACTCGGTATCCGTGGACGCAAATCAGGGGCGGCCTCAAACGCTTGGCCGCCCCTGAATATCAGGCACTGGTTCCGATGGCAACGAAGCTCAGGGCTTCAGCTGCATATCGTTCTTGACGGATATCACGCCACTGACGTTATTGGCAACCACGACTGCGTGATTGATGTCGGTCTGTGAATTGACGAACCCGGAGAGTTGCACGACGCCTTTGAAAGTCTCGACGTTGATCTCCGATGACTTGAGGGTCTCGTCGCCCATTATCGCGGCCTTGACCTTCAATGTGATCGCGCTGTCGTCGACGTATTCGCCGGGCGACTCGTGGGTGCGCGTGGACGCGCAACCCATGAATGAGATCAGGACGAGGGGCAGCAAGAATGAAAAACGATTCAATAACTTCGACATATCCGGACTCCTTGGAATTGTGGGCCAACGATCTCAAGAGAGAGATCCGGCTTACCTTGGCTAGAATGAGCGCAATACGGCAATCAGTCTGTTCGGTGGCGAACACAGGCGCGCCATACGACTCTGCCTATGGGCTGATTCGAAACGCACCGGGGTTACAGCGGCTGTCATCCGCGCTTCAGCAAGTCGACTGGACTTCCTGATAGGTGTTCCGCTCCTGCATGCCTTCCTGGATCTTGTGGCCTGCGATGCCACCGGCGATTGCGCCGCCGGCGGTCGCCAGTTTCTTGCCGTCACCGCCGCCGATCTGATTGCCGAGAACGCCGCCTATCACCGCACCCGCCACCGTTCCCCCGATCTGGTCGGGATCCTTGACGGGTCGCGTGACGGTGACAAGCACATCGCGACATTCCTGCCTCGGAACGCTTGCCGACTTCGAATCCATCGTCCGGTATCCGGCCACCGCGGCAACTGCCGTGATTGCCAGGGCGCCTACGATGCCGCCGATAATGAGTTGCTTGTTCATTGAGTCTGTTCTCTACCTTGTGACGATTGATTCGAAGAAGGACCTGCGGAGGCCGGATTCATGCTCGACTTGAGATGCCCCCCAGGAGCTTCACGAAGGCCAGCAGAATGATTGCCCCCAGCAAAGACACGAGCATTCCTGGCAGGCTGAAGTTGCCTTGATTGATGGTCGAAGCTCCGAAAAACCCGCTCAGGAACCATCCGCCGAGGAAGGCGCCGACGATGCCGACCACCACATTGAGAACGATGCCCTGCCGGCCGTTTGTGCCCATGACCATGCTTGCGATCCAGCCGACCACGCCGCCCAGTACCAGCCAAATGATGAAGTTCATGTGCCGTTACCTCGTGTCTCCGTGAGTTGGGCGAAAGTTAGCTGCAACTGGGGGCGGCGTCTGTACGGTGGCGTACCCAGACCCACTGCACCGGGGCGCACATATATCGGTATGTCAGCAGTATGTACGATATCGTACGCATGAAAGCAGGCGGTAAAAACCGGCCTGCGGCGTCAAACCGGGGTGTTTGGATAGAGCATGGGGCGAATTCCCGACAGAGTGGGGCAGAATCACATGCTGGCGGCGTTGCCAGCCGAGGAATGGGAACGCCTCCAGCCACGGCTGGAGCTGCGGTCGATGCCGCTAGGCTACGTGTTGTATGAGTCCGGCGATGCGATGCGGCACGTGTACTTCCCGACGACCTCCATCGTGTCCTTGCTGTATGTGATGGAAAACGGCTCCTCCGCAGAGATCGCGATCGTCGGTAACGAAGGTATCGTCGGGATTTCGCTGTTCATGGGCGGTGAAACGACCCCGAGCCGCGCCATCGTGCAAAGCGCGGGCTCTGCATATCGCATGCCGGGCAAGTATCTCAAGGAAGAATTCTTCCGTGCCGGGCCGCTGCAGCGGCTGTTGCTGCGTTATACGCAGGCGCTGATAACGCAGATGTCACAGACGGCGGTCTGCAATCGCCATCATTCCGTCGAGCAGCAACTCTGTCGTTGGCTGTTGATGAGTCTCGATCGCCTGGCCTCGAACGAACTGAAGATGACGCAGGAATTGATTGCCAACATGCTCGGTGTACGGCGCGAAGGCGTGACGGAATCGGCAGGCAAATTGCAGAGGCACGGCTTGATAAGTTACAACCGCGGCCACATCGCGGTGCTGGACCGTCCCGGGCTGGAAGCACACGCGTGCGAATGCTATGAGGTCGTCAAGAAGGAATTCGATCGACTGCTGCCTTGGGCAATAGCCCAGCCACCAATCGCGCCGCAGCGTGAAATTTCGCCGGCTATGACCTGAAGAAACGCTTTCCCGCCAGCAGGGACGCGAGTCCCGCAAGCAATCCGGCCGCCAGGTCCGGCCGCCGGAGCAGGAAGCGCATCGTCATGCTGCGCGGGTAGCCGCCGTCGGTGGCGGGTGCCGGCCCGAGTCTGTGCACAATCTCCTCGCGCTGGGCCTGCAGGCGCCGGCGCAACGCCAGGCGTTGCTCAGCGAGCGATACATTCGCAATCGGGATCACAAATTGCTCCTGAGCACGGCCAGGTCCGCAGCGAGTTCTTCGCGCGTTGCCGCAAACGCCTGGCTGCTCTGCGCCGACAGGGCCCGGAACCGGCGCCAAGCGAGAGCCGTAGCCAGCCCGTAGATGGCAACCAGCGCCAACGCGATCGGGATCCGGTATTCCGTGTCCCAGCCAAATGCCAGCACCAGGGCTCCGATCAGAAGCATTACGCACACGATGCCCGTATAGCAAAGCAGCGCGAGAACGAGCATCCTGAGGAGCCGGCTTTTCTGCTCCTCCCACTCAACCCGGGCCAACTGACCTTGAAGATCAGCCTGTGCCAGCAGCGGGCCGCCCGCCGAAAGCAGCATGCGAATAACACGAAACGGGGTCGATCTCATTCCAACCTCCCCGGCGCGTTACTTGCGCCGGGTGAGCGCAACACCGAGCAGAAGACCCAGAACCGCGCTGATGCCTATCGCCTGCCACGGATTCTCATGCACATAGCTATTGGTCGCTTTGGCAGTCTCGCGCGTCTGGTCAGCGATCGCGCCGCCGATATCTTCGACCGATTCCCTTGCCGCCGCGACACGCTTGCTGAGCTTTGCCTTGACGCGGGCCATTTCCTCGCCGGTGAACGACGTCGTGGCCTTGATCAGGTCCTCGACATCCGCGATGAGGTTCTGAAACTCGCGGGACATGCCAGACGGAGCGCAATTTCCGGCCGCTGCAGCAGCTTTTCCATTGCCCTCGGGCTCGGAGATGTTGGTCTTGGTTTGCATAACTTCCTCCTCCTGCGACTTGCGACAGCCCACACCACCCGATTGACGATACGCGCGCCCAAGGGCGGTGTCTGTGCGTAAAGGTACGTAGAATGGAAAAGGCCAGCCGCTGGGGACTGGCCACTGGCAGATGGTGGAGGCGGCGGGAATCGAACCCGCGTCCGCAAGCCCTACGCTACAGGATCTACGTGCGTGTCCACGCCTATTGATCTCGCTTCATGCTACCCGGCGGGCGGGGAAAACATGGAGCCAGCTCAGGAACGTTTTAGCAGTTCCGGCCCTCAGCACACCGGTTCCGCGATCCTGTGAGCGCGTCCCCCGATTTGGCAGCACAGGCACTAGCCAGTCGAAGGTTAGGCGGGGTTAAGCCGCCAGAGCGTAGTTGTCGTCGTTGGCAACTAGAGTTTGCAAGCTGATTAACGAGGAGGCCTGCACCTCGGCACGCCCCTGGAGTTTCGCGACCCACGTCGAAGCCGATCGCCCCCAGAAGTCTTTCCTATCCTAACAGATTTCACCGCGTCACCGGCCCATCCACATAAGCGGCAGAACCGTCGGGCGCCTTGCATCTGGCACAATCTGCTCAAAGCAAATCATGAGGCAGCGATGAGCAGCGCTCGTCCTCAAACCCGGATTCGATGATCAACTCCGCATCCGGAGCCCAGTCCTGCTCGCTGTCGGCCGGCAAGGCCTGCAGGTGGACCCGCATGCGGGCCGACTGCAATGTACGGTGCCGCACAGACTACGGGGTCGGACGGACGATATTTTCAGCCTGTCGCGCCATGGGTGGTGCAAGGCGTCAAGATGCTGGAGTCCAAGCAACAGTGGAATCATGGAGTCGCCACAGGCGCCGCAGGCCCGCGTGGTGATGCGAAACAACCCCAGAGCCTGCTTCAAAATCGGGCTTGGCGGGGTCAGCCTGCCGGATCATCGAATGTCAGCGCTGATCCTTTGCCGCCCGCAGACGCCTCGCAGTTACTGGCCGCTGCGGAATGGCAACTTCGCGACGTGCTTCACGAAAACGAGGCTCTGAGGATCGACAACAAGCACCTGATGGAGTCGCTGGTCGATACCTCGCGAAGGGCCGTGGCCGCGCAACGCATCGCCCTTCATGACGGGCTCACGGGACTGCCCAACAGGCTATTGCTGATCAGGCGGCTGCAACTGGCGATCAGGAAAGCCTCTGAGCGGCAATGCCAATTGGCGCTGTTGTTCATTGATCTCGACGGCTTCAAGAATGTGAATGATCGTCTGGGACACTCGGTCGCCGACAAGTTGCTCTCGGCCGTCGGCGCTCGAATCGCGGCCGGCGTCCGCCACACCGATCTTGCCTGCCGCTATGGTGGCGATGAATTCGTGGCCCTGCTGCCGAATCTTGAGGATGCAACGATTGCAGTCAGCATCTCGGAGGCGATCCGCAGCCGCATAGGCCAACTCTATTCCATCGATGACAACGAAATTTGCATAACCGCATCGATCGGCCTGGCCGTGTATCCGGCAGACGGCGAGCGTTACGATACATTATTGAACCATGCTGATACCGCAATGTATCGAGACAAAGCCGCGCGGCGGTCACGGGGCTCGTCATCCATCTGAAGAGAATTGCCGGGAACGTCAGGCGTCCGGCCGGCCGCACCGGCGGCGACTGACCAGACTGGCATTCCTCAAGCCACGACCTTCATCGCGCAGCAATGCGCTCATGGGCTCTCAGCCGGTCCTGGCAATCCTCACTTCGACATGGTGTTCCCGGCGATCGTCCGCGAGTGGTATGCCCAAGCCGCCCAGATCGACGCCGTCCAGCATGATGGTCACGCCGGCCGGGCCATCCCCGGCTCCCGTCTGAAATACGGCGATGCGGTAGGCGGTCTCGCCATAGCGGTATTTCAGGGAGTACGTAGTCCAGTCCTCCCGCATGCACGGAGTGATGTGCAGCCTGCCGCCTTCCCGCTTCAGTCCGAGCAGCGATTCCACGATCAGCCGGTATAGCCAGCCTGCCGAACCCGTGTACCAGCTCCAGCCGCCCCGGCCGGTATGTGGCGGGACCGCGTAGACGTCAGCAGCGACGACATAGGGTTCAGCCTGGTAAGTGGCGACCGCCTGCGCTGTCTTCGCATGGTTGACCGGGTTGATCAGCGCCAGCAGCTCCCAGGCGCGGCTGCTGTCACCCAGGGCAGCGAAGGCCATCGCGGCCCAGACGGCGGCATGCGTATATTGGCCCCCATTCTCGCGAACGCCCGGCAGATAGCCCTTGATGTAGCCGGGATTCGCCTTGGACTTGTCGAAAGGCGGATCGAGCAGCTGTACCAGGCGGTCGGCGCGCCGTACCAGGCGTTGATCCATCGCGTTCATCGCAATTTGCGAGCGTGCCGTGTCACCCGCACCGGACAGCACCGACCAGCTTTGCGCGATGGAATCGATGCTGCACTCGGAATTGGTCGACGATCCGAGGGGTGAGCCGTCGTCGAACCAGGCACGCAGATACCACTTCCCGTCCCAGGCCTGCTGCTCGATGCGCTGGCGAAGCTCCTCCGCTTCCTTGCGGCAGCGCCCGGCGAAGACCAGATCGTCGCGCAACTGCGCGATGCCGGCGAAAGACATCAGCACCTTGTAGAGGAAGAATCCCAGCCACACGCTTTCGCCCCTGCCGTGAATGCCGACGAGGTTCATGCCGTCGTTCCAGTCGCCGGAGCCCATCAATGGCAGACCACGCTCGCCAAAGCGCAGGCCATGCTGGATCGCGCGGACACAATGCTCGTACAGTGTGGCCGTTTCCGTGGAGCGCCCGGGCAGGTCGTAGTACGACTCTTCTTCGGTGCCAAGTGCACGCCCCTCGATGAAGTGGACGATTTCGTCCAGTACGCCGGCATCACCGGTGTACAGCACGTACCGGCAGGTGGCGAGCGGCAGCCAGAGAAAATCATCCGAACAGCGCGTGCGCACACCCCGACCAGCAGGCGGATGCCACCAGTGCTGAACATCGCCCTCAGGGAACTGATGCGCGGCGCACCGAAGCAGATGCTCGCGAACCAGTCGCGGCTCCACGTGCACCAGCGCCATCCCGTCTTGCAGCTGGTCGCGGAAGCCGAACGCGCCGCCGGACTGGTAGTAACCACTGCGTGCCCAGAAACGGCAGGCCAGCGTCTGATAGAGGAGCCAGCCATTGGTCAATACGTTCAATGATTGATCGGGCGTCTCAACCTGCACTACGCCCATCGTGCGCCTCCAGTATTGCCGCACCTTTTCGAGGGCACTGCGCGCCGAGCCCGATCTACGCAGTCGATGAGCCAGCGCACGCGCCTGGTCTGCGTCGCGCCCGGCGCCGAGCCGGAAGATGATTTCGCACTCCTGTCCGTCAGCCAGATCGAATGGGACCTGGATCGCGCCGCACGGATCCAGCGCCGCGCCGAGCCTGCCGGACAGCCGCGACCGGGTCATCGCATCCGGGCTGTCCAGCGTACCGTTCCTGCCGAGAAACTCGGTGCGATCGCCGCTGAGGGTGCGCGACAGGTCGTCGACATCGAAGAAGGCGACGCGCCCGGAGAACTCGCTGTTGAAGGCATTGCGCGCGAACAGTGCGCCGCTGGTCGGATCGATCTCGGTCACGACGTGCATGGCGTGTTTCGGGCGCAAGTCGCCGAGCACCCACTCGACGTAACCGGTTGCAGAAAGATGACGCATGCGGCCCGATCCGTTGCGCACTTTCAAGACCGAAAACTTGACCGATTCCTCCAGGTCCACGTAGATCCAAAGTTCCGAACGGATACCTCCCGCCGTGTGTTCGAATACGCTGTAGCCGAATCCGTGCCGGGTCAGGTATGGCATTGCGCCACTGCACGGCAGTGGCGTCGGCGACCAGAAATGTCCGGACTCTTCGTCCCTCAGATAAATTGCTTCCCCGCTCGATGCGCCGACCAGATCACCACTCCATGGCGTTAGACGGAACTCATGGGCGTTTTCACACCACGTGTATGAAAGGCCGCTCTCCGACAGCACCGTGCCGAAGTTCGGATTCGCGAGCACATTGACCCATGGCACCGGCGTCATCTGCCCTTTTGCGGTGGTGATGACATATTCGCTGCCATCTGCGGTGAACCCGCCAAGGTGATTGGTGAGGATGAGGTCCTGCCGCGGCGGATCCGGGGCCGCAGCCGGCTCTGGACGATGAGTCCGGGTGGGGGACAGGCGCGCGATGCTCCTGTCCACGAGGATCCGACGATTGACTTGTTCCGCCAGGGTGCCGCGGCTGTCGGCGACGATGACGCGCGCCGCTGCCTGCAGCAGGATGCGATCCTCAGCCGAAATCTGCTCGGCGTAGCGCACGAAAATGCCGCCGGGCCGGTCGATCGCATTGGCCTCGGTGCCAGTGGCAATCAGTCCGTTGATCTGGTCCTGGAGCCGCTGGCGATAACTGACATGGTCTTCGTTCCAGATGACCAGGTCGACCGTCAGCCCCTTCAGGCGCCAGTAGGCATGGCACCTGATCAGCTGACGTGCCAGATCGATGTGGGTCGCGTCCGCAATCTTCAGCAGCACGATCGGCAGATCTCCCGAAATGCCGTAGCCCCAGAGACCGGACTGTGCGCGGCGGTTCCGCATCAGCACACCGGCGTCGGCGCGAAGCGCGGAACTGGCGTAAAGCACCGTGCCGGCCAGTCGACCGTAGAGCTGCGCGTCGCCCGCGGTTGCATCGATCTGTCGCAGCACCACGCCACTGTGCGTCCAGGCGAGATCGAAGACCCGGTCGGCGAGATGACGATCCTGGTATTTCCCGACCAGCGCCAGGCAGGTCTCGCGGTTGTCGCTTGCGCCCGACACGAGATCGAGCGTTGCCGATTGCCCGGGTTCGAGCGCGACCTCGCAGCGGATCGCGACGATGGGCTCCAATACCGAGCCTGCGCTGCCGGAAAGGGCGGCGGTCTCGATCAGCGCAAGCGGCTCGGCGATGGTGCGTCCCCGTCCGATGAAGCGCACGCGATCAGTTTCATAGGACACCGTTCCGATATCGGCGTCGTGCGCAGCCACCAGGTGAAACATCCACGGCGTCGGATCGCTGGCCGCCCGCGGCCGCCGTGTGCAAACGATCGCGTGCTGTGCGCGAATGATTTCCGTCTGCACGAACAAATTACTGAACGAGGGCTGCAGCGCATCCGCGGCCGGCGGCGTCAGCACGACTTCGGCATAGCTGGTGACTTCAATCGTCCGCCGCACGTGTGAGTGGTTCGTGATGCGGACTCTGCGCAGCTCAATGTCGTCTTCCGGGGAAACCACGATCTCGGTATAGGTCTCATAGTCGTGATCGCGTCGCCGGTATTCGGCGCGTCCCTCGGAGAACATTGCTTCGTAGCTCTCCGCCCGCTTCAGTGTTGGCTGGTGGGTGGCCGACCAGAATTCTCCGCTGGCAACATCGCGGAGATAGAGAAACGAGCCCCAGTGGTCGCAAGTCCCGTCCTCGCGCCAGCGCGTGACTGCGACATCTTTCCAGCGGCTGTAACCGCCGCCGGCGTTGGTGACCATGACGTTGTAGCGACCATTCGACAGCAGCTGCACCTCGGGTGACGGTGTGTCCGGACCAAGCGGCGCCTGCGCAGAAGTCTCCGGCGCATTTGAAAAGGCAACGCCTTCGGAGTGTTCGGCAATGTGCTTATGGAACGCGGAGGTCTTTGGAATCCGCTCCTGGAGCAGCAGCAGGGTGGCCTGGAGCAGGGGGTCCGCTTCGAATCGCCGCTGCATCGGCCGGCCGAGAAGCGGGTGAGCAAGCGACAGCAGATTCATGCCCTGGTGGTGCGTCATGAACGAACGCACGACGACGCTGGTTTGCCCGCGCGCCAGACGCGCCGGCGTGTAGTCGACGGCCTCGTAGAATCCGAACCGGCCTTCGAGCCCGGAAGCGGCGAGTCGCTGAAGATTCGCGCACGCCGCTTCCGGCGCCACCATCAGGGCCAGTGCGGAGGCGTAAGGCGCGACCACGGAGTCCTCCGCCAGGCCCCGTGTCAATCCGAGACCAGGCACGCCGAATGCGTGATATTGGTAGTTCAGGTTTGCATCGACGGTGTTGTAGCCGGACTCCGACACGCCCCACGGCAGCGAGCGCTGACGGCCGTAGGCAATCTGTCGCGCCACGGCCGCCCGGCAGGTCTGGTCGAGCAGTGTGTTCTCATAAGCCGGCATCACCAGGAGCGGCATCAGGTACTCGAACATCGAGCCGCTCCACGAGACGAGGACCGGCTCGCCCTCGGCCGTGGTCAGCGTCCGGCCCAGCGCAAACCAGCATTCCTGCGGCAATTGCCCCTGTGCGACCGCGACAAAGCTGCCAAGTCTCGCTTCCGATGCCAGCAGATCGTAGAAACTGTTGTCCCGCCGGAACTCGTCCACGTTGTATCCGATTGCCAGGAGGTGACGTTGCCTGTCATACAGGAACTCGTAGTCCATCTCGGCAAAACCAGTCGCTTCCAGCGCCATTCTTTCGCAGGCTGCAATTCGTTCTGCCGCATGGGCGCCTCCCGCTGCGATCAGCCCGCGCAATTCGCTCAGACTGCCATGATCCTCCGGCGACAATGGCGCCTGGAGTCTTGCATCGATGGCCGGCAGCAATTGGCCGCTGCGCGCAGCGAGATCGCGCAGCGTCGGGATGCCGTGGACGTCCGTGAGCGCGTCCAGGCTGCCCGGAGTCATCGGCAATGCAAGCCATGGAGCGAGAAATCTCAACTCATCCAGAGCATCGCGGCATTGATGCGCGAGCGCGCCCGCCCAATCCATTGCTTCGCCGTCAGGCACCGCCTCAGTGCCCGCGGCGATGGTGGCAACGGAGTCTGCAAGCGCCTCCAGGCATCGCATCAGTGCCGCAAGCGTTGCCGGTCGCGGATTCCTGGCGGCTTTCAGCTGCACCTGCAACCGGCTGATCGCTACCTGATCCTTTTCGGTCGCGACGGAGGCGAAGATGGCGAGCGTGTCGGAAAGTCCGTCGAATAACTGGACTCCGAGGATTTCCTGATCCGGCACCGCAGTGAGACCGGAGCGCAGGGTAAGCAAGTGGCCGGCGAGATTGCCGCTGTCCACCGACGAGACGTAGCGGGGCGGCAGGGGCTGCAGTGACTTTGTGTCGTACCAGTTGTAGAAGTGCCCGCGGTGTCGCTGCAGCTGCGCCATCGTGTCGAACGTTGCGGCGGTTCGCTGGATGAATGTTCCGACCGTTATGAAGCCAAAGTCGCAGGCGGACAGATTCGCGAGCAGCGTCAGGCCGATGTTGGTTGGCGAAGTCCGATGTGCGATGGCGGGGCCGGGATCCTCCTGGAAGTTGTCGGGTGGCAGCCAATGGTCGGCGGCGACGACAAAGCGTTCGAAGAATGCCCAGGTCTTGCGCGCAATCCTGCGCAGGAATAGCACCTGCTCCGATGTCAGTTGTGCCTCGCGGCGCTCCAGCGGCCGGCTGAGCCACCAGGCCAGCCCGGGAGCCGCGAGCCAGAGGCCCAGGACCGGTCCAGCTGCAGTCAGCGCTTCCGGCTTCGAGAGCGCGAGCGCGATTGCGGAAAAGCCGGCGAGGAAGGGCGCGCACCACATCGAACTGTAAGACGCGAAGACGTCAGTTCGGCCCCGCTCGTCCTGCGCTTCGTAGGGACTCCACTCCAGCAGCCGCCGGCGTGTGATCAGCTTGCGCCAGGCGGTACGGAGGATTGCCCCGAGGCTGATGACTGCTTCGTACGGCAGGCAAGCGATACCGAATCCCGCCTGGGTGAGACCTTGCCCCGCCGAGCGCAGTACACCAGCCAGGTGCCGGCCCAGGCTCAACTCCCCGGGCTTGCGGAACAACTCTACCAAGGCAACCAGAAATGGCGGAATCAGGACCAGGCCGGCCACCGCCAGGGTCCAGAACCAGGCATGCGTTGCGACGCTCCATCCGGCGAGCAGCAGGAGCACCAGCGCGGTCGATACGAGGCTGCGACGCAAGTTGTCGAATATCTTCCAGCGCGACAGCCAGGAGAGGGGATTCGGCTGGCTTCGACCATCGGGACCCGGAACGCGGGGCAGCAGCCAGCGCGCGATCTGCCAGTCACCGCGTATCCAGCGCTCATGCCGACTGCTCTCGACATCGTAGCGGGAAGGGTAGTCCTCGTAGAGCAGCACGTCGCTCAGCAATCCTGAACGCGCGTAACAGCCTTCGAGAAGGTCGTGACTGAGAATCCTGTTTTCCGGAAGGCGCGCCTTCAGTGCGCGATCGAATGTGTCCACGTCATAGATGCCCTTGCCGGTGAATGAGCCTTCGCCGAACAGGTCCTGGTAAACATCGGAGACGGAACGGGTATATGGATCGATGCCGACTTCGCTGCCGTACAGCTGCGCAAAGCGCGAACGATTTGCGCCTGGCAGGCTGGCGGCGATGCGCGGCTGGAGAATTCCGTAACCGCCGCAGACGCGCTGCCTGCGTTCGTCATAGCGCGGGCGATTGAGCGGATGCGACATTACGGCGACCAGATGTCGCGCCGAGTCGCGCGGCAACTGCGTGTCGGTATCCAGCGTAATCACATACCTGACGCTCGACAGTGCCGCGACATCGCCAACGAGCACGGAAAAGCGGTCCCGTCCGCCGCCGCGCAGCAGCAAGTTCAGGTCCGCGAGTTTGCCCCGCTTGCGTTCGTGACCCATCCAGGCGCGCTCCGACGGATTCCAGCGGCGGGGGCGATGAAACAGGAAGAATCCCTGGTTGCCTGCGCCGAAATACTTGTTGTTCAGCTTCTCGATTCCGTTGCGCGCCTGACGCAATAACGGTTCATCGTCGGCAAGAATCTCTGCCTGCGCATCGCAGAAATCGGTCAACAAGCCGAATTTCAGGTGCGGGTCCTGGTTGCCCAGGAAACGGACCTCGAGCGCATCGAGCAGTTCCTCGATGGTCTGCGGACTGCCGAGCAGCGTCGGGATCACGACAAGGGTGTGCGTCTCAGGCGGAAGACCCTGCGAAAAATCCATGCGTGGCAGGAGTTGCGGTGCCGCCAGCAAGGTCGCAAGCCAGTTGGTAAGCGACGACGCCAGTTGGCTTGCACCCAACAGCGCCAGGATTCCGAGGAACACGAGGCGCCAGCCGTCGAGGCCGGCGCCGCGCAGCAGGGCCAGCAGCCCCCCGGCGATGACGACGGTCATCACGAGGATCGCGCCGAGATAGAAGATCAACGTCATGCGTCCGATCAGTCTTCGGATGCGCGTAATCACTGGCATGCGGAACGCGACGGCATGTTCCAGCCGCGGCAGTCCGCGGTCGATCAGGTAGTAGCCGACATGCGCGGTATGGTCATCAACGCCGCAGGCGGCGGCGCCCAGACTCGCCAGCCCAATGGCGGCTTGCGCGACTTCAAGCTCCGGAAGCCGGCTGCGTTTCGAAAGCCCCGCGATGACGTGCCGATAGCGATCCCGCGTGGCGAAATCCATGTGGCCATAACCGCCACCGGGGTCTGCCCGCAGTGCCTGCTCGACGAAACTCATCGTCTCGACGAACTCACGCCAGTCCAGCGCTCCCAGGAAACGGAGACTCGCAATGGTGTTGCTGATCGATACCTGGTCCGCCGCCTGTTGCTGGGTCTCGGATTGCACCATTTGCTCGATCGTCAGGCTCGATTCCGCCAGTCGCTGCTCGATCCAGGTAAGCGGCAAAGCCAGGGCCAATCCATGACCCTGCAGGCGGCGCGCGAGTTCGGCGACAAAAGCACTCACCAGCGGCGGATTCGAGCGCGCCATGTCGGCGATCTCGAGAATCAGGCTCTTTGGATCGCTCTCGGCGATCGCGGTCATCCGGTCAGCCCAGTCTTGCGCCTGATTTGAATGTAGTCTGGCGGTGGTGACCCGGGCGCTCACGCGACGCAGGTTCTCGATCAACGCCAGTCGCAGCATGATCGGTATCGCCCAGAGTTCACCCAGCGTAAGCGGCGTGACCTTCTGGTATGCGGTCACAAACCGGCCAAGCGTCGTCGCGTCCACCCGCCCATCGCCGTGCGATATCGTTTCCAGGGCGATGTCATACACCCGCGGCAAGCCATGCGAGGGTCCTTGCGACAGGCGTGGCAGGCCCTGACTGTAACCCTTGGGCAGGTGCCGTCTGGCGGTCCGGATCTGTTCTTCGATCAGGTAGAAGTTGTCGAGCAGCCATTCCCCTGCCGGGGCGATGCGCAACTTGGACTTGACCGCTGCAGTCAACAGGCTGCAGGTGTCAATCAGCACCTTCTCGTTTTCATCCAGCCGCTTCAGCAGGCGATTCTGGGGCGGCGAACTGCTCACTGCATGTGCGCCTGCCAGGGACTTGCCGTGCAGCTCCAGTTGATCGGCGCTGAACAGCTCCGCGCGCAGCGGCGTCAGATCCTCAGTCTCACTGGGGCCACGGCGTCCCGCGCGCTTGCCATCGGATGACGCAGCAACAGATTGAAGAAATGCGATGAACGAGAACCAGTGGCTCAATATCGTCGTCCGGTTCAATTTCTATCGATTTGTTTATCGCAGCGTGCAGGCCCCACCGCACAGGAAGCTGCACCCAGCACCATCACCGGAGGTACCACGGCGTTCCCGGTCCTGCGTGAATGCGGCTACTCGGCAAACAGCCGCTTGTAGTCGGTAACCACGGCCTCGTAGCATTCGCAGGACTCCGCTTCCAGTCCGCGGCGGTTGAGCACGTCTATCTTGCCGCGCGTATAGCGAATGAGCTTCTTCTTCTGAAGCGCACCCGCGGCGATGGTTATTGCGCTCCTCTGGACGCCGAGCATGTCGGCGAGGTACTGGTGCGTGAGGTGGAAACTATTCGCTTGCGAGCGGTCATGCGTGAGCAGCAACCAACGCGCCAGCCGCGCCTTGATTTCGTGGAAACGGGTGCAGGCGGCGGTTTGCGAAAGTTGAGCAAACAATACGAACAGGTAGCGATTAAGCGTGGCTCGCAGGGCATGGCTCTTGCGCAGCTCGAGCAGGAACTTCGGCGCGCTTATGCGTAGCGCGGTACCCGACCCTTGTACCACGCCACGCAGCCAGGCGGAGTCGACCCCGAGCACCAGCGTCACGCCGAGCATGCCTTCGTTGCCGATCAATCCCATTTCGAGCGGGGGATGACCGCCGACTGATGCCACGAGCGAGATGAAGCCGGTGAGTGGAAAGTAGACATACAGCAGGCGCTGGTCGGGCTCGCAGAGTATTGTGCCGAAGGTCAGCGAAACCGGCTCGCAGCGTTCGAGAATCCTGTTACGCGCCTTGTGCGGCAAGGTCTCGAGCAGACGGTTGGTCACAGGCTCCGGCGTCAGGGCTGACACCACGGGCTCCGTTCAGCCCTTCGTCCGCACGACCAGCAGCAACACGCCGGCAATGATGGCGCCTGCGCCGGCCCACACGGGAATGTTGACCGTCTCTTTGTCCTTGACCGTCAGTTCGATCGGTCCCAGCTTGGTCTCGTGGGTTTCCTTGGTGTAGGTGAACCCGCCGTATGCGAGACCCAGGATGCCGGCGACGATCAATAGGAGTGCGGCCAACTTACGTCCATCCATTTGAATAGCTCCTCGACGCGAAATAAATGTGGTCCGAAATCAGAAACGGTGGCAAGCGCCAGGCCGTCACGGATACGGGTGTATCGTCTCCGATTGCAGCAAGTCTCAGGGATTCGCCTTCTTCACCTGCATATCGTTCGTGACGGAGATAACGCCTTCGACGTTCTGGGCAACTGCAACGGCACGGTTGATGTCTGCTTGTGAATCGATGTAACCGCTCGGCT
>Ga0209798_10000149_pt1 | contig 38863 bp, 32 predicted proteins | sample DOMMetBare3Fresh_FD_187475 | JGI IMG/M metagenome (GOLD analysis project Ga0209798, IMG submission 187475) | Wetland sediment microbial communities from St. Louis River estuary, USA, under dissolved organic matter induced mercury methylation -... | ecosystem: Environmental > Aquatic >...
CGCAGTGACTGGGACATCTTTCGCGGCCTGGCGAAGAAGATCAGCGAGCTGTCGGAAAAGCACCTGCCCACACCCATAAAAGATCTGGTAGCCACTCCGCTGGCCCATGACACGCCGGACGAGATCTCGCAAAGCGAGATCAGGGATTGGGGCAAGGGCGAATGTGAGCCGATCCCGGGTCGGACGATGGGCCACTTTGCGGTTGTCGAACGCGATTATCCAAACCTTTACAACCAGTTTATTTCCCTGGGCCCGCTGGCCAAAAAGAATGGCATGGGTGCGCACGGCGTGAAGTACGGCATTGAAGATTTTTACGATGCGGTGGTTGAATCGCAATCGCATCCCCTGGTCGAATGGAATGGCCAGAAGTATCCGTCGTTGAAGAAAGCAGAGCACGCTGCCGATTTGATCCTCCTGCTCGCACCCGAGACGAATGGCGAGCTGGCCTATCGGGCTTACCAGTTCATGGAGAAGAGAGTGGGACTGCCGCTGGCAGACCTGGCAGAAAAGAATCGCAATGCGCGTACTTCCTACAAAGATTTGCAAGCGCAACCGCGCCGCCTGCTGAACAGTCCGATCTGGTCGGGCCTGACCAGCGATGGCCGCGCCTATGCACCTTTCACTTACAACTATGAACGGCTGGTGCCCTGGCGCACGCTCACCGGCCGGCAGCAGTTTTACCAGGACCATGAAGGCTATATCGCGTTCGGTGAGAATCTGCCGACCTACAAACCCTCGCCCTTGCCGGCGGACTATGGCGACCTGAAATACAGCACCCGGGAAGGGAACGTGAAGGCGCTGAATTATCTGACGCCGCACGGAAAGTGGCACATCCACTCCACCTACTCCGATAACCATCGGATGATGACGTTATCGCGTGGGTGCGAACCACTATGGCTTAACGATGAAGATGCCATCGATCTCGGCATCAAGGACAACGACTGGGTTGAGACCTACAACGACAACGGCGTCGTCTGCACGCGCGCCGTGGTTAGCCATCGCATTCCCAAAGGCGTGTGTATTCAATATCACTCGCCAGAGCGCACCCTCTCAGTTCCGAAATCGCCGATGCGCGGGCACCGGCGCGCGGGTGGTCACAACAGCCTAACGCGCATTCGCCTGAAACCGTTGCTGATGATGGGCGGCTACGGGCAGTTTACTTACCACTTCAACTACTGGGGACCGACGGGCGTGAACCGCGACACGTTTGTACTGGTAAGGAAGATGGAGAAAGTAAGTTGGTAGCGAAAGGGGTCTTTGGTCTTTGGGCTTTGGTCTTGGGCCTTCGTTGGTCTTAGGTCTTGGGTCTTTGGCCTTAGATTTCTAGTTGGGAGTTGATGGGTGGGCCGTACCGAGAATCTCAAGGACCAAAAGCCAAAGACCAAAGACCAAAGACCAACTAACCACTGACAAAGGACAAATCAATGGACGTTCGCTTACAAGTCTCGATGGTCTTTCATCTCGACAAGTGCATTGGCTGTCATACCTGCTCAATCGCCTGCAAGAACATTTGGACCGACCGCAAAGGCGCGGAGTACATGTGGTGGAACAATGTCGAAACAAAGCCGGGCACCGGTTACCCCACCACCTGGGAAGACCAGAACAAATACAAAGGCGGCTGGGACAAGAACGGCGGCAAACCGGAGTTGAAGATGGGCAGTCGCGCCCTACGGGTATTGAACCTCTTTCACAATCCGAATATGCCGCGGATGGACGACTATTACGAACCCTGGACCTACAAGTACGAGGACCTCTTCAATGCTCCCGAGGGAGCGGACCAGCCAACCGCGCGCCCCATCTCGATGGTTACGAACAAGCCCATCGATATTAAGGCCGGGCCGAATTGGGACGACGATCTGAGCGGTTCGCCTGTCTACGCAGCCCACGATCCAAATCTGGAAGCATTGACCGCGGAACAAAGAGAAGAGCTTTTCGACATTGAGCGGCTGGTTTTCTTTTATCTGCCGCGCATCTGCAATCACTGTTTGAACGCCTGTTGCGTGGCCGCGTGTCCTTCGGGCGCGATCTACAAGCGCGGCGAAGACGGCATCGTGCTGATTAACCAGGAGCGTTGCCGCGGCTGGCGCATGTGCGTGACCGCCTGTCCTTATAAGAAGACATTTTACAACTGGTCCACCGGCAAGTCAGAGAAGTGCATTCTTTGCTTTCCGCGACTTGAGACCGGCCAGGCGCCCGCCTGTTTCCACTCCTGCGTGGGTCGGATTCGTTACCTTGGGGGCCTGCTCTACGACGCGGATCGTATCGTTGAGGCGATGAGTGTTCCCGATGACCAGTTGGTAGATGCGCAGCGCGAGCTGATTCTAAATCCCTTCGATCCCGAAGTGCGCGCCGCCGCCCTGCGCAACGGTATCGATGAGAACACACTCGAGGCCTGCGAACGCTCACCTGTCTATAAGTATGTCAAGGAGTGGAAGCTGGCGCTGCCGCTCCACGCCGAGTTTCGCACGCTGCCCATGCTGTTCTACGTGCCGCCCCTCCTGCCGGTGATGGCGAAGACTGATGATGGCGTGTACGACTCTTCGAATGAAGAGCTGTTCAGCCCGATCGAGAAGGCGCGCCTGCCGATGGAATACCTGGCCCGCTTGTTCTCCGCGGGAAATGTCGAGCCGGTGCGGCTGGCCCTGAAGAAGCAATATGCGATTCGACTGTTCAAGCGAATGGAGACCGTCGGCGATATGGACCCGGCGGTGGTCAAGCAGGCCCTGGCCGAGGTTGGTTGTTCGGAGCTGGAAGCGGAACAGATTTATCGACTGACCTCTTTGCCCACAGTAGACGACCGCTACGTCATTCCCCCAATGCATCGTGAAGAAGCGATGCAGATGCTGAACGACGACGTTTTGGCGGACAAAGGTGAGGCGGGTTTTGGTTTCCGCGAAGCGCCGGCGCGTGGCGCGTGAGGGCTAAGGGCCAGCAGCGAGGTGCAAAGGGTGAAGGAAGAAGCGAAGACCGAGCGCCGTTTCGCTCAGCCCCGGAGGGGACAGAACGATCAGATGACTGAAGCAATCAAAACACGAGCACTTAAACCAATCTGCGACAGTCTCGCTGACTTGCTCGACTATCCGGATGAGAATTGGACTGCGTTAGTCGAAGCGGCCGCGAATCACTTTGCCGACGAGGTAGGCGAGGGCCCTGACGCCTTTACCAGTTTTTGCGAAAATACCGGGCACCTTTCCCTGACGGATCTGCAGGAACTCTACACCCGAACTTTTGACCTCAGTCCCGTCTGCGCGCTCGATATCGGCTATCACCTGTTTGGCGAAAACTATAAACGCGGAGTTTTTCTCGCAAGTCTTCGCGAGACGGAAGCGCCGTTCGAGTTGGGTCAGGAGCATCAACTGCCGGATTACCTGCCGGTGCTGTTGCGCCTGCTGACGAAGCTGGACGACAAGGAACTGCGAGCGTCGCTGATAGCGGAGTGCCTGTTGCCCGCTCTGGCAAAAATGCAGAAGGCCCTTGCTGACGGTGAAAATCCCTACCGTCATCTAATCCAAACAGTGCGGAGTGTCTGGCACTCGGAAGCTCGTGAAGTATCCGGAAGATTCGTGGATCGGGTGCTGACTCCGCGGGCGAGCCTGCCGGTCTTAACCAACGATCCGGGAAGCTTTTTTGTGCGCGACTGAAATGTGAAGTCGCCTGCAGATTTAAGTGGAGAAAGTAGTGACACACCTGAGCGTTAGTGAGTCGAAACAAGCAGTGGCTGCCCCAGCGCCGGTCGCGCCTGTGCTGCACACTACTGTCGTACTCCTGACCCTCGGTGTGTTGGCAGCTGGAGCAGTCCTGCGCGGACAAGGTAGCTCACACGATCTAGTCGGCCCAGCGGGAAGGCTTCCACTCTATGCTTCGATACTGGCCATGCAATTTTTGCTGCTCTGGTTCGTGGGCAGGGGGCTGCGCCGGCGGGATTACTCAGTGCGAACTCTGATCGATTCCTCACCATGGACAGTGAAGCGCTGGGTTCGCTACCTCGTGATTGCCGTCGTGGGCTGGATACTCTGGATGATTGCGGGCGCTGGGCTGGGCGCTTTTCTTAGGCCAACAGCCGCCGAGCTGAACGCAGTATTGCAGTTCCTCCCGCACGGAGGGATCGAAAAGCTCTGTTGGGTAGGGTTCTCGGTCGGTACTAACTTTTGTGAGGAGGTTCTTTACCGGGGATATCTGATGAAGCAGTTTGCAGCCTTGACCGGTAGTCCGGCGATGGCGCTGCTGCTTCAGGCCGGTGTCTTCGCCCTGGGTCATGTCTCTTTGGGGCCGGCGTTCATGCTCTCCGTCACTTTGCTTGGGCTGTGGCTGGGAATATTGACGCTGTGGCAGCGGAGTTTGGTGCCCGCGATCATCATTCATATTGCTATTAGTGTTTTTGGCGGCCTCGCAGTTCCGCAGTGAGGCATGAAATCATTGATTTGAGTCTCCAATTTCTGAAGTGGCTGGGTGATCATCATGTTCGACAATCTCTTTTACATCATCTTTCCCTATGCGGCCATCACTCTTGCGCTCGTGGTGACAGTGCAGCGTTACCGCAAGCGTGGTTTTACGTACTCGAGTCTGTCTTCGCAGTTTCTGGAAAGCGATGAACTCTTTTACGGTTCTGTGCCCTGGCACATCGGCATCCTCGTAGTCCTCCTGGGCCACGTTATTGGTTTTGCCATTCCGCGCCAGGTGCTCTGGTTCAATGGCGTGCCGGCGCGTCTTTATGTGCTCGAAACAACCGCGCTGTTGTTTGGTCTCCTGGCCCTGGTCGGCATCGTGGGCCTGATCGTGCGCCGCTTCACTTCGGCGCGGATCCGCGCGGTCACCTCCTGGATGGACGTGTTTGTGCTGCTGGTGTTGTTGGTGCAGGTAGTTCTGGGAGTCTACATAGCGCTGTTCTATCGCTGGGGGTCGTCCTGGTACGCGACCTCGGCAGTGCCGTACTTGCGCTCGCTATTCACGCTGCAACCGGATTTGAAAATGATCGCGCCGCTGCCCCCGGCGGTGAAAGCGCACATTCTCAACGCCTTCATCTTCCTGGCGATTTTGCCGTTCTCGCGGCTGGTTCACATGCTGGTGGTTCCGATTCATTACCTCTGGCGACCTTACCAGATAGTCATCTGGAACGGTGACCGGCGCAAGCTGCGCGGACAAGCACCGCGACCGAAACCGAGGACTGTGGACACCAGAATTCCGGTAACGGCAGAGGGCGCGCCTGCTCCTCGCCCGGTGGTAACTGGATAGGAAAATGAGTCTGCGCACGGCAAAAATTATTTCCCTACTGGTTACGCTAATCGGCGTGGCCGTGGTCTGGCAAGGCTCGAATTTCCGCGGCCTGGGCAATCAACAGGGATATCAACCGGCACAGCCGATTAACTTCTCTCATAAGGTCCATGCGGGCGATAACCAGATTCAGTGTTTGTACTGTCATTCGGCAGCTGACAAGTCAGCCGTGGCCGGGATCCCGGCAGCGAGCACGTGTATGAATTGCCACACGAAGATCCTCAAGGACTCGCCCGAGATTCAAAAGATTGCGACGGCTTTGAGTCAGAATCAGCCAATCGAGTGGGTGAAGGTAAACGATCTGCCCGACCACGTAGCTTTCAACCACAGCCGGCATGTCACGGCCGGATTGAAATGCCAGCAGTGTCATGGGCCAGTCGAAACGATGGATCGGGTCGAGCAATTCGATGCTTTGTCCATGGGCATGTGTGTCGGCTGTCATCGCACGCATCGCGAAGTAACACTGGATGAGAACGGGCGACCGACCGTGACGAAAGAGACCACGCCAAAGAAGTTGATGGCGTCAACGGATTGCTCGGTGTGTCATCACTAGAAAGCAGAAGGCGGAAGGGAGCCGGAAAGCAGAAGGCAGGGGCGGAAGGCAGAAGGGGGCACAGCCCGAGCTGGAGATTATGCCTCTGAGTCCGATGAGTCTGAATCGAACTATGAGTGACAAGCTCTGGAAACAATTTCTTGATCAGGACGCCAATGGCAATGCGGTTGACCTGCGCGCAAAGAGCCACGTCGCGGGAGTATCGCGCCGCACCTTTCTCGAAGTGTTGGGTTATTCAACCGCCGCCCTGGCTCTCAGTAGCTGTCGCGCGCCGCAGCAGAAGATCATTCCTTATCTCAAGCAGCCGGTGGAATTCACCCCCGGCCTGGCAAGCTGGTTTGCCTCTGTCTGTGGCGGCTGCAGCGCCGCCTGCGGGACCCTGGTCAAGGTTCGTGATGGCCGCCCGATCAAGCTTGAAGGGAATCCCGATCATCCGCTTTCCCGCGGCGGTCTTTGTGCCGTAGCCCATGGCATGGTCTTCGGGCTTTATGATCCGGAACGCCTGCGCCAGCCGTTGATTGGTTCCCAGCCGGCCGGTTGGGAAGAAATTGATAAAGAGATTGCAGAGAAGTTCGGTGCCATCAAGGTAGAGGGCGGTAAGGTCCGCGTGTTGACCGGAGCCATCACGGGTCCAGCCTCGTTAGAGACGCTGCAGAAGTTCCTCTCACAGTTCCGCGATGCCAAACACATTGCCTACCAGCCAGTTTCCATTGATGCGATTAGGCAGGCGCACCTGCGTTCGCACGGCGTCAATGCGGTCCCGGCCTATCGTTTCGACAAAGCGCGACTGGTCGTCAGCTTTGGTGCAGACTTTTTAGGAACCTGGATCTCGCCTGTGCAGTTCACCCGCGGCTACGCCAAAGCGCGCAGCCTCCAGAATGGTGAGCACGAGATGTTGCGCCACGTGCAGTTTGAATCGCGCATGTCGCTTACCGGCAGCAACGCGGACACGCGCATCAAAGTTTCACCCGCGGAAGAGACACAGGCGCTGCTCTATCTGGCCCAGCTCATCGGCTTGGCCAACGGGGCAATTGGGGTCGATGGTGCAACCGCTTTGGCAAACCAACAGCTCGCCGGTTTTAACCCGGCACGCCTGAACGAAAAGGTGAGGGCTGCGGTTGAAGATGTGGCCAAAGAACTCTCCAGAGTGCCAGGCGGCGCGCTGATCATCAGCGGCTCAGACGATGCGAACGCACAGTACCTGGTGAACTTTATCAATCACGAGGCCGGCAGTTATGGAAACGTCATTGACCTGGCGGCCTCGTCGGCAGGTAACTTCAGCAGTGATCAAGAGGTGGTCGAACTCGTCCGTGAGATGAACGCGGGCGAAATCGCCGTTTTAATCGTCTCCGGCGTAAATCCGGCCCACGACTATTTTGACAAGCGCGCCTTTGCCGACGCCATGGCAAAGGTGCCGCTGAAAATCTCGCTCAATTCCAGTCTCGACGAGACATCGTCACTAGCCGATTTTGTTTGTCCGCAAAGCCACTTCCTCGAATCGTGGGGCGATGTCGAACCGGAACGCGGGACTTTCAGCGTCAACCAGCCAACCATCGCGCCACTTTTCCAGACCCGCGCCTTGCAGGACACTTTCCTGCGTTGGAGCGGTGACAGTCGTAGTTTCTATGAAGTGCTCCGACAGTGGTGGCGCGACAAGCTCTTCCCCCAACAGCAGCAGTACGCAGTCTTCGATGATTTCTGGGATCAGACACTACAGAAGGGCGTGTTCACCGTAGGGTCAGCACGCCCCGGCGCCGCTTCCTTCAAAGCGGACGGGTTGGGTGAAGCGATCAGAGGGCTAACTGCGTCAGTGGCCGCGACGGCCAACGGCCTGGACCTGGTGCTCTATCAAAAAGTTTCTCTCCGCGACGGCCAGTACGCCAACAACCCCTGGCTGCAGGAACTGCCTGATCCGGTCAGCAAGATCACCTGGGACAATTATGCAAACGTCTCGCAGCATTATGCCCGGACCGCTGGTTTGGAGGAAGGTCGCGTTGTACGTATCAACAGGGGCGCGACCACCATTGAACTGCCAATACACATTCAGCCGGGCCAGCACGACGGGGTGGTGGCGATTGCGCTCGGTTACGGACGCACTAAGGCCGGCAAAGCCGGCGATAACGTGGGCGCCAATGCCTACCCCTTCGTCGCGTTTAACGATGGTACGTTTCGCTACAACGCGTCGGGAATCAGGATCGAAGCGACTCCGCGGCAAATTGAGTTTGCCCAGAGTCAAAGCAAGGACTCAATGGAAGATCGTCCGCTGGTGCGCGAGCTTGCTCTCGCTGAATTCGCCAGGGGCAAAGGAGAAACTGAAGAGCAGTACGGAAGTTTGTGGTCACCTCACGACTATCCCGAGCACAAGTGGGGCATGGCCGTGGACCTCAGCGCCTGCGTCGGCTGTTCAGCCTGCGTCGTGAGTTGCCAGGCGGAGAACAACGTGCCGGTAGTTGGCAAGGATGAAGTGCGGAGGCGCCGCGAGATGCATTGGATCAGAATCGATCGCTACTTTGAAGGTGACCGCGAAGACCCGAAGGTTCTCTACCAGCCGGTGATGTGTCAGCAGTGTGATAACGCCTCGTGTGAGAGCGTGTGCCCGGTGCTGGCGACGGTGCACAGCAGCGAAGGTCTGAACATGCAGGTCTACAACCGCTGCGTCGGCACTCGCTACTGCGAGAACAACTGTGCCTACAAGGTAAGGCGATTCAACTGGTTTGAATACCCGCACGCCGACCCGATCGCCAACCTGGCATTGAATCCGGACGTCACGGTGCGCAGTCGCGGCGTGATGGAGAAGTGCACTTTCTGCGTGCAACGAATTGAAGAAGTGAAGATCAAGGCGCGCAACGAAGGGCGCTTGATCAAGGACAGCGAGATTCAGCCCGCCTGCCAGCAGAGCTGTCCGGCGAACGCCATCATCTTTGGCGATTTGACGGATCTGAAGAGCCGCGTGGCCCAATTGAAAAAGAGCGGCCGTAATTACACGTTGCTCGATGAACTGAACCTGCATCCGGCGCTCAGTTATCTGGCGAAAGTGAGAAATGAAGCCTGAAGACAAGGTTGAATTGAGACCATGGCTGCATCAATCGGAACAATCAACGTGGCGAAACGCCAGCCCACCGCTTTCGAAATTGCCCATCCGGTCTATTCGAAACTGCGCCGGCCGCTGATCCTGGGCCATAAATCGAACGCCGAGGTGACGCGGGATATTTGCCAACTACTCGATCCCAGGCCGGGCCGTGGCTGGTGGATCAGTCTCGCCGTTTCACTTGTGCTGCTCGCGGTCGGCGTCGTGGCTACGGTTCACACCGTGAATACAGGTATCGGCACCTGGGGCCTGAACCGGACCGTCGGCTGGGCTTTCGATATCACGAACTTTGTTTTTTGGATCGGTATCGGTCATGCGGGCACGTTCATCTCGGCCATTCTGTTTCTCTTCAATCAAAAATGGCGCACGTCGGTTAACCGTTCGGCAGAAGCGATGACGCTGATCGCGGTGATGTGCGCGGGACTGTTTCCGATTATTCACATGGGCCGCCCGTGGTTGTTCTACTGGGTGCTGCCTTATCCCAACACGCGGGGCACTCTTTGGGTAAATTTCCGTTCGCCGCTCCTCTGGGACTTTTTTGCCATCTCGACTTACTTCATCATTTCCGCGGTCTTTTGGTATCTGGGCCTCGTGCCCGACCTGGCGACGGCTCGTGACCGTACGAAATCAAAGGTGCGCCAGGCCCTCTATCGCGTGATGAGCCTTGGCTGGAACGGCTCGAATCGTACCTGGTCGCGTTACGAGACTGTTTATGCGGTGCTGGCCGCACTCGCGACACCGCTCGTTATCTCCGTACACAGCATCGTTAGTTTTGACTTTGCCACTTCGCTCATACCCGGTTGGCACTCGACGATCTTCCCGCCCTACTTCGTTGCCGGCGCGGTTTTCTCCGGGTTCGCGATGGTGATGACCTTGATGATTCTGGTGCGCAGGTTGATGCACCTGGAAGACTACATCACACCGCAGCACCTCGAGAACATGTGCAAGGTGGCTTTGTTGACCGGCTCGATTGTCGGCCTGGCTTATGTCACAGAGATTTTTACCGGTCTCTACAGCGGCAATCCCAACGAGATCTTCGTGATCATTAATCGGGGTCTGGGGCCTTATGCCTGGGCCTACTGGATTATGTTTGGTTGTAACGCGCTGGTCTCGCAACTTTTCTGGTTCAGGAAACTGCGCACCTCGATACCGGCGATCTTTGTGATCTCGATCCTGATAAACGTGGGCATGTGGTTTGAACGATTCGTGATCATAGTAACGTCGCTGCATCGAGATTTCCTGCCTTCGAGTTGGGCGATGTATACCCCCTCAGTAACAGAAGTAGGGTTACTGGTGGGTAGTTTCGGGTTGTTCTTCACTTTGTTCCTGATCTTCCTGCGGCTCTTTCCGGTGATCTCGATTAATGAAGTGAAAGGGGTGCTCGGCTATGCCAAACATTGAGAGCGCCAAAAGATTCACGGCCGCCTTCTTCGAGAATGAAGAAGATCTAATTGCCAGCGCCGCGGAAGCGCGGCAGGCGGGCTTTGAAGTCTACGATGTCTATACGCCATTTCCGATTCATGGCATGGACCGCGCCGTTGCTTTGCCCCCCTCGCGTTTGACCTGGATCGCGTTTCTGGCCGGGGCGCTCGGTTTGGTATTCGGGTTGACGTTGCAGGTTTGGACGTCGGCCTACGACTGGCCGCTGAATGTCGGCGGCAAGCCCTTCAATTCATTTCCGCTGTTCATTCCCGTGACGTTCGAATTGACGGTCCTGTTTTCAGGCCTGATTGCAATTGGAGTGCTTTTTGCGCGCAACCGCATGTGGTTGTTCAGCAAGCGCAAAGTGTTTGAGCGAGTCACCGACGATCGCTTTGTGCTGGTGCTGAAACAATCAGATGCTTCATTCGATATTGACAAGGCACAGGGGTTGTTTTCGCGCCACCACGCGGTCAACGTCGTCGAAGGAGACCAGTTCGTATGAGCAGGACGATCACCTGGCTCGCGGTAATTTTGCTGCCGGTGGTGGCCATTGGTGGTTTGCGAATGATGCGCCGTGATGTCGCTCTGCGTAACGACGAATGGCCCACGCAGATGCAGTACTCACCAGCCTATTTATCCCAGACGGCGAATCCGATGTTGCCCAACCGGATGACTGAGCAACCTCCCGTACCCGGGAGCGTGCCGCGCGGCTTCCAGCCCTTTCACTACGGATCCGATCCGGCGGAGCTGGAACGCGCCGGGCGAGAGCTGAAAAATCCTTTTCCGCCCACTGCGGAGAATCTGGCGCGAGGCCAGTATATTTTTTCCAATTACTGCGTGGCTTGTCATGGCGCCACAGGTGCGGGCGACGGTCCAATTATTCCCAAGTATCCAAATCCTCCTTCCTACCAGACTGAAAAGTCGAGGAGCCTGCCGGACGGAGGAATGTTCCATGTGATCACGCTCGGCCGCAACAATATGCCTGCACACGCGGCTCAAGTGCCCGCAGATGATCGCTGGAAGGCGATTCTCTACATTCGCAAGCTGCAGGGGAGATAGGTTGAATTAGCCACAACGCGGAAAGGCCGCAACGAAACGCAGCCGCCTGAGGCCGGAAATTTGATTCTTTTATAGAGCGACTCCAGGAACAAACTCATGAAAGAAGAAGGAATTGTTACCGCTGGCGAACAGAAAGTCCTTTTTGCCATGCTTGGCATCGGCGTGATTGGATTGGTCGCTGGCCTTTACTCCGGCGAACCGAGATTGTGGCCCGCCTTCTTGCTGAATGCTTTTTATTTTCTCACGCTGGCGCTCTGCGCTGCCGTCTTCATGAGTATTAATCACGTAGCGAACGCCGGCTGGGCGACCGCGATTCGGCGCGTGCCGGAAGCAATGTTGAGCTACTTACCGCTGGGGTCGCTGGCCATGATCGTCCTTTTTTTCGGCCGCGACACGTTGTACGAAGGTCTGCGCACATTCTTTGGCTATGGTGGCAAGCCGATGGTGTTCAAGAACGCCTGGCTGAGCACGCCATTTTTCTTCGCGCGCATGACCTTGTTTCTTGGCTTGTGGCTGCTGTTCACGGGCTTAATCAGAAGGGAATCGCGGCGGCAGGATCTCGATGGAGACATTGCGCACACGGCTCGGGCCAAGAAGTACGCGGCCATTTTTCTCGCGGTCTTCGCGCTGACTTTCACCTTCGCCAGTTTCGACTGGTTGATGTCGATTGAGCCTCTCTTCTACAGCACCATCTATGCGTTCTACGTGATTTCCGGCCTATTACTCAGCGGCTTTGCGGCAATCTCGGTCCTTGTAATTCTATTACGACGACGCGGCTTGCTGCCCGAAGTCAATCAGAGTCACCTGCTCAATCTTGGTAAGCTCGTTTTTGGCTTTTCCACCTTCTGGGCCTACATCTGGCTGTGCCAATACATACTGGTCTATTACGCGAATCTTCCGGAAGAAACGATCTACTACCTGCGGCGCACGCAGACTCCGGGGTGGAAAGCCCTGTTCTTCGCGAACATCTTCTTGAATTGGTTGATTCCTTTCGTGCTATTGCTGTCGCGCCGCGCCAAGCAGAGTGAAGGCTGGCTGCTGGCCGCCTGCGGCGTGGTGCTAGTGGGCCACTGGGTCGATCTTTACCAGCTGATTTTCCCGGCGTTCGATCATCCCGCCATGATTGGCCTGGTTGAGGTGGCCATCGTGATCGGATTCGCCTCGCTATTTCTGCAGTCATTTGCCAGTGGATTGCGAAAAAGCGCGCTGATGCCTCGTAACGATCCTTACCTGGCCGAGAGTTTGTGGCAGGAACCTCGAGACGTGCCGGATCCGCTGGCCTGGACTGGGGATATGAAGCGAGCGTTGGCATTGTCCACCATTGGCTTTGCCATCACCTTCGCAGTCTGGGGAATGATCGCCGCGCTCGCGCCGAAGTTCGTAGAGCTATATCACCTCTCGTTCCTGCAGAAATCCGTCCTGATTGCTATTCCCGTCCTGCTGGGGTCAGTGGGACGCCTGCCGATGGGCATCCTGACTGACAAGTATGGGGGCCGCATGGTATTTGGCCTGCTGCTCTTGTTCTGCCTGGTTCCCGCCGTCGGAGCGAGTCTGACAAATTCTTATGCTTCGTTGATTGCCTGGGGGTTTGTGATTGGTTGTGCCGGCAGCAGTTTCTCAATTGGCGTGGCCTTCACCTCGAAATGGTTTCGCGCGGAGCAACAAGGCACGGCATTGGGAATCTATGGCATGGGGAATATCGGACAGTCGATTGCCGTCTTCGGCGCGCCGGCGCTGGTCATGGTCACTGGAGACTGGCGGCTGCCTTTCTGGGTGTTCGGGAGCTTAGCGGCAATATTCGGAGTGCTCTTTTTGCTGCTTGCTCGCAACGCGCCGGTAAAGGCTGAACCCAAGAGGTTTCGCGAATACTTTGGCGTCTTCAGGCGCGAGCCGCTGGCCTGGGTCCTGTCGCTCTTCTACTTCCTGACCTTCGGCGGTTTCGTGGCGCTGGGCATCTATCTTCCGACGCTCTTGAAAGACATCTTTGGTTTGACGCCTACGGATGCGGGGGCGCGGGTTGCTGGTTTTGTCATATTCGCAACGCTGATGAGGCCGGCCGGCGGCTGGTTGGCAGATCGTTACGGGGGCGCCTTCGTGCTGATGCTGGTGTTCGCGATGATCGCGGTTCTCTCGCTGGGGCTCACCTCAAGCGGAATATTGTTGTTCACCATTGGTGCGCTGGGCACCGCGGCCGCGCTCGGACTTGGCAATGGCGCTGTTTTCAAGCTCGTGCCTCAGTTCTTCCCGCGAGAGACGGGGACAGTTACAGGCCTGGTTGGTGCGGCCGGAGGTCTAGGTGGGTTTTTCCCCCCGCTCGTGCTGGGATTAATTCGCAGCCAGACAGGATCGTATGCTCTCGGTTTTGTGTTCCTGTCGGGCTTCGCTTTGCTCTGTTTGGCAACAAATTATTGGGTATTTCTCCGGGCCGGACGCGAAGGGGATAGCGCGTTTGCGAGCTAGGCACATTAGTTGCCGTGGTCTTCCCGGAAGCAGGAGGTCAGAGATGCCTGAAAAAATTCAAGCCATCGATTTTATGTACTACGTGGCCACGCGCGAGTTCATGGAACGGTGGGATCGCGCCAAGGAAGGCGAACTAGTCTGCCGCATGGAGAAGGCGATCGGTGGATTGCCGCGTTTCAATTCAATTGAAGAGATGTTGGCGCAGATGGACGAGGCAGGGGTCGAAAAGGTCTTCATCACCCAGTGCAAGATGTGGTCGTACTGGGGCAAATGGATGTACATGGATACGCAGTTGGAAGATGTCCTTCAGTACACAGAAAAGTATCCCGGTCGTTTTGTCGGTCTTGCCGGCTACAACCCCTTTCGCATTAGAGAAAGCCTGAAAGAGATCGAGCTCGCGGTTACCAAACACGGATTCAAAGGCGTGTATGTTCACATCTACGGCTTCGATATCCCGCTGAATGACGCGAAGATGTACCCCCTTTATGCAAAATGCGTCGAGTTGGATGTGCCCGTTTCCATGCAGGTGGGCCACGTGCTCGAAGCGAGCCCGAGCGACGGCGCCCGGCCGATGTTCCTGGATCGCATTGCCTGCGACTTTCCGGAGCTGAAGATGATCGGGGCCCATACTGGTTGGCCCTGGGTGGATGAGCTGCTGTCAGTCTGTTACAAATGGGAGAACATCTGGTTCGGCGTTGATGCCTGGGCTCCTAAATACCTTTCGCCGCAAATCATTCAATTCATAAACAGCCGGCTTGGTCGCGATCGTTGCATCTGGGGGACGAACGGTTTGCCCTGGAAGGAGAGTCTGCGCCAGCTTTGCGACCTCGGCTTGAAAACGGAGGTGCAAAAGAAGCTGCTGCGCGATAACGCCATTGAATTGTTCAAACTAGGGCCAGCACAAAGCCAGACTCGGGTTCCGGAGGTGTTAACTCAGATTCCGGCCAGCAATGCCAGTGCCGTGTTGCGATGAGTAAGTACATGACAGCCAACACACCTTTCGACGGAAAATCGGTAATCGTAACCGGAGGGGCGCGCGGGATCGGCTGCGCTGTGGTGCAGGCGTTTGCAGAGGCGGGCGCCGACGTCGTGATTGCCGACTTGCGCGGCGAAGATGCCGGCGAGGCTGCCATGATTATCAGCGAGTGCCATCATCGCCGCGTGGTCGCGGTAAAAACAGATGTAACCGTACGCGCCGACGTCGAAAATCTGCGTGATGAAACACTGCGGCTGTTTGACAAGATCGATGTGCTGGTCAACTGCGCCGGTTGGGACCGGCTATTACCTTTCGTCAAGACGACCCCGGAGCTGTGGCAGAAAGTGCTCTCCATTAACTTTTTTGGGGTCGCCAATATGTGTCATGTGATCCTCCCGCACATGGTTAGCCGGAAGCAGGGCGCCATCGTCAACATCAGCTCAGACACGGGGAGAGTCGGTTCGTTTGGAGAGGCGATTTACGCCAGCTCAAAGGCCGCCATAATGGCCTTTTCCAAAACGCTGGCTCGCGAGCATGCACGCGACAACATTCGCGTCAATGTGGTTTCGCCCGGCCTGTGCGACACGCCACTCATCGACGAGATGAAGCAGGATGAGTTAACGGGAAAGATTCTCAGTTCCATCGTGAACTTCATTCCCATGAAGCGTCTCGGCCGGCCAGAAGAAATTGCGCCGTTGGTGCTGTTTCTGGCTTCTGACGATGCGAGTTACATCACCGGCCAGGTTTTCAGCGTGAACGGCGGTTTGAATATGGTGGGGTAGGTGCCCAGGCGCTCCTGCACTTGCGCCTGGTCGAGCCTCGAGGTTCGCCCCTTACGGGAATCAATGGTGAACTCAATCAATTGCGAAGACATCATTTCTGATCTCAATTTTTCAACCGTTCGTGATTGGAAAGACCAACATCCCGGCCAGAAGGCCATCGCTTACTTTCCCGTTTACGCACCCGTCGAGCTGATTCATGCCGCCGGTATGCTGCCCGTTGGCCTGAATGGTGCAGGCGATCAGCTTGATATCCAATACGCCGACGCTCGTTTTGGTTCGTTCATCTGTTCAATCGTCAAGACTACGCTCGAAATGGGCTTGACGAACCATCTGGCCCCATTTGACGGGATCCTCTTTTCCTCTATTTGTGATTCAGCGCGGAACCTCTGCTTTGTGATGAAGCGGAACTTTCCGGATACATACATTGACTTTCTGCATCTGCCGCACAACCCGAATTCGAAATCGAGCACCGATTTTCTGGTAACTGAGTACCTGCGTTTACAGGAGCAGTTGCTGGCGTTGAACGGGCGTGAGGTGAGCCATGACGACCTTAATCAGGCCATCACTCTGTATAACGATAATCGCGCGCTTACCCGCCAGCTTTACGCGGAACGCGCGCGGCAGCCACAACTTATTCGCACCAGCGAGCTATATGCGCTGGTCCGTGTCGGCAACTTTCTCCCCGTTGCCCAGCATACCGAGTTACTGCAGCAGACAGTCTCTGATTTGCCTTCGCGCTCCGGGAAGCAGCGCGACTCCATTCGCATCATCGTGGAAGGATCGTTCTGTGAGCAGCCGCCGCTTGATTTGATCAAGATTCTGGAAGAAGCAGGCTGCTACATCGTCGATGACGATTTTGTTCTCGGACCGCGCTGGTTTCTTGAAGATGTGCCAGTCAATGGTGACCCAATGAGGGCCCTGGCCGAGAGTTACTCCGAGCGCGCAGTTTATTCATCGGTGCGCCACGACTTTCGTAAACCACGCCACAAGGAGCTGATTGCAAAAGTGCGCCGGCGCGAGGCGGATGCTGTGATCCTGCTAATAGCTAAATTTTGCGAGCCGGCTCTCTTTGATTACGTGCTCTTTAAGGAAGAACTGGAGAAAGAGGGCATTCCGCACCTGCTGATGGAATTTGAAGAGAAGATGTTTACTTTCGAACGACTGCGCACTGAAGTCGAGACTTTTGTCGAGTCGTTGCTGTTTGATTGAAGGGTTTGAAAACAATGCCAACCCAAACCGAATATCGCAGTGAACTCCACCATCGGCAGAAGGAATTGATGGTCGATTGGTACGAACGTCTGAATGTTGCCGCTGAGACCGGCTGCCCACCCACCGTCTCGATGATGGTTTCGGGCAATTGCGTCGAATTGCTCGAAGGGTTTGATGCCATTCCTCTTTATCCGGAAGTCAATGCGCTGCAACTGGCCATCCGCCATCAATCGCTCGACCCAATCCTTTTCGCGGAGGAAATGGGCTACGCGGCCGACAATTGTGCCTACGTCAAGGCTGATATCGGGGCCTACCTGAAAGGCATAACGCCGACCGGAAGCAAACTGCCGAAGCCGACGCTTGTGCTCTGCAACTTTGTTGGCTGCAATACCTACCTCAAGTGGTTTGAACACGTAGCCGAGTTCACCGGGGCGCCGCTGTACACGCTGGATGTGCCCTTCATGCGGGCTGACTATCCTTCGGTGGCAGATATCAACTACGTCGTCAGTCAGCTGAAAGAACTGATCAAGTTGCTGGAAGAATTGACCGGCCGCAAGTTTGACTACGACCGTTTCAAAGAAGGTGTGCGTTGCGCGGCGCGCGTGGAGGAACTGTGGTCTAACATCAAACACCTTGCGCGCACCGTACCCTCGCCCTTTGACGCTTACTTCGACGCCATCACTTTTATGGGTCCGCTTTACGTCTACCGCGCCAAGCCGGAGGGCGTAGAGTTCTTCGAACTTGCTTTGCGAGAGCTGGAAGAAAAAGTCGAGCGCGGGGAGGGCGTTAACGATCAGGAAAAGTTTCGCGTGGTAATTGAAGGGCCGCCGCCTTACCCGCATTTTCGCACTTTCCGCGACATGTTCGCGAAGTGGAAAGCCTGCGCGGTCGCTTCGACTTACTCGACGGTTGGGGGCTTGTGGGAGTTTGGCGCCAGGCATGATCCCGACGAGCCTTTCGAATCAGTCGCGCTTCACATGCTGGCGCATAATGTGACGAACAGAAATTACCTGCAACGTTACGATCAGATCCGGCGCTATGTCGAAGAGTGGGGCGCCGACGGCGTGATCATCCATTTCGTCAAAAGCTGCCGCCTCTTCTCAGCCGGTCAGGGAGACATGCGGGACTATTTCACGAAAGTGCTCGGAGTACCGACGCTCTACATCGAATCGGATCTGGAAGACCCACGCTACTTCTCAGAAGCGCAACTCAGGAATCGGATTGACGCGTATTTCGAGGCCCTGGAACACCAGAAGATGTTGGGTGCGGGAGCGATTTAGCGGAGAGGTCAATCATGTTCATGCTTTTGATGGCAGTTGTTTTTGTGATTGCCCTGGTCGCCAGCGCAACCATCGCCCGTCTTTTCGATAAATCAATCAAACAGCTATTGGCCCGCATTGTTGCGGAGGACATCAGTCATGCCTGGGCGCGCTATCTGAAATTCGCAATTTACGTGGTTGGAATCTCCGGCGGTGTACGCATTTGGGCCCTCGAGAGATACATCTCGAAACGCTCCCAGAACGACGAGATACTTGAGCTGACGCGAGATCGCTGGATTGTTGAAATTTACCAGACGGTGATTGGCACGCTGCAAAGCGTCGTCTGGATTTTGCTTGTCTTCTTTGTCTTCGCATTGATGGCTTACGTCATCGTGCGGGCGCTCGAGGCCAGGAGGCTGAAGGCAGAACCGTAGTTGCTTGCCATTAGGGAATCATACTGGAGAACCACCTTGAGATTTGCTGCTGGAGTTGATGTCGGCTCAACCCAAACCAAAGCCGTCGTAATGGAAGAAGGCGCAGGCATTGTGGCCCGCGCATTGGTGGACACTGGGGCAAACGTAGTCAAGGCAGCTGAGAATGCCTTTCACCTGGCCTGCCGTGAGGCGCAGATCGATGCGCGCGACGTGGGATTCGTTGTCGGCACCGGCTACGGCCGGTACAAAATCACTTTCGGAAACGCGCAGCTGACCGAGATCAGTTGCCATGCCCGCGGAGCAAGCTACATTTTCCCCTCGACGCGCACAGTGATCGACATGGGCGGCCAAGACGCCAAAGCGATTAGCATTGGGGCGGACGGCCAGGTACTCGACTTTGTGATGAATGACAAATGCGCCGCCGGCACGGGGCGCTTTCTCTCCAACGCCGCCGACGTAATGGGTGTCAGTCTGGATGAAGTTGGACCGCTCTCGCTTGAAGGAACCCGGCCCGTCAAGCTGACTACGGTCTGCACCGTGTTCGTTGAGTCTGACATCCTGTCGTACCTCTCGATGGGTAAGAAGCCTGCCGATATTCTGCGCGGGGTTCATTTGGCAATTGCCAAACGTACAATTTCACTCGCCAGGCGCGTCTCCATTGAGCCGGCTGTCACCATGACCGGGGGCGTGGCGCGCAATCTGGGGATGGTGCGAGCGTTGGAAGAAGTGCTTAATACGAGCTTGCAGGTCAGTCCGGATGCTCACTTCATTGGCGCGATTGGGGCGGCGCTGTTTGCACTGGAAAGAGAGGACGAAAGCTTCGAGTCGGTGGTTTGGAGGCAGGCGCTATGCGAAACGTAGCAGGTATCGACTGCGGTTCGGGATTCACGAAAGCCGTGATCATCGCTGAGCACGGAGCGGACGGCCAGCCGGAAGTGCTCGGCCGCGGAAAGACCAGGACCGGCGTGAACATGAGCGAAGCAGCCCAGCGCGCACTTGACGCGGCGCTGGCCGGACTGGGACTGGAACGTGATCAGGTCTCTTATGTGGCAACCACCGGGTTTGGCCGCTACGGAATCGACTTTCGCGATATCCAGATCACTGAGATTACAAGTGGCGCGCGGGGTGCGTACTACTTAATGCCGCAGACGAATCTGGTGCTGGACATCGGCAGCCAGTCCACCCGAGCGATGAGTCTCAAAGAGAACGGCAAGGTGCGGACCTTTAAGTCCAACGATAAATGCGCCGCGGGTTCGGGCAGCTTCATTCAGAGAGCAGCCAAGTATCTGGAGGTGGGGATTGAAGAGGTGGGGGAGTTGGCCATGCGGGCCACCAGCCCACAACCAATCAGCAGTGTCTGCGCGGTGCTGGCCGAGAGTGAAATCATCAATCTCGTAAGCACCGGTTTGAGTGTCGAAGACATCATGCGCGGCATCTACGATTCGCTGGCCGATCGCGCGGCGCTGTTGCTAAAGCGCGCCGGTAAAGGCGGCCCGCTGATGTTTATTGGTGGTGTGGCCTCGCAACGCGGCATGGTGAAGGCCCTCGAAGATCATTTGCAGATGCCGGTGATCGTGCCGCCTGATTGCGAATACGTCTGCGCACTCGGCGCCGCATTGCTCGGCTTGAAGCGGCTGCAGCTAAGCAGCCAAACAGGTTTCAGAGAGCAGCGTCCGGCTGCCCGTCCTGCATCGGAACCGATTCCGCTATAACAGCAAACGTCTTCAGTAGTCTTCCGCTCGCTTGAGTATTTACAGCGTGCACGGGCCTGAGATCCCCCTGACCTCAGGAAGCGTGACGGGCACCTGCGTAATCGGGCAACGGCACTCAGTTTTTTCGGCAAAGATCACGCCCCAACTGTCGTGGGGAATCGAGTTTTGCCGCTTTGACACGTCATAAGCAGCGAAACTGCAAATTACCTCAAACCGGAGCAGCATTCAGTTTCTGAATTCGGGTCCACCCAGGCCATAACAGTGCTCGGGGCACCGTCAATCAAAGGCAGGGAGTGCTCGCTTGGCCGCTGTCCCCGCGTTTTTACGGTAACGGATGATGCGACAATAAAATTTGCCCGGTGACTTTTGTGCGTCCAAAGTGGTCTAAGAGCGTGGTGGGATTTTCTTGACACTGCGAACGTGAATCTGGTGAGATAGGTCCGCAATCCTAATAATGATTATGGACCAACTCCCCCCGGCAGAACTCGCACGTTTATGTCAGCGAACCCTGCCCGACGACACTCGGGCTTTTGAAGCCCTGGTAGCGCGCTACAAGAAAAATGTGTTCGCGACTGCCTATCGGATCCTGGGAAATCGTCCGGACGCTGAGGACGTCGCACAGGAGTCCTTTCTGAAAATTTACAAAGGGATTAGGGACCTGGCTGAGCCTGCAACCCTGACCACCTGGATTTATCGCATTACCACCCGCACCTGCTTTGATTTTATTGAAAGTAAGAAACGCCGCTCGGGCACAGTGTCGCTGGAATCGGGTGGAGAGGGCGAGAGCGAGCCGGCAGCTTACACTGACAAGAGTACGCCGACCCCTGAAGACGCTGCGCTGCGGCACGAATTGAGAAAATGCCTGGAAAAGGCTTTGGCCAGTCTGGACGCCGATGGTCGCAGCGTAATCGTCCTGCGAGATCTGGAAGATCGATCTTACCAGGAGATCGCGGAGGTTCTGGCTGTAGGTCTGAGCGCCGTGAAGATGAGGATCCACCGCGCGCGGCTTGCTTTCCAGCGGCTTTTGGATCAGGTTTGCCCGGGCGTCGCGCGATCGAGCGTAAATTGAGCCGCAGGGGACTTTGACTCGTAAACGGAAAACTATATGGCCGATGAAGCGGAAGAGATTCAAGCTGCCGACCTGGTAGACGGCGGGCTGAGCAGCCCGGCAGCCGAGGTCTGGCTCTCAGCTCATCCGGAAGCAACGACCGAGGTCGAGATTGCGCGTCGCGTGCGCGCCTTAATGGCGGAATTGCGCACCCTGGAAATAGAGGTGCCGGCTGGCTTTGAAGCTCGCTTGATGGACCGTGTGCGTGGAGACGAGGCCATGATCAATTTGCTGGACCTGTGGCTCTCAGGATTTGGCCATGCCCTGCTCGAATTGTTGGATGCGATCTTTGCTTTATTGCCCCAACCCGAATTGGCGACGGCCTGAAACTTCCGCCCTCCAGCCACGAGGGAGAAATTCCTGATTTTCTTCGGAGCTTTCTTATGAACTTTCACATCGTAATTGAGTCGCTGCAGAAGATCGTGCTCGACATCGTCCATTTCATTCCCAATCTCGTCAACGGGCTAATTATTCTGTTCGTTGGTTACATAGTGGCCATGATCGTCCGCTGGATCGTCAAGCTGGTACTGCGTTACACCAGATTCGATCCTCTCATTGAAAGAACCGGGATTACCGGCGCAATGCGTGGGCTGGGCGTTAAGATGCCTCTTTCGATAATTCTGGCCCAAACGGTTTTCGCTTTATTATTGATTTCGTTTTTTATTACCGCCACTCGTCTGATGGGCCTGCTTGCTGTATCGCAACTACTCGAGCGCGTCCTGGCCTTCCTGCCAAGCCTAATTGCCGCATTAATTGTCTTCCTCCTCGGCGGGATGGTTTCGCAGTTTGCCGGGAATCTGGTGACTTCCGTGGCCATCGCGGCCGGCCTTTCGTATGCCAAGAGATTGGGCAACATCATTCAATACATGATCAGCCTCTTTGTGGTGATCCTCGCACTCGGTGTGCTGGGGATTGATACTGCTCTGCTGGTCACCGTTGTGACGATCGTTATCGCCTCCTTTGGACTGGCGTTCGGACTGGCCCTGGGCCTCGGTGCCCGTAGCGTGGTGCACCACATTCTCGCCGGCTACTACCTGCGGCAGCGATTTTCAGCAGGCCAGACCATCGAGCTAAATCAGGTCTCCGGCGCCCTGCGTGGGGTGGGCAGCGTCAATACCGTAGCTACAACCGCCGAAGGGACGGTGGTCTTTCCAAACGGCATCTTGCTGGAGTCGCTCGTGCGTTCACCGCGAGCTCTAGACACCGATCCAGCGACCTCCGAAACCAGCTAACGCGCTGGACCCAAGTCTTAGCTGGGTCCTGCTATTACGCGATTCTTATCCAGGCCAATTCACGCCACAGCCTGTCGCCCGGCGCCTCTCCGTGCTTCCAGACCGTCTAGAATTTTCTTCATCCCACACTCGTAAACTTTTTGTGACTTTTCCCGAAACCTTCCGTCTTGTGCCGTGAAAGTTCAAATTCAACTGACAGCTATGGAAGGACGATTAAGATGTTAAAAGAATTCAAAGCCTTTATCATGCGCGGTAACGTGCTTGATCTCGCTATCGCGCTGGTTATTGGCGCCGCCTTTGGCAAAATCATTACCTCATTTGTTGAGGACGTGTTGATGCCGCCGATCGGTCTGCTACTGGGACATGTGGATTTTGCCGGTCTTTTTATCAACCTCTCCGGTAAGCCTTTCGCGACGCTGGCCGAAGCTAAGGCGGCGGCCGCACCCACCATCAACTACGGGATGTTTCTCAATACGGTCGTGATGTTTCTGATCGTCTCCTTCGCGATCTTCATGATGATCAAGGCGATCAATAAGGCGCAAAAACCGAAGGAAGAAGGTCCGGCGACAGTACGAGATTGCCAGTACTGCCTAACCAGCATCCCTGTCGGCGCTACCCGTTGCGGGCACTGCACTTCTGAACTCTAAACAGGAACCAAAGGTGACTGATCTGACAGCACACGTGTGCGCCATCCTGGCCCTGCTGGTTGTTTCCCTGGGTGGTTTTTTGGTTGGGCGACAAAGGGCCTGGATTCTTCGGGCGTTTCGATTATTGAAGCGGCGGCGCTTAACCATGGATAGCTGTGCGGCCGACGCCGAGTCTGGAGACCAGGCGCGGCGCACAGTTGTCGTGTGTTCAAGATCGAAATAGGCACAATACTTTTCGACCAAAAGCAAGGAGAAGATTCGCAATGGCAAAATTGGAAACTATTGAAGGAATCGGTGAAGCATTCGCTAAAAAGCTGCTGCAAGCCGGAATCACCACGACCGAGTCACTGCTTGAAACGGGTGCCGGCACAAAAGGACGCAAGGAAATTGCGGCAAAGAGCAACATCGCCAGCTCTTTGATCCTGCGCTGGGTTAACCATGCTGACCTGTTTCGGGTGAAGGGCATTGGGGGTGAGTACGCCGAGCTCCTGGAAGCTGCAGGCGTTGATAGTGTACCGGAACTGGGCCAGCGCAACGCCGAAAGCCTCCAGCAGAAGTTGGCGGAAGCCAACGAACGCAAGCGACTTGTGCGCAAGGTTCCTTCGGTTTCGCAGGTAAAGTCCTGGATCGCCAGCGCCAAAGAATTGCCGAAAGTAGTTACCCATTAGATCGGTAGCGATGATCGATCATCGTTTCCGGACTAATCGGCGCCAGGAAGGTTTTCCTGGGATCCAAGACCTCAGGCGACCGGACGCAGGCTGTGCCTGCAAACACCACCCGGTACATGGCAGGATTTACCTGCAGGTCTGGTCGCCGCTCCTCCCGCTGAACAATAAAGTTCTGGGAAATCCTCATTCGCGCAATGTGACCAACATCCGCTAGCTTCAACCCGCTGCTTCCGCTTCTCACGGCCGGAATCTGCCGATCTCCTCTTCTCGCGCCCTAATATCTCATTATTTGCTCCTGGTTGAGTGGAAAACCTCCAGAGGCGCTCGTTGTCCGCCAAGCGTAAGACTTCGCAGAGATGTCCCCACAGTTGCGTATTTTCGCAACTGTTGGACTTTCCGTTACACAAAAAACCAGCAGAATTCGTTGGCTCCCAGCCGGAATGTGTCTTGCTTTGAGAGTTGCGGTAGAAAGGAGTGCTCATGAGTGTTGAACGATATTTGCGCCTGATCGCCGGGTGTTTCGTGCTGGTAACGCTGGTGCTTGGTTACTTTCACAGCCCCTACTGGTTCTTGTTTACCGGCTTTGTCGCCGTCAACCTGATTCAGTCTGCGTTTTCGAACTGGTGCCCGATGATGAGTTTCCTTCGACGTCTGGGAGTCGGAGACAGTTCCCAGCACCATCCGAAACTGCAAAATACCCCATGACCGTTGGAACGATGGCTTGAAATGGCGCGCCCTCCGCTGAAACAAACACTGGCAGTGGCTTTTTGTCTGCTCCTGCTGCCCCTTGAAGCAGTTCACTCGGCACTGGGTCAGTCACAGGTCCAGCATCCTCCGGCACATTCGGACAGCGCGCCGCGCGGCGAGTCTCTGACGCTCGCGCAAGCAGTGGAAATTGCCCTCGACAAGAACCCGTTGACGCGAGCCACCGCGGCGGGTCGCCAGCTGGCCGATGCGCAACTTGCGGCTGCCAGGGCAACCCGCTGGCCGTTACTGCAAGTATCTGAGGCGGTGACCACGAGCAACAATCCTGTCTTTGTGTTTGGCTCGCTGCTCGAACAGGCACGATTCGGCCCCAACAATTTCCTGTTAGGTTCGCTCAATAACCCCGACGCGCTTACCAATTTTCGCGCCGCTGTTTCTGTCCGCGTCCCGGTTTTTGATCAGCGCCAGAGCAAAGCCCGCATTGATCTCGCCAAACTTGGTCAAAAAGAAGCCGCCCAGCAGACCGAGCTGGTCGCGCAACAGATTCGGTTTGAAGTGCTTAAGTCTTATTTCGGCGTCTCCCTGGCCCAATCGAGAGTGGTGGTGGCTGAGGAGGCCATAGAGATAGCCACGGCTGATCTAAAGCGAGTCAGGGATCGCTTTGAAACCGGATTCGTTGTGCGATCTGATTTGCTGGCGTCCGAAGTACAGCTGGCGGAGTTTCGGCAGCAGAAGATTCAGGCTGCCAGTGATCTCATTATTGCTCAAGCGGCGTTGAATACCGCGCTTGGCCTGCCCCCAGACCTGCCCCATACGATCGTTGATCAACTCGGTCAACAGCCCTTCGCTATCGGGACTCCTGAAGAACTCAATCGCCTCGCGCTGGAGCGACGCCCTGAATATGCGCGCGCTGTGCTGGCAGTGCAGAGGAATACACGTCTGGTGCGAGGAGCCCGTGATGAAGTGCTGCCGCGCGTGGATGCGTTTGCCAGCGCCGGCGCAAGCGGGCGCACTCCGGTCACCGGCAGTTCCGACTACGCGCTGGGTGCGTCCGTGACACTCAATATTTTTGATCCCGGTCGCAGGGCCAAAATCACTCAGGCACGCGCTGCGGAAGCCATGGCGCAAGCGGAGCAGGACCTGCTGGCAAATACGATCAAGTTTGAAGTCGTGCGTGCGTATCAGCAGTTCATTTCAAGCCGGGAGCGGCTGCGCGTGGTCGCACAAACTACCGCCCAGGCCGATGAAGCACTGCGGATCGTGCAGGATCGTTATCGAGAAGGGCTCACAACCATTACTGAAGTGCTGCGAGCTGAGCTGGCCCAGGTGCGTGTTCGTACCGAAGTGCTGACGGCGCAACATGACTATTACGTGGCTTACGCAAGTGTGCTGCTCGCGACCGGTGGACTAAGAGATGTTCGGCCATTTAACTGACGCCTCCGGTTGAGCGCAACCGGGAAAACCCCTGAGGGGCATCTATGAAATACCTGCTTGCATTCATCTTGATTATTCCAGTAGCTGCAGCAATTTCCTGCAGTAAAAAATCGGAACAGCCAATCGCACCGGCCACGATCGTCCAGGGCATCAGGCTGGAGACTGTCGCGCCTCAGATCGTGGATGAGATCTACGAGGCGGTCGGCACAGTGCGTGCAAAAAACAGCAGCATCGTCTCAGCGCAGGTGATGGGAAGTATCGTGGCAATAAAAGTTCGCGAGGGCGATACCGTGCATGCAGGTCAGGTGCTGGTGGAGATCGATAGCCGGGAGGCCAGGATTCAAACGCAGAAGTCAGCCGCCGGCCTGGTTGAAACACAGGGCGCGCTGGATGAAGTGGATCGAAACATCAAAGTGGCTGAGTCCAGCCACGCCGCCGCTTTGGCGAATCGCCAACTCGCGAATACCACCTTCCTGCGATATCAGAAATTGCTCGAGAGACAGTCAGTAAGTCCACAGGAATTTGATGAAGTGCGAGCCAGGCGCGACGTCGCTGACGCTGAAGCTGAACGAGCGCAGCGAATGCTGCAATCGCTCGCGGCGAGACGGGAGCAGGTGTTGGCGCGAATCGCCCAGGCAAAGGCCGATTTGGCCGGCTCTCGGGTTTATTCCAGCCACACTCGCATTACCGCGCCAATCAGCGGAATTGTCGTTTCCAAACAAGCGGATGCCGGTAACATGGCTGTACCCGGCGCGCCTTTGCTGACGATTGAGAGTGGCGCAGACTACCGCCTCGAAGCCGCCGTAGAGGAGTCTCAAATCAACAAGATTCGTCTACGGGACCAGGTTCGGCTGCAGCTCGAGGCAATTGATACGCAGGAACTTGCCGGGTTGGTGGTAGAAATCGTCCCGGCGTCTGATCCGGCGAGCAGAACCTACCTTGTCAGGATCAGCATCCCGGTGCCGGCCGGCAATCAGCAAATCGTCCGCTCCGGCCTCTATGGCAAAGCCCGCTTTATTATCGGCCAGACACAAGCCATCACGATTCCCAAACAAGCGTTGGTCCTGAACGGTCAGCTCACCAGCGTTTTCGTCGTCGACTCGTCGGGTGTCGCCCATATGAGATTGGTTCGAACCGGCAAAACCTACGGCGAACGGTTGGAAGTGCTCTCAGGGCTGACAGAGGGTGAGCAGATCGTGGTTGATGCTCTACCGGCAATTAAGGACGGTACCAGGGTGCGGGAAGCTGCCCCCGGTTTGTCACCCCCTCCGTCAAAATAGAGGTAAAAGCACGATGAAAGCCGGACTTGGTCCCGCGGGAAAATTGGCGCAGGCCTTCATCAATTCCAAGCTCACGCCGCTCGTAATCATCGCCTCGGTGCTGCTTGGCGTCGGCGCCGTGCTGCTCTTGCCCCGCGAAGAAGAGCCGCAGATTGTCGTTCCCATGATCGATGTCTTCGTGCAGATGCCCGGAGCCACAGCCCGGGAAGTCGAAGAGCGGGTCACCAAGCCGATGGAGAAATTGCTATCGGAAGTGCCTGGCGTTGAATACATTTATTCGACTTCTGCGCCCGGTTATTCGATGGCAGTCGTACGCTTTTACGTCGGCCAGAATGAAGAGGCAAGCATTGTCCGGCTCAACCAGAAGATGTCCGCGAATTTTGATCTGATTCCGTTGGGAGCCAGTAAGCCGCTCATCAAACCTCGTTCTATCGATGATGTACCGGTTCTCGCCCTTACACTTACCAGCGAGCGCTACGATCACTTCACGCTCCGGCGAATTGCAGCGCAGGTGCACGATCAAATCAAGGAAGTCAGGGACGTAGCGGAAGTGAAAATCATCGGCGGGCAGCGCCGTCAGATTCGGGTGCTGCTCGATGACGCGCGGATGGCCGCTTACAACGTTGCGCCCGCAGGCATTGTCCCCGTACTTGAGCAGGAAAACAGCCAGGCCCAAGCGGGAAGCTTCTCATCGGCGAACCGGGAGTTTCTGGTAGAGACTGGCGGCTTTCTCCATACCGCGGCAGAGGTTGGTGAGGTGGTGGTCGGGGTCGCGAATGACCGTCCGATTTATCTCCGCGACGTAGCGCGCATCGAAGACGGTCCGGAAGAGCCGGCTGATTATGTTCTCTACGGCTCAGGTCCGGCAGAAGAGGGAAGCGTATCTGCGGGAGTCGCGCCTGCAACTTCAAAACAGAAGGAGCTACCGGCCGTCACCATATCTGTCGCTAAGCGCAAAGGCACCAATGCTATCGCGATTGCGGATCAGGTGCTGCAGAAGGTCAAGTTGCTTCAGGGTACGCTGATTCCGGGTGATGTGCATGTGGTAGTCACGCGAAACTATGGCGCGACAGCAAGTGAGAAGTCCAATGAGCTTTTGCTTCACATGATGATCGCCATTCTGTCGGTTTCACTGCTTATCTGGCTTGCTCTTGGCTGGCGTGAATCAGGTGTCGTCGCGATCGCCATCCCGGTGACGCTGGCACTCACGCTAACGGTCTTTTATTTCTATGGTTACACGCTTAACCGAATCACGCTTTTTGCCCTGATCTTTTCGATTGGCATTCTGGTGGATGATGCCATTGTGGTCGTCGAGAACATGACCCGTCACTATCGTCTGCCTGAGAATCGAGAGCGGCCGGCCCTGGAGGTTGCACTCGAGGCCGTGAACGAAGTAGGCAACCCTACAATACTTGCGACCTTCGCGGTGATTGCCGCGATCTTGCCGATGGCTTTCGTCAGCGGTTTGATGGGCCCCTACATGAGACCCATTCCCATCGGCGCATCAGCAGCAATGGTTTTCTCACTGCTGGTCGCATTTCTCGTGACGCCGTGGGCAAGCCTGCGTTTGCTCAAGCGCGAGGACGCCAGCGCCGCTGCGCATGATCGAGAAGGTTGGACGACCCGCGGTTATCGGCTGGTGATGGGCGCTCTGATTCAACAACGCCGCTGGCGCTACATATTTCTCGCCGGAGTGGCAGTGTTACTTATGGGCGCGCTCGCCCTCGTCGCGCTGAAGCTCGTACGCGTCAAGATGCTGCCGTTCGACAACAAGAGCGAGTTTCAGATCATCGTTGATATGCCGGAGGGCACGACACTTGAAGGCACCGCGGCCGTAACACGTGAAATCGGCGATTATGTCCGCACGGTGCCGGAAGTGACCGACTTTCAAATGTATATCGGCACGGCTTCGCCTTATAACTTCAACGGACTCGTGCGCCATTACTTCCTGCGCCGCGGGCCAAACGTGGCGGACATCCAGGTCAATCTCGTGCCCAAGGGCGAGCGATCCACGCAAAGCCACGACATCGCCAAAAGGGTACGTCCGGCAATTCAACTAATAGCCGCAAAATATCGAGCCCGCGTCAAAGTATCCGAGACGCCTCCCGGTCCCCCAGTACTGCAGACTCTGGTGGCAGAGGTTTACGGTCCCAGTTACCAGCGCCAAATCGAAGTCGCCCGGCAGATCGAAAATATCTTTGACCAGACAGAAGGGGTCGTCGACGTTGACTCATACATCGAGGACCCGCAGCCGACATTCCGTTTCGTGGTAGACAAAGAGAAAGCCGCATTGAACGGCGTGTCGGCCGAGCAAGTGGCCACAACCCTGCGACTTGCGCTTGCAGGAATGAATGTGGGTTTGACCCATGAGCCGCAGGAAAAAGAGGACGTGCCGATTGTCCTCCGTATGCCACGCGCCGAGCGTTCGAGTATCGATGACCTCAGGCAGATCAAGGTGATGGGACAAGGCGGAAATCTCGTGGCTTTAGGTGAATTGGTGCGCGTCGAAGAGCAGGTAGCGGACCAGAGCATCTATCACAAAAACATGATGCCGGTGGTTTATGTCACGGGCGATGTGGCGGGAAAAGTGGAAAGTCCGGTCTATGCCATCCTGCAACTCAATAAAGCGTTGGATAACTTGCAGCTGCCGGAAGGATATGGACTGGAACGTTTTGTTGCTGGCCAGCCATTCAGCAACAACAAGCTGTCCATGAAGTGGGATGGCGAGTGGCACATTACCTACGAAGTCTTCCGCGATCTCGGGTTGGCATTCGCAGCGGTACTCTTGCTGATCTACATCCTGGTTGTCGGCTGGTTTCAATCGTTCAAGACGCCCCTGACGATTATGGCCGCAATTCCATTCTCGCTGATCGGCATTTTGCCGGCGCACGCGTTGCTGGGTGCTTTCTTCACAGCGACTTCCATGATTGGTTTCATTGCGGGCGCCGGCATCGTGGTGCGCAATTCGATCATCCTGGTGGATTTTATCGAGCTGAGATTGAACCAGGGTATGGCGCTGGCAGACGCGGTGGTCGATGCCGGGGCGGTGCGTTTTCGCCCGATGATGCTGACGGCAGCTGCGGTGATTGTCGGTTCGGGAGTGATTCTGTTTGATCCCATCTTTCAGGGCCTGGCAATTTCGCTTATGGCCGGAGAAGTCGCCTCGCTCTTTTTGTCGCGCATGACTGTACCCGTCCTCTTCTATATGAGTGAACGGAAGAAGCATCGTCCACCACTGGTGGAAATGCCGACTCCTCCTGCCGAACAGGGAACTTCAGCTGGTTCTGTTGCCTCGCAGCCGCAGGACCATTCAGAGGCTGCGTCAGCCACTCACCTTTCATTCACTCCGGACGAAGTGCAGGAACTTACCAGACAGGGACATTTGATTATCGATATCCGCACGCCCGACGAATTCAGCGTTGCCCACATTCCCGGCGCCATTAGTCTTTGGGCAGGCAGCGAATTCAGCGCCTGCGTGCCTGTCCTGATGGCCATAGGCTCGCCGATTATTATCGCGGCGGACGATCTCAAGCAGATAAATGAGGCGACAGCAAAATTGAACGAGGCCGGGATAACGAACGTGGCAGGGTTTCTGGGCGGCGGTCTGAACGGTTGGGAGCGCGCCGGGCTGCGGGTTGAGGGGCTTCCACAGATGTCCGCCCCTGAGTTGCACTTGCTCTTGCAGCAAGGCGTGCCGATTCAGATCGTCGACCTACGTAGTCCCGTCCTGTATCAGCGCAGTCATCTGGCTGGCGCCGTAAATGTGCCGCTTGCAACCCTGGAAACGATTCCGCCAATTCTTAAACCGCACCTCCCGGTAATTACGCTTGGTTCCAGCAGTCATGAATCCATGTTCGCTGCCAGCATCCTGGCGCGCCACGGAAGCCAACAGGTTCATAGCGTAGCCGGAGGAGACACGGTGAACCTCCCAACTTGAGCGTAATGACACGCTCTAGTCATGCGCGCTCAGAGAAAAGCCCGTGCAGAACTGACTTTGGCGAGCTGGCTTGACCGACCTGAGGCGACGCTCGAGATTCGGCCAGGATCTGCTTTGGAAACCCACAGTCTCGACTGCCTTTCCTGTGGGTTTAGCCGCACTCGAGCGCGTAACTTTCCGCACAAATCCGCGCCTGAAGTTCAGCGCAGAACCAGTTGCTGGGCGATCGCAAGCGGCATGTTTGTTGCGATCAAATTAGTCAAAAACGGGCAGCGAGGGCGTGTGTTCAGCGAAACGTCAACTCGCAAAATAAGGGGAAAGTGCAGATAGACTAACCAGTGAATGGGCAGGAGGAGCCAGTATGAAAGTAAAAGAGGTAATGACGCCGGATGCCAGCGCGATTTGGATTACAGAGAGTCTGGCAGATGCGGCGAAGGAAATGTGGGAAAAAGACTGCGGTGTCTTGCCAATCATCAAGGACGGCCGAAAAGTCGTGGGGATAATCACCGACCGTGATATCTGCATGGCCACAGCGATGAGAGATAGGAACCCTTCGAGCATTTCTGTCGAAGAGGTGATGAATGCCACGGTCTACGCGGCTGCACCGGAAGAAGACATCGAGCAGGCGCTTCAAAAAATGCGCGAGCATAAAATTCGGCGCTTGCCGGTTCTCAATGCCGAGGGAGAACTGGAAGGAATTCTCTCGCTGAATGACATCGTGCTCAAGGCTAAAGAGCCTGGGGGTAAACAGCAAATCGATTACGCCAACGTTGTTCATACATACCAGGCAATCTGCCAGCATCCGCTGCCGATGAAAACCGCAGCGGTAACAGCGACGTAAAGATATCGGCCCGGTAGTTTCCTGGCACCAACGCGTTTGACGACAGATCGTGAAGGGCGAGGAACGCTTGAAGCATCTGGTTGGTTGAAAGGAGACTTTGCGAACAAATTGAGCGGGGCGCCGGGCGCGCAGCAGAACGTCTGCGCGTGGATGATGCTCATGATGGTGGAGTAAATCTCTGGCAAGCGAGTAGATTCCTGGCCGGAACGCGTGCCGTGATGGGCTCAAAAAGTCATGACCCTGGTGTTATTCAAGTGACGAATGATCTGCGAATTGAACCTTATTTTCTAATTACGAATCTCGCATTTATTTAGGGAGGTAGAGAGATGAAAAACCTTGAAAAGAAAGAGTCGGTAGAACTCGCGCGAACATTCCCGGAACTTAATCCTTTTGGAACGATGCGCCGCTTTGCCAAAGAAATGGACCGTTTGTTTGAAGACTATGAGGGACTTCGCTTCCCGAATCTCTTCAATAAAGAGTTTATGCCCTTCCGCCCGGAGTTCGAGAACCTGGCTTGGATGCCGCCAATCGAGCTGCGCCGGAACGATGGAGAACTCATGGTAAAGGCCGATCTGCCGGGCCTCACCAAAGACGACGTCAAAGTGGAATTGACAAATGAAATGCTGACGATCTCGGGCGAGCGAAAGGAAGAGAAAGAGGAGAAGCACGAGGGCTTCTATCGCAGTGAAAGAAGCTATGGGCATTTCTTCCGGCAGATTCCTTTACCCGAAGGTGTCAAAACTGATAAGGCCGTGGCGACATTCCGTAATGGTGTGCTGGAAATCAGTATTCCGGCACCGAAAATGGAGTCACACACGCGTAGACTGGAAATCAAGGAAGCAACCGAGAAATCCATGAAAGCGTCGGCTTAAGCGGCCGGCAGGTGGTGGGCTGTTTGGACAACCGGGAACCGCACGCGCCCAGCGAGCTGGTGCCTGGAGATGAGCAGGATTGCGCAGCCAAACAGCCCGCCCTGCTGTAAGTACGCGGCGTCTTAATCGTGGTGGACCGAGTGGAAACTCCTCAACCTTCCGGGCCGTAGCAATCAGAACTGAACTGATGGGAAATGTAATTTGATAACTAGTAAGGTCCGCTCTTGCGTCCGACCAGCAAGGGCATTATTGCGAACAGCCCAAGTGTAAGGTAATAGACAGTAGCGGCAACCGGATCGCGGGACTGAAAATACTCCGTCAACGTGAGCCCTCTTAGCCTCAAGACGAGGGCAAACTCAATCAACAGACCTGGGATCAGCGCCAGCAAGCCCACTGCCAGTCTGTAAACGGCCGCGTGCGGTAAATGAAACCTGCGCACCACCCAGCGCGCGGCGCTAATAACAACCACCAACATCAGCGGCGCTTCCAGCAGCTCGGCGGCGCGTTGGCCCACACGGGGCACAATGATGAGGATGCGAATTGGACCCAGGATAAAGCCTGCCCCAAAAACCAGAGCAAAGTAAACGAAACTTGCCTTCAGAATCTGTGCTGCCCGATGCCGGCCGGTTTGTGCTGCCAGGAAATTACCTAGTCTCATTTGACTTGCAAACATGGCAAGAAATGTGCCCTCGATATTCAGGAAATGATTTGCCCGATAAACACCGCGCGGGAACTTGAGCAAAGCTACGCAGGAAACTGTGCGAAAGCTCGCTCTGCGAGGCGACTCCTGACCAAAGTCCAACATTTCCGCGCGCTATCAAAGTATTTCGGTTGGCACATCGGTTGCGAGGTCAGGAAGTGAAATTTCCTGGGATTGTTCTTTGACAGTTTGCTGTCGTGTCTCTGGATCGAATTTCCCGCATTTAGTTAAGACCAGAGGGCGCGGCGAAAGGCCGCATGGCAAAACCGGTTGAAACCGGTCTTCGCTTGCGAAGAAGCGATGTCCTGACCCTGCTGAAGTCCGCTACATGAGCCGTTGCGGATGGGCATGAGATCAAGCTTGCAGGGGAAACGGGCGATGCTGGCAGGAGCGTTACACTTCTGGCCGAGCACGTCACGGAAGCCGATAAGGTCAGACCGTACTTGTCGAATTCGAGATCCTTTCCAAAGGCACACCTAAGGTAACTAAGTGGTGTGGAAGATGAGCGAGAAGCTGAGTCAACTCTGTTTTCTCGCACTGTGACTGGTTGTTCTGGTTGCGAGTTGCAGTGCCGCGAGGTCTTCGCAAATCTTGCGGATATTCTTAAGCTTGGTGCCCCCAAGTCATGGGATCGGAAGAAGATCTAAGTCGGTGGGTAAATTGCTGTGTGAGCTACGCCGGAACCGAGCCGCGACTTCCCGCGGAAACAAGGGATAGGTTGGCTGAGTGACTAGACGTGGCAAGGGGCAGAGGGGTTGTAGTAGTCGGTGGAGTAATGTCCATCCAGGGCGAACGGGAAAGCCGTTCACAAGGCGAAGGACCACAGTCACGGGTACTCCAGATAGGAAGCGCCTTCGAGTGATCGAAAGGTGCCCTTATCAGTCTGGAGAGAGCTCGCTCGTGATGGAGAGCCGGATGCGCTGAAAGGTGCTCGTCCGGTTCGGGAAAGGCTTCATTGAGACCGCTTGCTCGTAAGGGTAGGTATGGCGCGATGATTCTATTTCATAAGCGGGATTTAACCAGGGTTTAGGACAGTAGAACTTTTTAAGAGGCACGTTCCAGAGAGATCTGAGACGTGCCTCTATTTTTTAGAGGCGGTCCCGGAATGAGTCAGGAGCGGGCTGAGAAGAGACGCAAATTGACTCTTGTAATAAAATTGACTCGCGGTTCTGGCCGCCTGGCTCGCAGCCAGATACTAGAAACATTTTGTGTCGTTCCTGAGGAGGGGATTTATGCAAACCAAAGAGATTTTGAGAAGCGAATGGTCTTCTTTCTTCGATGACTTCAGTCGCAGGCACGAAAGTGCGCTCGTGTCGCTGGAAGTGTTTGGCCTCGAGATCGGCGACCAGGTGGAGGAGCGGGAATTGGCCCTCGAGGGTATCACCGCCGAGGTGTCGGATGCGGGTGACAAAATCGAATTGATGATGGGCTTGAAATCCGATGATCACATTACCCATACCGTTACGGCGCCCACCAGTGTCAGCGTCGAACAGACAGATGACGGTGCGGATGCCGCCCTCCTGATCAGATCCGCTGACGGCACCTCAGTCCTGCTGCAGATTCATCCGCCTAAGGCCGCACACAAAGTGGTGACTTAGCCTTGAAAGACTTAGCGATGAGCCCGCGGGTCATTCCTCGGTCAGCGAAACTGCCGTTATTTTGTATTCCGGGGTTTTTACATATGCATCGCGGTAAAAGCTGGTAACGCGATTGAGAAGGACTTCAGAGTCATGAAAGGTTGCGAACAGTTCGCCAGGTCTCACCGTAGAGCTGATCCTAAGGGGCAGGACTGCTTCACCATAACGGCTGCGGACGCGAACACGCTTGCCGCCCTCGAGCTGCAAGGCTGCGGCGTCCTCAGGTGATATGTCCAGACAGTCTTCTGGCTGCAGCTCCAGATTCGACGTGCGGCGAGTCATCGTGCCGGCATTGAATTGATAGAGAGTTCTGCCGGTGTTCAGCAGGAAAGGAAACTCCTGATCGGGTACCTCGAGTGTTGGCGTATATCGCACCCGACGAAGTGCGCTGGTCTTGCCGGAAACAAAAGAATCCTGGTGTAACACTTCAGTTCCAGGATCCTCTGCGTCAATACAAGGCCATTGAATGCCCTGACGGTCCAGCCGGTCATAGGTAATGCCTCGTCCTCCCGGCCATACTTCACGAATTTCATTCCAAATCTCTTCGGTTGACGAGTAACTGAAGGACGACCCTTTCCCCAGGGCGCTCGCTACCGCACAGATTATTTCCCAATCCGATTTTGACCCCGCCAGTGGCTCGATGACTTTTTGCACCCGTTGAATACGACGTTCGGCATTCATAAATGTGCCGTTTTTTTCAAAAGATGAGCAAGCCGGCAGAAACACTGAGGCAAGACGAGCTGTTTCGTTTAGAAACATGTCCTGGACAATCAGCAGATCGAGGGAGTGAAGGGCCTGCTCGGTGGAGGCTGTATTGGCATTCGTCAACAGGATGTCGTATCCGATGGCCCAGAGAGCTTTCAATTTTCCGTTTGCCGCCGCATCCATCATCTCGATCATGTTTAGTCCCGGGCGTACAGGGATTGGCGCCTGCCAAACGTGTGCAAATAAGTCCTTCACGGCGGCAAGCGGGGCACTGCCGGTTAGCAGGCCCGGTTCGCAGCCCATGTGCGCGGCGCCCTGCACATTGTTCTGGCCGCGCAGGGGATTAATGCCCGTTCCCGGCTTGCCAATGTTGCCGGTTAGCAGCGCGAGATTAACCAGGCACATCACACCTTCGGTACCTTGCGTGTGTTCAGTGACTCCGAGGCCGTGAAAACAGATTGCAGGAACATTCCTGGCATAGATGAGCGCAGCCTCGCGGATCTGTTCTGCGCGTATGCCACAAGTATCTGCAACCTTCTCCGGCGTAAAGTTCCTGATGAACTCCCGGAACTCAGCGAATTCAGCCACGCGCTGTGTTATGAATGACTGGTCGTGGAGATCCTGTTCGAGAATCGCGCAAGCCAGCGCGTTGAGTAACGGGATATTCGTGCCCGGCCGCGGACGCAAGTGGATCGCAGGGTAACGGCTGAGTTCAATCGCGCGGGGATCGATGACAACTAATTTGGCGCCTTTGAGGGCCGCCTGTTTGATGCGCGCGCCAATGATCGGGTGATTCTCAGTTGCGTTCGTTCCGCAAATGAGAATCGTGCGCGCTTTTTCAATATCGTCGTAGGAATTGGTTGCTGCACCCGCGCCCAGCATCAGTTTCATGGCCGCGGCCGTAGGCGCGTGGCAAACACGCGCACAACAGTCAACATTATTTGTTCCGATGACAAGGCGAGCGAACTTTTGCGCCAGATAATTCTCTTCATTTGTGCCGCGTGCCGAGCCCAGAATGCCGACGCTGTCAGGCCCGTGCTCCCTGACGATGTCTTGTAGTTGCTGCGCGACGAAACCTATTGCCTGGTCCCAGGAAACCCTTTGCCAGCCATCGCCCCGGCGCACCATTGGCCCGGTAATGCGATCGCCGGCGGAGACGAAATCGAAAGCATATCGTCCCTTGACGCAAAGGTGTCCACGGCTGACAGCGGTATTGCGCGCCGGCCTGATGGAAATCAGTTTGCCATGTTTTGTCCCCGCCTCCAGCTCGCATCCAGTGCCGCAATACGGGCAGGTTGTTCGCTTCCAGTTTGAAGGCACACCCCGCGCGAGAACTGAATTGTCCTCCAACGCCCCTGTCGGGCATGTGTCAACGCAGGCGCCGCAGCTCACACAGGAACTCTCTCGTAAATTTGTTTGTGAATCGGGCACGATCCGCGTTTCGTGGCCCCGAGCAAATACTTGCCAGACAAATTGTCCCTGCACTTCATCGCAGATGCGCACGCATCGATAGCAGAGAATGCATTGCGACATGTCGACATGAATGTATGGATGCGAATCGTCAAGCAGCTCGGAATGGTGTTGCCCGTCAAAGTCAGCTTCCCCCAGGCCGTAATTGCAGGCATGACGATAAAACTCCTTGTCAGGAAAGCGGCGAAACGTGTCGGGAGGATGATCCTGGGCCAGCATGCGCAGCAGCATCGCACGCTCCTTTTCCAGAGCGGGGGTGTGTGTCGAGATCACCATACCTTCCACAATACCGTTATTACAGGAGGTCAACGGATGCGGCTGGCCTGCGACCTCAACCAGACAGAGGCGACAACCGCCAATTGGTTTCAGCCTGGGATCGTGGCAGAGCGTGGGAATGTCGATGCCCGCGGATTTCGCCGCGTCCAGAATCGAGAGACCATCGGCAAATTCATGATTCTCAGTATTGATGGTTACGTGAATCACTTTGAGAAACCTGGAGAGACCATCAGATCAGACCGTCCCGGAGAAACGATCAATCGGGAATAGCTCTCGGCGAAGATCCAACTTAACATTACGGCTCCGGCCACCCAGAAAAGAGCGCTGGGTGCGGGCAATTCCAGCCCCAGCAGGAGCCGTAGCGCAGGCACAAACACAGTCAGGAGTTGCAGGCCTGTACCAAGAATCACTGATATATGCAGCGCGAAATTTCTTCGCGAGGCTCCCAGAGTGTGGCGGGCGGGATAGGCGAAAACGAGTTGCCCAATGGTCATGTAAAGGAACAGGAGACTGCGCGTGACTGTAAGACTGTAACCATAGTAGGGCAAACCAATGAGCAGAGCGCCGCCGATGCCAGCCTTAAAGCTGCCGGTGGTGATGATAAAGCTCAGCGAGGCTCTATCGAGCACAGGTGATCCAGGCGAGTGACGGGGCATGAGCAACATAGCACGATCCCGATCAAGGCCCAGGGCGAGCGCCGGAGGCCCATCCGTAATGACATTGACCCAGAGCAGTTGGGCAGCAGTCAAGGGTAATAGTAACCGGCCGGTCTCATCATGTAAGCCCAGGACGAACGATCCGATGACGCCGATGACTACAATCAGCGTCTCGGACAAGTTGGTTGAGAACAGGAAGCGAATAAATTTCTGGATGTTATTGTAGATGTTGCGGCCTTCCCTGATGGCGGCGACGATGGTGGCGAAATTGTCATCCAGCAGGACGAGATCGGCCACTTCGCGCGCTAAATCGCTGCCTCGCCGGCCCATGGCCACACCGACGTCTGACCGCTTGAGGGCCGCCGCGTCATTCACACCATCGCCGGTTACTGCCACAATCTCACCGCCTGCTTTGAGGGCTTCGACTAATCGTAGTTTGTCCCGGGGAGTGACGCGGGCGAAGACGTTCG
>Ga0209798_10000150_pt1 | contig 38828 bp, 32 predicted proteins | sample DOMMetBare3Fresh_FD_187475 | JGI IMG/M metagenome (GOLD analysis project Ga0209798, IMG submission 187475) | Wetland sediment microbial communities from St. Louis River estuary, USA, under dissolved organic matter induced mercury methylation -... | ecosystem: Environmental > Aquatic >...
TGTGCCCAGTTTGAAGATGTGACCAATCTCCATCGCTTTATAGACTTCCAGCACGCCCGTGTCACAACGCGAACATGATTCGCCGGAATTGACACCGCGCAAATCAAGCCAGCGGTCTACCTGAATATCACGATCGATTGCGACCCCGCGGAGGTGGTGGTCGTCTTTGTTGGCTCCGGTAGTCATATTGCGGCGTCCACGCAATCCGACATCGGCCACGATTACCATTTCCTGTTTCGCCATCTGTGTCTTTTGCTTTACTCCGACGCCGCCCAGACTGCCGGCTGCGGCGCCCATCAGATCGCGAATTTCTTCCGGGTGAGCCGGTCTCACTGCAGTCGCTGCGAGCCCGTCGGCAAGCTTTGTTTCGTGTAGCTGATGATCGCCCCGCAGCAGGACCAGCACGGAAACCGGTTCACCTTGCAAGGTGGCGACGTAGACCAAAGACTTGATTTGCCTTTCGGCAACCGCGCCGCCGGGAAACGTAATAAGATCTTCAATCGTGCGCACACCGGGAGTGGGAAATTCCTCAGGAGCGTCAGGCCCGGCCTCGTCGGTAACCAGGGCTATTCGCGAGGTCGCCTTCTCCAGATTGGCCGCATACCCACAGTTGGAACAGGTGGCTATCAAATCTTCACCGGCCGGCGTCTGGGCTACGAACTCGTTGGATTCGGCGCCACCCATCGCGCCCGAGGACGCTTCGACAATTACATACTTCAGCCCACAACGAGCGAAGATGCGCTTATAGGCTTCACGTTGGTCGGCGAAGGAACGATCAAGACCGGCATTGTCGACATCGAAGGTGTACGCGTCTTTCATAATGAAAGTGCGCAGGCGCATAAGCCCGGACTTGGGCCGCGCTTCATCGCGGAACTTGACCTGAATCTGATACCAAACCTGCGGAAGTTGCTTGTAAGAGCGAAGTTCGTTACGAGCGATCGTGGTGAAGACTTCTTCATGGGTCATGCCGAGGCACATCTCGGCGCCCTTGCGGTCTTTGAGACGAAACATATCGTCGCCAATTGCGTCCCAGCGTCCTGACTCTTTCCACACTTCTGCCGGGTGCAGGGCCGGGAGGAAAAACTCCTGGCCACCGACTCGGTTCATCTCCTCGCGCAGGATCTGCATGATCTTGAGCGCGATGCGTTGGCCCAGTGGCAGGAAAGAATAGACACCGGCTGAAAGTTGGCGCACGACCCCGGCCCGCAGCAGCAGCTTGTGCGAGATGACCTCGGCGTCAGCCGGATCTTCTCTCAAAGTGGGAATGAAATATTGTGACCAGCGCATAAGTTGGTTGCCTTAATTTTCGATTGAAAGGATGCCAAACCATTCTGGCCTATCGATGCATCGCAACGCAAATACGCCCTACCTGATTCGCGGTCGCTTGATGTACCATCCACTTCTGCGAAAGCTTAAGGGCAAAAGGCTCTGAATATTGAAGCACAAAGGACTATTTTCATGACTGATCCTAGAAATGCGTCGCTGGCCGAAGTCGATCCCACCATTGCCGGTGCGGTGGATAAGGAAGCTGCGCGGCAGGCGAATGGCCTGGAACTAATCGCCTCGGAAAATTTTGTCAGTGAAGCCGTGCTGGAAGCCGCGGGTTCAGTATTTACCAACAAGTATGCCGAAGGCTATCCCGGCAAGCGCTACTACGGCGGCTGTGAATGGACCGACGTTGTGGAACAGGCGGCCATCGATCGCGCGAAAGCGTTGTTTGGCGCCGAACACGCTAACGTGCAGCCACACAGCGGCGCGCAGGCGAATATGACGGTGTACCTGGCGGCGATTCAATATGGCGAGCAGATTCTGGGAATGAGCCTTTCGCATGGCGGTCACTTGACTCACGGGCACCCCATGAATTTTTCGGGCATCAGTTACAAGGTGGCCGATTATGGAGTGTCGCGCGAAACAGAAATGATCGATTACGACGAATTGCAACGCATTGCTGAAGAGCACAAACCAAAATTGCTGGTCTGCGGCGCCTCCGCTTATCCACGCATCATCGATTTCAAGCGCATCGGTGAAATAGCCAGAAACGTGGGTGCGCGCATGTTTGCCGATATTGCGCACATTGCCGGACCAATCGCGGCTGGCTTGCATCCTTCTCCGGTGCCGGTTGCGGATTATGTGACCACGACGACGCATAAGACCCTGCGCGGGCCGCGCGGCGGGCTGATTCTTTGTAAGGAAGAGCATGCGAAAGAAATCGACCGCAAACTGTTTCCTGGCGTCCAGGGCGGTCCTTTGGTCCACATCATTGCCGCTAAGGCAGTGGCCTTCGGCGAAGCCCTGCGTGATGACTTTAAGCAATATCAGCGCCAGGTTCTGGCCAACGCGAAGGCCCTGGCCGCTGAACTTCAGGAACAGGGCTTGCGGCTTGTTTCCGGCGGTACCGACAACCATCTAATGCTGGTTGACGTTTGGATGGATGGTAAAGGAACTACCGGCAAGGCGGCGGAAAAAGCACTCGAAGGGGCGAACATCACGGTCAACAAAAACACGATTCCCTTCGATCAGAACAAGCCGTTTGTGGCCTCGGGCCTGCGCATCGGCACGCCTGCAGTAACTACGCGCGGGATGAAGGAACCCGAGATGCACGAGATTGGCAGGTTGATTGCTGAGGTAATCCACGCCCCGGAGTCCGAAGACGTGCGCCGTAAGGTTCAGCAAGGCGTTAGCGAACTGGCCGCGCGCTTTCCGCTCTATGCGAAGCGGTTGAAGACGCAGCAACCAGAAGCCGTGGGCGCGGATTAAGAACCGCGTACGTGATGGCGAAATTGTTGATGATTCAAATTCTGCCACTTGGCCTGCGGGTGTTTTTTTAATAATTACTCGCACTCTGGAAAGATCGCGCCTCGCGTAGTACCATGCGTCCCTCATGTTGAGCTTGGCCGCGTTCAGGCGGCTTTCCCGCCAGGGTTGCCAGTCGATTAATAGTTTGAAAGACAGTGAGAGGAACATGTCTCAACCAGAACTGGACTTGTCTCCGCCATTTTGACTAGTCACGAACAAATGCAGGAAGTTTTTGGACCAGACGGCTTGATCGCCGGCGCCCATGCAGATTACGAATATCGCCCCGGCCAGATACAAATGGCCGAGGCGGTAATGAGTGCGTTCCAGGATCAGCATCACCTGATTGTTGAAGCGGGAACCGGAACGGGCAAAACGCTGGCCTACCTCGTACCGGCGGTGGCCGCCGCGCTGGGCGGACGAGGTCGGGTGATTATTTCCACCGGCACTAAAAACCTGCAGGAGCAGCTGATGGAAAAGGACATTCCTTTTCTCCAAAGCGTCATGCCCAAGAAGTTCACTGCGGCTTACATGAAAGGGCGTAATAATTATCTTTGCCTGCAGCGCTTTCATCGTTCGGGTGACTCTCCGGTCCTCAGCGGCCTCGAGGAGATGGATTATTTTGACGAGGTTACGGATTGGGCAAAGCAAACTGAGACCGGCGATCGAGCTGAGCTCTCGAACCTGCCGGAGCACCTTTCCTTCTGGCGGCACATCGATGCCCGCTCCGAAACGTGCTCAGGGCAAAAGTGTCCGGACTTTGACCCCTGCTTCATCACGCGCATGCGCGACCGGGCTACACAGGCAGACATAGTCGTCGTCAACCACCATCTGTTTTTTGCTGACTTGGCCCTGCGAGATAGTGCCTACGGGCGGGTCCTGCCCGATTACACTGCCGTGATCCTGGACGAAGCCCACCTGATTGAAGACATAGCCTCAGAGTATTTTGGGACGCAGGTTTCAAATTACCAGATCGACGATCTGGTGCGTGACGTCAGTAACCTCAGGCTTGAAAACGCAGAGGTGGATCGCGAAGTGACTAAGACCGCGGCGCGTCTGGTTCAGTTTGCGGATCGCTTCTGGATGGGATTTCGCGAGGGGCGTGGCGAAGAATCAAGATTTCCTCTCGTGCCGGGCACTTTCGCGAAGAGAAATCACGAAGGCGAGCTACAGGCCACCGCGCTTGGAGATGCCTACGTCGCGCTGGAAGGATCGCTGGCCAGACTGGAGTCGACCCTCGATGCTTTGCAGGATAAGCCGGCCGAGCTGGACAGTTTGGTAAGGCGCGCGCGCCAGATACGATTCGATTTGCAGTTCGTGGTGACCGGAGCGGACAAGAAGTTTGTCTACTGGCTTGAGCGCCGTGGGCGCGGTGTCTTTCTACGTGCTTCGCCGATTGATGTTTCGGGTCTGCTGCAGGACAAGCTTTTCGATTCGGTTTCGACTGTCGTGCTGACCTCAGCGACCCTGTCGACCGGCGGCAGTTTCGCCTTTATCAAGGATCGCCTGGGCCTGCAGCAGGCAAAGGGGCTGATCGCCGAATCTACGTTTGACTACCAATCACAGGCGCTCCTGTACCTGCCTTCGGGTATGCCCGACCCGCGTTCCCCTCAATGGCAGGCGGCGGCAGCCGCGGAAGTAATCAGGATCGTGCGCGCTACAGAGGGCCGGGCTTTCGTCCTGTCAACCAGTGTGGCCGGCATGCAATCGCTGTACGACCAGGCCTGGACGCAGCTTGATTACCCCTGCCTGGTCCAGGGAAGTGCCTCCAAGAGCCAATTGCTCAAAACTTTCCGGGAAACGCCCAATGCTGTTCTGTTTGCCACCTCCAGTTTTTGGCAGGGCGTGGACGTGCGTGGCGAGCAGCTGTCCTGCGTAATTATTGACAAGCTGCCGTTTGCCGTGCCGACTGATCCGATCGTGGCCGCTCGCCAGCGCTACATTGAAGAGAATGAAGGATCGAGTTTTTTTGAATACAGCGTGCCGCAGGCAGTGATTGCCTTAAAACAGGGACTGGGCCGTTTGATTCGCAGCACGACTGACCGTGGGATCCTGGCCGTGCTGGATCCCCGCTTGCGGACGAAAAGTTATGGGCGCACGTTTTTGCAGAGTCTCCCCCAGTGTCGCGTGACCTCGAATATCGATGAGTTGTCGCTCATGTTCCAGGCCGGCGCGCTCTCCTGGTAAGGCCTGGCGTCACAAAGCCTCTTTGCCTTTCAGGGTGATTGAACTTTAGACTTAAGCTTATGCCCGGGACATTTGAAGTCATGATCGAACGCAACTTCTCGAGCGCGCATCAGCTGCGCGGCTACCAGGGGAAGTGTGAGAACCTCCACGGACACAATTACCGGATTGAAATTTATGCTCGCGGCGCCGAGCTGGACAATATTGGACTGTTGGTGGATTTTGTGGAGTTAAAGGCGGCCGCCGACGAGATTGTCATGTACCTCGATCACCGCAATATCAATGAGCTCCCGCCATTTGATGAACTACAACCTTCTGCGGAAAACCTTGCAAAGTACATTCTCGAACGCGTCGCCCAACGCGTGGATGATGAGCGGGTCAGGATTTACAAGGTGCGTTGCTTTGAAACTCCCAGCAGCGTAGCTACCTTTGCCGTGGATTAACGGCCGCTCGGGAAACAGATTGCAGTAGAGAATTCACACGGCATCGGGACCTCAGTCTTCCGCCTGTGCCACCAAACTTTGCCCAAAGAGCGGTTGCGGCGTCTCCAGACTTTCATGCCTGGCCCTCGTCAATTGTTTGGCGGGCTTGCTGATGAAGGGCCGTTCGCAGAACTGATAGAAGATCCACGCGAAGACGACCGTAGCCGGAGTGACAACCACCAAGGCACTGACCAATGGTGGCCAGCTAACGGGACTAATCCACCAGCTTTGCATGATTACCAGATTGTGGGTCAGGTATAACGAGTAAGACGACAAACCTATCCACGCAAACAGTTCGATCAGGGCTGGCTCACTAAGCCTGGCCCGCCATCGCTTCTCGGCTGCGAAAGCGCGATTCACGATGATAAAGAACCCCAGACCCCAGGCCGGGTGAAGCACCAGCCAGCAAAAACGATGAATGAACCCATCTTTATTTGTCACCGGAAAAACCTGTGAAATTGCCGCGGCCAGCAGCAGAAATCCACCGCCTAACCACAGGTTGCGGCACCAGCGCGGTAGTTTGATCAAGCCGAAGGCCGCTTCCACACTGACAGCTCCCAGGGCCCAGGTGAGCCAGTGTGAGGCAGCCGCCTCGGGAACCGGTAGGCCGATACCAAAGGCTGCCCAGACGCCATGGCTGACAAAAAACCAGCCGACTCGAGCTGCAGCGCAAACGATTAGAGTGACGGTCCAGCCCCAACGTTGGCGCAGGAACAACAAGAGAAAGTAAGCGAGATAAAGTTGCTCTTCAATCGCCAGGGTCCAGAACACACCGTTGATGCTGTAGGCCGTTGCTGGATCCAGGTTGTGCAGCATCAGAAGATGAAGAACGACGTCATAGACAAAGCTGCCGGTTACTCTAATCCCCACTGTCAATGCCGTCAGGGAGAGAAAAATCGCCAGAGCAATCAGGTAGGCCGGATAGAGTCTGAGGAAGCGCCGCTTCCAAAAAGCGCCAAAGCCAAGGGTATATGGTGTGCCCGCGGCCTGGGCTTTGGCCCAGCGCAGGTGAATACAAAAGCCAGAGATAACAAAGAAAAGAAAAACACCGACGTACCCAAAAGAACTAAGCGTCTGCAGCAGGACTACGGGCCAGCGCAGAAGATTTTGCGGCGCGGAGTTACCCGCTTGCCCGACGGCGTGATACACCACGACGGAGAGTGCGGCAATACCACGCAGGGCGTCGATACTGGCAAGACGCCCGCCACTCCACGGTTCAACTTTGCTGGAGTTCATTTAAAGTATTTGACCCGGGACCGCGCACAACCTGCGTGATGTCGCTGGACAGAGGGCTCCCAACTTCTCAGCTCGAATTTCGCGATGAGCACGCTTGGAAGCGCGCGGTCACAGGATTACGCCGAGACCAGCGTTCCAACATCGATCTTATATTTCTTGATTTTGCTGTAGAGGCGTGGGCGATAGATGCCCAGCAGATTTGCGGCAGCCTGCTTATTGCCACCGGTCCTTTGCAGCGTCCTCTCGATTACCAGCTTTTCGACGTCTTCCAGGGTCATGTTCGGTGGCACGTCCCAGGCTGCGGCGGCGGAGCCTTCCGGGAGTGCTCCACTGTCGAAGGGCAAGTCGAACGGCTCGATTTTTGTTCCCTTGGCTAGCAGCACTGCGCGCTCAAGCACGTTCTGTAGTTCGCGGACGTTACCGGGCCAGCCGTGGGCAAACAAACGTTGATAGGCGGCTTGTGTTACGCCCGTGATAGGCCGGTCGTACTTCTTAGCGTACATTTTTAGAAAGTGCTCAGTCAGTAATTGAATGTCCTCGCTGCGTTCCCGCAGCGGTGGGACGTGAATGGTGATGGTTGAGATGCGGTAGAAAAGATCGTCGCGCAAAAGTCCCTCGCGTATGGCATCCGCGGGCAGGCGATTGGTGGAACAGATCAAACGGAAGTCGACTGAGTAAGTTTTTTCCGAACCGATCTTGCGATAACTTCTCTCCTGAAGAACTCGCAGAAGTTTGGGCTGCAGCTCAACCGGCATCTCCGCAATTTCGTCCAGCAGCAGCGAGCCGCCGGCTGCGTGTTGCACGAGCCCTTCCTTATCAGCGTGGGCGCCGGTGAAAGCCCCCTTGGTATGTCCGAAGAGTTCTGACTCAATCAATTCTTTGGGTAACGCCGCACAGTTGACTTTGATAAACGTCTTCTTCGAGCGCAGGGAATTATAATGAATGGCATTGGCAATAAGCTCCTTGCCTGTTCCCGATTCGCCGACAATCAACACGTTCGCATCGGACTTCGCCACAGATTCGATCGTTTCATAAATGGTTTGCATCTGGCGCGAAGAGCCAATGATGTTGAAATACTCCGCACGCGTTGACAACTGCCGGCGCATGCTCACCGCTTCAGCAACCAGTTCCCGTCGTTCCAAGGCCTTATCTACCAAAGGCTGGAGTTCCTCGAAATCAAAAGGCTTCTCAACAAAATAAAAGGCGCCCGCCTTGGTCGCATCGACGGCCCTTTGTACCGAACCATAACCCGTGACTACGATAACTTCCGTATTGGGCCGGGTGTCCTTCATATGACGCATCACTTCCAATCCGTCCATGTCAGGGAGCTGCAGGTCGCAAATGGCGAGATGATGACCGCCCTGATCAAATCGCTCAATCCCTTCCGCTCCAGTGGCGGCTGTGTCTACCGAATAGCCTTCCGCAACCAGGTGCTGTCGTAATGAGTCCGCCATCATGGCCTCGTCATCGACGATCAAAATGCGCACATCCTTGTTCTCCACCTTTTTCTCCTCCGTTGAAACAACTGAACTTGTGCTTCTCATATCATTTTTCTTTTCGTACGTAAGTGTACAGATGAACACAATAACACTGGCAGGGAATCAGCGAAGCATCCCCCTCGCTCGCGCACTCTAGTGGGACGCTAATGGGAGACGCACTCGAAGAGTATGGTCTCGATATTCCGCTGAGCCCCCATGGGCTTCGACAATCTTGGCAGCCAGCGACATCCTAATCGCTTCGCTGCCATCGAAGGAATTGAACGGATCGCCGTTCGCAAAAATTACCGGACCCCAGTCAATGACGGCCTCCGGTCTGCCGTCAGCCGACTCGCCTTTTAAAGTGACCTTGAGGGCGACTGAGTTTTCCTTCCCCAGCGTTTTCCAGGCGCCCTCTGAAATCGATTTAAACGCGTCGGTCAGGGCAGTTGCATCAAATTCTCCCAGCAATGATCCCGGATCAGCGTCCAACTCCAGTTGGCAAACTGCATCGGCGGCGGCCGCTTCCTGGCAATTCGAGGAGACGCCGCGCATAAGCTTTTGCAGGTCAACACCACTGTACCTATTTAACGTTAGCGGGCGACCATACTGTACCAGCACGTTCAAATCGTTCGTCGATCGATCGAGCCCGGCAATCAATTTAGCCACAGTTTCCTGTAGTTCTGCCGCTTGTTCAGTTTGCTCCATCCGCTTGCGCAGGTATGTGGCATAAAGTTTGAGACCATTTAGTTGGTTCTTGATGTCGTGGATGATTTGCAGCGAGGCCCGTCCGAGATTTCTAAGCGTAAGACTATCGCGATCTTCAGTTATTAGAGGCTTCATTGACGCTTTGACCTTTCGGTTGTTCAATCTCGATTCAAGCAGTTCTGCGACACAATTTCTCTCGGGTGTACGAATAAGGCCCGGCTTGGACAATTTGTTGTGTCGCGTTTCGGTGCGAATCTTACCAAAAAAAAGCGGCGTATTCTAGTGATACACTGCTTAGAAACTCGGAGGTGGGAAGTTTGGCGTCAGCCTTCCAATTTCGCGGTCAGGGGTCAAGTGACATGATTAGGGAGTTAAAACGGCCAAAGATCCTTCTGGTCGAAGACTCAGAAGACAATCGAATAATGATGAAGCGGCTGTTGGAAATGAGCGGCTACGAGGTCACAGAGGCCGTCAACGGCGAGCAGGCAATTGAGGTTGCTCAATTCTTCCGACCCGACGTAATACTGATGGATTTGAGTCTTCCCAAGGTTGACGGTTTGGCCGCGTCCAGGCGTATTCGAAGAATGCCGGCGCTGAAAAAGGTGCCAATCGTAGTCGTCTCGGCTCACGACACTGCGGACTTTCACGCAGAAGCCCTGGCATCTGGTTGTAACGAGTATGTAACCAAGCCAATCGATTTTGGAGAACTCGAGCTTCTCCTTAAGCGTCTAATGCCACAAGCCTGAGGCCGAAGTACAGCAAACGGGAGTGATCCGAAGGCCCTCTACGTCCGAGGCAGCTTGCGAAAGTCTGGCGAGGATTGCAAATCTGGCAACCCGACCTTAAAATCCTTCTATTAATGGTCGCTTCTGAACACGACATTGCAGACGAGAATTCGCGGCGCAATCTGGTCATAGTTGTCGCGATCGTCGCGGCGATCGCTATCGCCGGACTGTTCTACTTACTCATGCGCGCAGGGCAAAGTGCAGGTGGCGGTGCCCCCACCAGACTGGCGGATGCAATTCGTCCTGGCGCTGCGGAATGGGAAAAAAACAGTAAATTAATAGCGCTTGACGCCCCCGAGGCTGATGAAGCAGGGCGGGCCCTGGGCGACATAGTCATGACTCTGCATACGACCGCGCGTAATTTTACTGGTCGTACAATCAGCGGACTCGAGATTCACGCCGCAGTGGTGGATCACCAGGGCAACGCGGTGCGCGAAAGGTATGTGGTCGTCGTGCCAGCCCGGGAACCTGAACTTGGTCCAAACAAGACCCTGGCGGTAAACATAGTGCTGGATGGCATGACAGAAACCACCGACCGCGCCAACATCAGAATGGAAGTCAGCGGGTTTAAGTTTAAGCAGTAAATACTGGATCGCGCCCGCCCGAGCGCAGCGGTCAGTCTGTGCACTAATTACCACGCAATCTGAACCCGAAAAATCCGCGTAGTGTTTTTCCTGCAGGCACCACTAAGCATCATCCAGAAAGAGCTCTTCCAGTGACTGCCGCACTGGTTGCACTGACACCAATTTGCCTCCTGCTTTCCGCAACGCCGCAATTATCGAATCCACTTCGCTTTCATCCTGCGCCTGAATACGTAAACCGCTGGCCGTCGTCGTCAATACCAGGTGGTCGGTGTTTTGCATATGTCTATTGAAGGTTTCCAAATTGGTTCCGGTGGCATTTACTTCCACGGAATCGCGATCGCCTGCTCGTTGCCTCAGTTCGTCCAGATTGCCCACGTGCGCTAATTTACCGCGCTTCAAGATCGCTACGCGATCGCAGAGCACTTCAATGTCGGACAGGATGTGCGAGCACATGAAAACGGTCTTGCCTTCAAGTCTCAAAGAAGCTATCAGGTCGCGTACTTCACGGCGCCCGATTGGATCCAGACCACTCATCGGTTCATCCAAAAAGACGACCTCCGGATCGTTTACAATGGCCTGGGCCAAACCAACACGCTGCAGCATTCCTTTGGAGAATTTTCTCAGCTGCGTGTTCCATCTCATTTCGTCCAGGTGGACGCGCCGCAAGAGATCCTCGCTTCGTGTCCGGCGCTCGCGGCTTGGATGACCAAAGAGTTCGGAGCAATATTCAAGGAATTCACGGGCGGTTAGATAATCGTAGAAGTACGGATTTTCCGGCAAATACCCGATTTTCTGATGCATCGCGACGTCGCTGATGTCATGGCCGAGGACACGAGCTTTACCGGCCGTGGGGAATATCAGCCGCATCAACAACTTCAGGGTAGTTGTTTTGCCGGCGCCGTTTGCTCCCAGGAAGCCGAAAATCTCTCCCCGCTCGACGGCCAACGAAAGTCCATCGAGCGCGCGCACTCTGCGCTTACGCCAGAAGCCAACTTCGTAATCTTTGGTCAGGTTCTCGATTTCCACTATTGACATAATATGTCCGGACGACTTTAGCTGGCAGTCATTTAGGCTCGAACATTTGGCAGAATCTCGATATTACAAACTCTCAGTTTGTCGAACGCCTACTTGGCAGGCACCTCCGATTTCGGATCCAGAGCGACATCGCAACCGGCCTGCGCTAAACGGTAGGGTGTCCCTGCAGGATCCAGTGGAGACCCCGCTGAATCAATCTCAATTCGCAACAGTTGCAACGCCTTTAACGCCTGAAAGGTTGGGCCCAACTCGCTCCAGGCGGCGACACAGTGGCCGGTCCTGGCTTTGTAGGTCAACAGTAGTTTGCGCAATACATCTTGCTGTTCCAATGAATCGAGCTGCAGCAATCGGCGGCGCGCCATGTCTTTTACTTTCGGATCGTCCGCCCCTTCGTACATTCGCCCATAGATTTCGCGGGCTGTCGCCCGGCTACCGCCTTCAACGGTCATGCGCGCTTTCATTGCCTGCATCCATGCCGGCGCGCCCGGAGTCGCCGCACCTGCGCCATACATCTCGGCGGCCGTCATAAAATCGCCTCGCTGCCAGTAGATGTAGCCCAGATGATGGTACAGACGCCACTCGTTGGGGTTAGCCGCAATACCCTTCCGGGTGATGCGAATTGCCTCGTCGCTATTTACTGCCGGCAGTACCACCGCGGCGTATTCATAAGCCTCCAAAAATTGCGGGTCGAGAGTAGTTGAAACGTCAAGCAAAGGGGCCAGCAGTTTCAGATTCAGAGTCCCCAGATCATCAATCGGAACGTTGTCGGGGACACTCATAATCTTGCGACCAACGTACTGGAGCGAGCGCATCCAGTACCAGTCAGCCATCAGGCCATTGAATGCCAGGCTGGCCCGTTTGGCTGTCGTGCCGTTGAGGTAGAGTCTCTCTTCCTCCTGGCTCAGATCCGGAGATGGTCGTCGCGCGTCAATCGATCGCGAAAGTAAAAAGACAGCGGCCAGTCCTGCGGCCATTCCCATAGTCAGGGCCGCCTCGCGCCATTTCCCCTTTTGCTGAGAGTCAGAAACCATCGCTAACCTCTATTTGAAGTTCCGGCGTCCGAAGATGAGAGTCGCAGCAGCCAGAATGACACCCACGTAAATCGCAGCGTAGAGAATGGCCAGTGACACCGCTGCAGCGTCGGGGTGCTGCCCATGGGCGGCAGGCGTGATGTAACTGTAATTGCTCAGATTCGGGAGCAAGTAATAGAGAGCCGCAAACAACCAGCGCGCGCCCACGCTGCCCATTGATCCGGCCAGACCCTTAAGATCGGCGCTGAAGTGCCCGATGATGAAAACAAAGAACGTGAGTAATGCCGAGAGCGCTGGCGATGAGAAAGACGAGAACAGCAAAGCCACACTCGTGACTAGCATCAACTCAATATAGATCAGGATTATGGCAGGCCAGATATTCAGAACCAGCGGGTCCCAACCACGACTGACGTAAATCAGGGCCAGCGAAACACCAGCGCCCATTACCACTACATTGAATAACAGAGTAAGGCACAGACCCAGGTATTTTCCCATCAGAAACTCGCCGCGTCCGACGGGCTTGGAAAAAATAGCATAGATAGTACGACGCTCGATTTCCTTGTAGACCAGGCCCACCCCCACGAAGATGGCGATGAAGACGCCAAACAACAACATGGCGCTGAGACCGAGATCGACAATTATCTTTTTCTCCTGGCCACCCGAGAGTTCGCCCAGAAAAATTGCCGCCGTCGTCAACAACAACACGAACAGCACGAGGTTATAGAGCACACGATCTCGCACTGCCTCGCGAAAGGCATTTCGAGCAATCGCTGCCACACGCGAAAAGCTGCCAGCGCCGCCGACTGTATTTGCTGCGACCGTATTCACCTGAGTTTCATTACGCCTTCGAGGTTTCTTATGCGGGAAGCAAATGTACCTTAATATCTATTAATTCGGAAGAGGGTTGTGCCGGCGAGTCTGGAGCAGTCCCTGAATAGCGGTGAGGAGGATTAAGAACCACCCTGCAAGCGATACCAAGCGGAATTTATGAACGCGGGCGGGTTCCTGAAAATCGAGGGTCACGACTGTCTTCTCTGGAGGGACGGTGACTAATAATGCGCCATCATCAGCAGGCCTGGTGGTCAGTGCCTGTTGGCCGGCCGTTGCCGTCCATAGAGGGTAATAGAAAGTTTGCACTCGGACCTCACGCTCCGCGCCGGGTTGGAGGGTAAACACACGGTGCTCCGGCTCCCAGGTATCAAGCGCAACCGGACGGGAAGCGGAGTTGACTCGTTCGTTCCTGGAATACGGTTGCACATTATCGCCGGCCCAGCGAGGCATCCAGTCTTTGAAACTTGCCGCCCCGCGGATACTTGTCAGCAGACTTTCAAATTCGTGGCGGGGTAGATAGTCGGAATCCCAGACGATCTGCGTGGCGACAAAGCAGAGCGAGAGTATCAACCCCAGCAAGGGAATCAGGTGCAGCGGGCGCAAGCTGCGACGCCAGAGCTTCAGCCATTTCGGCAAGCTCGTGGCCAATAGAATCGATCCGCTGAGGGAAGTGATCGCCAGCCAACGCCAGGGAAACTGAACTTCACGCAGTTTGGGGATCACCAGCCACAGGGGCCGACTAAGGTCGGTCGCCATTAACAATGAAAAGACCGTCAAAGCGACTGCAGCTCTGGTAGTTCGATTCATTTTCTTCTTCGCGAGTATTGCCGCGGGCAGGATCATTCCCAGGACTGCCAGAGCCAGGACGTTGGCATACCAGGTATTTCTGTTTGTTAATGCTGACGGCGAGAACAAAAAATTCGCGCGATAGTCGTAATAGATGTTCTGGTGTGCAGAGTTGCCCTTGATCCATGGCAGCTCAGCCAGCATCGTGGTCCAGAAAAAGGCGCTGGCTGCCAAACCCAGGACTCCAGCAAAGGTTAAGCGCATCAATGTAGACAAAAGGTCCGGGCGACGCAGCAGAAAGATCGCGTAAACCAAAATCGCGAGTGAACCAATTACAGTTAAGGGCAGATTAGTCAATACCAGCAGGGCGTACGCCGCCGCCAGGCCGGCGATGTCAGAGGTTCGCTGACGACGACACACGCGTTCGACAAAAGCGAATACGAAAGGCAGCGCGCTGCAGGCGGCATACTCTGAAAGCAGAGAGGCCTGATAAATCTGGTTCAGATGGTAAGGAGCGATTGTATAAATGACGCCGGCCCACATTGCGACCTTCACGGGAAAGGATCCACGGGCCCAAGAGTACACTCCCAGTCCGCCGATCACTGTGAGCAGCATGAATGCAAAGACACTCGCCAGGTACCAACTCATGACCAGCTTAAACGCCGCCACCAGGTAATACAGTCCCGGCGGATAAAACCGGAAGCGGGCATCGCCCAACCCGTAATTCGACTCGGCAAGCCAACCCGGGTAAATATGGCCGCTGCGGATTGCCTCGTAGAAAGGCTGGGCGAATCGGTAGTGATTTGCCAGATCTCCACCCGAGGGAATGCCCCAGACCAGCAAAGGAACCAGGGCCAAAACTCCCACGAGCGCTACTGTGATCGGCGCAACTCGCTCGCCGCCAAACACCCGTGGGCGAAAGTAACCCAGCCTTAGGTTGCGCAAGACGTTGTGAAGTGCTTGTCCTTTTTCGCCGGAGAAAGGGTCCAGTAAGGAGGAAGCGGTAATGTTAGTTGTTGTTTTCACGTTGGCTGGATAGTCCGCATTGGGAGCGCCAATTACTGTGCGAATAGGTTGTTCCGCTCCGGAATTCATGCTTGGCGCGCCAAGAAAAAGGGGGCAGAGAATGACCTCCGCCCCGCGAACCCTCTAGTTTTTCGTGTAATGTTAGTTGCCGAGAGCTGCCATTGCGTCAATCTCGGCTCTATTGGCGGCGGAAGCAGAGAGGTCTGTGTCGCCGCGCAGGACGCCGTTTTCAGTCATTCCAAAACGACGCGTGCCCGTCTGCGACGCACCGCTGGTATCGGTGGGGAAGGCAGTCGCGCCATAAACTGCTGACGTTCCGGTTCCGCTCTGGTCGACGATTGCCAGAAGATAGCCACTCTTGGTGCCGGTGTTGATGACCGTATCAACCAAACGCTGGCCATAGAGGCCCGCCAGGTCAGCTGAGAAGGCGCCATTGCCCGCTGTGGCCTGGTAGGTGGCTTGGGCACTGTGGATCGTGCGCAAAGCCGACTGAGCTGATCCTTCGTTGGCGGCACGACGCGAGGCGAGAAGGTTGGGAATGGCGATGGCGGCGATGATGCCGATGATCGCAACAACGATGAGAAGCTCGATGAGCGAGAAGCCCTGTTGGCGATTCTTGGTGTTCATTTCTTCTTTGTACTCCTAATTGAGATTGGTTGATCAATATCGCGCCATCGGCCTTTGTCTCCCGCTGCAGAGCCGCGCAAAGCGCGAAGTTCGCACTGAGACCCCTACAAAGGTCGTGCCACGAAAAGGATTGGCAAGAATAGTTGACTAAACACAACAATCCCGACGTTTACGGTGTTGTCGTTTCAAACGAAAACACCGTGAGCTTCCGGCTGTGACATTTTCCGTCAGAAACAGTGCCGCTTTCTGTCAAGCGGGCGAGACGCGGCAAGGTAAGAAACGATTAGAGCAAAACCGCTTGCGCTGGAAATGGGGTCGGGAAAAAACGAAATCAGGGCGAGGAGACCAGGCGAGGTTAGCGACAGAAAGAACTTTAGAGAACCAGTGTGACCGGTTGGATTTCGATACCTGCCGCTTCAGTCTGTAACCAAAAAAAGGCGAGGGCGGACATATCCGCCCTCGCACGCTGAATAGTCATTTCTGACCGGGGGCTAGTTACCCAGGGCAGCCATGCCGTTGATCAAAGCGCGGGTCGATGGGTCGGTCGTAATCGTGGTGTCGCCGCGCAGCACACCGTCTTCCGTCAAACCAAAGCGGCGCGTGCCGGTCTGAGACGGACCGCTGGTAGTCGTGGGGAGGCACTTGACGCCAAAGACTGCCGTGGGGCCAGTGCCGGCCTGTTCGACAATCGCGAAGGCGTAACCGCTCTTGGTGCCGGTATTGAGAACCGTATCAACCAAACGCTGGCCATAGAGAGAAGCCAGGTCGGCTGCGAAAGCACCGTTGCCCGCCGTTGCCTGGTAGGTTGCCTGAGCACTGAAAATCGTGCGCAGCGCTGATTGGGCCGAGCCTTCGTTAGCGGCGCGGCGTGAAGCCAAAAGATTGGGAATCGCGATGGCTGCAATGATGCCGATGATCGCGACCACGATGAGCAACTCTATGAGTGAGAAGCCTTCTTGACGTTTGTGGTTTTTCATGTGTCGTTCCTACTCCTTAGAAATTTGGGTTGGTTTTGTCTCGCGCCACCGGCTTCTTGTTCCGTGTCGTGAGCCGCGCACGGGCGCATTCTTCTTCCTCCGACTTAACAAGAGCTGTGCCAAGGGGTCGGAGAAAGGTTTATGGCCAATTCTCTAGGAAATACGTCGAAGCTGTTCTTCGGTTAAGAGGAGGGACGTGGCGGGCTGACAAAAATCGTCAGGCGCGCGATGACGGTTTATGTCAAAGAGAAGAGCAAAAGGGCAAAGGGCAAATAGCAAAGGGCAAAGGGCAAGGAGCAAGGAGCAAAGCGCAAGAGCCCTTAGCTCTTGGCCCTTTGCTCTTAGCTCTTGGCTCTTGGCCCTTTAGCCCTCGCCGGCTCCGGCGACGAACTCCGACCTGTCCTCGTCGCGGCGACGGGGGTGCGGGTCGGTGGCGCGGCGCCGCGGCGGGGCGTCGGGGTCGCGTCGTTCGTCACGCATTTGTGCAGTCAGATTGCGGATGCCGTGCTTATCGAGCAAGTGGCGCAGCGAGCGCACAGAGAGCTTTAGCAACTCGGCGGCATTTGTCTGATTGCCGCCAGTGCGGCGCAAAGCCTCGAGCAGATAGGTCCGCTCAAGCTGATCGAGGTGAGCGGTTAGATTTACTCCCTCGTCAGGAAAATCAAAGGCAGCCGCGATGCGCTGGGCGTCATAGTTGGAAATCTTTTCCGGCAGTCGCTCGGGTTGAATTGAATCGGTAGACTCCAGCGCCACCGCGCGCTCGATGGTGTGCTCAAGCTCACGAACATTTCCTGGCCAGGAATAATTTTCCAACAATCGCAGAGCTTTCTCGCTGAGACTGAGCGTACGCCCGGTTTGCGCGCAGAATTTTTGCACAAAGTGTTCGGCCAGCTCGGGAATGTCTTCGACTCTTTCTCGCAGCGGCGGCAGCTCAATGGGGATGACCGAAATGCGATAGAACAAGTCTTCGCGAAAAGTGCCTTCCTTGACCATATTCGCGAGGTCACGATTGGTGGCGGCGATCACTCGAGTATCTACCACAGTTTCTTCAGTGGCGCCTACCGGTCGCAACTTCCGCTCTTGCAGTACGCGCAGCAACTTGACCTGCATAGCGGGCGACATTTCACCAATCTCATCCAAAAAAATCGTGCCGCGCTCGGCAGCTTCAAACAGACCTTTGCGATTGCTGTTGGCGCCGGTAAAAGATCCCTTAACGTACCCGAAGAGTTCCGACTCCAGGAGCGTCTCCGTAAAGGCGCCGCAATTAATCGAAACGAAGGGCTTCTCAGCGCGCGGGCCCAGGTCATGAATAGCACGCGCCACAAGTTCTTTGCCGGTGCCTGATTCGCCGGTCACCAGCACGGTCGAGGGAACCTGTGCCACCGTTTCAATCATGCGAAACAGGGCCTGCATCCCCTCGCAGTGGCCGATGATGTTATTGAGCTGGCCGCGCTTTCGCTGATCTTGTATGAGTGCCTTGTTTTCAATTAAAAGCGCTTCCTTTTCCTTCACCAGGGAAACTTTCGCCAGGGCGCGGGTGACCGTTTCCTTTAATAGATCGTTGTCGAAGGGTTTTTGAACAAAGTCGTATGCTCCCAGCAGAAACGCTTCGCGCGCAGTGTCGACACTGGCAAAAGCGGTCATCATGATCACTTCCACTTCGGGTAACAACTCGCGCGCGGCGCGCAGTAGTTCAATGCCGGTCATGTCGGGCATCTTAACGTCCGAAATGATCAGATCCGCTGCTTCCTGGCGCAACGCTTCCATGGCGCGCAGTCCGCTTTCAGCAACCCGCACCGTGTGCCCGTCGCGTTGGAACAGGTGCGTAAGGAACTGGCGCATTCCCAGTTCATCATCAACTATTAAGAGATTAGCCATAATAACAAAGGATCATTTTCGTGTGTCATGGACACCATCATTGGTCATTAACGCTGCAATCAGACCCGGTTTGGTCGCTCGCTAAGGCATTACTGTCGGCACTGGTAAGGATGGGCCGCGCCAAAACAAATGATAAGTCAGAACCAGCAATCGATAAACGGAAAATGTGTTTGGGCCGCTTAATCCGCCGACTATCAATTTCGGCGTACCTCGTTTCCGACCGGCAACTCGATCGTAATCGTCGTTCCCAGTCCTTCGCGACTACGCACGTTGATTGTACCACCATGATCGCGGATGATCTGATAAACAATAGAAAGTCCCAGTCCGGTGCCGCCGGTAGTGGAGGAGAAGGGCTCAAACAAATTTTCAACCTGTTCCGGCGACATCCCCCGTCCGTTATCTGTGAAATTAATTTGCAACCTCCCGCCATCCTTGCGTCTTAATTGGGCTTGGATGCTGCCGCCTGACGGCATCGCCTGCAGAGCGTTCCGGGCCAGATTCCAAAAGACCTGCCGCAACTGTTCGGCGTCGACAGGTGCCAGCAGAGGCTCGTCTGGAAGGTCCTCTTCCAGAATCTGCAAGGCCCCTATTTCAGGGCTATGGCGCATAAGCGTAAAAGTCTCGCGCAGCAGCTCAGCTACATCAACCTGAGATAGTACGATAGACCGTGGCCGCGCGTAGTTCAGAAAATCACTTATGATCCGGTTGAGACGATCTGATTCGCGCAGGATAATCTCCATCAACTCGGCCTGGGCCGGGTCGCCGATCATCTCAGCACGCAACATCTGGATCGAGCCACGCATCGCGGCCAATGGGTTTCGGATTTCGTGAGCGATCGACGCCGCCATGCGGCCAATCGCTGCTAATCGATCCTGGCGGCGCGAGGTTTCCTCGAGGGCACGAATCTGTGTTAAGTCCTGAAAAGTAATGACGATGCCGGTAGTTTCACCGGATTCAGAAAACAACGGGGAGATGCCGAAACCCAGACGCAAACGCAATCCTTCAGCGGTCAGGCAACTCGCTTCAAAGCGTGGACTGGCCGCGCCGGTTTCGGCTGCTCGCAGGGCCTGTCTTATATCCTCGCTGATATCACCAAAAAGGATCGATGCCTCCTGTCCAGAGACGTCCTTTTCTTCGTACCCGGTGATCTCCTCGGCGGCTGCGTTGAAAGTAAAAATGCGACCCTGCAAGTCCGTCGTCACTACGCCCGAGCGTATGGATTCAACGATCCGTTCATGCAATGCGCGCAGACTGGCAAGATTCTGCGTTGCCGCCATCAGGCGAACGTCTGAGCGGGACTGGCGCTCGGCCAATTTGGCAGATAACAGGCCGACCACTAGAAAGGCCACATCAAACAGGCCAACGGACTGAATAGTCTCCGACAGCAAGCCACCGGCAAATGTTTGAGTCCCACGCGGGCCCACACCAGTGAGGACCACAATCGCACAAGTGGTGAAAGCGACCGCGCAGATGACCGAAGTTATGATTGCATCACGAGGACCGAGAAAGACGCTGGCCACAGAAATGATGACGATATAAAGCGCCGTGTAGGGTGAGTGTGCGTCGTTGGTGAGCCATACCAGCCAGGTTACTAAAAAAATATCGATGAGAAACTGGATCCTGGTCTGCAGGACCAGTGATCGGGAAAACCGGCGCGCCAGTATATACCCGAGGCTAACGAGGGCGACGACTTCCATGATTGTGGTGGTGCTGCGCAGCATTCCCTGGCCGCGCATGTTTCCGCGCGTCCAAAGGGACGCGGCCCACAGCAACACAATCGCCCCCAGCAATCGACCGAGTATTAGCCACCATAGTTTTTTCTCGAGCGGCGGTGAGTCCTCGGTTTTATTTTCCACCAGTGCCATTCGCAAAAGCCTATCACATGGCAGGAGTCTTGAGCAGAGTTCTTAATTGCCTGGCATTTTTGACGGCCGCTCCCATCCCTTGCGAACCCGATAAAAGCACTGGGCCGGCGCAGGCTATCGATCAGTCCGCATCGCGCAAAAAGCAGACCATCCGCCTCTGACGCCTAAGGTTGCCGACAGCCGCTGCCTCGCAGGTTATGATAAAGTAACCGCAAGATTCCCTCGATATGGAGAGATGATTGATTATGTCCAATGTCAGTGCGGTTCGTTTTACGGCGACGTTTGGTGTCTTTCTGGCTTTACTTTTTCCGGTTTCGTTCCTTGGTCAAGGCAAAGAAAAGCTGTCCGCTAACGAGCAGGAGATTAAAAGGGAGATTCAGGAACTGCGACAGGGCCAGGAGGCTATTCAAAAGGAACTTCAGGAAATCAAGCGATTGCTCCTGGCCAGGGAACCAGGTCGGCCCGCGCGACCCGAAACTGTCGCCATTGGCGGCCGCCCTTTTCGCGGCAGCCAGAATGCGCGCGTGGTGCTGATCGAGTTTTCGGACTATCAATGTCCGTTCTGTGGCCGCTTTTATCGTGACACGCTGCCTCAGGTAGAAAAGGAATACATCGGCGCTGGGAAGATTAAGTACGTATTTAATAACTTGCCCCTTGAAGAGCTGCACTCGTCTGCCTTCAGAGCCGCCGAGGCCGTTGAATGCGCTTCGGATCAGGGGAAATTCTGGGAACTGCACGATCGTCTGTTTGCAAATCAAAATGCTTTGGCGCCCAGCGACCTGGCGCAGCAGGCAAAAACAGTTGGCCTGGATCTGGCTCAATTCAACCAGTGTCTGGAAAGTGGCAAAACCTCCGCAGTGGTAAGGGCAAGCATCGAGGTGGCAGCAACCTTAGGTATTCAAGCGACGCCAACTTTTGTAGTTGGCCTGGTCGACTCTAAGACCCCAGACCTGAACAACATCAAGATCCTCAGCATGATTGGCGGGGCTCATCCATACCCGGTTTTTAAGGCCGCAATCGAAAAGGCCCTGGCCACGCAGGCGCAGTAGGCACGATGCTCCCAAAGCAGACCGGGCAAGGGCTACACTGCCAATCAGCAAACCGATCATAAGGGCGGTGCTCATCTCGCGGGCCAGCTCGCGCCGGGTGTTTTGCCGGCGCAAGGGGCCTGGAAATAACTTAGTGACTTAAAGCTGGTGCCAGGTCGGCGAGAAGAGAAGCAGCAGGTTTGCGGTTCCCCTCGAAGGTATTTCCACCCAGGTCAGGTTGGCTATGGGTGCGGGCTTTTGCGTAGTGATTCCTCGAGGGCCTTTTTTTCGTCCGGGGAGAGTGACGTGGGTTGGCCCGAGGCGAATCCGTACTCTTTCTGGCGGTCACGAAACTGTTCCTCAGTCATCTGTGGAGCACGAAACTTGCGCGTATTGACCGAGGAGGCAGTAGTGCGTTGCGGCGGCCCTCCCGCGCCCGATTTGTTAACCCACCAGACCAGGGCAAAGATACCAATTACAATTACCAAGAGGAGGCCCTTGACGTAATTAGGACGATTCTCCTCTCCATTTTTGCCGAGGTAGTTACTCATGGTTCATCACACCTCTTTCCGGATCCGCTCGCAACGTGCGCTGTAACACGCGGGCGCGTGCCGCATGAAAGGCGGACTTTTAGTTGGTTGCTTGAGGACTTCTGCTGCAGGACTCGCCAGGAGGCGGGCCAAATTTAAAGTAGCAAGCCGCTGGTGGTCCCGTCAATGTATTTCGCAGACAGCTATTGCAGGAATCTGTCAGTTGCAGTATCTATCCTGATGCTGTGCCAGTTGAGCCTTGTAGGGGCGTGCAAGATGAAGCTCGTTTTTGTCCATGGAAAGCCGGCCGTCGGTAAACTGACTGTAGCGCGGGAACTTGCCGCTCTTAGTGGCTATCGCCTATTCCACAATCACCTGACAGTTGATTTGGTTGGAGCGGTATTCGCGTTTGGTAGTAAAGCGTTCATCCACCTTCGGGAAGAAATCTGGCTGGCGACCTTTCGTGAAGCTGCCCTGCATGACACCTCACTGATCTTCACCTTTGCTCCCGAGGCGACGGTGCCGGCGACGTTTGTGCCTAAAACGATCGCGTTGGTTGAGGCATTGGGAGGCCAGGTTGTCTTTGTTGAGTTGACGTGCGCCGAATCAGAACTTGAGAGGCGCTTAGTGGATCCCGCACGAAGGGCTTTTACAAAGCTGGATTCGGTTGAAGTCTTCCGCCAGTTGAAAAGTGGCGGTGCTTTCGATTTTCCGACAATACCCAGCGACCTGACTATCGAGAACACTGAAGTCCCCGCCAAGGTCGTCGCCGTGCAAATCCTTAACTACCTGGACGGACACTCGCGCCAATAGAGCAGCTGTTAGATTGCGGTGTGATGAGATCGGGTCCCATCGCACGCCAGCTAACAGCCGGTTCTATGGCACGCCTCTCAGAACGTAAACTTGATCGCCAACTGCAACTGACGCGGATCGCCCACGCCCTGACGCAGGAACCCGTCAAAGTTGAAGAGCGCCGCTCCCGAAAGGGGATTGATAAGGTTCTTGTTGTTGAATGTATTGAACATCTCGACCACTGGAATCAGGGCATAGCGTTCACCAAACTTGAACGGTCGCTGAATACGCCAGTCAAACGAGAAGTACTCGTTGTTCTTACGCAGCGTATTGCGGTTAGTGGCCGTGCGCACGGCTGGGGTTATGGGTTGCGCGCCACGAGCCTGCACCCGGAAGTTGCCCTCCAGCCCCCAGCCCAATTCAGCATAGGTGAAGAAGTTGAACTTGTGCCGGATATCGCGGTCCGACAGCGCATAGTCCAGACTGAGGTTAAGGGGATTGAATGAACGATCGGAAAAGGGGTCGCGCTCGTTTGAATCGTCATCCAGGTCTTTCGAGAGTACATAGTTCATTTCAAACTGATAACGCCTGCTGAAGCGTTTCCTCAATCCGGCGGTAAAACCTCGATAGAGGGACTTGCCTACGGCGCTGGTGACGAAAACGTCACCGAGGGTTGGGAACAGGCCAACACGATTCAGATTTATAAAGCGAGTCAGGTGAACTCCCTTGGAATGGGTGAAATCAAAGTACAAGGAAAAGTCCTGAGCGACCTCCTGCTCAAATTGGACGTTGGTCGTGTAGATGCGCGGATTGGCATAGTCTTTACTAAATACCCTGACTGATGCCCCGGCAGGAATGCCGCCACCTGGGGCTACGGGAACGATATTGGGCCAGGTTGGTCGACCCGCTCCGTTTGAGCAGCCAAAGCTCGACGCGCAGGCGATCCCATATTGCTGGGCGCCGTTGTCCGTGATCGATCCAACCTGCGACAACATGTTCTGGCGGCCGTAGAAAATGCCATAGCTGGCTCGCAGGACCGATTTTCCCTTCTTCGACAGATCCCAGGCAAGGCCCACTCTAGGCTGAAACTCCTTCTTCGGACTGTGGAGAGTTCCGTCTGAGGGGAACCTCGGATTGCTGAGCAACGAGGCATAGGCAGTTTGGGAAGGACTGATAATAGGCTTCGGGAAAATCTGGGCTTCCCAGCGCAAGCCATAGCTTAGCGTCAGGTTCGTCCGCGCCTGCCACTTATCCTGAATGAACAGTCCATAGTCTTCGTTGGTGATCGTTGAGGCGCCTGGTGGCGGCACGCCAGCAATGCCTGTCGAGATCCCGTTCTGCAAATAAAGTAAGAGCGGTCCACCGGTTGCAGTACTGCCCGCCGGACACGGGGTCGGAGCCGTTACATAGCTCCCGTTAGAGCAGCCGATTGTGTTGGGGCCGAAACCTCCAGCGGCCGCGGGTGAAGCATAGCGCAGGAAGCCAGTCGCTGAGTCGAACAAATATCGGCCAGTGAAGAAGCCGCGGAACACCTGATCATTCAGCGTATGGATCCACTCTCCACCAACCTTGACGGTGTGATTACCTGAGATGACGGAAAAATTGTTCTTCACATGTGTGCGCCAGAGCAGTTCGTCAACCGCAGGTTGCAGGAAGAACGGGTTGCCGAATCTGAAGCTCGGAGCGAAGCCCATGCCGGTGTCGGCCGGCACGTTTGAGGGCGTTGCGTTACGAGGTCTTAATTCACGCGAGTATGAAAAGTGGGCCTCATTCAGTTTGGTCGACGAGAGCGTAGTCAGGAGGTTGACGTTTAAGTTATTGATCTTTGACGGACCTTCGATGCCGTTGGCGGAGTTGCCATAGGTACTGACGTCGAAGGTTTGGTTTGTATTCTTTGAGTGGTCAAAGTTGTAAGAGATGGCCAACTGGTTTGACCCATTCAGGTTCCAATCGATCTTGCCGAGCAAGGCGTAATTTCTGATTGGACGCTTAACCGGCAAACCTTCGTCCTGGTTTCTCGTGGCTTTGATGAAATTTATCAGCGCCAATCTCTGGCAATCCGAATTCCCGTTTATCAGGGCTTCATTTGCCAGAATAGTTGGCGCCGTCACCGGACAGGGTGTGCCGATCGCCTCGCTTAGGTTGGCACGCGTCAAGGTCTCGTGAATGCCCTCAAAGGCGAAGAAGAAGAAAGCTTTGTTTTTCTGGAGCGGACCGCCAATGGTCGCGCCAAATTGCTCGCGACGAAAGTCTTTGAGCGGCTTCCCGTCGGAAGTGTGGGCTGACAGTGCTTCCAGACGCTGGAAGTGAAAGAGACTGCCGTGGACGTCGTTGGTACCCGATTTGCTGATGACATTGATGATCCCGCCGGCAGTCCGGCCAAACTCAGCGCTGGCTCCGGTTGCCACTACCTGGAATTCCTTCACCGCCTCCAGGGTGATATCAATCGCCGCCCGCTGGCCTCCAAGTTGTTCGCCGAAGAAGCCGTTGTTGTAATCTCCGCCGTCCAGACTGACATTATTGAAAACACCTCGTTGACCGGCAAACGTAATCTCATCGCCGTCTGGTCCCTGGACTACACTTACTCCAGGCGTCAGAGTCAACAGGTCTTCAAACTTTCGCCCCAGGATCGGTGTAGTGTTCACGGCTTTTTCATTTAAAGTCGTGCTCGACTCTGTCTTCAGGGTATCGACGGTCGGGGTAGCCGAAACCGTCACGCGCTCCGCCACGCCAGAGACTTTCATTGACAGGGGGAGGTTAATAGCCTGGCCCACCGTCAGGGGAAATTTTTCAACGACGGTGGTGGCAAAACCCTGCTTTAAAATTGTCACCTCATAGTTGCCGGGAGGTAGTGCAAGGGCCATAAAACGACCGCCTTCATCAGTAATCGCTGTCTTGGAAAAATTAGTGTCAAGATTTTTGATTTCAACTGTGGCGCCGGGCAGGCTGGCCCCATTGGCGTCGGTCACCGTGCCCTGAATCGTCCCTGAAGTAATCTGAGTTTGCGCGCTCGCTAGCTGGGCGCTGAGCACCAAAGTGAAAAGGGCAATACAAAGAACTCTGAACAGTGGAACAAAAGAGGGAACTTTTGCTTTATGCATTTTCTTCTCCTGTAGTTGGGCAGCCTGCTGGCTTTGGGTCTTTCCGACGGCTTCAAACAAAACCAAGATCAGTTTAGATTCAGGTGGATAGCGCACTTTGGCCCTACCCATGACAATTAAGCCCCAGACAAATATCCGTCAGGTTGTGCGGCATTCAGATTAAATCGTTTTCGCGCGTGCCGCATCTTATTGCGGACCCAAGATCAGTGTCAAACGTTTTGTAGAACCTCAAACACAAATCTTGTGATGAAAGGGCCTCACGCCTGACTTAACGCTCGCCGACGCGAGCCAGACATCGAGAGTGGTAGCCAAATTTTGAAAACGAATTGGTGAAGCCGGTTGAGGGAAAGACATGCAGCGGCTTTATTTACCCAATATCCTGCCTTGAACTGAAATTGGCGGGCGCTCACAGCGTTTTGCGATTGACTTGAGCATTCCGCGGTTAGCGCAAATACCGCTCTGCCTCCCCCAACATCTCTTCCAGTCTCATGATGTACCGGCCCACATGGAACCCGTCCAGCAACGCGTGATGAACTTCAACCGAGAAAGGCAGCAGCGTCCGCTCTCCCTCCTGCACGAACTTCCCAAACGAGAGCTTGGGCACCGAGTCTTCGCGCCTCCAGTTGCGCGCGTGCGAAAAACTGGTGAAAGCCACCCACGGAAGGACCGTACAGTGGATGAGGTTGTCGTCATCCTCTTTGTGGAAGCCACCGGCTGCCTTCACCTCCATCACTGCGCGCTCGGCCCCATCAATGAACTTCGCGAAGTCTGCAACATAGTCAAAATAGGCAAACGTGAAAGTCTCGTTTGGCAAGAGCACCGTGGTGGCCCCGTGAATAATTGGATGGACCAGCACTTTGCCGTCGCGCAAACGATAGCGAAACGGCTCAATGTCATTTGCCGCTCGCAGAGCGAAGTAATGATAGGCAAGCGACACACTGACCCTGGCGGGCCCAGCTTTATCCCGCTCTGAAGCGTGCTTATTTTCTTCTCTCAAGGTGGCCAGCAGTCGACTGACATCCAGCGTCGTACAGATATTGAAATATGGTTTATCAAAGTCCCGAAAGAACTCAAACGCCTCCCGTCGGGCCCATTTTTTGATATCCAGATATTCTGCCATGGGCGAATTGTACTTATTCCTCCGCGATCAGAAAACAAAGAAGCCGGCAAACTGACGGAAGATGGTCAGCTTGCAGGCTTCTATTACCTAAATGGCCTGGGGGGTTATTTCCTTGCGATCAGTGGCCGTTAGAGAGCTTGCCGATTAGCGTAAACAACGGCAAGTACATTGAAATGACAATGGAACCGATGGTCACGCCCAGAAAGCCAATCAACACCGGCTCAATCAGGGTCAGCAGGTTGGCGATGGCAGCGTCGACTTCCTGTTCGTAGAAATCCGCAATCTTGCCCAACATCGCGTCCAGCGCGCCGGTCTGTTCGCCGATGCCGATCATCTGGCCGACCATGTGCGGGAAAACTTCGGTGGCTTTCAAGGGCTCGACAAAACTCTGGCCGCGTTCGACGGCGAGTCGAATCTTCAGGATCGCGGATTCAATGATCACATTGCCGGACGTACGGGCTGTGATGTCCAGAGATTGCAGAATAGGCACACCTGAAGACAACAAGGTGGAAAGAGTGCGAGAGAATCTGGCCACGGCGATCTTGCGAAAGATGTCGCCGAGAATGGGCAGCTTCAAGATCAGACCGTCCATGAATTTTCGCCCGCCGGGCGTCTTGTAGTAAAAGCGAAGGCCTACCACCGAAGCGACGATGGAAACCAGAATGACTAAACCACCCCAGCCCGCCAGAAAATCGCTGATGCCAACGACGATGCGCGTGGGCAAAGGCAATTGTTCTCCCGGACCAAGCAAACCGAGGAAGATGTTCTGAAACTGCGGGATCACCACGATCATGATGACGGCAACGGCGACAATCGCCAGCAACACCACCGCCGCCGGGTAAATCATGGCCGAAACAATGTCGCGCTTTAACTTCACGATCTTTTCGATGAAGGTCGAAAGACGCTGCAGAATCAAGTCGAGAATACCTCCGGTCTCGCCGGCTTCGACCATGTTCGCGTACAGTTGATCAAAGACCTTTGTATGGCGTCCCATCGCCGCAGCCAGGGTTGAGCCTTCCTCAACGTCCTGTCTTACCTGTAACAGGATCCCTTGAAAATATTTGTTTTCCTGCTGCTGGGCCAGGATTTCCAGGCACTGCACCAGGGGGAGGCCGGCATCGATCATGACGGAAAACTGCCTGGTGAAGATCGAGAGATCCTTTGCCTTGACCTTTTTGCGGCCACCAAGTTTGGGTATACCAATTTCGCGACCTTTCTCCTTGACGGCGGTAATCGTAACCTGCTCCTTGCGCAGGATCTGTCGCAAAGCTTCGCGATTGTCTGCGACGCGCTCACCGACAACATTCTCGTTCAGTTTGTTGCGGCCTTTGAAAACATATGTAGGCATTTTCAGATCTCCGATTCCTGAGGTTAACGCACTGAAGGCCGGCTGCCGACGGGGCGAGCCTGAGCGTATGGGCTGGGATGGCTGGGCTTGGTGGTGGCGGTGTTCAGTCCGGAACCGCGCTCGATCAGCTCTTTCAACTCGTCGGTATTTGAGGAACGCTGCAATGCGCATTCCAGGCTGATCTGACGCCGGTGGTACAGGGTGGCCAGCGTTTGATTAAAGGTCTGCATACCGAACTTGTCTTGTCCGGTTTGCATCATGGAGTAGATCTGATGGACCTTGTCTTCGCGAATCAGGTTTCTGATAGCCGAGTTGGGGATCATCACTTCCAGGGCCATCACGCGTCCGCCGCCTTCGGCCTTGGGTAGCAACGCCTGGCAGAGAATGCCCTCCAGGACGAGTGAAAGCTGCGCGCGGATTTGTGATTGCTGATCCGAAGGAAAGACGTCAATGATACGGTTGATGGTCGAGATAGCTGAATTGGTATGCAGTGTGGCCAGAGTCAAGTGGCCGGTTTCCGCAATACGCAGGGCCGATTCGATTGTTTCCAGGTCTCGCATTTCACCAATTAGCACTACGTCAGGATCCTGCCGCAGCGCAGTGCGCAGGGCTTCGGCAAAACCACGGGTGTCGGAATTGACCTCGCGTTGATTGATCAGGCAGTTCTTGTGATTATGCAGAAACTCGATTGGGTCCTCGATAGTCAGAATGTGCTCGTGACGCTCGCGGTTGATCTTGTCAATCATAGCTGCGAGCGTTGTGGATTTGCCCGAACCAGTGGGTCCGGTGACCAAAATCAGCCCGCGCGGCTTGTTGCATAGCTCCTTGACTACCGCAGGCAGACCCAGATCCTCGAATGCTTTGATCTCATAGGGAATGGCGCGAAACACGGCGCCGACTGCGCCGCGCTGATTGAAGAGGTTGGCGCGAAAGCGAGACAATCCCTTGACGCCAAAGGAAAAGTCGAGTTCGAGGTTTTCTTCAAAGCGATGCTTCTGAGCATCGGTCAAGACTGAATAGGCAAGTTGCTTAGTGTCTGCTGAGCTTAGATTACGGTAACCCTCAAGAGGACGAAGGTGACCATGTACGCGCACCTGCGGCGGCGAGCCGGTGGTGACATGTAAGTCAGATCCACGCAGATCAGAGAGGCTGCGGAGCAACTCTGAAAGCGAGATCTGTGGCGGGGCTTCATTCGGTCCCATTTGCTTAAACTCTCCTCGAGGTTGAGTTTGCGATTGGCGTTGCGGAACCGGCTCTTTAATGAAGAGAGCCGATAAACCTTTCGGCTTCGCTGGCCATTCGCTGAGCTGATTGCACGTTGGCTTCCGTTGCCAGGCTATAGATACGACCGTTGACTTCGGTGAAATAGAAGTTCCAGGTCTTCTCGGGTGAACGGCCTTCGGCTGGTGTTTGCGCGGTTACCACGAATACGCGGCGGCCGGCTACCTCGCGCTCGTAATCGTTGTTGACCCAACCACCGGCCTTAATCATCTTGTCGATTACCGAACGCCGGAGTTCGGTGAACGAAACACCACTCAACATCTGGCGCTGCTCTTTGCTGGTCAAATAGGCGGGAGCTGGCCGGCTGAGAGCGACCACTGTTAGAGCTGCCTGATCGGTTGTGTTTTCTTTGGCGCGGAATCTCACCTCACCATTAGCGGCCGGGGGCATTGCGCTCCAACCTTTGGAGTCTACGACGGCGGCAACGGGCGCGGCAGGTGTGCTGGCATTACTAATAATTCGAGTATCGATTGGGGCAACCAGGACGGGCCGGGCTGACATGGCTCCCAGGCGATGCGCCAAAGCCGCCGCTTGTCGCCGGCGCAGTAACGCTCGATGACGACGCCACCAGCGGCGCGAATGGTGCCGATGATGCCGTCTATGCAAACCAACGCTGCGACCCAGGCCACGGGCGGCCGAGTCCGCAAAGGGCATAACGGCAACTAGGGAGAACATTACCAGCAATGACAATATAGCTTTTCGCAGCATTTTCGTAACTCCTCTCGCTTAGGCCACAGTCTCGCGCACCACCTCTTCCACGGTGGTAATTCCAGCGCGAATCTTGTGTAGTCCGGATTCTCGTAAAGTGATCATGCCATCTTCGATCGCCTTCTTTCGTAGTTCCAAAGCAGAAGCGCCGATTAGGATCAGTTCGCGAATCTCATCAGTTATTTCCATAACTTCGTAGAGTCCGACTCGTCCCTTATAACCGGTGTTGTTGCAGGTGGCGCACCCCTGCCCTTTGTAGGTTTTGAGGGTCGCTGTTTCTTCCGTCGAGAAGCCGATTTCAGCAAGCGCTTCAGCAGGCATCGGATTCTCGTGTTTGCAGTCTTTGCAGATCCGGCGAATCAGTCGCTGGGCTTGAATTAGATTGACGCTGGTCGCCACCAGAAAGGGCTCAATGCCCATGTTCATCAGACGCGAGATGGTTGAGGGAGCGTCATTAGTGTGCAGTGTCGACAATACCATATGGCCCGTGAGAGCCGCTTTGATGGCAATTTCTGCGGTTTCGAAGTCGCGAATTTCGCCTACCAGAATGATGTTTGGATCCTGCCGCAGGAAAGCTCGCAGGGCAGCCGCGAAATTCAAACCAATCTGCTCTTTCATCTGCACCTGGTTGATCCCGACCAGATTGAATTCGACCGGGTCTTCCGCTGTCATGATGTTGGTATCGACGGTGTTCAAGGCCTGCAGCGCAGAATATAGCGTGTTCGTCTTTCCGCTGCCGGTGGGACCAGTTACCAGCACCATACCGTAGGGCTTCGAGATATTGCGCTTGAATTTCACCAGTGACTCAGGCTCAAAGCCGAGCTTGGTCATGTCGAGCATCAGATTCTCTTTATCGAGGAGACGAAGCACTACCTTTTCGCCAAATAGAGTCGGCAAGGTGGAGACGCGGAAGTCAAGCTCGCGCGAACGGGCGTCAACCTTGACCTTGATCTTGATACGGCCATCCTGGGGCAGACGCTTTTCCGAGATGTCGAGCTTCGACATGATCTTTACACGAGAGATGAGTGCGTCGCGCAGCTTTAATGGGGGATGCATGACGTCGTACAGAACGCCGTCAATACGAAATCGAATTCGCAACTCCTTCTCGTAAGGTTCGACGTGAATGTCTGAAGCGCCGCGGCGCAACGCGTCCACCAGCAGCACATTGACCAGTCGCACTACCGGCGCATCGGCGGACATGCGCGAGAGCGTCGAAAGATCGATCTCTTCGTTATCCTCGACAACCTCAACTTCCTCGGAGCCATCGGCCGGCGCAAAATCGATGGTATCGAGGGAGACAAGGTCGGCATTGGTGATCGAGCCGTTGCCATGCGTGACCACAGAAACCTTTTCGAATACTGGCTCGTCAACCGTAATGCTGGCTAGATCAATCTCACGTGAACTGCTGTAGTACTTGGAGATTGCCTGTTGAATGCTGGCTTCGGCGACCACAACCGGTTCCACGTTCAGACCCGTCATGAACTTTATATCGTCCATGGCGAAGACGTTGGTGGGATCGACCATGGCCAGGGTGAGCGTGGCGCCGACCCTGGAAAGGGGAAGGACCGAATACTTTTGTGCTACTTCCTGTGGGATCAAGCGCAGTACCGTGGCATCGATTTGAAACAGCTCGAGGTTGACCGAAGGAATCCCGTACTGGCGAGAGAGAACTGCGGTGATCATGTCGTCAGACACGAGCCCCAGTTTGACAAGATTGTAGCCCAGGCGGCCCCCGTGCTCGCGCTGGTATTCCAGCGCCTCACGCAGGTGTTGTGGGCTGATCAGATTTTCACGGACAAGGATTTCGCCTAATTTGGCAGACATGCGTGGTAGGTTTCGAACGTTTAGTGGGCGGGTTCAGGGTCCGGAGCAATTGCCGCGAGACGTACCTGTGGTGTGCGTCCTGCGGCCGGTGTGCACAACACCGTTGCTCAGGCATAGTACAGGTTGAACATCGGCACTGTCAAGAATCAAGTTCAAGAAGGCAAAAAGGTGCAGCAGTGCCCGAATCTGGGGACTTTTTTGCTAAGAAGGGAAGCACGGCAGCGAGGGCATTGGGGGTCAAAGCAAAGGGGCGACACCTCCTGGCGTCGCCCCATTCCGCTGTCATGCCAATTTCGGGCTACTCAAGGTCGGCGCCTGCGAGTAGGTGTAGCTGGCTTTTCGGCCTGAACATTCTGCTGCTCCTTGAGATTCTGCAGAATAGCCTGCGCTTCGGACTTGAGTTCGGTGTTGGTTGTCTTCTCAATAAACTGCTGCAGGTAATTAGCCGCTTCCTGATAACTGGCTTTCGCTTCGTCTTTCTTTCCCTCTGACTCCTTCATGAAACCGAGGTTATACAGAGTCAATCCCATATTTTGCAGCGCTTCGCTGTCATCCGGGTTTTGGGACAGGATTTTTTGATAGGCCGGTTTAGCCTTATCGTAAGCATTGGCATCAAACAGCATCTTGGCCATGTCGCGTTCGGCTTTGGTTTTCTTGACCGCATCGGTTTCGACGGCCAGATACTCCTCGTAGGCAGTCACTCCTGCATCTACCTGAGTAGGATCGACCTTTGTGACCAGTTTATTCATCGCGTCAGTTCTGACCAGAAATCCAAAGTATCGGCTGCGATTATAGTTGGCGAGTTCATTAGGATCAGTTGGTTGTGGTTGGGCCTTAAATATGGTGACTGCTTTGGTGGCGACATCTGCTGCGTCTTTCCAGTCTTTTTTTGCCGGTTCAAGCAGTGTGGTCACGCCGGCCCCACCGGACTTGATTGCCGCCTTATACGCTTCGGAAGTAATCGCGGCGTTGTAACGCGCGATGGCTCGATCCATCAGCGCCTGCGATTTATTGGTCATCAGCGTCGGCGCGCCCGGATGTTCGGGGTCCGCAGCCAGGCCTTCGTCGTATTGCGCAATTGCGTCCGAAAACAACTTTTCTGCCTCGTCGTATTTGCCACCCTTGTTTGCGGTTTCGCCGGCCGCGAGTGAGGCGTTACCGAGCTTGAACTTTTCGCTGACTACGCGGTTGGAATCTTCAACCTTCTTGTTCTTCTCCATGATTTCGCGATTCTTAGCTTCCAGCTCTGCACGCTTGGCCTTGTCTGCGGCGCTATCTGAAGCTGGTGCCGTTGCGCCGGAGGCGCTGCCCTTGCGACTAAGCAGGGTCTTTATTTCATCGAACGTGAGTCGCTTGCCGTCGCCAGTTTCGAGCAGGATACTGTAATCAATATCGCGCCCCGCCTTAACATCGGCTTGAAAATTTGGCTGGGCTCCCGGCGCGCTCACCGAGATCACGTAAGTACCTACAAAGGGCAGGCCGGCCCAGCGGAATTCACCTCGCTTGTCGGTCTTGGCCTCATATTTGGCGCTCATGTCGACGCGAAACACGTCAACAGTAGCTCCGGCCAAAGGCACAATCGTGCCGTCCGCCTGCCTCAGTTTTACGTTTCCGCTCAGGGGGCCGACCTGCGCTGAAACGACGCTTGCAGATGACCAACCGCAGGCAAGTGCCAACAGAGTTAGTAGAAGATATTTGCGAAACATCATGTTCCTCCAACGGAAGTGGACAAGGCGATTTATGATAGCGGGAGAGCCGTAGGATGCGAGCACGCCATCCTCAGTTGTAATTTAGTTCTTAAACGCGGCCTAAAGTTAATAAGCAAATCGGCTGCTGTCAAGCACGTACGGCAGTGGGTCCTCAAGCCCCGCCTGTCGGAAAGAGCGCAGCCGCAAGGCGCACGAATCGCATGCGCCACAGGCCTTTTCCTCTTCCCGGTAGCAGGACCAGGTCAGTTCCAGTGGCGCACCAAGTTCCTTGCCTCGCAGTATGATTTCGGCTTTGCTAAGGCCGATTACGGGAGTCCGGAGGTGAATGTTGGTTTCGGGTTTTGTTCCCAGATTGATGGCCTGTTGAAAGGCAGCATAGAACTCGGGCCGGCAGTCAGGATAACCTGAAGAATCTTCGGCAACTGCGCCGATGTAAATTGCTTCGGCACCGGTTACTTCGGCCCAGCTCACCGCGATTGACAAAAAGTGCGTATTGCGGAACGGGACATAGCTGGAAGGTATTCCCAGCCCGCTGAGATTGGGATCAGCTATGGGGATAGCTTCATCGGTTAGTGATGAACCTCCGATTTGCGCCAGATAACTTATGTCCGCAATCAGACGTCTATCGATGCCATAGTAATCGGCAATTTCCAGGAAGGCTTGCCGTTCGCGCTGCTCAGTTCGTTGGCCATAAGACACGTGCAGGAACGCCAGTTCATCATTTTCTTCGCGAGCAATGGCGGCAGTAACACACGAGTCCATGCCCCCGGAGACGAGGCAGATCGCCAGGGATGAGGGAGGTCGGATCAAGGATGTAGCCACTTCGACCAACGGCTCATCGATTACTTCGTTACTGCCGCCCATAGGGTCTCCTTAAGGATGACGGATGAAGGATGAAGGATGAAGAAGGATGCGGAGACGCGGGGATGCGGAGACGAGGGGATGCGGAGACGCGGGGACGCGGGGACGCGGGGATTTATATTGAAGATTGATACCCACATGAAATTGAACACGAAACCGAGAAGTCTCCGCGTGTCTCCGCGTCGCCGCGTCGCCGTGTCCCCGCGTCACCTCTCCGCGTCGCCGCGTCGCCGTGTCTCAGCGTCACCTCTCTCCGCGTCCCCGCGTCCCCTTTCTCCGCGTCCCCGCGTCCTTCTTCTTCATCCTTCATCCTTCATCCTTCTAAACCCCTTTCACATCCGGTCCCCAAATGTATTTGTGCAGTTGCAGCTGCAGACGTACCGCCAGCCCGCTGTCAACGATCCAATCAGCGAGCTCCTTAAGCTCGATTTCACCCCAGACGGGTGAAATGAGCACGGCTTTTGTCCGCTTCTCCAGTTCATGTCGCTCAATTACCTGGACCGCAAATTCCCAGTCGCGCCGGTCTGCTACAACGAACTTAACTTCATCCCGGTCGGCACGGAGGAGATCGAGGTTGGGCCAATGATTACGATCCGCCTCGCCCGAAGCCGGACATTTTACATCAAGGATGATCGCAGCTCTTTTATCGACGGCTTCCGTCGAAAAGAAACCACCGGTTTCGATCAGGACTTCAAAGTCTTCGTCGCACAGGCGCTCGATGAGTTCATACACTTCCTTCTGAGCGAGCGGGTCTCCTCCGGTAATTTCCACCAGGCGGCATGCGAATGCGCGTACCTGGACCAGAAGGTCTTTGAGCGCAATCTGCTCGCCGCCGGAGAAGGTATATTCGCTATCGCACCAAACGCATCTCATCGGACAGCCTGTCAGGCGCACAAAGGTACAGGGTCGTCCGGCGTGGGTCGACTCACCCTGGATCGATCGGAATATTTCGGTGACGCGAAGCATCTCAGTGATAACCGTCGGGAATTAAACGTGTATGTTACGCATTTTGTCGGCGAATGCCAGTTTGGGAGCGGCGCTGCAGCTTGGACTCGGGCGGGCCATCGCGAGCGTGGCGGCCTGGCCACTCGTGATAGCATAGAGTCGCTCGTTAAGCGAACCTGAACATTCCTCTGTGAGCAAACAAAGCAAAGAAATTGAAAAGCTGATCTCCCAGGGCGCCCAGCGATTGCTGGCCCGGGCCGGTGAATGCTATTCCCTGACGGTTGACGCTTTAACCAGCCGAATTAATACTTCGCTCGAAAAATACCTGCTCAGAGATCGGCCGCAGGCAGACGTGGAATCGATCACGGAGTTCATTGACCAGCTGCAGGCTGGAGACCTGTGCCTGGCCGTTGCTTGCGAACGGGGGGACGCTAATGCCTGGAATGATCTTGTCGAGCGCTATTCGGCTACCGTACGTTCCGCCGCCCGTTCCGCCGCGGGCAGCGAGGACGCCGCGGAAGATCTGGCCCAGTCGATCTGGGCAGAGTTGCATGGCCTGCGGGTCAGAGAGGACGGCCGAGCGGCGAGCAAGCTCGCCTACTATTCAGGTCGAGGTTCATTTGCCGGCTGGCTGCGAGCCGTGGTGGCCCAGTTGGCAGTCGACCAACACCGCAAACAATCCCGCCTGGTTCAGACCGAAGACGACGCCGATTTTGATCGCCTGATTGTGGATGATGGAGGAGGCCAAAACACGGCGGGAATGGCGAGCGCCACTTTGAACCCTGAAGCTGCCCTGGCAAGCAAATTAGAACGAACTGAGATGGAGCGTGCTTTGGCTCGAGCAATCAAAGAGATGCCGGACGAGGATCGGTTGCTGGTTAAGCTCTATTATTTTGACAATCTGCGCCTGCGCGAAGCAGGAGCGGTGCTGGGAGTCCACGAGGCCACCGCCAGCCGCCGCTTAACCCGTGTGCATGGTGACTTACGAAAAAATGTCGAAAAAATTCTGACGCAGGAATGTGGCTGGTCGAAACAGGAAACGGCGCAGGCATTTTCCCAGCTTGCTGCGCACATGGAGGCGGATCTAGAGCCGCTCCTGGCCACGAAAGAGCTAACGTCTGAAGATTCCGGGTCGTAAATGAGACTTCAGCCGAAGGCCAGTCGCAAGTTACCTGGGATCAAACGTTCTTTAGTAGGAGTTCAATAAAGCAGCGAATGAAGCAGCCGGAAAACAACGAAATCGAAAGCTTGTTGCGAGGTCTGGCGAGGCATGGATCTGCGACGCCGGCTGACCTGGCCGGCAAACCTAAGGGTGCGCATTTGGACGCCGACGAGATGAATGCCTACGCGGAAGGGGCCTTACCAGCGTCCACCCGTGCCCGCTACACTGCGCATCTTGTCGATTGCGATAATTGCCGGAAAATTGTCGGGCAACTTTCACTTGCAGCGGAACCCCTGACCGGCCGAATCTCAACCTCACGGTCCTCGGCGCCGGCCGGCTGGCGCGAGGTGTTAGCGGCGATATTTGCACCTGCGAGTTTGCGGTACGCTTTGCCCGCCCTCGTGCTTATTGTGGTTGGGGTTGTTTTCATCAGCACACGAAGACCGCCAACTGATTCCATGGTGGCAGTAAATAGCCGACAAGCCGAATGGGCGGTACCCAGTCCTCAAGGTCTGCCGGCACAGGACAAGATCAATGAGGCGACGCCGCCTCCGCAGGGCGAAACGTCCAGGACCGTGGCATTAAAGCCCGGTGATGCGGCCGCCAGGACTGAAGCGAAAGCGGATAAACCTACTCAGACCGCCAAAGCGGAGCCACTAGCCAAAAGCACCGAGCAAGAAGCCCCAAAGAATGAAGTCGCCGGCCAAACCCAGGGCGTTTTTGCGCCGGAACCTGCGCCGCCACCTGCCAAACCAGCCGCTGTATCTGATGAGAGTAAGGATGCGGGTCGGGCGAGTGGAGTCATTGAGACGAGATCCGCGGCGGAGCGCAAGAAAGAAGTTGACAAGCAACGGGCAGAGAAACAAGACGAAGAGAGAAATCAGGCGAAGGCTGGCGCGCCCGCGTCTGATGCAGCTGCGGCCGGCAGGGATGATGACAGAAAGAAAGCAAAGATTGAGAACCGCGCCGCCGTGGCAGGCGGGGGCCGGGACGAACAGCGCGAAGAGACAAGCGAGACGCGCACGGTGGCTGGCCGTCGCTTTGAACGTCGGCATAGTGTCTGGGTCGATGTTGCCTATAACTCTTCGCTAACCACAATTTCCGTTTCGCGTGGTTCGGAACAATATCGCGCGCTCGTGGCTGATGAACCCGGCATCGACACGATTGTTCGGCAACTAACCGGCGAAATAATCCTCACCTGGAAGGGCCGTGCCTATCGCATCCGCTAGCCTCCTCAATCCTCAGGCCTCCTGCCTGCCGACACTGTCGTCACTTGTCCTATCGTCAAAAAGCAGGCCGGGCCTCAAACCATGCGCCGCGATGGAATTGTGCAAGAGAGAGAAACCCTGCCTCCGGCCGTGATAAAGTACTCTCCGAAAATTCATCAGGTTGGAGGTCTGAATGTACTGTCCATCATGCGGTGCCGAAACAACCTTCGGACTCAACTATTGCAGTCGTTGTGGCGCGAGCACAGCTCCCTCGACCGAGTTGGTGCCCATCAGTCTGACTAAGCCTGCCCTGGTCATCGGAACCATTGTCACCGCCCTCACCCTGGGGGGCTTTGCGATACTCATTGAGGGTGCGATCAGGCTGGCCAGCGTGTTCCACGTTCCCGATCCGATCATGGCCATCTTGGTGCTGGGAATAGCGACGATCCTTGCCTGCGACATTCTGCTCCTGCGCCTGCTGTCGCGCGTGGTCAGATCGTCGCTGGAAGCGGCGAAAGAAAAACCTGCTTCGCTCCCAAGAAAGCCGGGTAGCGGTTTGCCACGGCAAATAAACGCTCCGCTTGAGCCGGTAATGAGTGTCACGGAAAACACCACCAGGACATTCGCGCCAATCTTCAGCGAGCCTCCGGACCGCGGCACTAAATAACTATTCCCGAAGGAGGCAAAACTAATGAGGATGGGCAATTGGCGGGCTGGCGCGATAACCGTGTCGTTAGCTCTCATGACCGTTGGTTTTCTCCTTGCCCTGCGTTTGGATTGCTCAGCGCAAGGAGCGGCGGCGCGGCATGGTCAACCAGGTTCAGTAACAGTTGCCGGCAAACGCAATCCCGCTATTGCTCTACTGGTTCGCCAAATCGATGCCCGGAACATTGAACGCACCATTCGCC
>Ga0209798_10000151_pt1 | contig 38804 bp, 32 predicted proteins | sample DOMMetBare3Fresh_FD_187475 | JGI IMG/M metagenome (GOLD analysis project Ga0209798, IMG submission 187475) | Wetland sediment microbial communities from St. Louis River estuary, USA, under dissolved organic matter induced mercury methylation -... | ecosystem: Environmental > Aquatic >...
TACAAGTGCAAAGGGCGTTAAATAATACCTTTACGTCTGGGCTTACTTCGGTAAATGTATACGGTACTACTTTGACGACCTATACCGATAATACAGGGGTTCCAGGCACAACATATTACTACAGAGTACGTAGTGGTAATTCAGTTGGGTGGTCCACCACGTTCTCGAACATTGCGAGTGTAACACTTGTCCAGATAGCCCCAGCAGCTCCATCAGGGTTGACGGCAACGGCGACTTCTCCGACGCAGGTAGTATTAAATTGGGTTGACAACGCTAATAATGAGAATGTTATACAGGTGCAAAGGGCATTAAATAATTCCTTTACGTCTGGGCTTACTTCGGTAAATGTATACGGTACTACTTTGACGACCTATACCGATAATACCGTTGTAACGGGTACGACCTATTTCTATCAGGTTAAAGCAGGCAATAGTGTTGCCTGGTCTGGAAACTCGAATACTGTTACCGTAACACCGTAGTAATGAAAAAGGGCTGGCAAGAGATATATCTCTTGTCAGCCCTTTTTTGTCTGTAACGAATATGCTTTTAATTTAAAAACAATATGTTGTTAAATAGCGGCTGTCTTCATAACCTTCTTTACTGCAGTGATAGTGTCAGATATATGTTCGTTTATTAATGTCGGATGTACCAGAAACATCAAACTTGTTACTCCTAATTCTCTGGCAACAGGAAGATTCTCCTCAGGGCCAAACCCCGAATCAGTAAATGCCTTTTCCAGATAAATCTCACTGCAACTACCGCTAAAACAGGGGATTCCTTCTGCCGTGATGGCATTGATAACCTTGTCTCTGTCCCAGCCAGCCGCAAGCATCTCAGGACGAACAAAAACATAGTATTTGTACATGGCGTGACCAATTTCAGGTGGAGCCGGAGTGACACGCAGTGCCGGAATGGAAAGAAACGATTCGGTGAGCAACGTGGCAAAATGTTGTCGTTTTGTAGTCCATTCCGGGAGTTTTCTCAGTTGCGCTCTTCCGATGGCTGATTGCATGTCGGTCATTCGCCAGTTGGTGCCGAACGATTCATGGAGCCAGCGAAAGCCAGGCGGGTGCTGACGATTGTAAACGGTGTCATAACTCTTGCCATGATCTTTGAATTCCCATGCTTTCCGCCACAGATGCTCATGGTTGGTCGTCAGCATCCCCCCCTCACCGCCAGTGGTCATGATCTTATCCTGGCAGAAGGAAAATGCAGCCACATCACCAAGTGAACCGACTGGTTTACCTTTGTAGGTTGCTCCGTGAGCCTGAGCGCAATCCTCGATCACCTTTAAACCATGCTCCCGGGCAAGTTCCATGATTGCATCCATATCACAGGGCCAACCTGCCAGGTGAACACAGATGATTGCTTTGGTACGGGAGGTAATTAAAGGTCGAATAGTATCTACCGTAATGTTTTGACTGACCGGATCCACATCTGCCAGTACCGGTTTGGCTCCCCGCATCACAATACAGCTGGCAGAGGCAATAAACGTACGACAGGTGGTAATGACCTCATCCTCCGGTCCAATACCAAGGGCATACAAGGCCAACTCCAGTGCTACAGTACCGTTTGCCAAAGCAATGGCGTATTTGCAGTCAGTATAAGCGGCGAATTCCTTTTCAAATTCCCGTCCTTCCGTGCCGGTCCAGTAATTGACCTTGCCGGAGCGCAAGACTGATGTTACCGATTCTATTTCGTCCTCGGCAAAAAATGGCCATGGTGCAAAAGGTGTTGTACGCACAGGTTTACCGCCATTGACGGATAATGTATCAGGCATGATCCTCTCCCATATTTTTAACTGTTCTAATCTTGTTTCACAAGCTTCGCCGGGCTGCCGATTACAGTCACATTGTCGGGCAGATTACGGATAACCGTTGATCCAGCACCGATAATTACATTGTTACCTATGGTCAGGTTAGGAATGATGGTTGAACCGGCGCAGACAAAGGAACCGATTCCAACGGAAACGGTTCCGCACAGAGTAGCTCCAGGAGCAATGTGTACTCCATCACCGATGACACAATCATGATCAATGCTCGTTTTTGTATTGATTATGACATCGCTACCGATCGTGCAATCCGAGTTAATAATGGCGCCGGCCATAATCACACTATTTTTTCCGATGGATACACCTCGTGCAATCTGTGCAGCAGGGTGGATAGCAGTTATAAACTCAAAATTGTTGTCAACCAGCCATAAAGCCACTGATCTACGTGCTTTGTTACTACCTATAGCAACTATCCCGTGTTGGACACTGTTTGCAAGTAACTCCTGTTTGCCACCGATAACCGGGTAGCCATACACTTCAGTTCCTTTAAGCGAAAGATCATCATCGACGAGAAAGGCAATGTCATATAGTCCCTGATGTTCGATGATATCGATAACTACTTTGGCATGACCACTGGCGCCGAATACGAAGATTTTTTTTTTGATCATGGTAATTCACAATTTATCTTTCTTTGGGGATTCTGCAAAATACAGAGCTATTGCCCTTTAAAAGGTTCCATCGTAGCCTGACCATCCTGGCTGATTCCCTCGCGTTTGAACACCTTATGAAACGTCATCCAGAGAATCTTCAAATCAAGCCAGAAAGATCGATGGTCCACGTACCAGACATCCAGTTTGAATTTATCTTCCCAACTGATGGCGTTACGACCATTAACCTGTGCCCAGCCGGTGATACCGGGGCGAACCTCGTGGCGTCGAGCCTGTTCCGGATTGTAAAGCGGAAGATATTGCATTAACAAGGGGCGTGGGCCAACAAGACTCATATTTCCCTTGAGTACATTCAGCAACTCAGGGAGTTCATCAAGGCTACTGCTGCGCAGAAAACGGCCAAAAGGGGGGAGTCGGTCAGCATCGGGAAGCAGGTTGCCGGAGACATCACGCTCATCGGTCATGGTGCGAAACTTGTACATCATGAATGGTTTTCCGTGGAGGCCGGGACGTTGTTGACGGAAAAATATTGGTGAACCAAGTTTGAAACGTACAAGCAAACCCAATAGAAGTAAAAAGGGCAAAAGTATAAACAATCCAATAATTGTTACAATAAGATCAAAAAATCTACAAAGCATTACGTTAATCCAATCTCTTGCATAATTACTGTGTTCACTTTGTGTACATCATATTTTTCTTCGGCGATTTCACGACTACGCGTTCCCATTCGGACAATTAACTCAGGTTGCAGAATGAATTTCTCCATCGCTATTGCAAGGGATTTTGAGTTTTTAACTTCCACAAGAAAACCATTATATTCATTTATGACAGTTTCACGACAGCCAGGAACATTTGTTGTCACAATCGGTCTCCCCATAGCCATTGCTTCCAAAACCGTGCGTGGTGTGCCTTCGCGATAGGAGGGTAAAACATAAATATTGGCATGTTGTATGTTGGGGCGGACATCATTTGTAGAACCTAGGTATTCTATGATTCCTTCCTGCTGCCATACATTAAGATCAATTTTTGATATACCTGCCGGATTACTGTCAAAAGGACCAAGTAATTGGAATATTGCTTGTGGGTATTTGTGTTTTAGAATACGTGCTGCTTCAATATATTCTAAAACACCTTTGTCTCGTAACAAACGAGCAATCATTAAGAAAACAGGAGCATTGTCGGGTGGATTTGCTGCGTAATAGTCGATATCCACTCCCGAACCGTTAATAAGAACAGTTTTTAGTTCAGTAAGGATACCTAATTTTATAAATAAGTCACGATCATCGGGGTTTTGAAAAAATACAGAGGTATTAAAGTGCAATGCGGAACAATACAAACCTGTTACAAATTTCCTTATAATTAAACCTTTGTAACCGTCTTTCAGAAAAGCATATCCGAGACCCGTAATCATTGAATAAATGGATGGTACCCCGGCCCATTTTGCAGCTAATGATCCATATATTACCGGCTTAATTGTATAGCTCAAAACAATGTCAGGTTTACACGAGTGCAGGAAACGTTTTATCCGTACCAAGGATATCAAATCTTTAACAGGGTTCATCCCGGTTCGTTCAAGTGGTACAGTTCTATAATGTACTCCCATGCTATTTAAAATGTTGGTTACTTTTTGATCATCTTCTGGAGCACAGGCTATTACTTCATGCCCAGCTTTCAATAACGCAAGAAGTAGAGGTCCACGGAAATTAACTAATGATTTCGCATAACCAGCAATAACAACAATCTTCACTGTACCTCCAACCAGGCCTGAAACATAAGGATATCCCACAGATCATATTGCCAATCACGCAGGCCGGAAAGATGTTCATGCCATTTTTGACGGATAGGTGTAGGGTTAAAAAAACCTTCCCGTTTTAACCTGTCCTCGGAAAGCAGGCCTTCCGCCCAATCTCGCAATGGTCCTCGTAACCATGAATCAATCGGAACGCCGAACCCTACTTTGGGACGTTCAATTAACTCCTTAGGCACATAGTTGTATAAAATTTGTCGCAGTAGCCATTTTCCTTGCCCATTATGTATCTTCATGGATAGGGGAATCCTCCATGCAAACTCAACAATCCGGTAGTCGAGAAATGGCACACGGGTTTCTAAACTTATACCCATTGCGGATCGGTCAACCTTTACCAAAATGTCGTCAGGCAAATACGATAGCATATCAATAAACATCATATTATCTGCAAAATTTTGCATACTTGGTCTGCGGCTAGCATCAGTCAAGGCTGTTGATAGTTCAACAGAGCCTGCAACAATTGCTGAAGGTTTTTTCCAATGTGATACCATGCTACGATACAGTTCTACTTCGTTTTTGGAGCCTAAAATCTCGCTTAAATGGTGTAGTTTGACTCCTGCTGAACTGGGATGTCCATAACGGTCTGATTTTTGAAACTCTATTCCCCTGAGTATTTCCTTTTTAAAATCAGGTATTGCCTTTATGCCAGATGCCATAGCTTGACGAATGATGGCAGGAACCCATCCTATCTTTCTCCAAATATTAGCTGCCTTGGCATATCTGTTATAACCACAAAAAAGTTCATCACCGGCATCACCGGATAGACTCACTGTTACATTTTTTTTTGTTAGTTCAGAGACAAGAAATGTCGGTATCTGAGATGAGTCGGAGAAAGGTTCGTCATACAACATTGGCAAGCGTGGTATAACCTTGAGCGCATCATCTGGCGATATATAAAGTTCCGTATGGTCAGTGCCAAGATGTTTTGCTACCGCAAGGGCATATTCTGCCTCATTATATTTTGCTTCCTTAAATCCAATAGTAAATGTTTTAACAGGTCGTGAACTCTGGGACTGCATGAGTGCCACAATGGTAGATGAATCAACACCTCCTGAAAGAAAAGCACCTAAAGGGACATCTGCAACCATTTGCATCTGAACGGCGTCTCTTAATAAATGGTGCAACTCATCGACTGCTTCTGACTCAGAGCCTGAATACGGATTAATTACTCCCTGTTTTGCTGTATCTTTTAATGTCCAGTAAGGTTGAGTAACACATTCTTTTTTCTGACACGATTTACTGAAATCAAGTGTTAGAATTGTACCTGGTGTAAGCTTATGGATACCTTTATAGATTGAATATGGTGATGGTATATAGTTATGTCTTAGATATAATGCAAGAGCATCTCTATTGATTTCACCTTGCCAATCAGGATGCGTACGAAGTGCCTTGAGCTCAGAGGCAAATAAGAAACTGTTGCCTGACCATCCATAATAGAGTGGTTTTTCACCCATTCTGTCACGTATGAGATAGAGAGTCTGATTTTTTCTGTCCCAAAGCGCTATTGCAAACATGCCGAGAAAACGCTTCACAGCCTCCTCGACCCCCCACTCATCAAATGCCGCAAGCATTACCTCAGTATCAGAATGACCACGCCAACTAAACGAGGTAATGTTTTCCAGTTCAGACCGAATTACATGGTGATTGTATATTTCACCGTTAAAAACGATCACGTAGCGACCGGACTCTGAGTGCATTGGTTGATGGCCTGCAGGGGAAAGATCGAGTATTGAAAGCCGACGATGTCCCAAAGCAACTTCAGCTTTTGTATCTAACCAATACCCGCTGTCGTCAGGCCCACGATGTCTGATGGTATCGCACATTGCTGTGAGAATTTTTTCTGAATTAAAAGCAGAACTTTTCGTTCCAATAAAACCGGCTATACCACACATCTGTACTACACTCCTTGTTCGGCAATGACATGGTAATATAATTCCTCATACTGTTTGGATACAGCACCTAATGAGAAATTGTTTATTATTCGCTGTCGTGCCCGTCGACCTAACTCCTGTCGTTCATCACTATTGTAGTACATGATCATTTTGTGCAGAGCTGTTGACAATTCCAACGGATTGCGTGGCGGGACAACCATACCGGTATCACCGACCAGCCAACCTGAATCTCCCACATTAGTAACAATGCAGGGTACTCCGCAACTCATAGCTTCTCCAATCACATTTGGGAACCCCTCTCCGCATGATGATGAAACCAGAATATCAAGCGAGGCCATGATCCTTGGGATATCATCGCGAGGTCCTAATAAAAGTACCTTTTGTTGTAAACCATACTTCTTTATTATCGCCGAAAGTTCTAAATTTTCACAAGATATCCCTTCGCCACACATAATGAATTTGACATCATGTGTTAGATGCGGAAGCATTGAAATTGCATTTATAAAATTTATATGATCCTTCTGTGGATGATAGCGCCCTATAAGCCCCACCAATAAGTTATCTTTATTTAATCCTAAATTCTCTCTGACTGAAATGTATGAGAACTTGTCAGGACAAAAAATTAATTGGTCAAATCCATTTGGTATAACTTTTATTTTATGTGGTATGTATCCAAATTTAATATGCACCATTTCAGCTACATGTGAACAACTGATAATTTTGTCAGGTATGTATCGTGATAAAAATGCACATAATTTTGCCGTTAAAATTGTACGGCCTTTATTAACATTAAAATCAAGATTTGAATGGTGTATACCCCACACAATTTTTGTGTTTTTTACAAATTTTGCCGCAATTCCACCTAATAAATCAGAATGGTACATCCATGTTTGCACAAGATGAGGTTTTTTCCCCCTAATAAGAGAAACTAGTTTTGTTAACGCAGTTAAACTTGGAACTCCACGCCGCATACCGAGGCAAATTACTTCAATTCCAAGATCTTTGATTTTATCTCCCATGGGTCCATTATCAGAGAGTGAAACCACAGTAGAAGCAATTTCATTTCGGTTTGTAGATGAAAGCAATTTGTAAAGCATCATCTCTGCACCGCCGATACCCAGACCGGTTATTATGTGAATAACTTTTAACATTTTAATTCCTAATGATACTTGTCGTAGAAATTATAAATCTAATTAGTGCTTAATACGATCTGTTCTCTGCACATTCTGTTGAAATAATCATAGTTTAAATAATGATTTAAAAATTCTTGGGACTTGATCGTGTCGATCGGTATCACTATGATGCTATTTAACAGGTTGTGGTGCCACAAACCAATAATGTTCCCACATTTCAACTACGCTCTCCATAGAGAATCTGTTTCTAGCTTCTATAGCACAACTACCATATTGTGTTCTTAACTTATTGTCATTCATTAAGAGGTTAAGTGCTGACGTAAATGCAACAATATCTCTAGGCGGTACCAATATACCATCTATACCATTTCGAATAATATCACGTGGGCCTGTGTCACAATCAAAACTAATTGCTGGTAGGCCGTGAGCCATGGCTTCTGCCAGAGTATTAGGGAATCCCTCATAACGGGAGGTCATTACATAGATATCCGCTCGTTCATACCAAGTTCCCACATTACCAACTCTACCAGGAAGGAAAATACGGCCTTTTAATCCAACTGAGGTAACTTGTTTTTCCAACGTATCTCGCTCTGGACCTTCGCCAATAAATACCAAATCCCAGTCTGGATATTTGTGTGCAAGTTTAGAAAAAACATCTATCATTACGTTACATTGCTTTTCTTGGCTTAATCGTCCCACAGCTAATACAAGTTTACGATCAGTATTACATATTGTTTGTGGTAATAAGATTGGTTGTTGTTGAGGCATTGGCCAGGGCACTGGATTTGGAAGAACCGGTACATGTTTAGCTCTTGTATGGACTTCAATCCAATTAGCACATTCTTTTGTGAGTGCTGCTACTGCTGATAGCTGTCCATAAGAATATTTACGCAGAATTTCTTTAAACCTACCTAAAGGTGTATTAGGTGGATAAGTATGTTCCGAACCGACAGTAACTATATTAGATATTCCGTAAGCAGACAAAGCAAGTAGTACATTAGCTTCTACCATAAAAGAAACAACTAGATCTGGCTTATGATGTCTTAGTAATTTACGTAATTGCATCATTCGTCGAATATTTTTCCACATGAAATCTACAGAACTTTCGCTCAAATATGCAAGATTTAACTCAATTCTTTTGATTGATGGTTGTAATTCAAAAAAATCTTTATGTTGTTGTGCAAAGGTAACGATAGTAACGTTATTCCCGTTTACGGACCAGTGATTGGCAAGATTTGATGCTACACGTTCAGCACCTCCATTACACAAAGATGGTATTATAAAAAATATATTCTGCATTTTTTTGTTCTCTCTTTTATTTATTTGAGGAAGTGGGTATTAATATAGCACTTTCGTAGAATAACTCGGTATATGATGATTGATATCTTAATCCAAACTTTGTATGTTTTGGTGCATAAGAAACAATCAATGTTCGGCCTCGGGTGAGTTACTAGGTGTATTTTTATGAAACGTGTAGTTAGCTGTACATGGAACGTAAGTGGATGAAAATTTATGCCAAGTACCTAGATGATCAACTAGTCGATTTTCGTTGAGCAAACTAAAATAAAACAATAGCAGAAAGATATGTGTTGTTCCATGTGATAGAAAAGGTATTTTGATTTGAGCTATAAACAGCATGCTCATAACACTCAAAATAAATGAAACTCTTTTTCGATCAAATGATATTCTGCACATTAAATAAGTCATTAAAATAAAATATGCATAAAATAGTAGAGAGCCGATAAAGCCAGCGAAGAATATTAATCTAACGTAACCAGAATCAGTCCCCATATAGTTGATTAGAGGATTGCCTGGATCTTGAAAATATCCATCACCGATTAAGATTGATTTCATATTGTCAGGCAAAAATAGCATATTTTGCCTGATCTCCGTTGTTGAAGCAGTTTCAAAAGTACCTTTCTCAATAAACGAAAACACAAATTCAAAAGCCCATGGGAAAAATTTTTCTTCCATAAGTACTTTTATGTCTGGCGGGACTAAAAGCAAGTATAGTAACACACTCACAATTAATGATATTGTAATAAGTTTAAATAATCGAAAGGCATTGGCAAATCTACACCTGTTAAAAATTAAGGAGGTGCAAATAAAAAAAGTGACTAATACAAAACCTGTTCTTGCGACAAAAACTATAGAAATAGTTTGTAGGATGAACAATATAACAAATCGCCACTTTCTTTTCACTGAATCAGAAAACATAAATATTTGATAACTTAATATTGCACCAAATGCCTGAACAAGCGACAACCCATCGCCTGCTAATCCGGTAATGCCAGAAGATCGTATTTGCGAAATTTGTGATGTGTTTTTCACAAGCACAGTCTGAATAAAAGTTGAAAATGGTGAATAAAACCATTCTAGGATTATGAATATTGACTGAAGTGCTATGGTGTAACTTAGTAGACGTAATAAGTCTTCAAAGCTAAAATATCCCATTTTATTCAGATATCGTATCGCAAGGAATGTTGTAATAAAAACTAGGAGCAATATTTGTAATAAATATCCAGGAAATGTAAAATCATAGGTATTTAGATAAACGGGGATGCCAAAAAAATAAGTTGTCAAAAATAACCAGTATACGCATAAAATAATTATAAAATAATCAGGTTGTGTAAAACTTATGTGGATGCCCCTTAAAAACGATAACGTAATAAATGCTATATAATTAAATAAACCGGAGTAACGTATAGCAGTTACTAATAATATTGAACATGCGATAAATATTGAAACTGAATAAAATGGTTCAGCACTTTTGCCTAATACTGGTTCAATTAGATCGTTGAGAAATATTGATGCTGAAACATATGACAAAATAAATGTTAATATTTGTATTGCGTAACAGGTACAGCGCATCTCTAAAGACTTTAATTTTATCTGTTGCGAGTTTGTAACTATTGAAGTGAGTCCATACTTAATGACATCAAGTCCATAAAGATTGATTACTAAAAAAAACAAAATATATCGGGTAAAACCAGATGACATTAATTTAAAACTTGGGTTATAAATGAATAAAAAAAAGAGTATTACTATACTCATTTGTTTAATGCATTTATTCAGTTCATATGTGTTAATTCGATAAAACATCATAGAAATCCTAATAAAATTGTTGCGCTAATTTTGACAACAATGTTGTCGTGCGTCAATATTGCTGTTCAGTTATGCCGTATCGAGTATATGATTTATGGAAAGTAATTATAATAAAATGTGATGGTATAAATATTAAATATCATATCCATTCAAGTTTTTTTGCAAAATTACAGTTGTCAGTTTTGAGCATCTTTAGTCTTGAGTTACGAACAGTAAACTTTTCCCAGATAGTCCTATCGCATGTTGATACAAAGTTCCGCGGCTCCTGGTCCGTACCTATATGTTCCATGGTGAGGCTTCCTTGAGTGTTTCCTTCACTCAAAGTGCTATAAATGTCTGAAAAAACAGGAGACTTCGTAGGTCTGTCGGCATCTAGGAAATCGACACGAACATTTCTGCTGGAATAGGGATAACCTTTATATCCGCTGTCAAAATAAATAACAGCATCAGTAGTCTTTTTCATGCGTTTCATGACTCCTGATAATTTCTCCGCATTAACAATGCCACGAATGGAGTTATGGGTGAAATTACAGTCGCGGGCACCGCAAAAATATAGTCCAGTTTCGATATTCCTTAAGGTGTTATGAGTGACGGTAATATCAAGGGCACAATTTAATTCTGCAACTGCAATTCCAATATCTGCTAACGAAATCTCATTGTTTTCAACGATAATTTTACCATTATCCTTATTCTGGTTTACTAGTCCAATCATGATGCCGAATTCGTTGCAATTTCTAATAGTATTGTTTGAAATCGTTCCACTAATAGTATTTTCAACCCATATTCCAGCGTTATATTCAGTTCCTCGACTATTAAGGCAATCTTCAACTTTGTTACCGCTAATTACAACATCCCGGCTTTTCTTTCCGTTAATTATGCCTTCACTGACAATCCCAATCCTTCCATTAATCTGTGAAATAATATTGTTTTTAATTTGGCAACGGGTGGTAGATTTTGTATAAATTCCATCGGCATAGTATCCATCGCTTTGTACGTTACGGATTGTATTCCCAACAATCCTGCTATCGTCTCTCCCATCATCGCATACTCCGAATCGTTTGGTATTTGAAATTGTACAGTTAACAAGTGAGTTTCTATCACCCTTATGGAAATACACACCACCACTGACACTGCTGCCATCAATTTTGATATCGCTAACTGTAATATCATTCCCATTTAGCATGACACAATTGTACACAAATGTATTCTTTGGATTGATTTTCAATGTTCCACTACCGGATATTGAAGTTGATACCATGACGCGATCAATAAGATATGTCTTGTTTGAAAGTACCACAGGAGTTTTGGTTTTTTCTCCGGCATCGACAGCGGATTGCAAGGCCTTGGTATCGTTTGTTGTTCCATCCCCACGAGCTCCCCACGATTCTGGGTAAATCGCATCAACGCTGTTCGCAAAATGTGGAAAGATTATCACCAGCACAAAGATACTGAAAATCATTGTGATCACAGTATTTATAGATTTTTCCATTGTCATTTTCCCGTTTTTAAGGATTGCTCCCACATACCCATCACTTTTTTGATGGCAAAGCGTTCCAGCACCTCCGTGGCATTATTCGACAGATGCTTTCTTTCAATTTCATCATTCATTAATTTGTTCATGGCTTGCGCCAATGCATTTCTGTCTTCGCATGTTACAAGAATACCATCAATTCCATCACGAATGATCTCTCGGGGTCCGCTTGGGCAATCAGTACTGATCACAGGTAGTCCGCAAGCCATTGCTTCACACAATGCATTAGGAAAGCCCTCATAACGTGATGACATAACAAAAATATCGGCCTGTTTAAGATACGTAGATGGGTTTGATATTCTGCCAGGAAGATGGATACGGCTTGAGATGTTTAAATGTTCAATCAAGTTTTGTAACTTCCTTCTCAAAGCTCCTTCGCCAAAAATTACAAGATGCCAATTGTTGTTGCTGGTTGCAATATCGCTGAATGACTTTATTAGAATGTCAAAACCTTTTTCCTGGCCCAGCCTCCCCATTGCAACTATGATCCTGCAATTTTCAGATAGATTCAGATATGATCGAAGTGATTCTAACGACTCTGTCGTGGTTACCACAGGAAGCACAGGGTTAGGAATCACTACAATCGACAGGTTAGATATCGTCTTCTCAAACCATGACTTAACCGTCTCAGATTGAACGACCAATGTACTGGCCAACGGATAACACAATTTTCTCATCACTTCCCAAAAATTGCCTATTTGATGATGAGCTGGATCAGTCCGTTCCGAGAGGATTAATGGGATGCCCGTGCCAACAAGTGCCAGGCTCGTTATGATATTCATTCTGTCCATGAAACAGATGACAGAGTCTGGGGTGGTCGCTCTTATTGCACGGCGTAAGCGAAATATCCTGATAATGTTGTTGCGAATTGCAAATAGAGGATTATTTGAATTGGTAAGCATATCCAGCCCAACCCTTGTTACGTTGGGGGTAATACTATAGAAGTCAGTTGACGGAGCAGCAAGAGTAATCAGAGTAATGTGCCATCCATTTTCTGCCCAATAGTTTGCCATGATGGACATGACTCTCTCGGCGCCTCCGGCAGAGAGTGATGATATGACCAGTGTGATTCTCATAAATCTAGGCTGCCGAAACTGAATTCAAATTGCAGTTACCTGACGCTTTGCGCTTCAGATAGCCGAAAAAAAACAAATTACAAATCATGGCAACTGTATAAAGTGCAATCGTTGAATATGCAGCGCCAGCCATTTGATATTTTTTAATCATATACATGCTAATTAACAATCCACCTCCACCAAAAACAAGTGTTGAACCAGACAAAAACTTGAAATAACCACGAGAGGTTAGTTGTGGCCCCATCAGTGTACAGAACGTGTTTCCAATAACACTAAAAAGCAATAGCCTGAAGATCACGATCGACTCGTTGAACTTGCTGGAAGCAACTAGAAGCATTGCATATGGAATAAGAAAATAAGCACAGATACAGATAAGAATCATCAGAAACATCACGCTCCAATAATATTTGATATGCTTAAGCAGAGCGGCGTCATGACCTAGAACAGCGATGTCATGATTGAACGTAAGACTGATGACAGAAGGCACAATAATGATCATTGATACCAGTTGCATTGCCAACTGATATATTCCTACATCACGAGGAGTAAGATAGTAGTTGAGAATAAGAATATTTGCTGAAGTAATGAGTATGCCACCTATTGTATCTAAGTGAATTTTTAGACCGTTTTTTACAAGAATAGCAATTTCATCCCAATGAACCGTACACTCTGGTTTTACAAGCCTAGAAATAAACATTACTTCGAGCGCAAATGTTCCTATGCTACTTGCAGTCATCAGACACAAGAAAGTGATAAGACCTAATTTGAAATACATAACTGCTAATGCAGCGCTAGCAACATACGTTATCTGTACTAACAGGCTCATGGAATTTTGCACAGGAAGTCTGTTGAGAGAAGAGAATAGATACATGCTTTGAGCAGACCAGATAATTGCCGGTACGGTAAGAAAAGCTATAAAATAGAAATTATTATCAACCTTGCCGTAAAAACTGGGATAAATAAGTGAAATTAGAATGGCTACAAGATAAATGATTGCTGTTAATATTATTCCGATAGTAAGTAGCGAGTAAAGGTTGCGCCTGAAATATTCCTGCGGAGTCAGTTTTTGACGAGTGATTTCAAAAACCAACACCCTGCCAATACTTAAACCTCCAATAGAAGCCATTAAACTTGCCATAGTGGTAGCACCGGCAATATATCCTCTTCCTTCGGGACCAAAGAACTTGGCGCTCAACATCAAGCTCAACATACTTATGAACAAGGTTGCAAATCGAGCTGTAACTGTATAGGAGATACTCTTAAGCACTCTTAACCATAAGAAAATTCTTTATTTTACGAATAGTGAAAAGAAATCGAGGGAAATTTCTAAATGTATAAAGCTTCCTATGGAAATCATCAATATATATGCCATGTGCTACACTTTTAGAGATAAGTCTTTTGAATTCCTTGTATTCATTTAATTGAAAATAATTCCAAGCATAAATATAATATATTCTCGCAAAGCCGTATTGTATTGCTTCAGTGTCTGATACATATTCACTTGCCTTGTTTAAGGTATACTCCAAGTCCTTTAATACATTTGCCAACTTATGTAAGTTGTATGCACTTGCACTGTTATGGTGTTTTCTATATGCCCCCAATACCTCATCAATATAACCTATATCGCCCATTCGAGCATTTTGTATATGTAAAAGCCAATCTCCAACGTGACGAGTATTAAAATCAACTCCCTCTATTGGTAATGATGTACGCCGGTACATTTTAGAACTATGCCCAAAAAAAGTGCCATATTTGATCAAATCAGAAATACTACTAAACTGTTGCTTGTAGATACTGTTAAATAAAAACAAAGCATTGCCGTTTGAGTCATCAAATACCTGCAGATTATGGCACACAATTGAACATTCAGGGTGTGCTTCAAAAAAGTCTACTTGTTTTTGTAATTTCCCTGGATACATGAGATCATCACCATCGATGTGTGCAATATAGTCTCCTGTACATGCCATAACGACGTCAGAAAAATTCTTTTGGGCTCCTATATTTGTTTTCTGTAGAATTAGCTTAATTTTTGTTGGGTATTTATTAGCATATGACTGCAATATATAGCGTGTGTTATCTGTTGAAGCGTCGTCGCCTACAACAATCTCATATTCGAAAGCGGTCGCTTGTGACAAAATACTATCAAGACAAGTACCAATATATTGTTCGTGATTGTATGTAACTATTGATACACTAAGTTTCATAATTTTTACCAAGATAGTCTTTGACAGCATTCTTAATCAAGAACGGGAATATTTAAACATATAAAATTATGATAGGTAATTCATTACTCAAATAGCGGCAACAAATGGTAGTTATAAAAATGATATTTATAATTCCTTTACCATGAAACAAGAGAGGTCATTCTCTGTAACTATTGAAAAACCATCTTGAATATAAAAATCTATAGCGTGTTCATTGATTTTGTCTACCTCAAGTTTAATAGTCGTCATGCCATTTTCTTTTGCTGTTTTTTCACATACACTTAGTAAAAGCTTGCCAATTTTTTTCCCATGATACTCTTTTAAAACTGCGATTTGCGCTAAATATGCTTGTCTTGAAATTGAGTCGTTAGCATAAATAGCAGCGAATCCAACTATATTAGAATTACTTTCTGCAACTATAAAAATTGAATTGTTTTTTAATTTTTCAGAATATTCTGAAAAATCCTCAATTCTTGACGATAAGGGCCTTGAAAAAACCTTGTCAAATAATTTTATTATATTATAAATCTCATGTTTTGTATTAGTAGTTCTTATTGCGATCATAGTAATTCCAATGAGTTGAGTATTTGAAGTTCACGAATAAATAATCTCATTTAGCATGCTTTTAAATCGTTAATTGGTAGGTGATGGGCTATGCATAATGATGCTGGTGAGGTGTTGACATACCAGGCGAAATGTTAGGTATATATAGGGTAAAAAACTGATTGTTAAAGGAGTAAAATATTGGCTTAACACCGGAATCTATGATTGATTGTACTATTGAATAACAAATATAGAATGGCATTAATAGTGTTGTTGCTTTTAGATGTTCTAGCACAGCCCGCAAGGCAGCTCTTGCAGACTGATACTTGAGCATGTTTGAGAAATAATCACCAAAAAACGGCAAATCTAAATTGAAATAACCTCCAATTTCTTTCATTGTTTACACCAGATCATATTCACAAAGCATCTGCTGAACTGTATTGAGAGAATTGAACATTAGTATGTCGATTATTGAAAGCCAGGGAACGAATGCGGCATTGAATTGTTTATAGTCTAAACTTTTTGGCTTGATAAAAAATAGATCTACCTCATTGTTACTAAAGTGTTCTTTTGAATATAGATCCATACCACCAATAGCGTTTATGTATGTTGAGGCCTCTTCTTTTTTACATATATCCAGAACTCTGTCTCGTCCTGACAAATCATTATTTCTATAACTACGGCTAGATACAACAAATTCAGTTTGAATCCCCATGACTTTAGACAAAGTTTGTAATTGGTTGGCAATATAGTCTGCGAGGTTGTCTGTTTCATGGTTAATTAAATTACTGATAACCGGAAAGACAGAATCAAAAAAAGGTGCTCGTCGATATGTGGTTTCTAGCATCTTTATAAGTTTCTTGCGCCAAAAAGTAGAAGGTTGCATGGAAGTATCACATATTTTCTTAAATGGTGAAGCTTGAAAAAGTGGGGCTGTTATGTAACAAGGCTCACCATTTATCAAAATACGATTACGATTGATCCAGCCATTCTTGATAAAGTTGACATCGTCGTATATTACAAAACGATCAGCTGCATGAATCATTTGCCAATAACCGATATAAGGAAAAAAATAAGGCTGCATGATGGCAAGTTTCATTAGTCAGTACCTGCTATTATGCTCGTGATCTTTGATGTACTTTCAGATGTCATATCTGGATAAATTGGTAAACAAAGAACTTTTTGAGAAATGTTTTCTGCAACTGACAGATTCCCCTGATTGGCAGACGGTAAGCCTCGATACATTGGCATATCAGAAATTAATGGGTAAAAATAACGGCGTGCGTGGATGTTGTGTACTTTAAGTTTGTCGTAAAGTCCATCGCGGCTTAAGGGATAGTTGTCTTCTACAAGAATCGGGAAATAGGAGTATGTCCGTTCAGTATCAACTGATTCCGGGAGGCAAGTAATACCTTTAACGCCAGATAGTTGCTTCCTGTAGAAGGTGTCGATTTCTCCACGCCGTGTAATTGCAGAATCTACGTGTTTGAGCTGAAGAAGACCGAATGCGGCGTTTACTTCACTCATTTTTCCGTTAATACCAGGTGCCATGACAGTTACTTCATCAGCAAAACCAAAGTTTTTAAGATAATCTATCCGTTGTTTGGTCTTGGCATCTGGACAAACGATCGCTCCACCTTCAAAGGTGTTGTAAACCTTGGTAGCATGAAAGCTCAAAACAGATAAATCACCGTTATTAAGTACGCTTTCTCCTTTGTATTTTACCCCAAAAGCATGAGCAGCATCGTAGATAACTTTTAAGCCATAAGTGTCTGCAATTTGTTGAATGCGTTCTACGTTGCAAGGTGTACCATAACAATGCACCGGCATGATTGCAGTTGTGCGAGGGGTTATTGCTTGTTCAATTTTATCAGAATCAAGGTTACAAGTTTCAGGGTCAATGTCAACAAATACAGGAGTTAAGCCGTTCCATAGCAGTGAATGTGCGGTTGCAACAAAGGAAAATGGTGTTGTTATAACTTCACCGGTAATACGTAAAGCCTGTAGTGCAGTTACAAGCGCAATTGTACCGTTAGTAAATAACGCTAGATGTTTTACCCCCAAATAGTCACATAGAGCCCGCTCTAATTGTTGGTGAAATGGACCGTTATTGGTCAACCATTTATTTTTCCAAATTTGCTCAAGATAGGGTACGAACTCTTCTAGCGGTGGAAGAAATGGCTGTGTTACATAGATATTATCCATTTTTAGTTCCTTATTTTATTGGGCAGCACTATCTTCGTATACGCTGAAGAATGCCGTCAAAATTTGGAAGTAGTTTCTGAATCTGATCCCAACGTTGTTGATCTTCAGGATTCATCCACTCTCTGCATTCAAGAATAAAGGCCAATAACAACATCAATAATGCCGTTGCAAAAGTTGTTATTATGACAATAAGCGCTCGTAAGGGTTTACTCTTGCGTTCTGGTACTTTTGCTTTTACTAATATCTGAAAAGGAGAGGTGTCTTTAGATTCCGTTATTTTTGCCATTTCATATTGCTTAGTCAACATCTCCAGAACTGATTCTTGAATCTTGAACTCGCGCAGTAACTTCAAATACTCCTGTCCGAGCTGTGGAACAGTACCAAGATTTGGTATGGAACTGCTGATACCACCCTTACCTTCCAAACTAGCAATTTGAGCACGAATATTCGATATTTCAGTTTTGGCAGTTTTTACATCTTGACTGTTATCGGTAAACTGTCTTTTGAGGGTTCCTAACTGAACTTCTTTTGCGGCAAGCTGTGCGCGCAGTTGAGCGACCTCGTCAATAGTGACTTTAGCTTGTTCAGTTATGGATATCGCCTTATTTTTGGCTTGAAATTCTTTTAAATTGTTTTCAGCAAGATTCAGATCAGCACGTGCCTCTGAAATTCGCTTTTCTAAAAATACTCTGTTATTACCGGCGTCATCCATGTTGAGCCTGGTCGCAAGTTTACCCAGTTGATCTACATATTCATTGGCCATTGCTGCTGCAATTTTTGGGTCTTTGTCACTAACTGAAATAGTAATAGTTCCGTCTTTCTTTCCTGAACCGATGATTGTAACTAAATTCAAAGTTTTATAGACATCACTACGAAACTTAGCCTCATAGCGATCAACTAACCTGAATTTATCAATAAGTTGGTCCTTTAATGTCTCACTACTAAGCATGGTCATATATAGGTCAACGGTGGTTTTTGCTGTGCTACCACCAGCAAGAGCAGCAAGACCGCCGAGTTGTCCCATCAGACCAGTCATTCCACCTGAATCATTATCTGAGGGTATTATAGTGGTATTGGCTGTGTAGATATTTGGCATGCAGAGGGTGTATATGGCAGTTATAAGTGCCATAATCAAGGGGACCAAAACGATCATCTTCCAGCGCTTGATTAGGATAAGCAGAAGATCAAGCATGTTGATTTCGTTTGAACTCTGAGTGGGAGCCTGTTTAAAGTTTGTGGTTTGTGGTTCGAGGTTCCTGGGATCAATTGGCTGCATTTATTCCCTCGTATAAATAGTAACGCAATAATTAAATGAATTGCTTTATAAAATCTCAGAAATGTTCTGCAATATCCGTTTTTTAAATGTTTTTCTTGTACCATTCAATTGCATCTGCGAGACCTTGGGATATGGTATGTGTTGGTTTATACCCAAGAAGTTGTGCCGCTTTGTGTATATCTGCCTGGGAATGCATGACATCACCTGCACGAAAATCACCATAAATTGGTTTGAAATCTTGTAAATGTGGATAACTTGATGCCAATGATTCACGAATATATTCAAAAAGTTGATTAAGTGTCGTATTCTCGTTAAGCGCAATATTAAATATCTGGCTTACACCTTCGCTACACTTGGTAGTTGCAGCCAGGATATTAGCCTGAACAACGTTTTCCACATAACAGAAGTCACGACTGGTTGCGCCTGTGCCGTTAATTCTGACAGAATCTCCTTTGATCATGTCAGCAATCCATTTAGGAATAACTGCTGCGTAAGCTCCATTGGGATCCTGACGAGAACCAAATACATTGAAATACCGTAGGCCCATGCATTCTATACCGTAATGCAAGGCAAATTGAGATGCGTAGAGTTCATTGACATATTTGGTAACCGCATAGGGAGAAAGTGGATTTCCAATGTGCTCTTCAACTTTGGGCAGATCTGGATGATCGCCATATACCGCACTGCTGGAAGCGTAGACAAAACGTTTGACTTTGTTATCTCGTGCCGCTACGAGCATGTTGAGCATTCCGTTAATATTGTTTTCCGTACTGGCAATTGGATCGACTATGGAGCGTGGAACAGAGCCAAGGGCACCTTGATGAAGAACATAATCGACCCCCTTACAGGCTTTCTGACAGGTGTGAAGATCACGAATGTCACCTTCAATAAAGTTAAATCGCTGCCATTGAACGTCTGGTAGAAGATTACAAACCTCATCCAGATTAGATTGCTTACCTGTTGAAAAGTTATCAAGTCCAATAACAGCCTGATCCATCTTAAGAAGATGCTCAAGAAGATTGGAACCAATGAAGCCAGCTACACCAGTAATCAGCCAGGTTTTAGGGTGTGTTTGTAGCGTATCTTTAATTTCTTGAAACGATGTCATGTCAAAGTCTCCATGCCTTAATTTCGGATTTTATTAAATCAATTCGATTGTACACACCTTTTATATCGATCAACAATGGATCAGAGTTCATCAGACCACGCAATGTTTCAACAGATAGCTCGCGGTATTGCTGGTGAGCAACAGCTACAACCAGCGCTTCGGCAGTTTTAAGCTTCTCAAACGGAACCAGGGTTACACTATATTCGCGCAGTGCTTCGGCTGGATCAGCCAATGGATCACACACTTGAACATTGATACCGTAATCCTGAAGCTCTCTGATGATATCAATTACCTTGGAATTACGCAGATCTGGACAATTCTCTTTGAAAGTTAATCCCAACACCGTCACTGTTGCGCCTAACACATTGTGCCCAGCGTGGATCATCTCCTTGACAGTGCGTTGAGCAATAAAACTGCCCATACCGTCATTGATTCTTCTACCGGCAAGAATAACCTGGGGGATATAGCCCGCTTTTTCTGCCTTGTGTGTGAGATAGTAGGGATCTACGCCGATGCAGTGACCTCCAACCAACCCCGGTCTAAAAGGGAGAAAATTCCACTTGGTACCAGCGGCCTCCAAAACGTCAGTTGTATCAATTCCCATTCTGTCAAAAATAAGTGCCAATTCATTCATAAGGGCAATATTGAGATCGCGCTGTGTATTCTCAATGACTTTTGCGGCTTCGGCTGTTTTGATGTTTGGTGCTCGATGTACGCCGGCAGTAACAACCGATTCATAGACTTGTGCTACTATCTCCAATGTTTTAGCATCTTGCCCGGCAACAACTTTCTTGATCTTTGTGAACGTATGTTCTTTGTCACCGGGGTTAATGCGCTCTGGACTATACCCTACCGTGAAGTCTTTTCCACAGACAAGTCCCGATATTTTTTCCAGAACCGGAACGCATTCTTCCTCGGTAACACCCGGATAGACAGTGGATTCATACACTACGATATCTCCGCTCTTTAACGCCTTGCCGACAGTTTCAGACGCTTTTAGCATTGGAGTCAAATCAGGTTGTTTGGCATCATCAACCGGTGTCGGTACTGCGACGATATGGAAATCAGCCAAACGAAGTTCATCCAAAGAATCGGTAAAAAGGATGTCAGCTGATTGTAACTCGTCCGTTGTTACCTCTCCGGTACGTTCATGACCTGCTTTTAACTCTGCAATTCGTGCTGCGTTGATATCGAAGCCAACTGTTCTCTTGTGTTTGCCAAAGGCTACTGCAACCGGTAATCCGACATATCCAAGGCCAATTACCGATACGGTTCGATTGTGCGTCATTATTATTTCTCCCATTTGAAACTATTCATCTTCTTGTACCAGTTAAGGGCATTATCTCGCTCTTGTTTAAAGTTGGACTGAACACATTACATGAAATAGGATGTCTCCATTAATCTTAGTAAAGTTTGCCATTGGTATTAGCAACTTATGTATATATCATTGTTGTCTGTAAAAAATAAAATCAGCATTATGCTAATTGTCAGTTAGATGCAAGTAATCCTTTCAGCAGGTTTGAACTGATGTATTTGCTTGATCCTGTGATGAGGCATGTACAAAGAATCCGTTCTAAATGTGATTCTGTGAAATGTTGAATTAGTAATATTTATGCAGTTTTTCTTGGTGTATATTCCGGTACCAGCTCCTGCAACAGATTCATTATATCTGGAATATTATTATCCCGTGCCGCACGTAACAGCAGTTCCAGGCGCTGACAGAGGGTATCGTAATTTTGTAGTCGTGGAGCAAGAACATGGATTTTCTTATGGGGAGTTGCCAGAATGTTCTCACCCACGAAAAAAAGCTCTTCATACAATTTTTCACCAGGTCGTAGCCCTGTGTAGACTATTTCGATATCGGTATGGGGGGTCATGCCGGAGAGCCGGATCAGCTCTTCGGCCAGTTCCAAAATTTTGACCGGTTCCCCCATGTCCAATACGAAAATTTCTCCACCGGTCCCGAAACAGGCTGATTGAAGAACCAGTTGACTCGCTTCGGGAATGGTCATGAAAAAGCGGGTAATGTCAGGATGGGTGATTGTTATCGGTCCGCCGTGACGGATCTGGTCCATGAAGATCGGGATAACGCTGCCATTGCTGCCGAGCACATTGCCGAAACGGACGGTAGAAAACTTGGTGTGACTTCCTTCTGCCAGTGATTGGATGAATTTTTCGGCAATCCGCTTGGTGGTCCCCATGATATTGGTCGGGTTAACGGCCTTGTCAGTTGAGATCATGACAAAATTCCGTACCCCGAACTGTTGAGCGGTGGTTGCCATGTTCATGCTTCCCAGCACGTTGCAGAGAATTCCTTCCGCCGGATTCATTTCCACCAGCGGCACATGTTTATAGGCCGCAGCGTGGAAGACCACTTCCGGTTGCAGATCATCAAAGACCTGTTCAAGCCGCTCAATGTTTCTCACATCACACAACCGCGCTACAATGTGTACATTGGGGAAGCGTTTTTTGAGTTCATTTTCGATGAAAAAAAGTGGCGTCTCAGAATTTTCCAGCAGAATCAGCATGGCGGGAGAAAAACACCCCACCTGACGGCAAATTTCACTACCGATACTTCCGGCTGCTCCACTTACCAAAACCCGTTTTCCATGAAGATAATTGCGTATCAGCTGGTCATCCAGCAGTATGGGAGCACGACCCAACAGGTCTTCAATCTCCACATCCCGGATGTGGGATACGTTGACGTCTCCCCGGATGATTTCGTGCAGACCAGGAATGATTTTGAATTTGACTCTCGATTTTTGACACTGTTGGACCAGGTTGCGTACAAAACTTGGTTCGGCAGATGGTACCGCAATAATAACCTTATCAATGGCATGCTCTGTGATGAGATGCCCAAGTTCACTGCTGTTGCCGAGAATCTCCACTCCAGATATGCGCATGTTTCGCTTGTTAGGGTCATCGTCAATGAAACCGATAATCTGATAGGGAGTATCCGGTTGTTTGATGATCTCGCGCAGCAGCATGTTGCCGGCGTCGCCTGCACCGACAATCAGTGTTCGTCGGGAGTTGTTCTTGTGTGCTGTAGAGGTGGGGAGTTGCCGGGTGACATAATATCGTTCACGATACAGGCGCCAGCAGAGTCGTGAAGCGGTGATTTGCAATAACAAGAAAAGCCAGTTGAGCAGGAAGGTAACCTTGGAAAATTGTTGTCCCTGCCCAAAAAAGAACAGAATCACACCACTGATCAGGCAGGCAATGGAAACGGTTTTAAAGACTTCCAGCAAATCGTGGAGCGATGCGTATTTCCAGATGCTGTGATACATGTTCGAAGTCAAAAATACAACCGACTGAACAATCACGACAATCGAAAATATGTACAATAAAAAGTCCGGGGTAAAAACGGAAAAATTAAAATCATTATCCAAGGCTACGGCTAGAAAATATGATTCAATAATCAATCCCAGATCAAAGAGGAAAACCAGTAAACGTCGTAGTGTAATCATAGATAACCTTGACTGCCGGTTGGGGAATGGGACTCCCTGGTTGTATTGTGTCAATGACTTCCTGAGAATTTAGGCAACGGTTACGGATAGTTGTCGTCTGCCAATAGTGATAGTTCAAAATATTAAAATATAAACGGTAATTTATAAAACTTTTGACCGAGCTTGTCAATATCCGATAGGAAAATGCCTTACCGATAAAGTCTTAAAGATATTTGTTGTGTTGTTAAACGCTAATTATCCAGCGTTGGTTTATGGTCGCTGATTTTCTATGATCTTGAGCAATTGTACAATCCGCTGAGATGCCAGGCCATCTCCGTAAGGATTATGTGCCATTGACATTATCTGGTATGCCATCTGGTCATCCAGAAGTGTTTCTGCCGTAGTAACGATGGTATCGGTATCTGTTCCCACCAGCCTGACGGTCCCGGCTTCCACCGCTTCCGGGCGCTCGGTGGTGTCCCGCATGACCAGTACCGGCTTGCCGAGTGACGGTGCTTCTTCCTGCACACCGCCGGAGTCGGTGATGATCAGGTATGATTGCGACATAAGATAGACGAAGGGGAGATAGTCAAGTGGATTTATCAGATGAACCGAGGGGGAATCAGACAGAATACGACGTACCGGTCCCTGAACATTGGGGTTGAGGTGTACGGGGTAGATAATCTGCACATCAGTTCTCTCTCCCAATTTTTGCAGTGCCTGACAAATATTTTCAAAACCGGTTCCAAAATTCTCACGTCTATGGCCGGTCACGAGAATAAGTTTTTTTTCGGAATCCAGATAGGGAAACTGCTTGGCCATGGCTGTTGCGAGATTGCTATCATTCTGGATCTGGGAAACAACATGCATCAGTGCGTCAATAACGGTATTGCCGGTTATATGAATACCGCTTGCAGCGACACCTTCATTACGGAGGTTTTGCCATGCTGCTTCAGTAGGGGCAAAATGAATGCTAGCGATGGTGCCGGTCAAGCGCCGGTTCATTTCTTCCGGCCAGGGAGAGTAAATATTGCCGGTGCGCAACCCTGCTTCGATGTGACCAACCGGGATTTTCTCATAATAAGCAGCCAGGCTGGCGGCCATGGTTGTTGTTGTGTCGCCATGTACCAACACCATGTCCGGGTGTTCTTGCTGAAATACCGATTTTAATCCGCGTAATACATTGGCGGTGACATCGTAGAGATCCTGACCAGGTTGCATGATGTCAAGATCGTAATCCGGACAAATGCCAAAAAGCTGCAGTACTTGATCGAGCATCTGTCGATGTTGGGCAGTTACACAGACCTTAATATCAAAAAAATCACGTTGTTTTTGCAGCTCCCGAATTACCGGTGCCATTTTAATGGCTTCGGGGCGGGTTCCAAATACGAAGAGAATATGTTTCATTGTAATCTATATACTCCATACAGAGCGGTAAGGCTTAGTTTTGATTGGGTAATATTGGTAGTTATAAAGAATTGCGCCGCTCGAGTGATTCACAATACCATTGGTAGGTCATTCTGATCCCCTGTTCCAGTTCAATGCTGTGCCGCCAGCCGAGATTGTTCATGCGGGTGATATCCTCCAGCTTGCGAGGTGTTCCGTCCGGTCTTGAAGTGTCAAAAATAAGCTTGCCTTCATATCCGACCACCTTTTGTACTGTTTGTGACAGTTCACGAATAGTCACATCTTCCCCGGTACCCAGGTTCACAAAGCAGGGCTTCGGATAGCTCAGGAATTCAGTTGATACTCTGTCATCGTCCAGTTCCATCAGGAACAGGCAGCCGGCCGCCATGTCATCGACATACATCAGCTCCCGCCGCGGTGTGCCGCTCCCCCAGATAACAACTTCCGGCAAGTTCATCTGTTTTGCTTCGTGAAAACGCCGGATCAAAGCCGGGAGTACGTGACTGTTGTCGGGATGGAAATTATCGCCAGGGCCATACAGGTTGGTTGGCATGGCAGCGATAAAGGCGGTGCCGTACTGGCGGTTGTATGCTTCGCACATCTTGATACCGGCGATTTTGGCCAGGGCGTAGGGCTCGTTGGTCGGTTCCAGCAGGCCGCTCAGCAGATCTTCTTCCCGGATCGGTTGGGGCGCATGGCGGGGGTAGATGCAGGACGACCCGAGAAACAGCAACCGTTTAACACCACCCAGGTATGACTGGTGGATCACGTTGTTCTGGATCGCCAGATTGATATGGATGAAATCGGCTGGAAAGCTGTTATTGGCGTGGATTCCGCCAACCCTGGCTGCTGCCAGTACCACGTAGTGCGGCTGGTTCCGGCGAAAGAAATCGGATGTCGCCTGTTGATTGGTCAGGTCGAGTTCTGCACGGGGCGGCGTCAAAAGATTGGTGTAACCCTGGGAGGTAAACTGTCTGACTATGGCAGAGCCGACCAGTCCTCCCGCGCCGGCAATAAAAATACGCGCATCCCTATTCATTATAGTCGTAGACACGGTAACCATGTTTTTTTATCAGTTCATCTCTCTCAGCTGCTTTCAAGTCCTCGCGTACCATTTCTGCTACCAGTTCCTTGAACGATACCTTTGGTTTCCAATTGAGTTTTTGGTGCGCTTTGGTTGGATCCCCCAACAGACTCTCGACTTCCGTGGGACGGAAGTAGCGGGGATCGACCCGGACTATAACCCGTGAGGAGTCATGGATGACCCCGATCTCATCAACCCCGCTCCCTTGCCAGTTGATGTGAATTCCCAATTCTTCGGCAGCTGCCATCACAAAATCGCGCACGCTGTGCTGAATGCCGGTGGCAATCACCCAGTCTTCCGGTTGTTCCTGTTGCATCAACAGCCATTGCATTTCCACATAATCCTTGGCATGTCCCCAGTCACGCAGCGAATCGAGATTGCCGAGGTAGAGGCAATCCTGCAGCCCGAGCTTGATACGCGCCAAGGCCCGGGTGATCTTGCGGGTAACAAAGGTTTCGCCACGCAGGGGAGACTCGTGATTGAAGAGTATGCCGTTGCAGCCGTAAATACCATACGCTTCACGGTAGTTGACCGTGATCCAGTAGGCGTAGAGCTTGGCAACCGCGTAGGGAGAACGGGGGTAGAAGGGGGTTGTTTCCTTCTGGGGGCTCTCTTGAACCAGGCCATACAGTTCAGAAGTGGAGGCCTGATAAAAACGGGTTTTCTTTTCCAATCCCAGAATCCGGATTGCTTCCAGCATCCGCAATGGACCGATGGCATCGGTATTGGCGGTGTATTCCGGGGTCTCAAACGAAACCGCCACGTGGGACATGGCTGCCAGATTATAGATTTCATCCGGCTGGACAGCCTGAATAATCCTGATCAGGTTGGTGGAATCGGTCATGTCACCATAATGCAAAACCAGTTTGCGTCCGGTTTCGTGGGGATCCTGGTACAAGTGGTCAATGCGATCCGTATTAAAGAGAGATGCCCGGCGTTTGATGCCGTGGACCTGGTACCCTTTTTCCAGCAGCAATTCCGCCAGATAGGCTCCGTCCTGACCGGTTATGCCGGTGATGAGCGCTTTTTTCATAGTAAGTCAATCACCCGTTTTTTAGCGTAACCCTAACAAAACCGTTCCGGCGGTGATGGCAATTTGTGACAGGACGGTGGTTATGTCCTTGATATCACGCAACCAGGCGGTTTTTTCGATGCGGGGTGGTACGACAATCGTGTCTCCTGCTTCCAGGGTTTTCCCCATCAGTCCGCCACCAAACAGAGATGTCAGCCAGAAATCCTGCTGTCGGCTCTCAACGCTGCCATCGGCGCGTAGCACATACATCTCCGATGATTCGGCGTCATTGCTAAGTCCCCCGGACATTGACAGGTAGTCGGCGGTGGTTGCTCCCGGACGTACCAACGGGTTGGTGGGATTGAATACCTTGCCGAGCACCGAAACCGTAACCGGTTGTTGCGGAATTAAAAGCTGGTCGCCTCCCTCCAGTACCACATCATCGGCACTCCCTGTGAGCTGATCGGGATTTGATATGCGAATCAGCATTCGTCCTTCAGCCTTTAGGGCTTTCATCTTGGAAATGGTCGTCTGTAATCCGGCTAGTCCGGCTTTGGCAGCAGCCAAATCTTCAGGGGAGCTGGCGGTGGTTGCCAGTGAAGCCTGTTGTTGGCTGATCTGTTCATCCAGACGGGCAATCGCTTCGTCCATTTGTTGTTGTTGACGGGCTTTGACAGTCATACGGGTGAATTTTGCGGCCCGCGGGTAGGCTTTATCGCTGAATCCACCTGCTCGCCTGATGATGCTGCTCAGTCGCTCACCCCGCATAATCGGGTAAGTCCCTGGGAAAAGGAATTCACCCTGCAGCGTAACATAACGGTCGGTCTCTTCTGCCCAATTGGGGATGCGGCGCACGGAAAACTCGTCAAACGGTTCCAGCAGCAGATTGTTTTGTGGATCGCCAGCCAACGCCTTGGAGAGATCGATTGTTGTGGTGGTGTTGCTTACCCGTTCGCCATTGCGGATGGTACGGATCAGTTCGGCATTGTTCAGGTAGGCTGTCAGCTTGACATTACCGGCGGAATAGACCAGGTCGCGTACGGTCATCTTTTGGAAGAGGCGATAGGTTCCCGGTTTTTGCACATCACCACTAATACGGACGGTAGGCATCTCTTCCATTTCCCAGCGCGAGTACATCTGTACGATGTCAAATTCGTGCAATGCCAGATCGTAGCCGTTCTGTTTGGCGACTGCCTTGGCAGGGGTGAAAAGGATCATCTCCGGGTGGTAGTCGGGAGGCATCAAGCGGGTGATGCGCCCGATGGATTGGTGGTATTCAGGCAGCAGATTGTCCTGGGACAGGATGTCGCTCAGTTTCATCCCCGCTTTGATGGCATAGTCCCCCGGACGCAGTACATAGCCATCCAGGCGTACATAGCCCCGCAAGGTTGAATCGATCGGGAAAATCTTGACCATATCCATGTCCTTGATCTCAATAGTAGCCGCAATTGTTTCAATCGAACTGCCATTGGTCCCCGGATCGAGATTGACATCGGTGACGCTCTTTTTTTGATGGGCGTCAACCCTCGAAATCTGCAAACGCTGCAGGTAGCCGGTGGGGATAATGCCGTCAGCCAACGCCAGCAGCTCTTTGAGACTTTTTTCCTGTTTTAGTTCATAAATGGCGGGACGGCGCACATTACCCGTAATGCCGGCCACTGCTCCGATGGTGGGAACAAAGATCGTGTCACCCGATTGCAGCCGAATATCGCGGCTTTTATCACCTTTAAGAAAGAATTCGTACAGATCGACCGTGTCGACCAGGATACCATTGCGGCGGATGGCAATCGAGCGGAGTGTGCCGTTGCGGGTGGGACCGCCGGCGGTTGAAAGCGCGTTGATCAGGGTGGACATGGAGGAAATTGAATAATCACCCGGTGTTTTTACCTCACCCACCACGTAAACCTTGATTTGACGCAGTTTTCCCATGGTGACGTTCAGGTTGAAATCTTTGAATACCTTTCCCAGTTGCCCCTTGAGAAGTTGGGGGAGGAGCTGGAAACGTGTTCCCGACAATTTGATTGTGCCAACCTTGGGGAGTGTTACCTCGCCGTTGCGGTTGATCTCCAGTTCATAATTTCCTTCCATGCTTCCCCACACCGTCAGGTTGATCCGGTCGCCGGTGCCGAGAATATAATCCGGCGCCACCGGAAGATCGGTCTGGGGGGCAAAACTATCTGATCCCGCACGGAAAAAACTGTAGCCGAATTGTTGCAATGGTTTGAATTTGGGACGCTGGGGGGTTGATTTGTCCGCCTCACCCGCATCGGTCGACATGGCTTGCTCCAGGGTAGAGAGTTCCACTGCTTCCGCGCCGGTGGTGGCAAGCACATTTTTCTGTAGGGCGTTTTGTTCGGGAGCTGATGTCGGCTGTTGTACTTGCTGTGCCTGACCTTGTTGAAGCTGTGTCGGTTGCCCTGAAAGCTTGGTGATGGAAGACTGGGTGGTTATCACACCTGATTGTTGCAGCATGGCAGCGTTGTTACCAGGCTGGTTCCCGACCATGCCGCTATTGCCGGATAAGGCCGGTGCTGTTGTGGCACCGAATGTGCCGGATGCTGACGGTGCTGCTCCCATCGCCGCAGCTCCAACTCCACCACCCATGGCACCACCCGCAGGTGCAGCAGTTGCACCACCTTCAGCGCTGGCCTGATTGGCGTTGCATAAAAATTGAAGCATGATGGCTATGATTAAGAGTCTTGATATTTTGTTGAACAAAAGTGAGCCTCCTCGTAAGGGTAGTAGGAAAATATGCATTTATTTAGTAGCGGTAGATGCCTCACCGTATTTCATCCAGGCGTCCCGTAAGCGCACCAGATTGTTTTTGAGGTATCCTTCGCTCAACCGATCACGGTTGGCAAAGTTGTGCATCAGGTTGTAGGAGATCTGCGGACGGACACCGGATGCAACCGAGACATAATTACGCTGTCCCGGTGTCACAATCAGGGATTGCTGGCTGTAACTCCATTCATTGCTGCCGGTAATCTGTATTGGCGGTCGTGTGATCTCCTTGCGGAAGGAGAGCGGCAATTCAAAGGTTATGCCACCAGCCTGCACGTTCCCCCCGTGATTGGGGAGCTGGCTGTTTTTGTAATAGATTGTTGTGGAAACATCGCTGAAAAAACGCTTAAGTTCAATGCTAAAACCGGTGTCCTTGGTCCAGAAACGTCCGCCGTCCAGGCGTAACGACGTGTCGAGCGGAGCAAAGTAGTAACGATATCCGGCGGTATAGGCAGAATAGTCGTTGGTGACGCCGGCCTTGGAATAACGTGCCAATGACTGATAAACCTGGAAACTGTGGGTGCCATCGCCGGGATTCCAGGCCAGTTCGTTATTGGTGCCATAGGTGTCGGGTACGATCAAGCCACCGGCGATGCGTGCGGTGACCGAAGCAGGGAGTGCAAACGTCTGATGCAGCAGCGCCCGGTCGAAACGAGCATTGTTGCGGTCGGAACGGTATGGTTTGCCGTCGTCAAGATTATCACTCCAGGTCAGCGGAAGATCGGCGCGTAGTTGGGCAACTGCACCTTTCCAGAGGTTGACGTACAGATCCGGTTTGAGTGACAGTAGATAATCGAAGACCCCGACTTCGGTTGCCACGAAGGTTGTCAGGCCCGGTGATAATTCCAGGCGGGTGCTGAAGGGGGTGGTGTTGGCCGCCTCCGATAGATACTCGGTCTTCTCATCATCCTTTTGAGAACGGTGAAGCTGAATAGTCTCTCTCAGTTGCGCCAGATTGTTCCCCGTAGCAAGGTAGCTGCGTAACAGAGCCGTTGGCGCTTCCACAACGGCAATGATCAGGTTCGCTTTCCTGAGCGTCAGTTCCAGCGTAGTAAACTGATCCGGTATCTCCTGCAGTACGGAGCCTGCCACGACTCCCATTCCGTCCAGTTCATTGTGCGAAAATATCGGATTTTCGTATTCCACCATCAGGGTGTTGCTGTTGCGTACGGCAAAACGGACATTTTGAAATCCGGTCTCGACCAGTTTGCGTTGCGTGGCACCCACATACTGTCCAACGGTTGTATATGACTCTCTTGAGGTGGTTGTATCAGATCTCAGCTGTTGTGGCTGGTTATTGGCAATGTTGGGGGACTGCGGCCGGTCGTCCTGTTTTTGTGGTAAGACCGTTGATGGTGTGTGCTCCGTAGCGCCTGAAGTGCTCACAGGTTGTACCTGTTTGGGAGATCCACCGAGCGGGATCTGAATCCCAAAGGAGATTTCAGGTTGTCCCGGTTTGTAATCGAGGGAAGTCTTGACGGTTGTATGAAGATGCAGCGGCATACCAAGCAGGGGAGGTGAAACCAGGCGGATCCCCAGATTGGTCTCCCTGGTATCGTATTCTCCCAGCAAGTAGACCCAGTCATGGGCTTTGAATTCAGCGCCGGCAAAGCCCCCCTTCATCCGATCCGGTCCAAAACCGTAACCGCCACTAAGACGGAAACGCCACAGATCCAGCGAAGAGACCAGATAGCGGTTTTGCAGGAAACGGGAACCGCCTCCCATGTCCTGGATACCGAAGGCAATAGTTGGCAGGTAGGGGAGTGACGTGATGCACGGTGATGTTAACTTGATGTTGGCGGAAAGGTCGCGCGCCACCCGTGGCGCTTCAATTACCCGTCCACCGATTTCCAGCAGGGAAAAAAGACCGAGTGAAAAAGCATAACTATCCTGGCTGCTGGTACGATTGCGCCATTGGCTTTCGGTCTGGTTTGAATAGGCAAAGTCCAGTGTCCCTTCGGAGGTTACCGCGGCTGAAGGGGTGTTGAGAATACCGGTGTAACCTTGGAGTGATAAACCGGGGATGAAGTCGTGTTTACCAAGGTCAGCGGCAATACCAGGAGCCCCATAGCTGAATATCACGGCACTGCAGAAGGTGGCAATGGATGTACGGCGATAGTTCATGATCGGCTCCTTGATACCATAACACATTAATGGTCAAATTTAAAAAAGCCCCCGCAAAACGGGGGCTTTAGATGTATCGCTGAAATAAATGCAGCAAACTACTTCAGGGTCGTACCACCGGTTGTACCACCGGTTGAACCGGTGGAAGTTGGTGTGGTCGGCAATGGTTCGTTTTCTTTCATCTTGTCGATCTGAGCGTTGGAAGCATTGACCAGCTGGGTTACGACGGCTGCATTGGCGGTAAGAGCCGGAATGTTAGCAGCAGTGATAACATTTGATGCGAAGGCGTTTAATTTGGTCGGGTCAGTCAGGTCAAGAGTGTTTGACTGTAATGCTGTGGCAATAGCTGCAATCACAGCATCCACATTGGCGTTGCCGGCAGCTTGAATCAGAGCGCCCAGGGTTTCATTCAACTTCATGGCAGCAGCTGATTTAGCGGTTTTAACCGACAGGTCGGTGTTGAGGTCAATGCCGAGTTTTGTCATCAAAGCCTGGGCAGCAACAGGGTTTTTTACAAACAAGGTTGAGATCGGGGTGATCTGGCTTGCACCGGCAGGAGCCTTAAGGTCTGGTGCATTCTGTTGTACGCCGTTGGCATCAACGTATTTGCCACCTTTGGATGTCAGGACTCCTGATCCACGTACATAGAATTTACCGCTGGCATCGGTTGTACCAACAACATTACCGTTGGCATCGGTTACTGTTGCTCCGACAACCGGAGCTGCCACAACGTGTCCGGTCGGCAGAGTTGTGGAATCACCACACCCGGCAGCCAGAGCCATCATTCCCAAACATACCGTCAATAACAATTTCTTTACCATTTTCATTTGAAACCTCCTTGTTAGTTGGGTGCCGAATTGCACCAGTACTTTTAAAATTATGTTTTTACATATAACTGACACAATTATAAAGTCAAGTTAATTCATAGGCCGAGCTGTTTGAAAAAATCGTTCCCTTTGTCATCCACCAGAATAAAAGCCGGAAAATCCTCTACTTCGATCTTCCAGACCGCTTCCATGCCGAGTTCAGGAAAATCGATACATTCTACTTTCTTGATGTTTTCTTCTGCCAGAACAGCAGCAGGGCCGCCAATCGAGCCGAGGTAGAAGCCGCCGTTTTTCTTGCACGCCTCAGTTACCTGGACGCTGCGATTTCCTTTGGCGATCATGATCATGGAACCACCGTTTTCCTGTAACAGGCCGACGTAGCTGTCCATGCGGCCGGCAGTGGTCGGGCCGAAGGAACCGGATGCCTTGCCAGCAGGAGTTTTTGCAGGTCCGGCATAGTAGATCGGGTGGTCTTTGAGGTAGTCCGGGAGCGGTTTACCGGAGTCGAGGATTTCCTTGAATTTGGCATGGGCGATGTCGCGACCGACCACGATGGTGCCGGAGAGGAGCAGCGGGGTTGAAACCGGATGCTTGCTCAACTCTGCCAGAATATCCTTCATCGGCTGGTTGAGGTTGATTTTGACGCCATGGCCATGTTTACCACGGTACTGATCGGGGATCAGACGGCCCGGGTTGTTGTCCATCTGTTCTACAAACAGGCCGTCGCGGGTGATCTTGGCTTTGATATTACGGTCGGCGGAGCAGGAAACCCCCATGCCAACCGGACAGGATGCGCCGTGGCGCGGCAGACGAATCACCCGCACGTCGTGGGCAAAGTATTTGCCGCCGAACTGGGCGCCGATGCCGAGCTTCTGGGCGGCTTCCAGCAGGCGGTTTTCCAGCTCGATGTCCCGGAAGGCCTGACCATGTTCGTTGCCGACGGTCGGCAGGCCGTCATAATATTTGGCAGAAGCGAGTTTGACGTGTTTCAGGCACCCTTCGGCGCTGGTGCCGCCGATCACAAAGGCGATGTGGTAGGGAGGGCAAGCGGCGGTGCCGAGGGTTTTCATCTTGTCCACCAGAAACTTGAAGAGCGTGTCGGGATTCAGCAGCGCCTTGGTTTCCTGGTACAGGTAGGTTTTGTTGGCGGAACCGCCCCCTTTGGCCACAAACAGGAACTTGTAGGCGTCACCTTCGGTGGCGTAGAGATCAATCTGGGCCGGCAGGTTGGTGCCGGTGTTGATCTCCTCGTACATATCCAGCGCCACGGTTTGGGAGTAACGCAGGTTTTCTTCGGTATAGGTCTTGTAGACCCCTTTGGACAGCCATTCGGCGTCGTTGACACCGGTCCAGACCTGCTGTCCTTTTTTGCCGACAATCGTGGCGGTACCGGTATCCTGACAGACCGGGAGTTCAAAGTTGGCGGCAATTTCGGCATTGCGCAGGAACGCCAGGGCAACCCCTTTGTCATTCTGGGAAGCTTCCGGGTCGCTCAAAATTTTAGCCACCATCTCATTATGTTCGGGACGCAACATGAATGAAACGTCGCGCATGGCGTTGTTGGCGAGAATTGAAATTGCTTCGGGGCAGACCTGCACGATCTCGTGACCTTCAAAGTTACTGACTTTGATGTATTTCTCGGAGTCTTCAATCTTGCGGTAGGTCGTGGTGTCCTTGCTGAGGGGGAATGGTTCCTGATACACAAACGGTTTGGTCGCCATCGATTACTTCTCCTTTCGAGCTGTGAGTTGTTGCTTCAATTCAGTATGTTCTTGTGCCAGCAGGTCGTATTTACGTTCCAGTTCCCGGATTTGATCAAACAGGCAGGAAATTGCCTTTGCTTCCGGGTCAGGCATTTTGCCATGTTCCAGATCAGGACGTTTTTCATCGGTTGGTTCCTGGGGAACCGACATGACTACCCGCCCTGGGATACCGACCACGGTGGCATTTTCCGGTACTTCTTTCACTACCACGGAATTGGAACCGATCTTGGCTCCCTTGCCAACGGTAAATGGTCCCAGAATCTTGGCGCCGGAGCCGATAACAACATTGTCCGCCAGGGTCGGGTGACGTTTGACCTTGTCCCAGGTGACTCCCCCCAGTGTGACACCGTGGTACAGAGTCACATTGTCGCCGATCTCGGCGGTCTCGCCGATCACAACCCCCATACCGTGGTCTATGAAGAACTTACGCCCGATTTTTGCGCCGGGATGGATTTCGATTCCGGTCAGAAAACGACCGAGGTGGGAGGTGACCCGACCGATCAGAAAAAAATCATGAGTCCAGAACCAGTGGGCAATGCGGTAGATCCAGAGGGCGTGCAGCCCGGGATAGCAGAGGATGATTTCCAGCGCGTTGCGGGCTGCCGGGTCACGGTCAAAGACGGAATTGATATCTTCACGGATGCTTTTGAACATGGTGGGGAACCTTTCGGACTACAAGGGATCTACGTCAGTCAGGCACCTTCGCTCTGTGCCTTCAAGGCTTCCATCTGGTAGTGCGCCCGTAGCGAATCAACAATTTCAGCAATATCACCAGCCATGATCGAATCAAGGCGATAGAGGGTCAGACCGATCCGATGATCGGTCAAACGCCCCTGGGGGTAGTTGTAGGTGCGGATACGTTCGGAGCGGTCGCCTGAGCCGACCTGCTGTTTACGGTCGGCAGCCATTTTGCTGTTTTGTTCCTGCAGCAGGTTGTCAAGAATCCGCGTTTTCAAAACTTTCATCGCCTTGGCGCGATTTTTAATCTGACTCCGCTCTTCCTGACAGGCGACCACGGTTCCGGTGGGAAGATGGGTGATGCGTACTGCCGAATCGGTGGTATTAACGTGCTGCCCACCGGCGCCGGATGAACGGTAGACATCAATCTTAAGGTCGTCGGTGCGGATATCAATATCCACATCTTCTGCTTCCGCCATGATTGCCACGGTGCAGGCGCTGGTGTGGATGCGCCCCTGAGCTTCGGTCTCGGGAACCCGCTGCACGCGGTGGGTGCCTGATTCGTATTTCAGTTTGGCATATACTCCTTCACCTTCCACCGAGGCGATAATCTCTTTAAAACCGCCCCGTTCCGATTCCGAAGCGGAGATGGTTTCCACTTTCCAGCGGTTGACGTCGGCAAAACGGGAGTACATGCGAAACAGATCGCCGGCAAACAACGCCGATTCATCACCACCGGTCCCGGCACGGATTTCCAGGATAACACTTTTATTGTCGTTAGGATCTTTGGGAAGCAGCAACAATTGAATGTCTGCTTCCAGAGTGCTCTGCTCCGCCTCCAGGCTCTTCAGCTCTTCCTCAGCCATCTCTTTCATGTCAGGATCTGCCAGCATTTCCCGGTTTTCGTTAATCTCTGACATCACCTTGCGCCAGCGGCGGTACACGGCAACCAGTTCGCTCAGATCCTTATGCTCACGGGAGAGCTTGCGGAATTCCGGCTGGTTGGAGATTACCTCCGGATCGGAGAGGAGTGCTTCCAGTTCCTGAAAGCGTCGTTCGAGTTCTTCTATTTTATCAAACATTTAATCCAGCCTGTTCTGCGTAGTGTAGTGATATCTGCGACCGGATAAAAAAGAGCGTGGCGCAGGTAAGTTGAAGTGTATTACTACATTTCCCGAGACGTTGCAACCGTATCATGATCTTTGATAGCTTGAGTCTCCTTTGTTTTTGCCCAATTCTATGGTATCAAGTTTTTATGAATGACTCTTTGCTTCACAATTATGACCAGTTGATCGAGCGGGTTGACCTGTTGTGCCGGCAGATTGCTGCTGAACTGGGTAGCCGTATTACCTGTCATGCCGGCTGTAGCAGTTGTTGTCTGCCGATCAGCATATTTCCGGTGGAACAGGCGGCATTGCAACGCTGGGTTGGCACCCTGAGCAATGGTGAACGGGAAACAATGGGTAAGCATCTTATCCGGGGGGACGGGCCGAAGTTCTGTCCACTCCTCTTGGATGATCGTTGCCTGATTTACCCGGTGCGACCGATTATCTGCCGCACCCATGGTTTTCCGATTCTTTACCAGCAGGAGGACGGTCGGACGGTTGATTGTTGTCCGCGCAATGATCTGGCCGGAGTTGAATTGAACGGATCGTGTGTCATCGATCTGGATCGGCTCAATTCATTGCTGGTAGCTATAAATACGCTCTATTGCCAACAGTGTGGTAGTGCCGACCCTGGTGTGCGGATAGCGATTGCCGATGCTCTGCGTCAGCTGCTCGTAACGCCGACTTGACAATCAGGACAAAAACAGTATTGTTTGCTTGGCAGCATACTTTAGCTTCGTACTGAAAGGGGACTACTTATGAAGTTTGAACTTCAAGACGCTATTAAACGCTCCATACAGACCGAAAAAAATGCCATGAACTTTTACCAGATCGGTGCCCGTCAGATGAAAAACCATGATGCGCGCAAAACGTTTGAACTGCTGGCATCGGAGGAGCGTGAGCATGCCGGGCAGTTTCATAGAATATACAAGGGGGGCGATATCCCTGATCTGGCCGCATTTCTTGATCAGGCGCCGGATAACGAATCGAGCTGGATCTCATCCATCGCACGTATCATCAACGAAGAGTTTACCGAACAGAAAGCACTGGAACTGGCGATGGAACGGGAAAAAAATCTTGAGCAGGCACTGGTTGAGACCGCTGCCAAGGTAACTGATCCGGAAGCCAGGGGGGTATTTGAACTGAATGCCAGGGAAACCCATAATCATTATCTGATGATTGAATCGGAATATGCCCGTTTGATGGGGATGGTGCATGAAACCGATATGGACATCTACGTGCGGGAGTAGTGCGGTGTTACCTCTTGTTTTGGTGTATCCAGCCCACCTGTCGCTTGCCGGCAGGTGGGCTGTTTTTTGTGTGCGGGAGTTGAATCAAGGCGTGGGTGGGGTATCTGGTAGTGGGATTGGTGTCACCATTACTGATGCTTTACATTACAGCGGTTGTAAAATACTACCTGAATAGGGTACAATCGCTCGTTATGAAGCAGTGCAGGAAACTATAGCTCGGTCGTGATGCAAAGGAGTTGATGGTATGGCAGCCAAAGCAGCCAAAACGGTAAAAATCCCCGATGATATCGAATATCGAGTGCTTGGCAATCTGTTTTGTCTGTTGATTGCCTGTTCCGGTCTGCTGGGCGGCAATATGGTAAATCAGCGCACGCTTGACGTGTGGCAGGATGATTTGGTGCCGATTGCGGCAATCGTATTTTTCTGTTTCCGCTTGTTTCGCACCTTTCTGGCAACGGTAACTCTCTATCAGAAACCGCAACCGGCATCCCATGCCGCTGCACATGCAGCCAGGGTCTACAACGAGTCGACATCGGTTCCGCGCATCGGCAACGAGAAAAAGTTTACTCCCGAACAGGTGGTGGAAGAGGTGGCCAAGCGGATCGAAGCCCAGAAGGAAGCGGCAATCAAGAAGAATAAAATGGTCGTCAATCAGTAAGTTGAAGTAGTCTGTTTCCCCGGTGAGCAGTAACCAATTATATCCAGGATGTATAAAGATCCCCATGGCAGACACACAACGGCTTACGCTGGAAAATTGTACCTCCCTGTTGCAGCGCTGCGGATATATTTCTTCCTCTCAAGCGGTGGAAGTGATCTCCGGCGGCAAACAGCAGCAGGCGCGCCTTTCAACTCCCCATACTCCTGGTGCGCCACGCCGCTTGCTGGTTGGGGCAGAGGCGGTCTCACCGGCAGAGGTGATTGCCTCATTTAATCTGGAACGGTGTGATCGTCCGGGAATCTATCTGACGGAAGACATGATCACCGAGGCCTTGGCAGCAGCCAGCGGC
>Ga0209798_10000152_pt1 | contig 38784 bp, 30 predicted proteins | sample DOMMetBare3Fresh_FD_187475 | JGI IMG/M metagenome (GOLD analysis project Ga0209798, IMG submission 187475) | Wetland sediment microbial communities from St. Louis River estuary, USA, under dissolved organic matter induced mercury methylation -... | ecosystem: Environmental > Aquatic >...
CCGGGAATACTGTCAACGGCACTCTTGGCATAAATCAGAAGTAACCAGATTTGTCCAGCCTCTGTCCGGGCAAAATAGAGAACCCTGACACCGCCGCTCTTACCAGTTCCCCGTCGGTTCCAGCGCACTTTGCGAACCCCGCCGGAACCGCGCACCACGTCTCCCATATCGGGATTGGCGGCAAGGTATTCTTGAAAGGCTCCGTATTCGGTGTCTGTCAAGTAATCATGAACCTGTTTCGTGAATAGTGGCGATTCAACAAAGGTGACCATGCATCGACTATACGGCAATGACGTATAATGTCAACCAAAAACTTCTGGCAAAGCCGGTCAAGCATGAGGATCTGTTGGCCTGTATCGAGCAGCAGCTGGGGAGCAATCCATAGCCCGTCGCATACCGGGTAAGCATTCCAATTGGGACGACCACCGGTTCACGCGCGCCTGAACCGGTGAATAATGAGTTATCTGAAGAGGCAAAATATGATAATTGAAGCGCCTATAAGCAAGAAAGAAGAAGATATTTTCGAAAGATGTAATTTCGCATGTCATCTTGCTGACCTTTTAATCCTGAAGCAAAATTCTCCAAGCCTCGTACTAGCCCTTGAAGGTAAATGGGGCACAGGAAAAACATCAATTATCAATCTAATAAAAGAGTCAATAAGAGAAAAATCATGTGATGCGGTCGTTGTTGATTTCAACCCTTGGCTCATAGGCTCTCTTGATAGCGTAATTGAGGGGTTCTTGGTTCAACTTGCATCGTCTGTAAACCAGACTATAAATACAGAGGTTGCGACAAAAGCAGCCGCAAAAATACTCAATTTTGCAAAATTTCTAGCCCCAATTAAGCTTATTCCTGGCGTAGAGCCATGGGGTACAATAGTCGAAAAGGTATTATCCTCTGTTGGCGCGAGCACTCAAGCTGCGGTCGATATGTCAGCTCTGGATTTGAATAAACGTAAAGTGGCAGTACAGAAATCAATAGAAGATATTGATAAATCAATTATCGTGTTTATTGATGATATAGATCGTCTGCCTCCTGACGAAATAAGAATTGTAATACAGGTTATTAAAGCAATTGGCGACTTTAACAGGGTCTCTTATTTGTTGGCATTCGAGCCAGAACCTGTAATTAAATCATTGGAATATAACGGCACTTATGATGGGAGTCGATATCTAGAAAAGATAGTTCAAGCTTCTTACCCTATCCCACGAATAGGGTATTGGCATTTGAAAGGCTTCCTCCGGAACCATTTGAAAGATTTGTTGTCAAGCATGCAAGTTGCTACAAGTGGGGTAGATGATCAGCTGTTGAATGAGGCCCTTGATTCTACTGCAATTGTTAGAGCTCTTTCCACTCCTAGAGATGTTATCCGGCTTACAAATCGACTAAAAATAACGGCAAAAAATACTTGGGGCGAAGTAAATTTTGCTGACATGCTGGCTTTCGAAACTTTAGAGTTGAAGTACCCGATTATATCCAATGCCATTCGAAATAATCCTGAACTTTTTCTCAAAACGTCAGTGTTGGAAGGTGACTATATCCTTCAGGACCAATTAGATGACATGACGGATGATTCCAAGTCTGGAGAAGAACCGCAGTTTATTAAAGGACTACTGGCAAGTTACAACTCCATAGAAACAAAGAATGTTAGGTCAATTCTAAGTTTTCTTTTTCCAACGCTATTAAGCAGATGGGAACATATCTCACAAGAGGATGCATTAACCAATAATAGAATATGTACTCGTGAGTCTTTACTTAAGCTGCTACACAGTGGCCCAAATAAATACATATTTTCAAGTGAGGAAGTGAAACACTTTCTCGAATCTGATACTGATCGACGAGAAATATTACTGGACTATCTACAGTCAGGCTCAATAGTAAGCTGGCTTCAATATGCAAATCAATTTGTAAAAAGTGCAAACATATGCAACTTGTCATTACTTTGTACAGAATTGCTCGAAATATCCAGAATTGCGTTTAAAGATTATCAGCTGAATCTTACTGATTATACATCGCTACTGTTGATATCATTACTTTATCAAAGCAATGACAGGGAACAAACATTAAATTTAATTTCTTCAACTGAATTATCCTTATCTGTATCAGAGCATGTAATTCTACGGTTACTATCAAAATATGACATGTGGAGTTCAGGCACCTACAAGGGCCCCAGAGTTTATACTGCCGATGAGTTGGACAAGTTCCCCCTCCCTCCTGACAATCTAATCCGTGAAAAAAATGTATGGCTCGAAACTGTAAGAAAAGTCACCTCAAAAACCAATATTATTGAAAACGAGCCAGAACCGATAAGTATCCTTTTTCGTTGGGGGCAGCTAAATGACAATAATTACAGTGAAGTCCAAGAATACCTAGAACCGGCTGCAAACAACAACGAATACTTGTCCTCTTTTATTGAGTGTTTTCATGAGGGCAAAGGTGTTCAGGGTATTGAAAAACTCATAAAACACATCCCCACTTTTATTTCTCGTATTGAGTCCCTTAGTGATCCCTCTTCATATATGAACAGAATCGTAACCTACCTTAAAGCAATCGAACGTGGAGAAACACCGCCAGATTAGCATATAACAAGCGCTAGGACCGTGGAGCGTCAAACAACGCCGCGCAGGTCAAGCGCGGCCCCGTTGAGAGAGGAAAGAGGAAGTGCAGCTACAAAGCATAATTATGCCAACCAAATCAAAGCTCATTCGGGTTCTCTTGATCCCATTGAAACTTACAACAGTGATTATCTGCTGTTCTTTCTATTCTCTGTTATGCAGTTGTACCGGGGTAAAAATCCCTCTTGGCTCTAGCGGAGCTTATTATGAAAGTGGATCAGTAGAAGATTTAATGGAGAACCACCGGAACCCTCAGAGAATGGCCGATAAGTTAGAAGCTGAACGACAAATAGAAACCGATGAAGCTATTGAACGACAGAAAAATAAAGACAAGTTTCCAAAGGATAAAGAGCTTAATGACTTAATTGACAGGAATCTTGGAAGGCCACAATAGAGCTTATTTATTGACTCTGGTGGGTCACAAGAACCGTCGAGGGTCAGACGCCTTTGACAAGCCAGATAAGCCAACGGCTAAAAAGTAAAGTCCCAATCAGGCCGTTGGATACTGCTCGGACGGAGAGGCTGCCCGAACGGGTCAACTGCGCGAACCGAAGCAAAGGAATGCCATGAAACCTGATCGATACAATTACACTGCCATCGGGAAAAGCCTGATGGACGCACTCCGCCGGCTGCTGCCGGGAATCGTGCTGATTCTGGCTGCTGCGGCGCTGTTGCTGCTGACCGATCGCAGGCACCGCACCACTGCTGTTGACCAGCTCCCTCGCATGGCGATCTTCCAGTTTGCCTCCCGTCCGTTGCTGGACGAATGCGTGGCCGGATCGCTGCAAGGGCTGCGTGAACAGGGACTGCAGCCGGGTCGTGACCTGCAACTGCACAGCTATAACGCCGAAAACGACCTTCCCACGGCCAACGCCATGGCGCGGGCGATCATGGAAGAAGGGGACCAGCTGGTGCTGACCGTCAGCACGCCGCTGCTGCAGGTGATGGCTAACGTCAACCGGGGAGGGAAGCTCAAGCATATCTTCGCGGCGGTGACCGATCCGTTCGCCGCCGGTGTCGGGATCACTCCCGGCGGTCATCCCCCCCACCTGGCCGGGATCGGCACCTTTCAGCCGGTGCGGGAAGTCTTCCGTTTGGCCAAACAACTGTTGCCAGGGCTGAAGAGTGTCGGCGTGGTCTGGAATCCGGGTGATGCGGCGGCTGAGGCGTGCCTGTTGCTGGCCCGGGATGAAGCGAACCGGCTCGGAATCCGGCTGCTGGAAGCCCAGGTGGAAAACTCCTCCGGGGTGGGCGAAGCGGCTGCCTCCCTGACCGGACGGGGAGTCCAGGCACTCTGGGTCGGTGGCGATAACACGGTGGAACTGGCCATCGACTCCCTGGTCAAGGCGGGGCGCCAGGCCGGTATACCGGTGTTGACCAATGCCCCCTCCCATCTGAAAGCAGGCGCCTTTCTCTCCCTGGGAGCCGACTACCGGGAAGTCGGCCGCCAGGCGGGTGTGCTGGCGGCCAGGGTGCTGAAGGGGCTCGACCCGGCCACGGTCAAGGTGGAAAACGTTGTTCCCCAGCAGCTGGCGCTGAATCTCTCTGCCCTGCAGGGTGTCCGCGAACAATGGCAGGTGGATGCCGCTACCCGTGCCAAGGCTGCCATCCTGCTGGACGAGTCAGGTCGCACGGTCAGGAGCGTGGCCGCTGCAACGCCACCGTCACCATTGACCAGCCGGACCTGGAACATTCAACTGCTCGATTTTGCCGATGCGGTCAATGCCGAAGAGACCCATCAGGGGCTGCTGGCAGAATTGAAAACGCTCGGTCTGGTGGAGGGGCGCGACTACCAGCTGAAGCGACGCTCGGCCCACGGTGACATGGCGGTCATGAACGGGATCATGGATGCTGCCCTGACCGATCAGCCCGACCTGATTATCACCACCGCCACCCCGGCTCTGCAGACCGCTGTCAGCAAGATCAGGAAAATCCCGGTGGTCTTTACCACGGTGGCCGATGGTGTCATGGCCGGGGCCGGCAAGAGCGCCAGCGACCATCTCCCCAATTTTACCGGCGTTACCTGTATGAGTGATTTCAACGCCATGATCGGGATGGTCAAGGAATGTCTCCCCGCTGTCAAACGGATCGGCACGCTCTATGTGCCGTCCGAGCTCAACTCGGTGCTGTACCGTGACGCCCTGGTCAAGGCGGCCACTGCCCAGGGTCTGCAGGTGGAATCGGTGGCGGTATCCTCCACTTCGGAGGTGGCTGATGCGGCGCTGGCGCTGGCTGGCAAGGGGATTCAGGCGATCACCCAGATCTCCGACAACACCACCGGCAGCGCCCTTGGCGCGATCTCCGCCGCCGCTGCCAAAGCAAGAGTGCCGCTGTTTGCCTTTGTTTCCAGTGCCTTGAAGGATGGCGCCGCCATTGCGGTGGCGCGTGACTACCAGGAAGCGGGACAATTGACAGCCCGCCTGGTGCTGCGGATCATGCAGGGGGAACAGCCGGCCAGGATCCCCTTTATGTCGTTGGGACGGAGCAGGGTGATCATATCGAAACAAAACGCGGCCCGCTATGGCCTGATGATTCCCCCGGCCGTACTGCGGCGGGCCGACAAGGTGGTGGAGTGATGGAATGTCTGCGCAAACCGCATGAACAGTGGCTGGAGCTGAAGATCTCCGGCCGGTTGAACGCCCAGTCGTCCGATCAGCTCGACCGTGAGCTGGCGGAACTGCTGCGGGACGGAATCCGGCAGATCCGGCTGGAGATGGGTGAAATTGTGTTCATCAGTTCCGCCGGGATCCGGATCCTGCTGAAATACCGCAAGGAACTGGCAGCGCTGCACGGCTCCCTGCAGGTGGTGGCGCCATCACCGGCAGTCAGCACGGTGCTGAAACTGAGCGGACTGTTGCAACTTCTGGTAGCGGACGAAGCGTGCCCCGGCGATGATAACGCACCGCTTCCCACGGCGAGCGCCGTGCTACTGGAGGGGGGGAGTATCACCCTCTACCATCCGGCGCCGGAGGCGGTTCTGTCGTTGCGGACGGTGGGGAGTTCGCTCCCGCTGGAGGGAAACGGATTCCGGGAATCGTACCCCCTGCCGCTCCCCGCTGATAGCATGGCAGTCGGGCTGGGGGCTTTTGGCATCGGCTTTGATGACTGCCGTAGCCAGTTCGGCGAATTCATGGCCCTGGGAGGGAACGCCATGACCCTCCCCGGCGATGGAAACAGCCCACCCGACTTCCTGGCCGGTGTGGCCGAGTTCGTGCCAACGGTGCAGGCTCTCTACGCCCTGGTCTGCCAGGGGAGCTTTGCCCATTTTTTCCAGTTCAGCGCCGATAATGCCGATCAGCCGATTCCCTTCTCCCAACTGGTGGCAACCGCCCGCTCGCTCTGCAACGCCGATTGCGTCGGACTGGCCATGATCGCCGAAACCGACGGCCTGGTGGGCGCTTCCCTGCTCGCTTCACCGGTGGTGGCTGACAGCCCCCCCCTGTTCACCTTTCCCCAGATCCAGGACCGGCTGGTGCTGACCATCGAGCCGGAGTGGCCCCATTCCCTGGCCATGGTGTGCGGCGTAGCCGTGACGGGGGATAATCCGCGCCTGAAAGCGTTTGTCAGGCCGCTGGGAGAAACGGCAGGTCATGGCCATTTCCATGCCGCCGCGCTCTCCTACCGGGCGCTCCCCGGTGGCGTGCTGGAATTGGCGCCGACCGTGACCGGCCTGCTGGAAACCCAGAATCTGCAGGGTCTGGTACATCTGGTCAACGATACCCGGCCGATCAACGGCATCGGTGAAAGTCATTTTCTGCGGGGTACGCTCTGGTGTGCTCCGGCAATTCTACGGGAGGAGCGATCATGAACCTGCTGCTCGGCTCCCTGACCATCGGACTGATCCTGTCATTGCTGGCGTTGGGGGCCTACATCGCCTTTCGCATCTTCGATTTTGCCGACATGACCGCCGACGGTTCCCTGACCCTGGGGGGGGCGGTGGCCGCCATCCTGCTGGTCAGCGGCGTATCTCCCCTGACCGCCACCCTGGCGGCAACCGTGTCGGGGGTCATGGCGGGAACGGTGACCGGCCTGCTGTATACCCGCTGCAGGATTCACCCGATCCTGTCCGGTATCCTGACCATGACCGCCCTCTATTCGGTTAACCTGCGGATCATGGGGAAGAGCAATATCTCCCTGATGTCGGTCAATACCCTGGCGGCCATGGCCGAACAGCTCTGTCAGCCGCTGTTCGGCAGCGGCGCCACGCTCCTGCTGTGGGGGTGGCCCGTCGCCTCCCGGGATGTGTCGGTGCTGCTGGTGACGGCGCTGCTGGTGCTGCTGGTCAACCTGCTGGTCTATCTCTTCTTCCGTACCGTGCTCGGGACAGTGATGCGCGCCACCGGCGACAATCCCCAGATGGTGCGGGCCCAGGGGACCGATACCGGCCTGATGATCACCATCGGGCTGGCGCTGGCCAACGGATTGATTGCCCTCTCCGGCGCCCTGCTGACCCAGTACCAGGGGTTTGCCGATGTGCAGATGGGGATCGGCATGCTGGTGTGGGGATTGGCCAGCGTGATCATCGGCGAATCGCTGGTGCGGGGTGGAGGACTGGGGTTCGCTCTTTCCGGCGTCCTGATCGGCTCGCTGCTGTTCCGCCTGATGGTCGCCATCGCGCTCCGTTTCGGTCTCAATCCCAATGACCTCAAGCTGGTCACCGCCCTGTGCGTGTTTGCCGCCCTGGTGCTGCCGCGCTGGCTGGAAAGCTTTGGCAACGCCGGCTGGAAGCGAGGTCGCCATGCTTGAGATCAAGGGATACCGCAAGACCTTTCATGCCGGAACACCCAATCAGATCAAGGCGCTGCGCGGCGTCACCCTCTCCATCGACGACGGATCGTTTGTGGTGGTGATCGGCACCAACGGTTCGGGTAAGTCGACCTTGCTGAACGCCGTGGCCGGGAGCTTTCTCGCGGACGAGGGATCGATCCTGCTGGACGGGAGCGATATCAGCAGCTGGCCGGAACACCGGCGGGCCAAGCTGATCGGACGGGTGTTCCAGAATCCGTTCAGCGGCACCGCTCCCGGCATGACCATTGCCGAAAATCTGGCCATGGCCGCCCGCCGGGGACATTTCCCCACCATCTCCTGGGCCTTGCGGCCGCGACTGCTGGAGGAGTGCCGGGAGCGGATCGCCACCCTCAAGATGGGGTTGGAGGATCGTCTGAATACCCCGATCGGCGGTCTCTCCGGCGGCCAGCGCCAGGCGTTGACGCTCCTGATGGCGACCTGGCAACGTCCCGCCCTGTTGCTGCTGGATGAACATACTGCGGCGCTCGACCCGCGCAGCGCCGAGCGGATCATCGAGCTGACCAGCGAGATCGTTACCGCCCATCGCCTGACTACCCTGATGGTGACCCACTCCATGCACCAGGCCGCCAACCTGGGGGATCGCCTGGTCATGATGCACAGGGGGGAAGTGGTGCGGGACCTGAGCGGAGAAGAGAAAAAACGGTTGCGCCCGGATGACCTGCTGGCCCATTTCGACCGGGTACGGCGCCGGGAAATGCTGGATGAAAGCGCGGCCGAAATGCTGGCCGAGCGCTATGTCTGAGATATTCGCCAACCTGCTGATGCAAAGTCTGTTTCAGCTTCATGATTACTTCGAGATTACTTCATGATTATTAGATTCAAAATCCGGGTAATCGTGAGGCTGATATGTTTTCCTGCCTGGTTCAGCTTGTTCGCCTTGGTGCCTATGTAGATCAAAGCGATTGTTTTCATACTACTACAATGGAGTTGTCATGAAGTTGCGTAACATTATTTTTATCATCCTGGTCTGCTTCCAAACTGCCTGCAGCAGCGGCCAGCGCCCCTATTCCTTTGAGCTGACGCTGGCCCATCTCAATGATACCCACTCCCATCTTGAGTCGGTGACGGAGAATTTGACCATCGCCGGTGTCAAGACCACGGCCCAACTGGGTGGCTTTGCCCGGATCAAAACCGTGCTCGACAGCATGCGCTCGGAAAACCGTGACCTGTTGCTGTTACATGGCGGTGATGCGGTACAGGGAACCCTCTATTTTACCCTGTTTAACGGCCTGTTGGAGTATGAGCTGTTGAACCGCTTGGGGGTGGATGCCATGACCTTCGGTAACCATGAGTTTGATCGGGGGGTAGCCCCGATTCCGGGATGGATCAACGCCAGCCGCTTCCCCTGGCTCTCGGCCAACATCGATTTTTCCGGCGAACCGGCCATTGCGCCGCTGGTGAAGCCGTACCTGGTCAGGGAGGTGAATGGTGAAAAGGTTGCCATCATCGGTGTTACCACCGAAACAACTCCCCAGTCGACCCTGAATGTGGGCAAGACGCTCTTCCGGGATGCGGTGGCCAGCTGCCGTCAACAGGTGGCGCTTCTGACCTCCCTCGGCATTAACAAGATCATCCTGCTCTCCCATCTCGGCTATCGGCAGGATTTGGCGCTGGCTCGCCAGGTGGCGGGGATTGATCTGATTGTGGGAGGACACAGCCATTCCCTGCTGGGGGATCAACAACAGCTGGCCGCCATGGGGGAAATGCCGGTGGGGGAGTATCCCAGCGCGGTGACGGCGCCGGACGGCAAACTGGTGCTGGTTACCCAGGCCTGGCAGTGGGGATATCTGGTTGGCCGTTTGCAACTGCAGTTCAATCGTGACGGGGAAATCATCGGCTTTCGCTCCAATCCGGTTATCCCGCTGGGAGATAGCTTCAGCCGGAACAATCTTCCGGTCCCGACCGACAGTGCCGGCTACCGGGAAATCGTGCAGGCGCTGCAGCAGAGTGGCATTGCCCGGATTGTTCCCCCGGACCCGGCCATGGTGGCCGAGCTGGCTCCCTATGCCCGCCGGGTGGCTGAGTATGGCAAGGTGACGATTGCCACCGCGGCGGAACCGCTGGTGCGGGGTCTGAACAGCGGTCCGGGAGTGCTGGGGGCCGACTCCATGCTGGCGGCGCTCCCTGGCGGGGCAGTGGCGATCCTGAACTATGGCGGGGTGCGCCGTGACCTGAACGCCGGGGTGGTCACGGCCGGAGACGTGCTGGAAATCATGCCGTTTCCCAATACCCTGGTGCAGGTTGATCTGACCGGCCGTGAACTGGAGCAGGCGCTGGAAGGGGGGATCGAGTTCCTGCTCACCAAGTTTGGCAATATGAACCCTCCCGTGCTGCCGACAGTGGCCGGCATCAAATTCAGCGTGCAGATGGGGGCGCTCAAAGGGGAGCGGGTATCGCAGCTGACGGTCAAGGGAAGCGACGGAATCTACCGGCCGGTCAATCACCAGGCGCTCTATCGCACCGTGGTCAACAGCTTTGTGGCCAATGGGGGGGATGGTTTCAGCAGTATCAAGCAGGCGGCCGGATTCCGGAGTGATAGCGGTATTGTGGAGAGCGATGCCTTCCGGGAGTACCTGCAGAAACTGGGGACGCTCCGCAATCCGAGCGAAGAGCGTATCACCGTTCTGCCGGCCCGCTCCCTCAGCTCCCGCTTGCAATCGGGACATGCCGACCGGTATGACGACGTTCCTTTTGTTGAACTCTCACAGGTTCAGCCGGTTTTTTATTGCGTAAATTGATTCGGACTTAGCGTTGTCCGGTTTGCTCTTTGCTCCAAGGTTTTTAAGCCCCGTTAGGGGCGTCCGAATATAGCCGGGGGAGTTATCCCCCGGATGAAATGCCATATTTCCTTGCGTCACGTACGTGACGTGATGATATTTTGCCACAATGACCGGGGAATGAATTCCCCGTCTACCAGCGTTCTGTCCCTACGGGACGGAAGCAAGAACTAAACCGGACACTACTGATTCGGACTCGGATTTGAGGAGGTGCAGTATGGGAAAATTCATCGTACTCTGGCTGATGCTTGTCACCGTTGTGGTGGCTGGTTGCGGTGATTCCTCCCGGCTGACCCTGGATGAAAAACTGACTCGTCAGTATCAGCGCTATGATCAGGCCCAAAAGCTGGTATTGGCACGTTATCAGGATGACCGGCTTCCCCTGGAACAGCAGATGATCTCGCGTTCGGAGTGGCAGGCGCTGCTGTTACCCCCCGATGGTGAAACGCTCTCGCCGGACGATCTGAATCAATTGAAAACGCGACAGCAGCAACAGGTGCTGGCGGCGCGCGCTGCTGCCATCAGCGCTTCGCTGTTCGATTTTTCCAGTTGGCGCTCCCTGCCCGCCGCCGAGGCGCAACAGCGGATTAAAGCGTTCTGCGAAGCGGTTCCCAAGGGGGGGATGCTCCACATTCACCCATGGGGAACCCTCAGCCGGGAGACCTTTGCCACGCTCCTCAGCCGCAGCAATCCTGCCATTCCCGCTGCTTCCCTGTACCGTGACCTGAGCGACCCGCTTGGGAGCGCGATTCTCTATGCTGGCGAACTGACCTGGCTGAAGAGTCTGCCGGTGCAAGCTTCCTTCCTTACGCTTCCCGTTGCTGACCGTGACACGCTGGCGGGGATGGGCGTTCTGCCGGCCGGAAACCACCCCTTTGAACGGTTCGAGGCGGTGTTCAACTTTGTCGGCCTGGTGATGGGGGGAGGGTGGGAGAATGTGGTGACTGCCTACGAAGAGTTTGCCGCCCGGGCCGTGCGTGACGGTGTGCAGTACGTGGAATTCACCGAATCCATGACTCCGGAAGAATTGCCGCGTTACGTGCAACTGGCCGACCGGCTGGCCAGCCAGTATGGTCTGACGGTTCGCTTTAATGTTGCCTACTTCCGCACCGCCAGCGCTGCCTCCCAGAATGGGGCGGTCAAGACCATGCTGAAACAGATGGATATTCCGCTCTTGACCGGCATTGATCTGCTGGCCAACGAGCTGCACGCACCGGCCCTGGAAACGGGGCAGGCGGTCTATGGGCCGGTGATGGCTGCCAATGCGCTCAATGGGGGACGCTGGCGCCGCACCATGCATGCCGGCGAACTGGGGGACGTGCGCAACCCGCGCGACGCCTTGTTGCTCGGGAGCGAACGGCTCGGCCATGGGGTGCGGCTGATGGAAGACCCGGTCACCCTGCAGTATGCCAGCAACCGGCAGATTCCGATCGAGATCAACCTGACCAGTAACCTGAAACTGCGGGGTGTCAAAGAGATTGGTGCCCACCCCTTTCTGACCTATCTGCGCATGGGACTGCCGGTTAGTCTTTCCACGGACGACGAGGGGATTTTTGCCATTGATATCAATGATGAGTGCCGGCTGGCGGTTGGCCAGACCGATCTGACCTACCATGAATATAAGCAGATGGCCTTTAATTCCCTGCGCAGCTCCTTTGCCCCCGCTGATCTGAAACAGCGGCTGCTGCAGGAGCTGCAGGATCGTTTCCAACGTTTTGAACAACAGCAGAACCTCAAACAATGACGCTACAAGGAGATCAACATGGAAATCCGGAACAGATTTGAAAACAGTACCGCCGTCGTTACGGTCAGCGGACGGATGGATGCCTTGACCGCTCCCCAGTACCAGGAACAGCTCAATGCCCTGATTGATGGGGGGACCATTGCCGTGGTGGTCGATTTTGACGCGCTGGAGTACATCAGCAGCGCCGGACTGCGGGGGATTCTCGCCACTGCCAAGGCGTTGAAGGCCAAGGGTGGGGAGGTCTGTTTCGCCAATGTACGCGGGACAGTCAGGGAGGTGTTCGACATGTCCGGATTCGGTTCGATCTTCCGGATGCATGACTCTCTCGCGGCGGCGCTGGCTGGGAACAATTGAGGTGGCCATGGAACCTGTCCGCCTGATAGAGGTTGCCCGGATCGAAAAGCTTGATCAGGTAATCGGTTTTGCGGAGGAGTTTGCCGATCGCTGTGGTCTGGACGAGAAACGGAAATTCGGACTGCTGGTGGCGGTGGAGGAGGCGTTTGTCAATGTTTGTCATTACGCCTATCCCGCTGCCGACGGGGAGGTGGAGCTGCGTTGCGCCTGCCAGGATGAACAGCTGGTGGTGGAGATCGCCGACGCCGGGATCCCCTTCAATGTGCTGACACTCCCTGATCCGGACACGACGGCCGATCTGCGGGAACGTGAAATCGGTGGTCTGGGGGTCTACTTCATCCGCCGGCTGACCGATGACGTCAGTTACCGCCGGGAAGAGGGGCGCAATATCCTGCGCATGGTTTTGCACAGCCGCAGCGGGGAGGGGGGAGCATGAACAGGGGCGTTACAACAGTTACCCGAGTGAGCGTGCTGCTGGTATCGTTGCTGATCCTGATCGTGGTGACGTCGCCTGCCATGGCGGCTGAACGGCTGCTGAAAAAAGCGACCTTCATTCCGCTCTGGAGTCCCCAGGCCCAGTTTGCCGGATATTACACGGCGCTGGATAAGGGGATCTATCGCCAGCACGGCATCGACCTGACCATCATCAGCGGCGGGCCGAACTACCCCAGCGCCCGTTTCCTGGCTGATGGTAAAGCTGATTTCGCCGCCCTCTGGCTCACCACCGCCATGCAGGAACGGGGGGCGGGTGTAGCGCTGGTCAACCTGGCGCAGGTTGTTCAGCACTCATCCATGCTGCTGGTTGCCAAAAAATCGAGCGGCATTACCACGCCGGCTGCCATGCAGGGGAAGAAAGTCGGGCTGTGGGGCGGACCGTTCGTCATCCCTCCCCATGCCTTTTTCAAGAAGTACGGCCTGCAGGTGCGGGAGGTTCCCCAGGCCTACACCGTCAACCTGTTCCTGCGCGGCGGCATCGATGTGACCTCCGCCATGTGGTACAACGAGTACCATACCATCCTGAATGCCGGACTTGATCCCGATGAGTTGAGTGTGTTTCTGCTCAAGGATCATGGCATTAATCTGCCGGAAGACGGCTTGTATGCCCTGGAAAAAACCGTTCGCAACGACCCGACGCTGGCCAGGGAGTTTGCCCGGGCATCGCTGGAGGGGTGGGAGTATGCCTTCGCCCATCCCGAAGAGGCGCTGGATATTGTGATCAACTACATGCGTCAGGCCAAGTTGCCGGCCAACCGGATGCACCAGAAATGGATGCTGGAACGGATGCGTGACCTGATCATTCCCCGGGGAGTGGCGGGTGGGATCGGCGTGCTGAAGCAGGCCGATTACGAAGCGACCGGCCAGATCCTGCTCAAGGACGGTGTCATCAGCCGGCTCCCGGACTTCAAAGCGTTCACGGGGGTGTCCGATGCTGGCCAATAAAAGTATCGCCTTCAAATTGATCCTGGTGATCACGCTCTGCACGGCCACTGTCTTTACGGCGGTGCTTGGTTACAGCTATTACCGTTCCCGGCTGGTGCTGCAACAGGAGCTGGAGAACAATGCCCGCAATCTGGCCATGTCGTCGGTCAATCGGGTCGAGACGGTGTTGACCTCGGTTGCCAAGGTGACCGAAGGGGTGGCGCGCTCGCTGGAGAACAGCCGCCAGAACCACGCCGAACGGAGCGCCCTGCTGCGATCGGTCGTGGCCGATAATCCGGAGGTTTACGGCTGCGGCGCCGCATTCGAACCGCGTCGCTCGGGCCCCTTTTCCCGCCCCTACGTTCCCTATTTCCATCGGGAAAAAGGGGCGATCGTCTACGAACCCGATGATACCTTCCAGTATCTGCAACAGGATTGGTACCAGATCAGCCGGGAGATGGAAAAGAAGGAGTGGACCGAGCCGTACTACGATGATGGCGGGGCCGGGGTCCTGATGGCGACCTGTTCGGTGCCGTTTTATGAAACCGGCAGTGGGGGCAGGCGACTCAGCGGCATCGTGGTGTCGGATATCTCCCTGGAGTGGCTGACCGATCTGGTGGCGTCGATCAAGGTGCTCAAGAGCGGGTATGCGTTCCTGATTTCCCGTAATGGCACCATCGTCACCCATCCGGAGCGGGGAATGATCATGAACGAGACCATCTTCAGTCTGGCCGAAGCGCGCAACGATCAGTCGCTGCGCCGGTTGGGGAAGAAGATGATCAATGGCGGGACTGATTTTATCCCCTACACCGATATCAAAGGGGTCAAAAGCTGGCTCTATTATGCGCCGATCCCTTCGGTCGGCTGGACCCTGGCGGTGGTGTTTCCCGAGGCGGAGCTGTTCGCCCAGGTAAAGGCGTTGAGTCTGACCGGCGCGCTGATGGGATTGGCCGGGATTTGTCTGCTGGCGCTGGTGGTGACCTACATCGCCCGTTCCATCACCACCCCGCTGCATCTGCTGGCCGAGGCGAGCGCCGAGATTGCCGGCGGAAATTTTGAGGTGGAGTTGCCGCCGGTTCGCTCCCATGATGAGGTGGGAACCATGACCACCGCCTTTGCCGTGATGAAAAGTTCGCTTAAGGAACAGGATGCTCCTCTGCTGATCCGTTCCCGTGACGAAGTCGATACCCTGACCACCGCCTTTCAGGTGATGAAATCCTCCCTCAAGGAACATATCCGTCAGCTGACCGAAACCACGGCGGCCAAGGAGCGGATCGAGAGTGAACTGAATATCGCCCATGATATCCAGATGGGACTGCTCCCCAAGACCTTTCCTCCTTTTCCCGATCGGCATGAATTCGACCTGTTTGCCACCATGCATCCGGCCAAGGAGGTGGGAGGAGATTTCTACGATTTCTTCTTTGTGGATCAGACCCATCTCTGTTTCGTGATCGCCGATGTGTCGGGCAAAGGGGTGCCGGCGGCGCTGTTCATGGCCATGTCCATGACCCTGATCAAGGCGACGGCGCGCTACGGCCTCCCCCCGGAAGAACTCCTGTTTCGGGTCAACAACGAGCTGGCCCGTGACAACGACAGTTGCATGTTTGTCACCACCTTCTTCGGGATTCTGGATACGGAGAGCGGGGAAATGGTCTATGCCAACGGTGGTCATAATCCGCCACTGCATCTGAAACGGGATGGCAGCGTCGCCTGGCTGACCGGTTCCCCCTGTCTGATGGTCGGCGCCATGGAGGGGGCTCCCTACAAGAGAGAGCGGCTGCTGCTGGAGCCGGGTGAGAGTCTGTTTCTCTACACCGACGGGGTGACCGAGGCGATGAATCTGCAGGAGGAACTTTTTTCCGACGGACGTCTGGAGCGGGATCTGGCAGGCTTGCAGGGGAAGGGGATCAAGGAGCTGGTGGCCGGCATCATGGAGAATATTCACGACTTCACCGGTGGCGCCCCCCAGTCCGATGACATCACCATGATGGTGATTCAGTACCAGGGGAAAGCGTAATAAAGTCATCCTAACAAAGCGTTTGCCACGGAGACACAGAGTCACAGAGAATTGAAATTACGTAGAGTTACACAAAGAAACGGGATCGCATTCGTGCACTAATAAGGTTCCGTTTAAAACCCTGAAAAACTCTGTGATTTCCTCTGTGCCTCTGAGTCTCTGTGGCATAACTGACTGACTTTGAATCATAAAATCGTGAAGAAAAAATAGATTTTGATGCAGTCGGTTAGTCCGTCTCTGCGGAACTATCTTAGCGTTGCGCCAGGGCCAGTTTCAGCGCCAGGGCGATAAAAATACCGGCGGCGGCGCGATTGAGCAGCTTCTGGGCAAAGGCCGATTGACGGAACAACTCCCCGAACACCCCTGCCACCAGGCTGATCCCCCCGAATACGATGATGGTTGCCACGATGAACACCCCACCTAACAACAGCAGTTGCAGCGACAACGATCCGTTGGCCGGATCGGCAAATTGTGGCAAAAAGGCGAGAAAAAAGATCGAAACCTTGGGGTTGGTAATGTTCATGATGATGCCACGCCGGTAGAGGGCCGCCGGAGGGAGGGGAACGGCTGGTTCGGCCGGATCACTGACGGCTCCGGCCCGGAAGGCGACCCCGGCCAGATAGATCAGGTAGCCGGCGCCGGCAAACTTGAGCAGGTTGAAGGCCACCTGCGAGGCCATGAAAAGTGCCGCCAATCCCAGGCTTACCGCGGCGGTATGAACCAGCAGGCCGGTGCAAAGCCCCAGGGTGACCAGCAACCCGGCCTTGCGCCCCTGCTGGGCAGCCTGGGTCATGACAAACAGGTTGTCCGGCCCGGGGGAAAGGGCGAGCAGGATCGAGGTGGTAAAAAACATGAGCAGTGTCTTGGATTCAAACATGGCGTATCCCTCTGCGGCAACTGTCATTTTCAACATAAATGGTGTACAAGGGATTGCCACGGTGTGTCAACCCCTGTGGCCGGATAAAGCCGAATCAAGGATAAAGGATAAAGGATATGCGATGACCAGAATTACCCTTAACAAGAACGAAGAACGCCGGATCAAGTCCGGGCACCCCTGGGGATTCAGCAACGAGATCCGCGAGGTGGCGGGGGAACGGTCGGTGGGAATTGCCGCCGAACTGTACGATGCCGGCGGTTCTTTCCTCGGCGTCGGACATTACAACCCCCATTCACTGATCGCTTTCCGCCTCATGTCCCGGCAACGGGAAGATCTGGATACGCCGGAATTCTTCGAAAAACAGATCCGGGCCGCCCTGCTTCATCGCCAGACCCGCTACCCCGGTCTGGCAACCTTCCGGGCGGTCTATGGCGAGAGTGACTTTCTCTCCGGTCTGGTGGTGGATAAATATGGCGAGTATCTCTCGTTGCAGCTCCTCTCGGCCGGGATGGATTGCCGGCGGGAGCAGATCGTGGCGGCCTTGCGCCTGGTCTTCAATCCCCGTGGCATCATTGCCCGTAATGATGTGGGGGTACGCAAGCTGGAGGGGCTGGAAGAACAGGTTGAGCTGTTGTGGGGGGAAATCCCGGAACTGGTTGAGATGGAGGAGAACGGTCTCCGTTTTCAGGTCAATCTGCGGCAAGGGCAGAAGACCGGCGGTTTCCTCGATCAGAAGCAGAATCATCTGCTGCTGCGGGAAATCAGCGCCGGGAAGGATGTGCTGGACTGCTTCTGCTACACTGGCGGTTGGGCAGCGCACGCCGCCTCGTTTGGGGCGCGTTCGGTGCTGGGGATTGATATCTCGGCGCGAGCCGTGGCGCAGGCGGCTGCCAATGCCGAGCTAAACAAACTTTCCGAGCGGGTTGTCTTTGAGGAGTGTGACGCCTTTGAGCGTCTCCGCTCGTTGCATCAGGAGGGGCGACGTTTCGGGGTGATCGTGATGGACCCCCCTGCCTTTGTCAAGAGCCGCAAACAGATTGCCGAGGCGACCAAGGGGTATCTGACGGTCAACCGCCGGGCGCTGGAACTGTTGGAACCGGGCGGTTACCTGATTACCTGTTCCTGCTCATATCACATGGGTCGCGAAGCGTTCCGCGACATGCTGGTGCAGGCGGCGCGTTTGGCCAGGCGTGAAGTGCGCTTGGTGGAAACCTGTTCCCAGGCGCCGGATCACCCGGTGCTGCTGTCGTTCCCGGAGTCGGAATATCTGAAGTGTTTCGTGCTGCAGGCGGTGTGAGCGGGCGTTTTCAGAAACAACCTGTGCTGATGGCCGTATTTTGTCGTAGTTCAGGTTAAAATTCTCGGTGAGGTGTGGCTTGCATACTAATACTGATTCAAGTGAAAACGCAGGAAAGGGTTACTCCTGCACGTCATTGATCCCATGGTTTATGGCATTGTTAGCTTTTGTAGTTGTGGGAAGTTACCTGTCGCGTCCGCTCTATGATCCTGATTTCTATTGGCATCTGAAAACAGGACAATGGATTTGGCAGAATACGTCACTTCCTCACACTGATCTGTTTGGAGTACCGCCATTAGCGACCCCCTCGCCTCGGACGGAGGTTATTTTTACCTCATACTGGCTTCTGCAATTGGTCATGTATGGATTTTATTGTTTAGGTGGAATGTCGGGAATAATTCTATTCCGGTGGCTCGTTGCATCTGTTTGTTTTCTGATCTGTACGAGATGGACCAATGTCTGTAACCGTAATGTGGCAGCAGTGATTATCATTGGAGCGACCCTGCTGCTTGAATATTATTTTATTGAACGTCCGCAGTTTGTTTCTTTTGTCTGTTTTGGAATCATGCTTGTAGTTGTGTTCCGCTTCTTTGATCAACGTGCAAAGTCATTATGGACTACCCTGTTTCCTCTTTCGTTCTTGATGGTCGTCTGGTCAAATATGCACGGGGGCTTTCTGATCGGGCAGGCTGTACTGATATATTGTGTCGTTGCCGAGGGGATGAAATTCTTACACCGCTCACTGTTGCCGCTTGCTCGACGGGAGTATCAAATCTTCTGCATAGCTCTACTGACAGCTCTTATCGCCTCATTCATTAACCCGAATGCCGTAAATATGATCAAATATTTACCCATAATATTTGACAGCAATTATTATGTGAATGCAAACAATCTGGAGGAACTGTCATTACGTGCCTATTTCAAGCAAACTGGTGACTACGCGGTCCTGTTGTACATTGCTTCAATTGTGCTGACATTTGTTGCATTGTTGTCGTCACGACACCGGAAAAATATTACCTGGGTCGGTATACTCGCCGGCACCGCCTTCATGGGGTGCCAGCATATGCGACACTTGCCGTTTTTTCTGGTTGCGGCACTGCTGTTTATGACGAAATATTTTGAAACAGAGTGCTCGGCAATCAAAGGCAGGGTTCTGCTGCTCTCCATGCTTGCCGTCACAACAGTTTTTTGTATCAGAGACGAGTTTCCACGTGTTGTTGAAGCAAGCAGGTCCGGTTGGGTGCCCGCTACTCATTTCCCGGTGAAAGCCGCTGATTTTATTGTTAACAACAATATCCGTGGAAATATCTATACGACCATGGCCTGGGGCGGTTATCTGATCTGGAGAGTGGGGCCGGAGAACAAGATTTTTTATGATAGTCGCACACTGAGTGTCCAACGGGCATGGGAATACGACAACAGCAGAATTATCTCATTGAATCAACGTTCTTACTGGAAAGGATTATTCAATATATATGATATCCAGATGGCGGTATTGCCGGTTTATGAAGACGATGGCAAAACGAATATGCTTACCCAATCAATCTATGCTGATAACGAGTGGAACATGGTTTTTAGCGATGCCCAGAATGCAGTTTTTATAAAAAAACCGGTGGCCAAACAATTTTAAAGCAGATGATGTGGGGATCAAGTCCTGGCCGGTTGTACAAATATCCAGGAACAATTGTTTCTCCTGACCTGATAACAGCCGCTTAAAGGGTAACTACACATGTTGTTGTTAGCAAAAAGAGCCACCTCGTACGAGGCGGCTCTTTTTGCGTTGCGTGCTGTGGGCTGTTTATTTTGCGAGAGCAGTGGCAATGGCTTGCAGCTGGGAATCAGTCAACCCGCTAAATGAAGACATGCCGCCGGAATTATTGCTGATGGCAGCTTTGATCTGGGTAAACGTCCTGTTCTGCTTGGCCGATGTTGCCTGCGCTCCATGACAGGCAGCGCAGTTGGCGGCATAGAGGGCTGCACCATATACGCTCACCGTTGCCGATGGCATGTAGCCCGGGTCGGGAATTGCCGCCGCAGTGGTTGAGGTTGGCGCTCCGCCAGGATTCATGATCGCATCGGTTTGGTTGCCGTTAAAAGATACGTTCATCGGCGCACGTCCACGATTGTCATTGGAATGGCAATTATAGCAGTTCTTGTCATACAGCAGCTCCCCCCCCTGGATTACCCAGCTATGCGTATGAGTCGTTCCCGAATCGGGGGCTGAAGATGTGATCACCAAACGCATTCCGTTGTTGATATCGATTACCTGCTGCTTGGAGAGGGCAATGACGTGGGAATGCCCATTGCTGGCACTGCTGCGATATTGGTAGCTGTTGGTCGTTGGTGATGCCGAAACATCGGTAAAAGGGATCGTAACGGAATGGGTATGCACGGTCGCGTCGGTCTGGGATGTCACCGTCGATGCCGTTAGTTTGACTGCCGGTACATTAGTTTCGTGTTCGCCGCAGCCAAACTCCAGTGCTGAAATTACCAGGATGAGCCCGGTCATAATTGTTCGTTGCAGATGGTTCATTTTATCCTTTTTTCTGAGCAACTATCCATAATCTACTTGTGCCCGAGTGTCGCGATCAGTAAACGGCGTCACCATAGCATCGATTTGAATCGAACATAAAGGATTTTATTTGTCTTGTATGGCCAGAATGGTGCAGTTCCCGGTGCCAGCTACCGAATTCCCCGTTCGTTGAGATAGGGACCGTAGCCATGGTCAATAGTTTTGATATGGTTTTTTACCCATTCCACCAGAAACTCCATCACATCCAACGAAAGCTTTGTCTTGCTCTCTTTGTAATGACTCTGGAATTCCGTGACCTTGTCCACGAACGTTACGTGCGCCTGTTTGTGCGCCAGATAGCCAGGATAGTTGCTCTCCTGCATCAACCGTTCTTCCTCGGCAAAGTGCTCCCGGGTGTATCGCACCAGATCGTTGAGCAGCGGTTCGAGCACCTCTTTAACGCTCCCCTTCTTCATGGCGTTGTGCAGTTCATTCACCAAATTGATCAGATGTTTGTGCTGTTGGTCGAACATGGAGACGTGTACCGAAAACGATTCGTCCCAGATGAAAAGCGACATGGATTATTCCTTTCCGATTTCAATAGTGTTCATAGTGAGTGAAATCACTCCAAAACAAGAATGGACAGAGATACATCGACACATTGAATGTAGTAGCATCTAAATCTGAAAAGGTGAAGATCGTTTTGTTCGATTTGTCTGGTTTTGTCCGTGTTTATTCGATGTATCCGTGGTTGATTGCCGATTTTAGGTTCGTCGGTTGTACTAGCGACGTTGTCTTAGTTGAACAGGTAGTACAGTCCCAGGTTGAGGCTGTAACCTCTTAGATCGTTGATGGTGTTGCCGGTTGTTCTGATTGTCGAAGAAATGTTGTAGCTGGCGCTCGGGATGAGGTAACAGCTACGGATAATCTGAATATAGTTGCTAACGCCCAGTTGAAATGATTCATACGCTTCAATGCTGGTTGAACTGGTATGGAATCTGGTGATGATAAATGGCACCAGGGAGAGACGCTTATACGGCGCGTATTCGGCGCCGATGCCGAGCATATGGGTGTCGATGGCATCGTGGTTGCGAATAATCGCCCGATAAAAGGCATACGGTCGCAGTTTGCCGTTACCGGTAACAGTACTGGCTGCAAGATACGGAGCGTAATCCGTGGTGCCGCTTCCCTCCTTATCCGCATTGGCGGTATCGAGCTTGAGATCCAGTCCGGCCACCAGGGTGAATGGCTTGTCATCACCCAGCAGGCGGTATTTGGCGCTTAAGGTGATATCTCCCCACCCCTCCGTCCGGTAATGGTCGGTTGTGTTGGGCGGATTCGAGTAGCTGAGTCTGACACGGTCACTGTAAATATACGGCAGCGAAATACCGACCTGGAGGTCATGTCCGACGCCGAGATCAAGCGCAAGGTCGGTAAATGTAGCGCGATGCACTGCTTCGCCACGCTGGGTATACGGTGCTCTACCCGAGAAATTGTAGACTGAAAAGCCGTAGCCGCTCGTTGCCTCTGCCTCCAGTTGTCCCTTGTCGAGCAGGTCGGTGATCAGCAGTTTATGCTCCGCGTGGGCCACTCCGGCCATTAATATTGAACTGCATACGATCATTGCACATCTTGAAATCATTCCGGTTAATCCTCCTGGTGTTTGTAACAACTCTGTTTTTGTTTTTCAGTTTCACGATTACTCATGATTTTAGAGACTTGCTTCAAAATCCCGGAAATCTTGAAGTAATCATGAGGCTATAATGCTTTATTTTTAACCATTGAAGCTCGGATGGGTCGGATAGGGTTGCCTTGGTAACTTGATTTCGCCCGCCTTATCAAACTATCAAATCCTGATCTCGCAGCATTTCCCGTTGTTGGGCATCGGCTGTGAATCAGGCATGTTGGTGTCAAAGTTTACCCACCTAGCATTCATAACTTACTGATCACGTAAGAGGATAGGGCAACCCTAGAAACTGGCCGACGCAATTAGAGTTTATTCCCCGAAAGGTTGACGGTGATGCCACTCGTCGTCACGCTGATAAAGAGTTTTGTGGGGGTTCCTGATGCGTCAAGGTAGTAGTGATCTTCTTCCGTAGCTGTAACTGTTGCCCCAGTTTTAACAGTCGAATATATTATCAGTATCGATGCACCATTTATATCTGGGAAAAGTTCCCAGTATGACGTTGTTGTCGTTCCATCTGTTCCAGATGACGTGCCAAGATCGCCAAGTTGACCTACTTTAGCTGTTGTTGGTAACATGCCTTGTGACGTCGGTGTATGCGTTACGCCTGTACTGGAAATTGATTTGTAGGGGCTACCATCGGATACTTGAAAGTAATTTGTTGTAGTGCTGCTAATAGGAGTTCCCCCTGCCAGTTGCAGCAACACAAGTGAACGACTCTTGGTTACGTTCTGGCCTTCAAACGTGGTCGCTCCATCTGCTAAAATGGTGAATGATCCAGACCATGCACGCCCCTGTAAGTCAGTGCCAAACAGTGCTGGAAAACTGTATTGTGTTCCTGCTGCTGTCCCCAGGAAAACACCTTTGAATTGTGCCAGGTTTACCGTAGTTCCTGCAGGCGTCGGAGTTGTTGTGCCGCCTCCACCACCGCCACATGCTGTCAATCCAAGCAATACAACAAACAAAAAAACAAATCTCTTCATATGTTCCCCCTTGTTAAATACCCGTGAGCCAGTGGTAGTTCCCCTATTTCATGGATCAGGCTCAACCTTTGATAGAAATACATCAATTGCCTGTTTTATGATCTGGTTATTTTCGCTTTAGTCCTTCCAACGTTTCCTGGAAGCAACCGGTTGAGCCGCGTGTTGGCCCGACCGCCAGGTGAATTCCGCGCCTACATTAACTCTTGCCACATTCTCACCTGTCACTCTTCCCGTCCCACCAAAACCTTGGCATCCTTTTTCTCCAGCTCCGGCACGACACTGAAAGGCAATCTCACGCGAACGCTTGAAGTACTCATGAGGCTGCAATGTATTTTTCAGCTTCACGATTACTCATGATTTTAGAGCCTTGCTTCAAAATCCCAGTAATCTCGAAGTAATCATGAGGCTAAAATGCTTTTGGGTGTCCAGTGAAACAAGCAATCTCAGCGGTGCTTTTCCTTATGCCATTGCTGCTCTTTTTTTCTCTATTTAAAAATCCGATTAGCGCTATTCTTCAGCCGCTGTAGATTCAAGTAGTACGTCTGTCATCCTGAACGAAGTGAAGGATCTGATGTCTGCACAAGCGCCGTAAAACAGATCCTTCGTTGCACTCAGGATGACAAAATGCAACTATGTTCATTCAATAACAAGCTGAAGATCAGCGCTAATCGGATTTAAAAATGAGGCCATGTATTTCATAAACCAACTAGCGACAACTCCTGCTGAGGGTTGCAGTAACAGCAGGTATGACTTGATTTGTTGGAATCTGGGAAGACTGTGGTGCAGATGTTGTTTGACTGAAGGGAATACTGGGGCTTGATGTGCTTCCCTGTGTTGCCGTTACTGATGAAGAATAGCTGGCTTGGACGGGAATCTGCGCTCCATTGTTGTTAACCGTGCTGCTTGTGATCGATGTAATGCCACCTGTTCCAGTCCTCGATGCAAACGTTATTGTAGCAATCTGGCCGCTCCCGGAAAAAGCTTTTGTGCTGATGATAGCAATTTTTATGAGACCTGACTGCGAGGTGTTTGCGGCAAACATTGCTCCGGCAGCAAGTCCACCCAGGGTGACGGTAGGGTTTGCCAGTGAAGCGGAATCATAGGATATGTTGAACTGAATACCTGCAACGCCGTCCATTTCGGTGCCTTGTATGGAGTATGATGAATCACCCGACGGGGTTATGGATACTATGGCTCCAACAGCTTTATGCTCACTTTTTGGGATAGTCGTTGCTTGACTGGAATCTTCAACGTTAAGCGACAGCTTGTTGGTTTGAGAAGAGGGTGGTAAACCTTGGCTGTCGATCATTCTGGTTGTGATCGATGTAATGCTGCCAATCCCAGTCTTTAACCCGAAATTGATTTCAGCAACCTGGCCGCTCCCGGAAAATGCTTTTGTGCTGATGACTGCTATTTTTATGAAACCAGGCTGCGAGGTGTTTGCAACAAACATTGCTCCGGCGACAAGTTCACCTCGGGTGACGGTTGGAGCCGCCAGTGAATCGGAATCATAGGAGATTTCGAGCTGGATACCGGCGACGCCGTCCATTCCTGTGCCCTGAACCGTGTAGGATGAATTACCTGATGGGGAGACAATGAGAGTGGCGGCGCCAATAGTTGTCTTTAAACTGCTACAGTCACCCGTGCTGCTGCCATTACTGCCGTTACTGCATGAGCTGAGGCACAAAGCCAACAGAATTAGCATGACGGTAATGAATGGATTTTTCATAAAATCTCCTTACAATAGTAATAAAAACTGTCGTAGTATTGTCGTAACCTTCACTTTTCCCACCCCAACAAAACTTTGGCATCCTTTTTATCCAGTTCCGGCATGTGACTGAAAGGCAATCTCACGCGACGCCGCAACGACGCAACGAACCCCTAAAACTCTTCAAGTCCGTTGACGATTCGTTTGAAACCATCCTTCATAAGGTTTTCTCCAAAATTGATCAAAAGACCAAGACGACACCCGGTTAAACGTAAATAGGTCAGAAGCTGTTTGGAATGTACCGGCTGCAATCGCTCTACTGACTTCAATTCAATGATGACCTTCTGCGCCACAATCAAGTCGGCTCGAAATCCTTCATCAAAAACAATCTCCTGAAATCTGATTGGCACCGGAACCTGGCGTTCTACGACCAATCCCCGATCAGTCAATTTTCTTGCCAAAATAACTTCATAGACGCTTTCCAGAAGGCCAGGGCCAAGTTCCCGATGCAGTTGGAAAGCTGCATCCATAACGATATTGGCTGTTTCATTTTCAGTCATGCAGCGCATTCCTTTGTTATCATACTTTCGGTTTTCGTTGCGTCGTTGCGGCGTCGCGTGAGTCGGTTTTACCTTTTAAACAGCTGTGTGGAAAACAACTGCCGCCCTTTTCGCCCGACCTGGTCGGCGTCGGCAATGGCAATGATGTACATCACCACCATCACCACCAGAAAATAACCGATCTGAGTCAGCGCTTCGTGCGAGGTTTCTGTGGAACGATCCATAATCTGCGTGACTGGCGTGGTAAGCGTGAGTATGCCGCTGGTGAACAAAACGCTGAACAGGCACCCCTTCTTGATTTCACGATTGTAGAACTGTCCGAACCCCGGATATAAAAGTGAAATCAGGAGTGGCTTCCAGTCCTCCTTTTGAGCCTGCCGGCAATGGAGGCACCCCTCCGCTTCAAGGGGACGGAAGCATTGGGGGCAGAGCTGGGCATAGCCGAACCGGAAACCTTCGCGGCATTTGGTATCCAGCTGCTGCTTGATCTGCTCCAGGATCTGGCTCCCCACTCCGGAAAATTGCAGCGGAGATGACATGGCACTGCCGTGCAGGGTCAGTTTGAGCCGGAACATCTCGGTCTTCAACAGCCGGTTGAGTTGATTGATACCGATTCTGGCCGGCTCCAGTGTAATCGCTGCGATGTCGCCGTAACCGAGCTGCCAATAACCGCTCGGGCGCAATGCCGCAAAGTCGATGATCAAGAGCCTCTGGGTAGTGAGCAGCACCAGGGATGGCTGCTTCAAGAAGGCGTTGCGCTGTAATGCAGTGCATGCCACGATCTGCTCCCCGGCGGTAATCATCCGGGACAGGCTGGTTAAGGCGGCTCGTACCAGCTTTTCAACCTGTTCCTTGCGTGAAGGATTGGTGATACCGCTCTCCACGAAGAAACGGATCGAAAGCAGGATGAAGAGCGTGTTGACCAGCATCAGCGCCGGCATCAGGGATGGATTGTTCCTGAGCACCGGCATGCAGATCAGGACGAAAAAAAACGAGATGATCACTATCAGCAGAGCCAACGAAAATTTCTTCCGGTCGCTGGGGACCGATAAAATGGCGCTCTGTGGGACAAGAGTGTCGTAATCCACGCTCGCCAGCCGTCGTTCCTCATTCTGGCGGGTCTGGTAGTACAGGTAGAAGACCGGCAGGCAGAACAGCAGCAGGGCTGTCAGAGCGCATCCGGATATTCGGGCGTAGTGGGCCTCAAGCCGGTTTGCTTCTTTTGCGAGCAGGTCGAGCTCCGGGCTGAACGATCCCTGGTAACTCTGGTCGGCGGCAGAGAAGAGCGCTACCAGCCGCTGTTGGTTGTCGGTGACCAGTAGCTTCCCGTCCCAGCCGGTCAGATCCCCTGCCTGATACATCTGATGAGGTGGCTGGAGTTCGGCGATGGCGTGCCCGTCATCACTATACAGCATGATGATGGCCTGGCGCAGATCAACGGTATGCAAGAAGGCAAACTGGTCACCGACTTTGGTGAGCAGGGTCGGGAAGCGATAGTTCTTGACCGGCGCCACATTGGCGATTGTTTTCAGGAACTCTCCCTGGCGTGAAAAAAGATCGATACGGAAACAGTTGGTGTTGACTATGATCAGGTTGCCATCCCGGTCGAACAGGATCGAGTTGGGGAATTTCAGTTCTCCCGGATTCTTCCCTTCCCGCCCGAAACTCCTGATGTAGCGACCGTCGGTCATGAACTGGTGGATGACATGATTTGACGAATCAGCAACGAACAGCTCGCCGCTCTTCTGATCAACGACAAATTTGAAGGCTCCACGGAACCTCCCGCCACCATTCACCACTGTCTCCCAGGCACCGTTACGAAGCCGCTTGATGGAGTTGGAGGTGTGATCCGCATGCCACAGCTCGCCGTCAACGTAGAGCAGCTGGGTCAGCATCGTCCCTTTGGGCAGGCTTTGTCTGCCGGTAACCTTTCCGGCGTGATCCAGCAAGACCAGCTCTTCGCCCCAGGAGAGCGCCACCCCTTGCTCTGCGGCCGTGATGAAATTGGGAAACGGCACCCGCTGTTTTTCCCCTTCTGCCCAGAGCCGTATGCCGACGCAGAGGATGACCAGCAGCAGAAAGACCAACAACAGGGACTTGGCGCGCTCTCCTGCCTGCTGCAGCGGGATCTCATTGCGTATCATTTCCCGCAGTGATGGGGAGGATGGTTGTGCTCCGGGAGGCGCCGGCGCCGTCTTGCCAGCAGCTGGGACGGGGCCGGCTTGTGCCGCCGCCTGTCGATTTACGGGGAGGAGGGGGAATTGATGTTTACAGCTCGGACAGATTGCCTGTGCCGCGGTCGAGGGGAGTCGCTCGGCGGCAACATCCTTGCTCAAGCCGCACTTGGGGCAGGTAATGCGTACATCAGCCATGTTCAAAACCTCCGGGGTAACCGTAATGTTCGCTTATGAGGGTGAAGGAAATATCTACAAGCTGCCGGTTAGAATTGGTGCGGCAACAGAGAGACTGAACAGAATCGCAGCCAGATTGCCAATAATTACCGCCAGCAGTATGGTGCGGATCAGCAGGTTTATGCTGTAGTCACGGCGGAACCAGTCAAGATTGATCAGCATGAAAAGGGTCGCCGTCTCCAGTAGCATGACACACAGCTTCCCCAGTACCAGGTTGCCGCCAAACGCGGGGAGAATGACCGGTAACAGCACGATGGACAAGGCGATTGACACCGCCAGATATGCGCTTGCCAGGCGGTAGATGGACAGATGGTAATTCCTCAGCAGGAACATGGTGATCGTTACCTCAAACAGTCGCTCCAGCAGCATGGAGCCGAAGACAATCGCGAATTTCCCGAAAAACGGGATTTGCGCTGCGCAGGCAGGGGCGGCGTGAAAGAAAAGCAAGAACAGCGCTCCGCCAGCCAATGCTGGCCGATTGGTCATGATTCGTAGTGTGGAAGCAGGCACAATTACCTTTCGACTGTTTAGTGGGGGAACAGCACGAATTTTGGGGATATCCATAACAATCGCAGTTGACTCCCCGTTTTTCTTCTCCTCAAAAAGAGATTTTCAGAATCTGTGCACCTTGTCCGCGTGTGGCGGCATAGAGATTTCCATTGCTATCAGTGGCCAAAGCTGAAATAAAATCATTGAAAACAGCTATCTTATTGGTACGTATGGTTTGTTTTGTGTCTATGCGCAAAATCGTATTAGGAAAAACAACGGTATAGATATTTCCCGCGGGGTCTACAGCAATTGGGCTGTCCAGGTATTGGAACTCTGCAATCGTGCTTACCGTGCCATCGGGTGCGATTTTTCGTATCAACGAATTGCCGTTGTCATTAACAAAAAGATTGCCATTGCTATCAATTGCCACGTCGGTTGGATTATTGAAACTTGCAGCAACGCCACTGCCGTTGGCACTCCCCTGAGTACCACTCCCAGCAAATACTGACATGACTCCTTCCGGAGTAAACTTGACGATGCGGTTGTTTGCCCTATCCGCAAGATACAGGTTCCCGCCGGTATCAACCGCCAAGCCACCCCGGCCTATAGAACCAGTGCTGGTTGATGTTTCCCAGTTCGTTGTAATGTTTCTGATGGTTCCTGAACTACTCATCTCATGGAGTGAGGTACCCCAGGTAACTGTTGATTGTGAGTCAAGTTGTGCGGTCATGCCGCTCCCGAAAATATTTCCCGCCGCGTCAATGGCGATTCCCTCCCAGTCAAAAGGTGAGTAGCCGGGAGATAGTGTGGTAACGACTCCGGCCGGGGTTACTTTTCTCAATCCGCCACGATCGGTGACGAAAATATTGCCGGAACGATCGATTGCCAAATGCCCCCCACCCCAAAAAATGGCGTCGGTTCCGGTTCCGTCAGCACACTCTGAGACTATAGTTGCAGAACCGGCAATGACGGTGACCTTGGCGGTTGATGCTATAATGTTCGTTGATCCCGGTTGCTTGGTGGAAACCGTGTTGTTGGCAGGTCCGGTAGAACTGGCTGGTACCGTGACAACTGCCCCGGCTTGCGTGTAATCTGTGCCAAAGGTCCCATTGAGGTAATCCGTGTTGCCATTGGGAGAAACTACGATCGTACCTGCCGGAACAAGTACTGCACTGTTGGCGGTCATGGTGAATGTCGTGCCGGGCGGAATCACCGGCAATGATGTGGCACTGCTGTCGCCTGATCCGCTCCCCCCTCCGCAGGCTGTTAATGCCAGGGAGAGATAACAGATAATTCCTGCCAATAATAAACGACGCATAAAATCCTCCTGTGTGCTGAAATTATGTTGAAGTTTGTAACCTAGCGTCCTGACAATACAATCAACTATCTGTTCTGACTGGACTTAAAGCGATGGTTTGAGATGGTCGGTATGTCGGGCACGGTATGCCATGTGGGACGTAATGTGGGGTACCTGCTTTCTGAAACCGGATGAATGGGACTAGTTCCTATGGCACGAACCATACCAATGTAAACGTTTGGTAAATATTTTTATTTAATTGAAAAGTCAAGTTATTTCATGTGGATATGACGACTTGCGTCGGTGCTGTCAGTTGACTCCCCAGGTGGTGCTGAGTGTCGTAGTTGTAAAGAAACTTTGCAGCTCAAGAAAAATATCCCACAGGCTCAACAGAACAGTAGGTTTAGGGTGTGTGTAAAATAACTTGCGTGTTGTAAAGAAACTTTACACTTTAGGGAGGGGGCGGACCGGGACGTACAGGGATGATAGCTTGATAAATGCCAGAGTTGCGCTATAGTCTCTCCATGCCGTTGGCCGGTTGGTGTTGGTTGGCGTGCATACAATATGTGAGAAAGTTGATACAAGACATGTCCAAAATTCTGATTATCTATGCCAGTACTGACGGGCAAACCAGAAAGATCTGCCAGCGGCTGCAACAGGTTGTTGAGCAGCAGCTACATCGTGTCACGGTTGTTGCGATTGAAGATGTGGCCACGATTGATGCGGCATCCTTCGATAAAATTGTCATCGGCGCCAGTATTCGTTATGGAAAGCACAGTCCGCTGATTGTTAACTTCATCGAGCAGAACCGACCGTTGCTGGAGAGCAGGCCGAATGCGTTTTTTTCGGTGAATGTGGTGGCGCGCAAACCGGAAAAGAGCCGGCCGGAACATAACCCCTATTTGCAGAAATTTCTTCGGCGGATATCCTGGAAACCGGGAACAGTGGTGGTCTTCGCCGGAAAGATCGATTATCCCAGCTACCGGCCGCTTGACCGTTTCATGATCCGGCTGATCATGTGGATGACCAAAGGGCCGACTGACCCGAACGCTGTGATTGAATTCACCGACTGGCAACAGGTTGAGGCATTTGGGCACACTGTTGCTGCCATGTAGCCGCCAAGCCATATAATTGCAGGAGGGATAGCGATGCCGACTTCATTCTCCGGTTTTTCACCCCACAGCCTGGCCTTTCTGGAACAGCTGGCCGCCCATAACAACAAGGGCTGGTTCGAGGAACACCGGGACGATTACGAAGAATATCTGCTGGATCCGCTGAAAAAGCTGGTCAGCGACCTCTCCGCTCCGATGCTGGCCATCGACCCGGAGCTGATTACCATCCCGGCGGTGGACAAGACCATTTCCCGCATCTACCGCGACACCCGCTTTTCCCGTAATAAATCACCCTATAAAACCTCCCTCTGGATCTCCTTCAAACGGCGCAGTACCGACTGGAAAATCGCCCCCTGCTTCTTCTTCGAAATCAGTGCCGACAGCTACCGCTATGGCATGGGATTCTACGGCGCCTCCAAAGAGACCATGGACAACCTGCGCCGCTTGATCGAGACCAAACCGGATGAGTTCAGGAAGAGCGTGGCTCTGCTCGCTACACAAGATCTCTTTATCCTGGAGGGAGAACGCTACAAGCGGATGCTCAACCCCGGTCTGTCCGATGATCTGCAAGCGTGGCATCAACGCAAGAACCTCTATCTGATCTGCAATCGAGTGGCGGGTGAACTGTTGATCCTTACACAGGTCCGATCTGCGGGGGGCAAATTTTAGCGCAGTTGGTTTTATTGTTAAAAACTTGACGTGTGATGAATTTAAGGTAGCCTTCGTGGAGCAGATCACGCAATGGTTACATTCCTCAAGGAGGAGAATATGTTTACCAATCTGAAGGTAGGGACACGGCTGTATACCATTATCGGATTTTTGTCACTTTTACTGGTAATCATCGGCTTTTTGGGATTGAACAGCGCCAAGAGGTCGGACGATGGACTTGACACGGTCTATAAGGATCGGGTGGTTCCTCTGAAAGATTTAAAGATTATTGCAGACATGTATGCGGTCAATATTGTGGATACCTCGCACAAGGTTCGTAACGGCAATCTCGGCTGGGATGAGGGACGCAAAAACGTAGATCAGGCGAGTAAGATGATTGGTGAAAAATGGAAGGGGTATCTGGCGACGAAGCTGGTGGCGGAAGAAATGAAAATCGTTGAAGAGGTCAAGCCGTTGATGAAGTCGGCTGATGCTGCCGTGACCAGGTTGACCGAGATCCTGAAGCGGGAAGACCGTGACGCCTTGACCAAGTTTACCGTTTCCGAGCTGTATCCCGTGATTGATCCGGTGTCGGGCAAATTCAGTGATCTGGTGGATGTGCAGCTCAAGGTGGCCAAGGAAGAATACGATCAAAGTGCCCGAACCTATGATCAGACTAGGTTGGTCTCGATCATAGCAATTGTTTTGGGGGTCGTTTTGTCAGCAGTGTTAGGTCTGATGATCATCCGATCGATCACCATCCCTCTTGCTGCCGGAGTGGTGGTTGCCGAACGGTTGGCCAGCGGAGACCTGACGGTTGAAGTCCAAGTTCATGGCACGGATGAAACCGGGCACTTAATGGGAGCTATCAAAGTGATGGCGGAAAATCTGCGAACCATCATCAGTCAGGTAGCCGGCACATCGTCCCAGGTCGCAGCCGCTGCCAATCAACTCAACCTAACGGCCGAACACATCGCCTCGGGGGTCGAAGAGGTGGCTGCCCAGGCAGGAACCGTTGCGACTGCCGGTGAGGAGATGTCGGCCACCTCCGGTGATATTGCCCAGAATTGCCAGATGGCGGCCGAAGGGGCCCAACATGCATTGCAAACAGCAAATGACGGAGCAGTGGTGGTTGAAAAAACCGTGGCGGTGATGGGACAGATTGCCGCCAAGGTTCAGGAATCAGCCCGGACAGTGGAAAGTCTGGGGGAGCGGAGCGACCAGATCGGCGCCATCATCGGCACCATCGAGGATATTGCCGATCAAACCAACCTGCTGGCCCTGAACGCCGCCATCGAGGCTGCCCGGGCTGGTGAACAGGGACGTGGTTTCGCGGTGGTGGCGGACGAGGTGCGTGCCCTGGCTGAACGGACTACCCGCGCCACCCGTGAGATCGGGGAGATGATCAAGGCGATCCAGCATGAGACCAAAGGCGCGGTTGCCGCCATGGAACAGGGTGTCCATCAGGTTGAGACCGGCACCGTTGAAGCGGGGCGTTCTGGTGAGGCGTTACGTGACATTCTGTCCCAGATCAACGGTGTTGCCATGCAGGTTAACCAGATTGCCACCGCAGCCGAAGAACAAACCGCCACCACCCGGGAAATATCCAATAATATGCAGCAGATTACCGAGGTGATCCAGGAGACCTCCCACGGCGCACAGGAATCGGCTACGGCAGCTGCACAGTTGAATGGCAATGCCGAGGAGTTGCAGCGCCTGGTGAGGCAGTTCAAATTATGATGGGGCTTCCGAGCACGGCAGATTACTTTTATGTACCAGGAGATCATATGCAATGTAACCGATACCCTGCTTTTTTAACGCTCATCCTGCTGTCGGTCATACTTCTGTCGGCAGCCAATTCCTTCGCTGCTCCCCAGGAAAGCTTGATCGACATGACCTTCCCTTTTTCGGAAGAATCAATCTATTGGCCCACCGACAAAACGTTTACCCCCACCACAGTCTTCAAGGGAAAGAGCGCCGGGGGGTACTGGTATGCTTCCAATCAATACGCCGCCTCGGAACATGGCGGTACGCACGTCGATGCGCCGATCCACTTTTACCAACAGGGACGTACCATCGGCCAGATTCCGTTGCAGGAATGGATCGGGCCGGCGGTTAAAATCGATGTGACCAAAAAAGCGCTTGCCAATCGTGACTATCAACTGACGTCGGAAGATATTCTGGCCTGGGAACAGAAGCACGGCCGCATCCCCTCCGGCGCGTGGGTAATCATGCAGAGTGGCCTGGACGGGCGCTCCTATCCGAACAAAAAAGAGGTACTCGGCACTGAAAAGACCGGCCCGGCGGCGGTGGCAGAACTGCACTTCCCGGGCTTCTCGCCGGAAGCGGTCGCGTATCTCCTGGCGCAACGGACGATCACCGGCATTGCCATTGACACCCCGAGTATTGATCCGGGAACTTCCAAAGACTTCGTGGTGCATCAAAGGATCTGCCAGGCACAGAAGCTGGCGCTGGAAAATATTGCCAACCTGGAGAAGATTCCCGAATCGGGCGCCATGCTGTACGTGATCCCCCTGCTGATCAAAGATGGCACCGGCGCACCGGCCCGGGTCTTTGCCAAGCTTCCCTAGAACTGCCTGTGTCAGAAGTTGATTACCCGAAAGGCGTCGCAATGATCTCACCCTCCATCCCAGCGCAGCATGACAGGAAGGCCTCGATCCGAATCCCTTTCAATGTTTCCTTCCTTGCCCTGGCAATGGAATTTGCCGACAAGGGGGCGCATGGTTTCGGCTATGGCAGCCGGGAGGCGGGAGGGTTGATGCTGGCAATGGAAGAGCTGTTCTCCTTTTATGAGCGCCAGGCTGTCGCCGGTTCCGAGGTGGAGCTCGAACTGCTGGATCAAGGATTTCGTCTGGCGCTGGCGATCTCCTTTCGCTTGGCCAATCCGGATATGCGCGCCTTTAATCTGACCTGGAACGTCTGCCATGATAACGAAGAGTCGCTGGAACTGCTGGGGCCGATGATCGCTGCCCGGACTGTCTCCAGCCTGCGGCTCGATTTTGGCGCCAACGAGCAGGTGGTGCTGCGTCTGACCCGTGATCGTGACTACCCTTTGGCCAGTGCGGTTGCGTTTCCCCCACCTGCGCTCGGAACAACCGTGCGTCTGAACGATCCCACCGCCGACGACCTGCGGCATTTTGCCGCCATGGCAGTTGCTTCTGGCGCTCCCTTTATTCCACCCTTTCTGGCCCGCCCTGGCATGGCGGCCGACATGCTGTCAGCCGGGCATCTGCACGCCATCCTGGCGCTGGACGGTGACTGGATCGTGGGTGGTGTGCTGTGGCGGCCGCTGACCGGCTCCTGCCTGGAATTGTACGGCCCGTACCTGTTCGCTGAAGATCCGCACGATCGGGTATTGATGCTGCTGCTGGACGAAGCGGTGGGGCGGATCTCCCGTTCCCGTTTCCGGGGAGTGGTACGGCGCCAGGGGGCGCTGACGGCCCACGAACGTTTCTTCGATTTCCTGGGTGAGCTAGCGTTGACCGGCATCAGCGGCACTGCTGCCCACTGCACCTACTACTACCGTCAGTTACGGGAAGAGAGCGGCGGCGTGGTTTACTGCTCGGGAACGCTGGCTGATTTTCTCCGTCAACAGTACGACCGTCTCTGTCTCCCCCGTCAACTGCGCGAAAGCACGCCTGACCTGAACCGTCTGCGCCCGTTCTCTGTGCTGGCGGTGGAACTGGAGTACCCCCGTTCCCTGGCAATTATCCGCCCGTTGTGCGCCGGCCGGGATATGGCCGCCAATCTGACTGCCCATCTGGAACTGTTGCAGAACCAGGGGATCAACAACTTTATGGTTGAAATCAATACCGGCCGGAGCGAGGACACCGCCTTTGCCGATGCGCTGCAAGCCACCGGCTTTGTGCCGCGTCTGCTGATACCGGATGCCGGGCAGGGTGACCTGGTGATCTACGACCATTCCGGCGGAATGGGCAGTCATGAATCTTGATCTCCTGATTCCCGAGTATGTGCGCAATTTTCAGGCTTATCTGCCGAGCAAGCCGGATCATCTGCTGCAACAGGAGTATGGCGTCCCGTTTCTGCACCGCTTGAACAATAACGAAAACCCGCTTGGCCCGCCACCGGCTGCTGCACGGGTCATTGCCTCCTTTCCACCGGAACGGGCAGCAATCTATCCCAGTGGTGACTCCTACGACCTGCGGGAAGCGCTGGGGCTTCGCTTCGGCGTCTCTCGTGACCGTTTTCTGGTCGGCAACGGCTCCTGCGAGGTGATCTCCTCGGTGATCAAGGCGTTCTGTCAAGCGGGGGATAATATCATCACCGCCGACAAGACCTTTGCAGTTTACGAATGGGTGGCCGAGTTCTCCGGCATTGAAGCGCGACTGGTACCGCTACGCGACTACGCCTTTGATCCCCAGGGGATGCTGGAGCGGATTGATTCCCGCACCAAGATCCTGTTTGTCTGCAACCCCAACAATCCGACCGGCAGCTATTGGAGCCGCCAGACCCTGATCGATTTTCTGGAACAGGCCGGTCCGGAGCGGATTGTCGTGGTGGATGAGGCCTACCGGGAGTATGTGGAGCATACCGACTATCCGGATGCCATGGAGCTGATGGAACGCTTCCCCAATCTGGTGCTCTTTCGCACCTTCTCCAAGATGTATGCCCTGGCCGGTTTGCGGGCCGGTTACCTGATGGGGAGTGACGAGGTGGTGGATGCGGTGCGGCGCACCAGCGTCGCCTATTCGGTCAATGTGCAGGCCCAGCAGGCGGCCTTGGCGGCTCTTTCCGACGATCGGGAGCATATCGCCGCCACCCGGGCGCTGGTACGGGAGGGGAAGAGCTTCCTGCGCCCGCTCTGTGATCGGCTTGAACTGGAAACGGTGGGAGGGGAAGGGAACTATCTGATGATCCGGGTACCGATCAACGATCTGCTGATGTACCGGCGCTTGATGAAGCGCGGCATGATGGTCCGCTCCATGACCGGTTTCCGCTATCCGGGGTGGATCCGGGTGACGTTGCGGGAAATGGCGGTGATGGAGAGTTTTGCCGAGGCGCTGGAAGCGGAAGTGAAAGCGATTCGCAGCTGAAAGCCGACCGCTACAATCATACTAGCAAGTTAGATGTTACGGAGTCGTAGCGTATGTCAACAGCACCAAAACCACTGAAAGCCGGCACAACAGAAATCCGGGGGGATGCCGCTGCCAAGGCTGCCGGACGGGAACGCTATGCGGCGGACCTCTACCCGGAAGGTTGTCTCTGGGCTGGCGCGGTGCGCAGCGACCTGCCGTGCGGCCGGATTGTGTCAGTTGATGTTTCCGCAGCAGCTGAGTTGTCCGGCGTGGTGCGGGTCCTGACCGCCGGCGATGTCCCCGCCAGCAACCGCCAGGGGATTATCCACAAGGATATGCCGGTGTTGTGTGATGCGGTCGTGCGCTACTGCGGTGATCCGGTCGTCCTGGTGCTGGCTGAAAGCAGGGAACTACTGGCAGCGGCCATCTTGCTGGTGCGGGTGGAGATCGAGCCGCTCCCGGCGGTCTTTGATCTGGACAGCGCCCTGGCGCCCGACGCCCCGCTGTTGCATGACGATCGCCCCGGCAATCTGCTGGCACAGGCTACCATCCGCAAGGGAGACGCAGACAGCGCCTTGGCGCAGTGCGATGTTGTCGTGGAGGGGGAATTCAGCACTGCGGTGCAGGCCCATGCCTTTCTTGAGACCGAGAGCGGCATCGCCCGGATTGAAGATGATGGCGGCCTGTTGATGGAGGTTTCCACCCAGTCCCCCTTCCGTGATCGCTTTGAGATCAGCCATGCCCTCGGAATTCCGTGGGACAAGATCCGGATGGTCGCCCCGGCGCTGGGAGGGGGCTTCGGTGGCAAGGACGGCGCTACGGTGCAGTGTCTGCTGGGGCTGGCTGCCCTGCATGCGGAAGGGCGCTGGGTACGGATGCAATGGGATCGTGAGGAGAGTTTCCGGGCCGGTTACAAACGCCATGCCTGCCGCATGAGCTATCGTCTGGGAGCTTCCCGCGATGGCACCCTGCAGGCGTTGCAGGCCCGGCTCTGGTACGACACCGGCGCCTATGCCCATCTGGGCGCCGAAGTGATGGAACTTGGCATGGAGCATGCCGGTGGACCGTACCGGATTCCCCACACCCTGGTCGAGGGGTGGTGTGTCCACACCAACAACCCGGTGGCCGGGGCGATGCGGGCCTTCGGTGTCTGCCAGGCAACCTTCGCCTTCGAGTCGATGATGGATCTGCTGGCGGGAAAGCTGACTCTTGACCCGCTGGAACTGCGGATCAGGAATGCCCAGCAAAAAGGTGATCTGAATTGCGCCGGCGTACGGCTGGAAACTTCCACCGGTATCAAGGGGTGTCTGGAACAGCTGCGGCAGCATCACTGGTGGCAGAAGCGGGATGAGTGGAAGCGCTCAGCGCCGTTACACAAAAAGCGCGGCGTCGGACTGGCGGCTGTGTTCAATGCCGCCGGCTACGGCGGCGGGGTGCGTGACTCCGCCATTGCCAAGATCGAGTTGACTCCGCAGGGAGATTTTATCGTCCATAACAGTGTGGCCGATATGGGACAGGGAAATTCAGCCGCCTTTCAGCAGATTGCCGGACATATTCTGTCGCAGGATGCCCCCCGCATACTGCTGCGGCAGCCGGATACCCGCATTGCCTATCCTTCCGGATCATCCTCCGCCGGCCGCACCACCTACAGCTACGGCAAGGCGCTGATCGAGGCGGCGGAAGTGATGAAAGCGCGTCTGATCAATCGTGCCGGCCTGATCCTGTTCCTGCAGGATGATACGGGGCTGCAGATGGAACCGGGACGGGTGCTGCACCAGCCGAGTGGTCGGGAGGTGAGCCTGGAGCGTCTGGCTGCCCTCATGCAGCCGGAGGAACGGGTCTGTCTGGGACAGTTCGTCGCACCGGTCTGTCAACAGGTCCCGGCCACGGCCAACGGTTTCTTCATCGGCTTCCCGCACGTGATCTTCGGGTATGGCGCGCATCTGGCGCTGGTCGAGGCCGATACCCTCACCGGATCGGTCGAAGTGCGGGAGTATCTGGCGCTGACCGACGGCGGGAACGTCATCAATCCGGGGATGTTCCACCAGCAGGTGCAGGGTGGGGTGGCCCAGGGGATCGGCTATGCGCTGATGGAGGATTTCGTGATGGAGCAGGGTCAGGTCAAGAGCGGATATTTTGCCTCCTACCTGATACCGGGGAGCCTGGATATACCGGAAATCGTTTCCCTTATCCACAACGGGGAAGCGGAACACACCGGCCCGTTTGGCATGAAGGGGATCGGCGAGGTGGCCATGAACGGACCGCTGCCGGCAATCGCCAACGCCCTGGCCGATGCCGGCGCAGCACGCATCTGCCATGCCCCGCTTACGCCGGAGCGGGTGCTGATGGCAGGGGAGGAACGGCAATGCAGCTGAATTTTACACTCAACGGCAACCGGATCACCTTTGAGACTC